>Ga0210409_10007688_pt1 | contig 11070 bp, 11 predicted proteins | sample IncBWH17MmetaG_FD_161649 | JGI IMG/M metagenome (GOLD analysis project Ga0210409, IMG submission 161649) | Forest soil microbial communities from Barre Woods Harvard Forest LTER site, Petersham, Massachusetts, United States - Inc-BW-H-17-M | ecosystem: Environmental > Terrestrial > Soil >...
GCCGGCGACGGCCGCTGGGGCCTCGGAGACGATCGTCGCTGCCCCAAGATGAAGAGCGGCAGCAGCGGGGCCGCTGCTAAGGGTCTTCCTGCGGATAGTTAGGTGTGTACCTAACTATGCGCGGAACGGATGATGATTACTGACCTGCCCCCGGGCTGCCTGCATGCCGTCACCGCCGCTGCCGTTGCCGCTGCCGCTGCGCTGCGCAGACAAGACGATCGATCTCAGCCGCCCGGTTGTCATGGGCGTGCTCAACGTCACGCCCGATTCGTTCTCTGACGGGGGGCGCTTTGCCTCGCTCGACGCGGCGGTCGATCAGGGGCTGCGCATGGCGGCAGAGGGCGCAGCGCTCATCGATGTCGGCGGGGAGTCCACCCGTCCGGGCGCGCAGCCCGTCACCGCAGAGGAGGAGCTGCGGCGCGTGCTCCCCGTCATCGAGCGCCTGCGCCGGGGCACCACGGCCATCATCTCCGTCGACACCAGCAAGCCCGAGGTCATCCTTGCCGCCGCCGCGGCGGGCGCAGGCTTCATCAATGACGTGCGCGCACTGCGCGAGCCGGGTGCCCTCGAGGCGGCGGCCCGAAGCGGCTGCGGGTTGTGTCTCCTGCACATGCAGGGGGATCCGCGCACCATGCAGGTCGCGCCGCACTACGTCGACGTGGTGGCCGAGGTGCGCTCGTTTCTCACCGGCCGCGTTGCCGCGTGCCGCGCTGCGGGAGTCGATCCCGCACGACTCACCGTCGATCCAGGGTTCGGTTTCGGTAAGAGCATGGAGCACAATGTGACGCTGTTGCGGCATCTCGCCGAGCTGGTCGCGGACGGGCCTCCGGTGTTGGTTGGGTTGTCGCGGAAGTCGACCGTCGGCAAACTCACCGGCCGGGAGCCGGGTGAGCGGCTGTACGGGAGCGTGGCGCTCGCAGTTATTGCTGCGCTCAAGGGTGCGCGCATCATCCGTGCGCACGATGTGGCCGCGACGGTCGATGCCCTGAAGGTGACCGCGGCCGTTGCAGGACAGGGTGGAGACTGATGGGTCGTCGCTATTTCGGCACCGATGGAGTGAGAGGCCGCGTCGGGGAGCACCCGATGACGGTCGATTTTGCCCTCAAGCTCGCAAGCGCCGCGGCGCGCGTGCTCGCCCCGCAGGGCGGCACGGTGCTGATCGGCAAGGACACACGCCTCTCGGGCTACATGTTCGAATCGGCGCTCGAGGCCGGTTTCGTGGCCGCAGGCGTCAATGCCATGCTGATCGGACCGCTGCCCACCCCCGGCATCGCTTACATGACTCGGCGCTTCAACTGCGACTTCGGAGTCGTGATCAGCGCCTCGCACAATCTCTACGACGACAACGGCATCAAGTTTTTCGACGCTTCGGGCGGGAAGCTCTCCGATGCGCTGGAAGAGCGCATCGAGGCCGAGCTGGAGCAGGCACCGCTCACCCGTGCCTCGCGCAATCTCGGCCGCGCCACACGCGCCGACCGCTCGCGCACGCTGTACCAGGAATTCTGTGCATCGACGCTGCCCGCGGGGCTCGATCTCTCGGGCCTGAAGATCGTGATCGACTGCGCGAATGGCGCCGCCTACAAGGTCGGGCCGCGCATCCTCGCGGACCTGGGCGCCGAGATCGTGCCGATCGGCTGCTCCCCCAATGGCCGCAACATCAACGACGGCTGCGGCTCGATGGCTCCGGACCTGCTGCAGCTCACCGTGCCGGGAGTACGCGCCAACGTCGGACTCGCGCTCGATGGCGATGGCGACCGGCTGGTCATGGTGGATCACCTGGGAAGGATCGTCGATGGCGATCAGCTGCTGTACGTCATCGCGCGCTCACTGCAGCACCAGGGCGCGCTGCGTGGGCCGGTGGTGGGCACGGTGATGAGCAACCTTGGACTCGAGCTGGCGCTGCGCTCGGCCGGGATCGAATTCCGCCGCGCCGCGGTTGGTGACCGCTACGTGCTGTCGATGCTGCGCGATACCCAGGGGGTGCTCGGCGGTGAGACCTCCGGACACATTCTCTGCCTCGACAAGACGACGACCGGCGATGGTCTCGTGGTCGCGCTGCAGGTGCTCGCAGTGATGAAGCAGACCGGCCGCTCGCTCGCCGAGCTCACTTCGGCGATGCGCAAGTTCCCGCAGATCCTGCTGAACGTGAAGGTGGCGAGCCGCTTCGATCCGAACGACGTGCCGCTCATCCAGCAGGCGGTGGCGCGCATCGAGCAGCAGCTCGGCAGCGAGGGGCGCGTGGTGTTGCGCGCATCGGGTACCGAGCCGGTGATCCGCGTCATGGTCGAAGGGCGGGAAGAAGCGGAAACCCGCGCCGCGGCGACGGAGCTGGCGGAGATCGTCAGGCGCGCTGCCGCCTGAGGGCACCGCGCGAGGAGGCGCTGCCTGAGGCGACGGCCTGAGGCGACGCCGCCTGAGGCGATGCGGCCTGAGTGCCGTCCCGGCGCGACCCGGCCTTGCGAGCGTCGGCGTTGCGTCACCCCCCCTGCATCGCTATCATCCCGCGCCCTTTTTGAACCCATAGGTCAAGGCCAGTCCGCTCCATGCGCCGTCCCATCGTTGCCGGAAACTGGAAGATGCACGGCTCGCGCGCCGAGACCGCGGGGCTGATCGAGGAGCTGCTGGCGCGTGCCCCGGCAAAGCCCACCGCGGCATGCGTCATCTGCCCCCCTTTCGTGTACCTGTATGAGGCGGCGCGGCTGCTGCGGGACTCGATCCTCAGTCTCGGGGCGCAGGATGTATGTGCCGACGCGCACGGTGCATTCACCGGCGAGGTCTCGGCGGCGATGCTCAAGGACGTCGGCTGCGAGTACGTGATCGTGGGGCACTCCGAGCGGCGGCTGCTGTACCGCGAGAACGACCAGCTGGTCGCGCGCAAGTTTGCCGCCGCACACTCCAAGGGCCTGGTGCCGATCCTGTGCGTCGGCGAGCAGCTCGCCGATCGCGAGGCAGGCCGCACCAGTGAGGTGATTGCGCGTCAACTCGATGCAGTGCTCGAGCTGTGTGGCGCCGGCGCGCTCGGACACGGGGTGGTCGCGTACGAGCCGGTGTGGGCGATCGGCACCGGGCGCAACGCGACGCCGGAGCAGGCGCAGGAGGTGCACGCCTTCATCCGGGCGCGGGTCGGCGAGCGGGATGCTAGAATCGCCGCCGCGACCCGCATCCTCTACGGGGGTAGCGTCAAGGCGGGCAATGCGGCGGAACTGTTCGCGATGCCGGATGTAGACGGCGGGCTGATCGGTGGCGCCTCGCTCAAGGCGGATGAATTTCTGACGATCCTGGCCGCTGCGCGGTGACGGGACAAGTGAGTTTTTCCGATGTTGCGGTGGATTCTGACTTGCATACAGGTGTTCTCGTCGCTGGTCGTCGTCGGCCTGGTGCTCATCCAGCGCGGTAAGGGCGCGGAAGCGGGCGCGGGTTTTGGTGCGGGCGCCTCCGGTACGGTATTCGGCGCCCGCGGTGCGACCACGGCGCTGTCGCGTGCGACGGCGGTGTTCGCTGCCATCTTCATGATCAACAGCCTGGCGCTCGTGTACCTCGGCACCTCCACCAGCAAACAGGAGGAGTCGCAGAAGACGATCCTCGATCAGGCCGCGGCGCCGCCACCCAAACCCGCGCCCGGCGCAGCGGGCTCCGCGCCTTCGCCGCTGCCCGCGACGCCTGCGCCGGCGACGCCCGCGCAGAGCCCCGCGCCGACCCCCGCACCGGCGCCGAAGTGATCAGATCCTTGCCGACGTGGTGGAATTGGTAGACACACTAGCTTGAGGGGCTAGCGCCGCAAGGCGTGTCGGTTCGAATCCGACCGTCGGCACCAGGCATCCGCACAGCGACTCGCCTCCGCTCAGTGCGCCAAAACAACGACTGCGCTGCTACAATGCGGCCCCCTGAAAGTGGGGGCAGGTCGCGGTCCGATCTGCCTTTTTTACGCACCCAGGTCGCATGCTGTCGAATTACCTGCCGATCCTGATTTTCCTGGTGGTCGCCGCGGCCTTGGCGATCGCTCTGCTCGTGCTCGGCACCGGGATCGGGCGCTTCTTCTCACGCTTCCACCGCGACCCGGCCAAGCTCTCGCCCTACGAGTGCGGGTTCGAGGCGTTCGAGGATTCGCGCAGCCGGTTCGACGTGCGCTATTACCTGGTGGCGATTCTCTTCATCGTCTTCGATCTGGAGATCGCGTTCCTCTTTCCCTGGGCGGTCGCGCTCGGGCAGATCGGCGCGCTGGGTCTTGTCGCGATGGGCATTTTCCTCGCCATCCTGGTGGTCGGTTTCATCTACGAGTGGAAGAAGGGAGCGCTCGAGTGGGACTAGCGGCGGAGAGCGCGGAAGGCTTTGCGCAGCGCGGCTTCCTGACCGCACAGCTCGATGATCTCGTGAGCTGGGCGCGGACCGGATCGTTGTGGCCAATGACCTTTGGGCTCGCCTGCTGCGCGGTGGAGATGATGCACGCGGGTGCCTCGCGCTACGACCTCGATCGCTTCGGCGTGGTGTTCCGCGCGAGCCCGCGGCAATCGGATGTGATGATCGTGGCCGGCACGCTGGTCAACAAGATGGCCCCCGCGTTGCGCAAGGTGTATGACCAGATGGCCGAGCCGCGCTGGGTCATCTCCATGGGCTCGTGCGCCAACGGCGGCGGTTACTACCACTATTCGTACTCGGTCGTGCGCGGTTGCGACCGCATCGTGCCCGTGGACGTGTACGTCCCCGGGTGTCCGCCAACGGCGGAGGCACTGATCTACGGCATCGTGCAGCTGCAGAAGAAGATCGCCCGCACCGGCGCCATCGCCAGATAAATGTATATGAGGTGGTTCGAGAGGTGAGCGAGCGCATCGAAGCTCTCGCAAGCAAGGTTGACGCGCAGCTGAAGGGCAGCGTGCGGCGCCTGCCCTCGCTCGCACACGAGCTCGCCTACGATGTCGAGCCCGCGGCGCTTGCTACGGTCTGCGGTACGCTGCGCGACGGTGAAGGGCTCAAGTTCGAGATGCTCATGGATCTCGCCGGCGTCGACTACCTGCAGTACGGTCACGATGACTGGGAGACCTTCAGCGCCACGCGCTCGGGCTTCAGCCGCGCGCGCTCTCCCGAGGGCACTCCGGCCGACCCCGGCGCCCCGGGGCGCTTCGCGGTCGTCTACAACCTTCTCTCGATCACTCACAACCAGCGACTGCGCCTGAAGGCCGTCTGCGCCGACACTGCCGAGCCGGTACTCGACTCCGTCGTGGACATCTGGGCGAGCGCCAACTGGTTCGAGCGCGAGGCCTTCGACCTCTTCGGGATCCTGTTCCGCGGCCACCCGGACCTGCGCCGCATCCTCACCGATTACGGCTTCATCGGGCATCCGTTCCGCAAGGACTTCCCGCTGATCGGCAACGTCGAGGTGCAGTACGACCCCGAGAAGCAGCGCGTGGTGTACCAGCCGGTCACCATCACCCCGAGAGTGCTCGTGCCGAAGGTGATCCGCCACGACCACCGTTACGAGCCCGCGCTCAAGGACCCGCAGGTACCGCGCTGATGGCCGCGACGCCCGCCACCGAGATCCGCAACTACACCATGAACTTCGGGCCGCAGCACCCGGCGGCCCACGGCGTGCTGCGCCTCGTGCTCGAGCTCGACGGCGAGGTCATCCACAAGGCCGACCCGCACATCGGGCTCCTGCACCGTGCCACCGAGAAGCTCGCGGAGTCCAAGCCCTTCAACCAGTCGATCGGCTACATGGACCGGCTCGACTACGTCTCGATGATGTGCAACGAGCACGCCTACGTGCTCGCGATCGAGCGGCTGCTCGGCATCGAGCCGCCCGAGCGCGCGCAGTACATTCGCGTGATGTTCGATGAGATCACGCGCATCCTGAACCATCTCATGTTCCTCGGCTCGCACAGCCTCGACATCGGCGCGATGACGGTGTTTCTGCTGTGCTTCAAGCAGCGCGAGGAGCTCATGGACGTGTACGAGGCGGTCTCGGGCACGCGCATGCACGCCACCTACTACCGCCCGGGCGGTGTGTATCGCGATCTGCCGGAGTCGATGCCGAAGTACCAGGCCTCGAAGTGGCGCTCGGAGAAGCAGGCCGCGCGGCTGAATGCGGCACGCAGCGGCACGATGCTCGATTACCTCCAGGCCTTCACCGCAGCCTTTCCGGCGGCCGTGGACGACTTCGAGACGCTGCTCACCGACAACCGCATCTGGAAGCAGCGCACGGTCAACATCGGCGTGGTGAGCCCGGAGCGCGCGATGCAGCTCGGGTTCTCCGGTGCCATGCTGCGGGGCTCGGGCGTGGCGTGGGATCTGCGCAAGAAGCAGCCTTATGAAGTCTATGACCGCATGGACTTCGACGTTCCGGTCGGCGTGAACGGTGACTGCTACGACCGGTACCTCGTGCGGGTGGAGGAAATGCGCCAGGCCAACCGCATCGTCCGCCAGTGCATCGAGTGGCTGCGCGCTCATCCGGGTCCGACCATGATCGATGACCGCAAAGTGGGGCCACCCCGGCGGGAACTCATGAAGGAAGACATGGAAGCGCTCATTCACCACTTCAAGTTCTTCACCGAAGGCTACGAAGTGCCCGCAGGCGACACCTACGCCGCGGTCGAGGCCCCCAAGGGTGAGTTCGGCATTTACCTCGTCTCCGATGGCGCCAACAAACCCTATCGCCTCAAGTGTCGCGCGCCGGGGTTTGCGCACCTCGCCTCGCTCGAGGAGATGGTGCGCGGCCACATGCTCGCCGATGTGGTGGCGGTGATCGGCACGCAGGACATCGTGTTCGGGGAAATCGACCGATGAGCGAGCGCAGCAGCGTCGGAGTCGGCGGCACGCAGCTCGCGAGCAAGCTGTCGCTCCTCTCGGAGCAGACCCGCGCAGAGATCGATCACTGGGTGGCGAAGTTTCCGCCCGGGCGGCAGCGCTCGGCCTCCCTCGCGGCGCTGCGCGCGGCGCAGGAGCAGAACGAGGGCTACCTTACCGCGGATCTCATGGACGCAGTGGCCGAGTACCTCAAGCTCCCGCCCATACAGGTGTATGAGGTCGCAAGCTTCTACTCCATGTTCGAGACCCATCCCTGCGGGCGCCATCACGTCAGCATCTGCACCAACATCTCGTGCATGCTGAGGGGTGGGGAGGAGCTCTTCGAGCACGCGCAGAAGAAACTCGGCATCCGTCCGAACCAGAGCACCGCCGACGGCCGCATCTTTCTCAAGCGCGAGGAGGAGTGCCTGGCCGCCTGCACCGGGGCCCCGATGATGATGGTGGACCACGTGTTCCACGAGCACCTCACGCCCGGGAAGCTCGACGCCATCCTGGATGCGCTCAAATGAGCGACCTCGAGAGCCAGTACGCCGAGCGCATGAATCTCACGGTGTTCGAGCCGCTCAAGCTCGAGCGCCCGTGGACACTCGCCACCTACCGCAGCATCGGCGGCTACGAGGTATGGGAGCGGCTGCTGCGCGAGAAGCCAGAGCGCGGCAGTGTCATCGATGAGCTGAAGGCCTCGGGCCTGCGCGGGCGTGGCGGTGCGGGCTTCCCCACCGGCACGAAGTGGAGCTTCATGCCGCGCAACTCGCCGGTACAGAAGTACATGGTGTGCAATTCGGATGAGAGCGAGCCCGGCACCTGCCACGACCGCGACATCCTGCGTTACAACCCGCACGCGGTGATCGAGGGTCTCGCCATCTCAGGCTACGCCACCAACTCCACGGTCGCCTACAACTACATCCGCGGCGAGTTTCTCGGCGAGCCTGTGCCCCGCTTCGAAGCGGCGCTCAGCGAAGCCTACGCCGCGGGGCTCCTCGGCAAGAACCTGCAGGGCTCGGGGGTCGATTTCGACCTGCATACCTTCGTCGGTGCCGGCGCTTACATCTGTGGCGAGGAGACGGGACTCCTCGAGTCGCTCGAGGGCAAGCCCGGCAAGCCGCGGTTCAAGCCGCCGTTCCCGGCGAATTTCGGGTTGTACGGTGCACCCACCACCATCAACAACACCCTCAGCTACGCCTCGGTGCCGACCATCCTGCGCAAGGGCCCGGCGTGGTTCGCGGGGCTCGGGCCTGCCAATTCCGGTGGCACGCTGATCTACTCGGTCTCGGGGCACGTAGAGAAGCCGCGCAACATCGAGCTGCCGCTCGGCATCCCGTTTGCCGACCTGCTGGCGCTCTGCGGGGGCGTGCTCGGCGGGCGCAAGCTCAAGGCCGTCATTCCCGGCGGGGTCTCGGTCCCGGTCGTGCCGGGGGAGATCATGCTCAAGACCAACATGGATTACGACTCGGTGAAGGCCGCGGGCTCAGCGCTTGGGACCGGCGCCGCCATCGTGATGGATGAGACCACCTGCATGGTGCGCGTGCTCGAGCGCATCTCGCGGTTCTACATGGCGGAGTCGTGCGGTCAGTGCACCCCGTGCCGCGAGGGCACCGGCTGGATGAACCGTATGCTCAAGCGGGTGCTCGCAGGTCACGCGCGGCGCGAGGAGCTCGGCTTGCTCCTCGATGTGGCGAATCGCATCGAAGGACACACGATCTGCGCCTTCGGTGATGCCGCGGCGTGGCCGGTGCAGAGCTTCCTCAAACACTACCGGCACGAGTTCGAGTACATGATCGATCACGGCGGACGGAGTCTCGCGAGCGAAGGTCAGGGAGTGCGCGCCGCCTGAACAGGCGCAGGAACGACACATGGCGGAGACCGAAGTCAACATCGAAGTCGACGGCGTGCCGGTAAAGGCGATCAAGGGTGAGATGATCATCCGCGCCACCGACCGCAGCGGCGTGTACGTGCCGCGCTTCTGCTACCACGAGAAGCTCTCGATCGCCGCCAACTGCCGCATGTGCCTGGTCGAGGTCGAGAAAGCGCCCAAGCCCCTCCCGGCCTGTGCCACGCCGGTGGTCGAGGGGATGAAGGTGTTCACCAAGTCGCCGCGCGCCATCGGCGCGCAGCGCGCCACCATGGAATTCCTGCTCATCAATCACCCGCTCGATTGCCCGATCTGTGACCAGGGCGGGGAGTGCGAGCTGCAGGACCTGGCGGTCGGCTTCGGCCGCGACATCTCGCGTTACCACGAGGGCAAGCGCTCGGTGGCGGATGAGAACTTAGGTCCCCTCATCGCCACCGACATGACCCGCTGCATCCAGTGCAGCCGCTGCGTGCGCTTCACCGAGGAGATTGCCGGCATCCAGGAGCTCGGCATGATTGGCCGCGGTGAGCACATGGAGGTGCGCAGCTACATCGAGAGCACCGTGAACCACGAGCTCTCGGGCAACGTGATCGATCTGTGCCCGGTGGGCGCGCTGGTCTCGAAACCCTACCGCTTCACTGCGCGCGCCTGGGAGATGCGCGCGGTGCCGCTCGTCTCGCCACACGATGCGGTGGGCAGCAATCTTTTCGGCCACGTGCTGCGCGGCAAGCTCATGCGCGTGGTGCCGCGCGAGAACGAGGCGATCAACGAGATCTGGATCGCCGACCGCGACCGCTTCAGCTACGAGGGTGTCTACAGCGCCGACCGGCTGCGTGCGCCGCTCGTGCGCCGCGGCGGCGAATGGAGCGAGAGCGACTGGGAGCCGGCGCTCATGCTCGCCGCCGAAGGGCTCAAGGATCGCGCAGCCCACCTCGGGGTCCTGGCGAGCCCCTCGAGCACCATCGAGGAGCTCTATCTCGCGGCACGCATCGCCCGCGGACTCAACTCCAACAACATCGATCACCGCCTGCGGCAGCGCGATTTCCGTGACCAGGCCGCAGACCCTGTCTTTCCCAGCCTCGGAATGCGCATCAGTGAGGTCGACTCACTCGATGGGCTGCTCGTCATCGGCGCGAACCTGCGCCGCGAGGCGCCGATCATCGCGCATCGTGTGCGCAAGGCGGCCAAGCGCGGAGCGAAGGTCGCGATGCTGAACCCCGCGCGCTTTCCTTACCTGTTCCCACTCGCCGGGTATCTCAGCTGCACCCCCGGGGCAATGGTGACGGAGCTCGCCGCGCTCCTTGGCGCAGCGGCCGACGCCGCCAGCCAGGCAGTTCCCGAGCACCTTGCGACTGTGGTGCGTGCCGCAACCGTGACGGATGCGCATCGCGCCGCGGTGCAGGCGCTACTCTCGGGCCCGCGCCGCGCGGTGTGGCTCGGTGCGCTCGCCGCCCGCCATCCGGCGTTCGCCGACCTGCGTGCGCTCGCCGCCGCGCTCGCGCAGCTCACCGGTGCAAGCTTCGGCCGCATCACCGAGGGCGCCAATGCCGCGGGTGCGTATCTCGCCGGCGCCGTGCCGCATCGCGAGGCAGGCGCAAAACCGCTCGCGCAGCCGGGACTTGCGGTTCGGGAGATGCTCGGCAACCCGCTGCGCGCCTATGTGCTCTTCGGTGGCGTGGAGCCCGGCATCGATACGCTCGACCCGGAAGCGCAACGCACCCTCGCGCAGGCGGAGTTCGTCGTGGCGATTACCCCGTTCGCGAGCGAAGAGGTGAAGCGCATCGCGCATCTGCTGCTGCCGATCGGCACCTTTGCCGAGACCTCCGGCACTTTCGTGAACTGTGAGGGTATCTGGCAGAGCCAGGCGGGAGCGGTCACGCCGCTGGGCGCCGCGCGACCGGGATGGAAGGTGCTGCGTGTGCTCGGCAACCTCCTGAACCTGCCTCGCTTCGAGTACCTGTCATCGGATGAGGTTCTCGCCGAGCTGCGCGAGGCCTGTGAAGGACTGGCACCCGCGCCTTTCGGTGGCACGCATGCCGTGCAGCCACCGGGTAACGGTGCGCGGCTCACGCCTCCCGTGACGGTCGCGGATGTGCCGATGTACCAGGTGGACGCACTCGTGCGCCGCGCAGCCTCGCTGCAGAGGACGCGCGATGGCCGTACGCCGCTCTCGAGTTACTGAGGAAGGGGCGAGGTGCTGAATAGCCTGACAAATCGCTGGATGTCGCTCCCCGACTACGCGCAGGCGACGGCGTGGATCCTCGTCATCACGGTCGCGCTCATCATCCTGGTGGCGCTGTTGACGCTCTGGGAGCGCAAAGTCATCGGCTGGATGCAGCTGCGCCGCGGGCCGAATCGCGTGCGCATCTTCGGGCTCCTGCCGGGCCTCGGCCAGCCCTTCGCCGATGTGCTCAAGCTCC
>Ga0210409_10007691_pt1 | contig 11065 bp, 9 predicted proteins | sample IncBWH17MmetaG_FD_161649 | JGI IMG/M metagenome (GOLD analysis project Ga0210409, IMG submission 161649) | Forest soil microbial communities from Barre Woods Harvard Forest LTER site, Petersham, Massachusetts, United States - Inc-BW-H-17-M | ecosystem: Environmental > Terrestrial > Soil >...
TGCGGCAGCCGAGGTAGCTTCTCTTCTGAACTGTCATCTCCGGCGCCTCGTCTCTGCGTTGGGACGGGGCGTCGAATCATTTTCTTCAAGTTGTTCCAGACCGCGAGAATCAGGACTTCGCGGCCAGAGCTTCCAGACGGAGTTTAGCGGCGCGCGCCGTCTCGCGCAGCAGCGGGTCCGATTCATTTAGGCAGCGGTCTAATTGGCCTTCCAAAGATTTTATCCCCAGCGTTCCAATGGCGTACGCTCCGCACGACTTCAACCAAGGATCGTCGCTGGCAACGAGTTCTGCGACGGCCTGTTCCTGACTCTCGATCTTGGTGCGCACTAACCGGTGCGCTATCTGGGCGCGTTCTGCGACGGTGATTTTGCTATCCAGCAAGGGCACCAGCATTTCTCGCAAATGCGATTTCAAAACGTTATCCAGGAATTCCAAGGCATTATCGTGTACCGAGACGCTCGCAGACTGCAGACCTACATAAGCGCTGTGCAAATCGAGGTGGGGATGCAAAAGATTCAACAGACGAAAGATGCGCTCCAGTTCCTGTTGCATCGACTCCCTCAGAGCACGCGCGAGAGGGTCGGCGCCATCGGTGGTGGCGCCGATGGTTGCCAGAATCTGGTAGGACCGGTAGTGCCCTAGAATCTCGGCAGCCAATACTGTTTCCACCATCTGAACGTCCAGCACGATCTCTGGGTTCACGCGGCAAAGTTTGTTAAGAGCGGAGATGGTGCGAAAGCGCAACGCGCTATCGGCTTGCAGGAGGTTATCGAGTAGTACGCTGGCGGCGGCCGTCGTTCCGAGGGCCACCAGGACGCTGGGAATCTCCCGGCGTGCTTGGATGGGAACGGTGGAATCGCAGAGGTGGTCGCGTAACCCGCCCACAATGGAGTCTCCGAATCGGCCCAGTGCCTGCGCTGCTGCGGGGGCGAGTCGATGGTCCGCGAGCCGGTCTAATAGCTCGGGAACCAAGCGGCGCTTACGCAGAATGCCGACCGAACGGATGGCTTCGCACACAACACGAGTGTCCGTATCGGCAATCAGCTTGGACAGCAGCGGATCGAAGGAATCCGGCAACTCGCCGAGCAGCCGGGCGGCTTCCATCCGGTTATGCAGGCCTTCTTCCCCCGCTTCATTGACCATGGAGTCCAGGATATTCCGCGCGGCTTCCAAGTTCTGAGCCTCGCCAGGCTGAGCGAGAAAGGCAACGATCGCCGAGCGCACCGAGAAGTCAGGGAAATCGCCGAGTTGCTCGATAACAGTCAGTGGATCGATGCGGCCGTGATGGCTCAGAAAAAGCAGGGCTTCGGTGCGGACGCTGAGTTCCGGGTCTCGGAGCAATCGCTGCACTTCGGGAGCGGCGGATTTGTCGCCCGCCGCGGAGAGGATGGCGATGGCCTTCTGCCGAACTTCTGGCGCGGAATGATTCAGCAAAGCGCGTATCGCCGGGTGCGAAGCTCGTTGCTGTTCCACTTCAAAAAGGGACAGAGCGTAAAGAATGTCTTTGGGATCCGATGCGGAAAGATTGATGGCAAGCAGGTCCGTAGTCGACCTGTCCAGGACTGGCGCGCTGGCTTGTTCGACATCCAGGCGATGCTGGCTGATGCTGTCCCGCAGGGTAGCGACATACTGCCGCCGCGCGACTGAAACGGCAACGAGCCATCCGCTAACCAGCACCAGCACGACCCAACTGATCTGACGCGGGGGGAAATGCAAAACGCTGGCAAAGATGAGGACGATCAGGCCCGACAGCCCATCGCCGAGGCGCCAAATCACGGTGTCAATAAACCATTTTACTTGTAACTTTACGCCGGCAGGGATGGGCAGATAGAGCAATTCCGCGGTAGACCTGTCCAGTGAATAGCGCAGCACCTGGTCGCTGCCTTTCAGCGCCACTGCGGAGCTCAGCGTGCCAAGAACAAGCAGACCGGCCGAACCCATCAATACTGTGACGGGAAGCACGAACAGCGCCGTGCCGATTCCGAATCTGCGTAAGAATCTTGCGGTGAACAGCAACTGAAATAACAGCCCGAGCACGCCAGCGTAGAAATTGAAGTTGCCAAAAAAAACAGCCATTACGTCTTTCTTGACCAAGAACTGCTGGCCAATCGCCAGGAATTGCCAGTCTGTTAATGTCGTTACCAACGATCCAATGCAGATAACCGCCGCGATAGCCCGCAAGTAGGGCGAGGCGACCAACAGGCGCATGCTTGCGAGCAGGTTCCGCGAATTTGTTTCTGCAGGTTGTCCTGACTTTCCGTGCGTGTCCCCCACCAAGACTCGCCCGCTGCGCCAGACCAGGATCACCAGCCCGGCGCAGATCAAAACGAACACGGTCATGGACAGCAGCAGACTTTCCGTTCCGAACCTCTTAGCCATGGTCTTGCAAAGGAACCCGGAAAAAATCCATCCGGCAATGCCGCCCGCGCCCACCATCCCAAAAACGCGCTTGGCCTCGCGTGTGGTCAGGACGTAATTGGCCAGCGTCCAGATCTGAGTAGCCCCGAGGACACCGAAGATTTTTACCCAGACGTAAAAGGCGGGGAAAACCCAGATCAGGTGCGAGTAATAATGCGCCAACCCCCAAAACACCGCGCATGTGGCGGAGAAAAATAGCATGCTGCCGACCAGCAGATCGCGGAAGAGAAAACGCCGCGCAATAACCACGTAACCCGCAATGACCAATGCCACCAGCACCGCACTCGCCATCTGGGCAAAGGCCAGCTCCCTGGCCTGGAAACGTGAGAGGAATAACGCTGCTCCCGCCACGCCGCCGACTTTATAGCTGGTGATGACCAAGAACAGGCAGGCACACAGAAGAGAGCCACGACCCAAGTCTCCCGGGCGGACATTCAGAGCGCGCTCGATCCAGCTTTTCATCCGCGGAACCTCTCGCAAGCTGCTCGTCTACTTGGCCTCTCTCTCATTGCGCTCATTGTGGTGCTGCCGTTGCGGAACATGGGCGCTCGGCAGGTAAAACCGCCGATCCGTTCCCAGCCGGACCCGCTGTTGGCTGCTCCCCGGCCCCTACGTTTGGCGGCGAAGGTTTGGCCGAATCAGTGAGCACTACTTGCTGATCCAAATACACAGCGATAATTTTTGCACCGCCGCAAAATTCCAGCGCCGACGCCCGGCCGCCCGGGTAGTAGCTGCTGAGCATGCCGGTATCGATGAGGAAGACTTTGTTGTCAAAACGGGGCCGGATGCGGCCGCCCTTCTGCACCGTATGACCTACAACAATATGTGTGGCCTTGTAGTCCTGTAGCAGCTTGCTGGCTTTGGGCGCACCCTCTTCATCGCTCCACTGGTCGTAACCGCGAAACCACACCGGGCCATCGGCGCGCACGCTGAACCACTCTCCCTGCTTCAAGAATTCCTGGATTTTAGCCTGTCGTTCCGCATTGGCGGGGATGTGCGACTTGAGCTCGGCAATGATTTCCGCCTGAAGTACATCGGCCATTTCCTTTAAATTGAAGAATGGCAGAATCACCTTTTCATCCAGCAGATACTGCTTGGTGGCATCAAAGGTCTTGATTTCGTCGCGGATGTGGTTATTGATCGCATCAACTTTGTTCTTCGCGAGATCCGGGTGAATTCCCCCATGCAAGAAAATGATTCCGTCAATTTCGGCCAGGGCGGGATGCTTTCGCAGCCACTCCCCATAGGCTCCCTTGGGACCAAGTGCCTCACGCTGCTCGACGTAACCCGCGGGATGGCGCGCCATCCACTCTCCCTCGGTCAATTCCATGGGCTGAGGAAGCTCGGCTAGCAACGATGCGTGGCTATTTCTCCATTTCACATATTCGTCGTACGCGGCCTTCTGCCGCTTCTCGGAATTGGCGTCGGCAAAACTGGCAAAGTTCCCGGGCGTGACGTAACGCAGATCGCCCATGATGTTCATGATTTCGTGGTTGCCCAACAGGCCAACTACGCGGCCACCCGCTTGTGGCGCTTCCTTCTCGAGCGCCATCATCAAGTCCATGACCTCGCGGGGCTTGGGGCCGCGATCCAAGAGGTCGCCAACCTGGACGAACGTCGTCTTCCCCGCGGACCAATGGTTCTGTTGGTCGATCAGGCCGGTGTGGCGGAGTATGGCGACAAAGTCGTCAAAGTCGTTGTGGACATCGGCGATGGCGACAATGGATTGGGGGGATTCCGCAGGGGCTTTTTCAGGTCCTGCCCATGCCACACCAGCCGACACCAGGATCAAGAGGACGGACGCAAAAGCACGGTGCGCAGAAATGCAGCCGGGAGGGCGAACCACTTTCCTGCCTCCGATAGCCAAGCTGCGGAATTTTAACGAGAACATAGAGTAGCCCTGGGCGTCCCTGTTGGGGCGCATCTTAGGCTGCCCGAGTTGCGCAAGTCAACAGGCGGAGGCTCGCAAATGCATAGACGCGGCGGTTGGTGTGACTCAGCGGAAGACACAATCGCGGGGCCATCACGTGATGACCCCGCGATCTCTTTACTCGGTGAAACCCTGACACTTACGAGCGAACGAGGCGTTCAGTTTGCGAAGCAATCGCCAACGGGCCTAGTTGGGGGAATGGGACAGCCGCTTGGAGATTACAGTGGCGTGTATCTCGCCGGCCTTCTCCCCCGAGCCCTTGCAGATTACGTAGTCGCCGTCTTTCACTTGGCTGGCGTCAATGTCATTGACTTTCTTATCGCCGTGGTATTGGCTCACCCACTTCGTCGAGCTGTCGAACACGCAGGTCTTCTCCAGCGTCGAACCAGACTTACGCACCGTCAGGCTGGATTCTGCCTTACTGCTTCTTACAATTCTACCTTCCCAGCGCGCCTCCTTGTCCTGGGCGGCTGCCTGGTGAGCGAACACCGCCACCACCAGGGAGCTAAGTACCAACGCGAACAGCAGAGTGAGTCGCTTCTTCAACATGTTTTTTCTTCTCCTTATTACCGGGATCACCGGCAAGACGTGATGTGTAGCCCGAACACTAGACCCAGAGGACCAAAAAGAGCAAGCTTTTAAACTTGGGTTCGATCCGAAGACCCGCTGGCATCCATCTCGGCCGAATCGCTTTGGCAGATCACCAAAACCGTCTCCGGCCATCAGGTCAGGGGACTGCTGACAGCTTCAACGTCCACCCATTCAGTACAGAACTTCGTTCTCACCCTTTTCAGCGATCATCTTCTGGAATTGCGCCACAATCTTGTCCCTTCGCGCCATCACCGCTTTCACTTCATCCTTGGTGAGATATGACTTGGTTTTTGCTTGCAGCTCGTTCCCGTCCAGCGTCTTTAATTTCTCCAACAATTGGCGGTCACAACGTACCAAGTCTTTGGGATCTTTCGGATCTTTATTGAGGCGAAATGCGCGCGTGAAATCAATCCGCCAAATCTTCCAATCCTCCCCGATCAGTACGTTGGTCAGGTTGGGATCGGCATCGGCAACCAATTGATCGAAGACCCGGACCTTGTACATCTGATTGTTCCAGGCGTCAGGATTCGGCGCCGTCAATTTTTGCTTGTGGCGCTCGACCTCGTCCATCTTTACGGGTAACCACCAACTCAGCGAACCCGTTTGACCTTTCCATTTGCGTTCGACATACACTGGCAACATATCGTCCATACCAAGCAATTCAGCCAGTGCGTAAGCGGCGATATTGTACTTGTAGGAATCGACGAAGTTCAGTTCGGTGCCAATACCAATTTGCGCCTGGGCCTTGTGCTCATCAATTCCCTGGAAAGAAGCGTCATGAGTAACCGTGCCGTCGGATAGCGTAAGCCGCGAAGTGCCGGTGACGCCCTTCGAGGCCTGCTTACTGCCTACAATCTTGGCGGTGAGCAGGAATTGCTTGATTTGGTCCTTGCTCAGGCTTTGCTCGTCCGCGGCCATGACGGAAAGCCGGCAAGTCAGAAACACCACCGCGGCAAAAATAAGCACGCGCCAACGTACATAAGTAGGATTCATGGGGGAACCTCCACAGAGTGGGTGGAACTCTACTCCTTTACGCCACGCTGGACAACCGAAAATAGTGAGAATGACTTTTGCTCCGGTGCAATGCCTTCCACTTGAAATCGCGTGGCTTCCACTTGGAAATCGCGAGGCGGTATTCTGTTCCTCTTGAGGATTATTGTGGTGACACCAGGGCGGTTTCAGTTTCCGCGTACCGGCAGCAATCGTATTGGGCAGGCCGGTTTCGTGAGAACCGTGATGGGGTCAGTCCAAATAAGGCCTTTGTTTATAATTATTTACAATCGGGCCAGGTGTCCAAAGGTCCCGGTCAAAACAGTACCCCTGGACCATTGGCCTCGATACCTCTTTCCAGCAAACTGACGGTGCTGAAGAAGGCGAGAAATGCTCTCACTCTTCATACTCATGTTCTCGGGACTGGCGCTGATACGGTTCGCGCTATCGCAATGGCGCGCCATCTGGATAAGCTCCGCGAGTCAACCGGTGTCCGACTCGCTGCAGTTGGCGGCGGGAATCGATGCCACAAATATCGCGGCGCAGGATTTCGGGCGCCTCATGAACCTCTGCGACCAATTGTCACCAGAATTGAAAAAGAGCAGCCCCTGGCTCAGCGAAGTTTCCGCTTATTACCGCACCGTGGCAAAGGTTGAACAGGTCTGCAATGCCCGGGTTCCGAGCATCTCGACTTGGGCCTCCCGCGAGATGCAAATCTGCGCGCGCTACGTCGCCGTGGTCTTGGATCAAAACCTGGCCATGAATCTCGACCGCCGCCTCGCCGCCCAAACGAACTGACCCTACCTGATCGCCAAGCAACGTCGCAAAACCGGGAGACAATGTGGCTCTCCTGCTTCAACCTCGTCGCAAAGTTTGCCTCCTGCCGCTTGGAAAGCCTGGGTTAGAATAACAAGCACCCGAGCGGCTCTCATGAAAACGTCCATCGCCATATATCCGGGTTCGTTTGACCCGGTGACCAACGGCCATCTCGACCTGATCGAGCGCGGCGAAAAAATGTTTGACCTGTTGATCGTGTCCGTGCTGCGAAACACGGAAAAGACCGCGCTGTTTTCCGTACCCGAACGCGTCGAGATGCTCCGCGAAGTAACCCGGCAATGGTCCGCGGTCGAAGTGGACGTTTTCGATGGCTTGCTGGTCGACTATGCGCGCAAGCGCCACGCCGGTGTCATTCTGCGCGGTATTCGCGCCATTTCCGACTATGAATATGAATTACAAATGGCCTTGATGAATCGCAAGCTTGAGCCCAGGCTGGAAACCGTTTTTATGCTGCCCGGCGAGACGTACAGTTATTTAAGCGCGAAATTGGTGCGCGAGATCGCGCAGCTCGGCGGCCCGTTGCAGGGATTGGTGCCGCCGTTGGTAGAGGAGCGGCTACGGGCAAAAGTTTCGTGACCAATTCCGGCAGAGCGGATAGCAAGACTCCGCCGCTGCCCACAGGAGAACCCAGTGCAACTGACGGAACGCATCAATCGTATCCAAATCTCGCCGACTTCAGCGGTGATCGCCGAAGCGGAAAAATTGAAGGCCAAAGGCGTGGACATCGCCGATTTTGGCCCCGGTGAGCCGGACTTTCCCACTCCTGAGCACATCAAGAAAGCCGCGATTCGCGCTATCGAGCAAAACTACACTAAGTACACCGCCACCGGCGGAATCATGCCGCTGCGCGAAGCTATCTGCGCCTGGCACCAGCGTGAATTGAAATCCACTTACGAGCCGAAGGAATGCGTCGTAAATGTCGGCGGGAAGCATTCCATCTTTAATGTGGTTAGCGTGCTGGTTCAGCAAGGCGATGAAGTCATTGTTCCCGCGCCTTATTGGGTGAGCTACCCGGACATTGTGAAATATGCCGGCGGCACGCCGGTTCATGTGGAGACTCGGCCCGAAGTTGGTTTCAGTGTGAAAGCCAGTGTGATCGAGAAAGCTATCGGCCCAAAGACCCGCATGGTCATCTTAAGTTCGCCCAACAATCCCACCGGCGGCGTAATTCCTCCCGATGAGTACGAGCGAATTCTCGCGGTCTGCAAAAAGCGCAACGTTTGGCTGATGAGCGACGAGTGCTATTCGCATTTCACTTACGAACCGCACAAACCGTATTCGATCGCCAGCGTTGCCGATAGCAAAGAGCACGTAGTCATCATCGGGTCGATGTCCAAGACTTTCGCGATGACCGGATGGCGCATCGGCTATACGCTCGCTCCCGAAGCGCTGGTGCAAGCGACCGTGAAGTTGCAAAGCCAATCTACCTCGAATCCCACGTCCATCGCGCAGTATGCGGCCCTCGAAGCCATGCGCGGCTCCATGGATTCCGTTCCTGTTATGCTCGCCGAATATGCGCGCCGCCGTCGCCGTATCGTGGACGGTTTGCGCGCCATCCCCGGTGTGACGTGTGAAGACCCGGGCGGCGCGTTCTACGCGTTCCCCAACGTTGCGGCGCATCTCGCCAACGGCACCGCTGGCAGCGCCCTCGCTAAGAACACCACCGAGCTGGCCAAGCTACTACTCGACAGAGCGCGCGTAGCTCTTGTGCCCGGTGACGCCTTCGGCGCTCCCGGATACCTGCGATTGTCGTATGCGACTTCCATCGAACGCATCGACGAAGGTTTGCGTCGCCTGGCACGCTTTTTTAGCCGTGCTGAAGCGGCCGCGTGATTCGTGAAGCCTGAGCCGACACGCATTGATCCAATTTTCAGTCCGCGCATCTGGGGATCGCGCTCTCTCGCCCCTATCTATCCGGAAAAGACCAATCTCGCGGAACCCCTGGGCGAAGCTTGGCTCACCGGCGTTGACTGCAAAATCAGTTCCGGGCCGTTCGCCGGCAAGACCTTGGGTGATGCGTGGACCGCGATGCCCGCGGACTGGCGTGGTACACGCTTGGCTTCGCGCAAGGATTTTCCACTTCTCGTTAAATTCATGTTTCCGCACGATAAGCTCTCGATCCAGGTGCACCCGGACGACGCTTATGCCGCAGCGCATGAACAAGCTGCCGGCGGCAAGGGCAAAACCGAGATGTGGCACGCCGTTTCCTCGCAACCCGGGGCCAGCCTGCTCCTGGGTCTGAAACCAGGAACAGACCGGCAGAAATTCCTGGACGCCATGCGAGCGGACAACTTGGAGGCTGTCTTTCAATCGCATTCGGTAACTGCAGGTGACACTTTCTTTGTCGGTCCCGGAACGCCGCACACCATCGGCCCAGGCATGATCCTGTGCGAGGTCCAGGAATATTCGGACTTGACCTATCGCCTCTATGATTACGGTCGAGTGGATGGCCAGGGTCGGCCTCGCGAATTGCACGTCGAGAAAGCCCTGGAGGTAATGAACTTCGTGGGTCCGGTGCCCGCCAAGGTGGAACCCTTGCATTTGCCAGGTGAGCGCGTACACAAAACCTTGCTGGCCGCCTGCCCCTATTTCGCCACTGAGCGCTGGGAATTTCGCGCCACCGTGGAGGCGCGGCCCCGCCCTGACTGCTTCGAGCTGTTCGTCATCCTCAGCGGAACCGGCTCCATTCATTGGCAAGGGGAACCGCTACCCTACCAACGCGGACAATGCTGGCTGATCCCCGCAGCCCTCGAAACCTTTTCTTGGCAGCCGGAGCAAAGCACGGCGCTGATTCGAACCTATGTCCCGGATCTACCCCGCCTTTGTGCCGACCTCCGGCAAGCGGCGTTTCCAGAAAGCCGGCTTGCTCAAACGGTTTTTGCTTAGTACAAAAGACGCATGCCAAGCGACGCGCTGACAGTACACGCGGTAATCCTGGCCGGTGGACGCGGCACTCGCTTCTGGCCACGCAGCCGCTCACGAACACCCAAGCAATTGCTCAATATCGTCGGCAAGCAAACCATGCTGGAGCAAACCGCCGCTCGACTCCGGCCGATAATACCCGCGGCGCGCATTTGGACGGTCACCAACGCAGAGCAAGCCTCCGAAGTCAGAAAACAGTTGCCGGCCGCGGCGCGTAACCGCATCCTCACCGAGCCGGTTGGACGCAACACGGCCGCCGCCATCGCGCTTGCTGCCCTGCACGTTCGTCACGCCGCTCGTGGGGACGCTCTGCTGGCCGTGCTCCCCGCTGACCATTACATTGCCAATCCCGAACGCTATCGCATCATCGTGCGTGCGGCGCTCGAGGTCGCACGCCAGCAAGGCCGCATGGTAGTCCTGGGCATTCCGCCAACTCGCCCGGAGACCGGCTACGGCTACATCGAGCGCATGGGTGAAGCGCTGGATTCCAAAGGTTTTCCTTTTTATGCGGCGCGGCGCTTCACCGAAAAACCGGCTCTTTCCGTCGCGAAAGCTTACGCCGGCTCGGGTGACTATCATTGGAATGCCGGCATGTTTTTCTGGCGAATTTCTACATTTCTCGGGAATCTGGATAGGTATCTTCCAAAAACGTACGCTGCTTTGGAATCGCTCGGCGATAGCATCGGCAAGAGCAGCTATGAGCGGAAACTCCGCGCCATCTATCCCAAGCTGCAAAATATTTCGGTGGACTACGCAATCCTGGAACCTGCAACTCGCCAGCCCGGCGCCCCTTCCGTTTTCGTCATTCCCGCGGAAGTCGGTTGGAGCGACATCGGTTCCTGGGCGGCTGTTTACGAGCTGCTTGCGAAACATCCTGGCGAAAACATCTTGCCGCACGATGGCTACACCTTGGATGCGAATGGCAATTTTTTCTGGAGCGCTTCGAAATTCGTCGCTGCCGTCGGCGTCAATGATCTGGTGGTCGTGGAAACATCCGACGCGCTGCTCATTTGCCCGCGCGAGCGCGCACAGGACGTCGGCAAAATCGTGAAATGGCTGGAGGAAAATCGCCGTAAAGATTTGCTGTAATCCAGCCATTTCGGCCCGTTTGGGGAAACCGAGCTTCGCGTATACTCAAAACCCATGCATTCGATTCGCTTCGGAACGGACGGCTGGCGCGGCATCCTTGCCGAAGATTTCACGTTTGCGAATGCTCGTGTCGTCGGCTATGCCATCGCCCGTTACGTGGTGCGCGGCGAAGATGCGCGCAAGGGCGTGCTGATTGGCTACGACCATCGCTTCACGTCGGACACCATCGCCGCCGCCGTTGCCGAGATCATCAGCGCCACCGGGACCCCGATCTGGCTAGCAGATAA
>Ga0210409_10007692_pt1 | contig 11065 bp, 12 predicted proteins | sample IncBWH17MmetaG_FD_161649 | JGI IMG/M metagenome (GOLD analysis project Ga0210409, IMG submission 161649) | Forest soil microbial communities from Barre Woods Harvard Forest LTER site, Petersham, Massachusetts, United States - Inc-BW-H-17-M | ecosystem: Environmental > Terrestrial > Soil >...
CGTTTGAGTACCTCGACTCACTCACGCCGCGTCAACGAGCCGACCTCACGGGTGTGCGGGATCGCCTGGCAATCCTGGCCGAGTCCGACGTGGCGCCTTGGCTTGACCCCCTCACCACCGGCGCGCCCACGTTTGATTTGCTAGGCGCCATACGAGACAGAGCGGTCGTCTACTTCGCTCTGGAGGCAGATGCGTGGCCCTTGCTCGCCCACATGCTCGGTGTGGCGATCGTGCAGGACCTGCAAACTACGACGGCGGCCCTACAGGCATCTCCGGTCGCGACGGTTGTCGTGATCGACGAGTTTGCGGCCATCGCCGCCGAGCGGGTTGTACACCTTTTTGGAAGGGCGCGCTCGGCGGGCATCAACCTGTTGCTCGGCACTCAGGAGCTCTCCGATCTGAGTCTGGACGGGCATAAGCAGCTACTCCAGCAGGTCCTTGGCAACCTCTCGTCGTTGCTTGTCCATCGCCAGGTCGTTCCCGAGTCGGCTGAGCTGATTTCGCGGCTGGGCGGCAGCAGAGGCGGGTGGCGGTCCTCTCAGAGCAGCAACGGACACTGGACGCGCACGCGTTCGAGCTTGCCGCGGCTGGCGGCGGAGGACGTTCGCGGCCTGACGCCAGGCCGAGCCGTCGCGATCGAGCTGTCAGGTGCCACCTCGCCGTGTGCCATCGAGGTCTTTTCCTCCATCCCGAACATGACAACAAGGAGCGTCGCATGACCCGCAATCGTCATCCATCCACACCTGAGCAGATTGAGATAGTTCGTTGGGGGGCCTCACTCGGGGCTATCACCGCCGAGGCGCTTGCGCTTCGGCTCGACACCACTCATGCCTCCGCTCGCGCACGGCTTTCGGTAGTGGAGCGTCGAGGCTTGCTGTTACGGGATCGCCCTCTCACGGACCAGCCGGCCCTGTTCTCGGTCACCCGCGCGGGTTTGCGCGCTTGCGGAGCCCGTGGCGTTGAGCCCTGCCGTGTAGGACCGCCAACCGCTCGCCACTTGAGTGTGTGTGCGCTCGCCGCCGCCGCGCTGGAGCGTTGCTACGGCCGCGACTATCGTCTGATGGGTGAGCGCGAGTTGCGCCGGGACGAACGCGAGAGTGGGCGATCGCTCCTCGGCGCGCGTCTTGGCTCGCTCTCAGGCAAAGGGCGTCAGCAGCACTGTCCTGACCTGGTGTTGTGGCCGCACGTCGGCGACGGATTGCCGGTAGCCGTCGAGATGGAGCTGACCGTCAAGGGGTCGCGGCGGCTTGTCGAGATATGCCGAGCCTGGGCGCGCTGTCGCGCCGTGGCGGGGGTTATCTACATTGCGCCGGAAGACGTTGCGCGCGCGCTTGGGCGTGCCATCGACGAGGCCCGCGCCTGGGAGCAGGTCGTCGTCCTGAGGCCCAATGCCCTCCCGGGCATGGAGGGTCTCGAAGATAAGGGGGTCCTATGAAACGACGACTCCCTTGCGGTTGATAGGTGAGTCATCCGCGGCCGAGCCCGGTCTCGGGGTCCCACGCAGAAGCTGCTGCCCCACGCGTACGCGTGGGGCAGCCCAAATTGGAACCCCTACGCACGACAAATATCCCCAGTAGTGACGGGACATATCGGGGTTTTCCGCCATCTGCGCCGAGAACCGTCCCAAGCGTCGCCTACCTTCAATAACGGGGCGAGCCAATCGCAAAAGGAGAACACCATGTCCTACTCAAACATCAACCGTGTGGTCCTCATCGGACGTCTCACGCATGATCCAGAACTGCGCGCGCTGCCCTCGGGCGCGAGTGTGTGCGGTTTGCGCGTCGCCTGCAACGGCACTCGCAAGAGCCCTGACGGCGACTACATGGAGAAGCCCAACTTTTTCAATGTGAGCGTGTTTGGGGCCAAGGGCGAGTCAGTCCACCGGTATATGAGCCGTGGTCGTCGCGTCGCGATCGACGGGCGCCTGGAGTGGCGCGAGTGGGAGACCTCCGAGGGCGCCAAGCGCCAGGCCGTCGAAGTCGTTGCCGAGAGCGTCCAGTTTCTTGACGGGCGCGATGACAGCGGCGACTCGGGCGGCTCATCGGACGATGAGGGCTCGGTCGAGGGCACACAGGGCGAGGAGCGCGAGCTCGTGGGCGTCGGCTCGGGGATCGAGGACGACCTCGTCTTTTAGCTTCCTCCGCCAAGTGCTTCAGGTCGGCGGGATGTCCAAGCGACATCCCGCCGCTTGGCGCCCAGGGGCGCCCTTTTCTATTTAAAGGCCCGTCTCCATCGTTCGGCAGCACATCTCCGGGTGCATGGCTGCTTCACATCGGTCCAGGCCGGGTCCGCTGCGGCGGCGGCAGGCATCTCATTGGCCCGGTCCACCCTGCATCGGCCGGTCCACCCTCATATCGGCCCGGTCCACCCCTGCATAGTGCCCAGACCGTGTCTCATCGGGCGTAGGCCCCGTCGCGTCGAATCGGGCCGCATGTCCCACCCATCAAAGACCCATGGAGGCGCGTAAACTGCCCAGCCTCAGCCGCGCCAGCAGGCGCTGGGCTCGTGCGAGCCCCAAGACCTCCGACTTGACAAGGAGCCCTTCCCGGTGCCAGTCAACACCAAAGCGATTGGAAAGAAGTACGAGCCCACGACCTATGCGGTGGGCCGAGAGAAGATCAAGGAGTACGCTCGGGCGGTTGGCGAGACCAATCCGCTCCACCTCGACGAGAAAGCCGCACGCGAGGCTGGTTACGCAGACGTGGTGGCTCCACCGATGTTTGCCGTCGTCTACAGCTCCCAGTCGGTAGCTCCCTCGCTGTTCGATCCCGAGGTGGAAATAAACTTCGCGATGATGGTTCATGGGGGACAGGAGTTCGAGTGGGGGCCTCTTGTGGTGGCGGGCGACGAGATCACAACCACCGCCGGCGTCAAGGACATCTCAGAACGCGACGGCCGTGGCTACTACGTGTTTGAGTCCGTTTCCGTCAACCAGCGCGGCGAGCAGGTGTGCCGCGGTACCTGGACGAACATCGTCCGAGGAGTTTGAGCAATGGCCGACCTGTCACAAGGAGCACAGATCCCCGAGGTGCGCGTCACCCCCGACAAGTACCTCACCAATCGCTACGCCGGCGCGTCCGGCGACTTCAACCCGATCCATATTGACGAGGAGTTTGCGCGGGCCGTGGGCCTGCCCGGACGCATCCTGCACGGCCTGTGGTCGATGGCCCAGGTCGCGCGCGCTCAGACCGAGGCGGCGGGTGGTCCGGCCACGCTCAAGCGGCTGTCCGTCCAGTTCCGCGGCATGGGCGTCCCTGAGCAAGAGGTCGTGGTAACCGGGACCGTGCGCGAGGCAAGCGATGGGCGCGTGATCGTGGATACCGTGGCCGAGCAGAGCGGCAACCAGATCATCCGCAACGCCGAGGCTGAGCTCCAGGTCTGAGCTCCAGACGCCGTCCCGCATGACGGGACGGCGTCACCCGGCACCTACAATCACCAGATGCTGACTCCCCGACAGGAGCTGATCCTGTGCAAGGTGGTGGAGGGTTATCTGCAGAGCGGCCAGCCGGTGGCCTCCAAGACGATCGCCGCCGACCAGGGTCTCGACTGCGGTCCCTCGACTGTCCGCAACGAGCTTGCGCTGCTCGAGGAGCACGATCTGCTTGCCCACCCGTACACCTCTGCAGGGCGTGTGCCGACTGACGCCGGGCATCGCTACGTGGTCGATCGCATGCTTGACACCGGTCAGGGCCTCGTGCCGGCTCGTCCACTTGCCCTGTCGCTCACGCGCCGGGAGTTGGAGGAGGCGATGCGTGTCACGAGCGTAGCGATCTCCCAAGTAACGAGCCTGCTGGCGGTGGTTTCCGCTCCATCCATGAATACGGCGACGATCCGTCACGTTGAGGTGCTCGCCCTGCAACCGCAGGTGGTGATGGTCGTCGTGATCACCTCTACCGGTGGGGTGTCCAAGCTGCTGACCACGTTCGATACGCCTGTCGATCAAGGGCTCGTGGCCTGGGCGGGCGAATACCTCAACGAGCGGCTTGTCGGCCTGGGGCTCGGCGGGAGGATGCTCTCCAAGCGTCTGGAGGACCCGAGCGTCGGTCAAGTCGAGCAGGAGTTCGTCGAGCGGCTCGCTCCAGCGTTTGGGAGTCTTGCGTGTGAGACGGAAGACACGCTCTATGTCGATGGCACCGCCCACCTGCTTTCCAGCGGTGGTATAGGAGACATAGCTCAGGTGAACGAGCTGATGAGCTTGCTGGAGCGCCGTGCGGCGCTGCTGCGTGTCCTGCGCGCCGCGCTCGGGGAGTCCGACGTGTACATACGCATCGGGCGCGAGAACGAGATACCGGCGATGCGCTCACTGGCACTCGTGGCCGCCGGATACGGGCTCGCACGTCGTAAGCTCGGGGCGGTGTCGGTGATCGGCCCGGTCCACATGGACTACGCCGGCGCGATCGCGACCGTGCGTGAGGCCGCCCATGAGCTCTCGCGCTTCGTCGAAGACGCATACGCTGAGCGCTGATGAGCGCGACGACTCCACGCGACCCGTACGACGTGCTGGGCGTTGCTCGCGACGCGAGCGAGCAGGACGTCAAGAAGGCCTTTCGTCGCTTGGCGCGCGAGCTCCACCCCGACGTCAACGCGCACGACCCCCAAGCCGAGGAGAAGTTCAAGGAGGCGGCCGAGGCGTACGAGATCTTGTCCGACCCTGAGCGCCGCGCCACATACGACCGCTACGGTCACGAAGGGTTGCGCTCGGGTGGCTATGCACCGAACTTCGACGCGTTCGGCTCGATCGGCGACCTGTTCAATGCGTTCTTCGGCTCCGGAAGCGCGTTCGGTGGAAACGCAGGGCCTGCGCTCGGCGGCGACATTGCCGTGGCGGTGGAGATGACGCTCGTGGAAGCGGCGTCGGGAGGCAACCGCGAGGTGTCCTACCAGGCGATCGACCGGTGCGAACACTGCCACGGCAACGGAGCCGAGCCGGGTACCCCGATCGAGCGCTGCTCGCGTTGCGAGGGCGCCGGGCAAGTGCAGAGCGTGGTGCGCACCCCGTTTGGCCAGATGATGCGCACGAGTGTCTGCGAAGCGTGTCACGGCGACGGTCGACTCGCCACCGACCCATGCGCGGAGTGTCGCGGGCGAGGCAGCAAGGCCGTTAGGCGCAGCGAGCAGGTGAGTGTTCCAGCGGGTATCGACGACGGTCAGCGCATCCGGGTCAGCGGGCACGGTCATGTTGGTGAGCATGGAGCTCCCCCCGGGGATCTGTACGTACTTGTGCGCGTTCGCCCCGATGAGCGCTTTGTGCGCGAAGGGGACCACCTCATCACCGCGCTCGACGTCCCCGCGCCGCTCGCCGCGCTCGGGGGGAGGCTCGAGGTGCCGACGCTTGACGGCGAGGCGCCGGTGGAGGTGCCTGCCGGTACGCAGCCCGGGGAGGTCGTCACGGTGCGTGGCAAGGGGATGCCATCGCTGCGCGGAGGACGGCGCGGGGACCTGCGCGTGGTCATGAACATCGTGATCCCGCGCCGCCTGAGCGAGGCTCAGCGGGAGCTGCTCGGCAGGCTGAGCGAGACCCTCACCGACGAGAACCTGCGCTCGAGCGAGTCGGTGCTGGGGAAGTTGCGTCGCGTGCTGCGCCACCAGGCCGCGTGAGACTCGACGATCACGACGGGCGGTGCGCGTGATTCGCCTCGCCGTGCGGGTGAGGCGAATCGACGCGGAGATCGTGCTCGCCGAGCTGTTGGAGCTGGCGCCCGGGGGAGTGGAGGAGACCGACTTGTCGGCCGGTGACGCGGGCGAGGATCTCGTGGAGTACGCGGTGTATGGCGCTCCCGGGGAGCTGCCAGAGATGCCGGACCTGCGGGCCGCGGTAGGCGGAGCGCTCGTGGAGGTCACTACGCGGGAGGTTGCCGACGATTGGTCGGAGCGCTGGCGGCAGTTTCATCGACCTGTCCTGATCGAGGCACCCGCAGGCAAAGCTTGCGGCTATGAGGCGGCCGGCTTGCGCGCCAACGGCGAGGATGGCCCTGTCCTCGCAGAGGGCGACCCACGCACGCGTTTGGGGCAGCGTGTGCGGAGCCTTCACGTCAGGCCCCCGTGGGAGGCTCCGAGTGACCGTCCAGATGTGCTCGAGATCGTGATCGACCCTGCTCAGGCATTTGGAACCGGGGCGCACGCCACCACACGACTTTGCTTGGAGCTGCTTCTGGATCTGGCCGCGACCGATGGGGCTCGCGGGCCCGTGCTCGATGTCGGGGCGGGCTCGGGGGTGCTCGCGATTGCGGCGGCCAAGCTCGGATACGAGCCGGTGCTGGCGCTCGACAACGACCAAGAGAGTGTGCGTGCGATTGTCTCCAACGCTGCTGTCAACGGCGTGGAGCTGGAGGCCCGGCGCTTTGACCTGCGCGGCGAGGAGTTGCCATGGCCCGATTTGGGTGGGGATGGGGATGGCGTTCCCAGGGTGCCCTCAGGCCCCGCCGGCAGTGGGCTCCTGGAGGGCCGGGCTGGGCGAACCGTGGTGCTGGCCAACCTGTTGCGACCGCTGTTGTTGGAGCTGGCGGACACCATGGGGGCCCCACCGCGACAGCTGATCGCAAGCGGGTTGTTGCGCGAGCAGGCCGGTGAGGTGGCGGATTCGTTTGCTAGGCGTCTTGGCCTGCGCGAGCAAGCGCGTCGGGAGCGCGGAGAGTGGGCTGCGCTGCTGTTGACATCCTCTCGGTTCCAGCCAGCGCCATCGCCCTGAAGAGGAGATCGAGCGCGGGGCGGGTACCGCCCTCGGTGTCAAGCAGGGCTTGTGCGGCGATCAATCCTGCGCCGATCGCGTCGAGCGCCTCGCCGGAGGGGCCGGGGTCAGGGTCGCGGCAGACCGCGATCGCCAGGTCGAGCATTCCCTGGGCTTGTTCGATCGCTCCGGCAAACAACGCCGGTCCCGCCAGGCTGCCGTAGCCGTAGGCTCTCGCGAGTCGGCCGGGGAGCGTTATCTCGGGGCGCCCACGCGGAGCAGTGACGGGTGGCAGTCCGCGACCGTCGACCAGTCCGGCCATCGTCTCGCCGATGACTCCGCGAGTGGCGTGCTCGTCGAGCTGCGCTTGGGCGGCCACTCGCAGCGTGAGGTACAGCCCACTGGCGGTCAGGCCGTACGGTGGATCGGAGGCGAACACGATTCGCTCGGCGGGAACGCGCGCGAATAGCTCGATGACGTCGAAGGGAAAGAAGCACGAGGTGTCATATAGGACACCAGGATGATCGGCCAGGCGCGAGGTGAGGATGCCTTGGTCGCAGATCGCGCCGTGGGCGAGGATGAGGACTACCTCTGGATGGCGCAACGCGAGATCGGCCAGGCCGTCGGCGATTGGCGGCATCCCACGACCTGCGTGGATCAGGATGGGCACGCGGGCTTCTTCTGCGAGGGTGAAGATTCCCTGCATCTCGGTGCCGTCGAAGGCAAACGCTTGCGCGCGGGGGTGCAGCTTGATCCCGCGGGCGCCCTTTGCGATGCAACGTTCTCCCTCGGAGACAGGTGCTTCGGAGGGGTCGAGGCGACAGAAGGGGATCAACCGCCCTTGGCTTTCGCCTGCCCACTCGAGTATGCGGTCGTTGGGGAGGGTGTAGGAGGGCTTGCGCTCGGGGTCGTGCAGTGGGAACACGCACGCTCTGCTTGCCGTTGCGAAGTCGAGCTGTGAGAGCAGGGTCTCGAGGTCGAGCGAGCGACCGTCCTCGTCGAGGCCGAGATGGGTGTGAGCGTCGAAGACTTCGGCATCGGGTGGCGTCAGCCGCCGGCCGTCGGCGAGGAATGGAGCGAGTGCGTCGGTGTAGATGGATGCGCTCACAGCCGTTCATTCTGCCGATTGCGCGGTCTCGGCGGCGTGCGCCGCGAACGTCGGTGGCTCGTCGCGCTGCCGGTTTGGCGGTTTCGTCGCCCTGTCGGTGGCGCTTTCTGTCCGGCTGCGACGCCTCGTTGCCCGGTCGTCCTGGGCAGTCCTACGCCCCTGCGGCCGGTGCAAGGCGATGGATCGACACAAAAAGTCTCGCCTCCTCGGCGTATCCTGAACTGGATGGCGATTCTCGACGATGTGAAGCTGGACCTGAACGGCGCGATGCGCGCCGGTGAGAAGCAGCGCGTGGGCGCCCTGCGGATGATCCTCTCGGAGTTGCAGAAGGCGTCCAAGGAGGGCTCGGAGGACGAGCTCGCGGTGCTCAGGCGCGAGCGCAAGCGTCGCCTGGAGGCGGCCAGGACGTTTCGCGAGGCGGGACGAGACGACCTCGCTGCCGGTGAGGAGGCCGAGGGGGAGCTGATCGCCGGCTATCTCCCCGCGGAGCTCTCCGAGGAGGAGCTGGGGGCGATCGTCGAGCGGGCGGTCACAGAGAGTGGGGCGCAGTCGCCGAAGGACATGGGGACCGCAATGAAGAGCGCGATGGCGGCCGTGGACGGACGTGCCGATGGGAAGCGGGTCTCTGGGCTCGTGCGGGCGGCACTCGAGGGATGAGGGCTCAGATAGAGCTCCCCAACGAGGTCGCCGCGGAGCTGGCGGGAAGCCAGGACGCTGTGCTCCGCGCGCTCGATGGCCACTTGGAGTGCAGGGTGTTCTTGCGCGGCAACCTGCTGACGCTTGACGGCTCTGAAGAGGAGACACGTGCGGGCGAGCGGGTTGTGCACGAGCTATCGGAGTTGATCGCGCGCGGGCATCAGATCGCCCCGGGCACGATCTCCGCGGTGACCGGCGCGCTCGACGCACACGAATCGCCGGCGCGGGTGCTCGAGGACATCGTCTGGAGGCATCGCAGCCTGAGCGTCGCGCCGAAGACGGTCAACCAGAAGCGCTATGTGGACTCGATCCGCTCGAGTACCGTTACGTTCGGGGTGGGACCGGCTGGCACCGGCAAGACGTTCTTGGCCGTGGCGATGGCTGCTGCGGCGCTCTCACGTCATGAGGTCAACCGCATCATCCTCACGCGCCCGGCGGTGGAGGCGGGTGAGCGCCTCGGTTTCCTGCCGGGGGACCTGATGGCCAAGGTCGACCCCTACCTGCGTCCTCTGTTCGACGCTCTGCACGACATGCTCGACCCCGAGAAGGTCTCCCAGCACCTGGAGCGGGGCGTGATCGAGATTGCGCCGCTCGCCTTCATGCGCGGGCGCACGCTCAACGATTCGTTTGTGATCCTCGACGAGGCACAGAACACGACGCCGGAGCAGATGAAGATGTTCCTCACCCGCCTGGGCTTTGGCTCGAGGATGGTGGTCACCGGCGATATCACGCAGGTGGATCTCCCGCGCGAGCAGCGCTCGGGACTGGTGGCGGTGGGGGAGGTCCTCGACGCGGTCGAGGGCATCGAGTTCGTGCGCTTCGGCGGGGAGGACGTGGTGCGCCACAAGCTCGTGCAACGGATTGTGGAGGCCTATGACGCGCACAGCCGGCGCGAGGCTCCCGATCGGTCGGAGATCGTCCAGCGCCTCGCCGAACGCAGAGCGTGAAGTCAGCGCATCGATGCTCGAGGTCGAGGTCTTCGGCGCGCGATTGCTCCCAGGTCCGCTTCCGCAGTGGAAGGTGGAGCGACTGTGTGCGCTGGCGCTTGCGTCTGCAGGCGTGAAGGAGGGTCATCTCGCGGTCGAGTTCGTCGACGCGGCTCGCATGACGGCCCTCAACGGCGAGCACCGAGGAAAGAACGGCCCCACCGACGTGCTCTCCTTCCCGCTCGACGGCGCCGACCCGGCCGCGCCGGGCGATGGCGTGCCGCGTGAGTTGGGGGACATAGTGATCTGCCCCGAGCATACGCTCGACGTGGGGGAGGCGATCGTGCACGGGACGCTTCACCTGGTGGGGATGGATCACGAGACCGACGACGGGGAGATGCTGGCCTTGCAAGCCGAGATCCTACGCTGGGGGAGCTCGTGACCAAGAGCGGCTTCGTCGCGCTTGCCGGTCGTCCCAACGTTGGTAAGTCGACGCTCGTCAACGCCGTGGTGGGGGTCAAGGTGGCGATCGTCTCAGACCGTCCGCAGACTACGCGAAGGGCGATCCGCGGGGTTTACACCGACGAGAGCCGGCAGGTCGTGCTCATCGACCTTCCCGGTGTGCAACGTCCGCGTGACCGTCTCACCGAGCGCATGGCGGCAAGGGTGCGTCAGGAGCTGGGGGACTCCGATGCGGGATTGCTCGTCTTGAACGGCCAGCAGGGTGTGGGGCCGGGGGATCGCTTCATCGCCCAGGCCCTTACAGAAGCGGGGGTGCCGGTGACGATCGCGGTCAACAAGGTCGATCGGCTCGACCGGGCGGCGACCGTCGCCGTGCTCAGCGCGGCGGCCGAGCTCGGCGTGGGCGAGGAGATCTTCCCGATCTCTGCGCGAACGGGAAAGGGCGTGCCCGAGCTCGTCGAGCACCTCGCGGAGCTGATGCCGGCGGGCCCGTTCATGTTCCCCGCGCAAGCCGTCTCCGACCAGCCGCTCACCGTGTCGCTCGCCGAGCTCGTGCGCGAGGCAGCGATCAGGCGCACATTTCAGGAGCTGCCGCACGCCGTTGAGGCGATCGTCGAAGAGGTGGAACGCCCGCGCGAGGGTCTGGTGCGGGTGCGGGCGCTGATCTGGGTGGAGAGCGAGTCTCAGAAGGGGATCGTGGTGGGGGCAGGCGGTCGCATGGTCAAGGCGATCGGCTCGGCGGCGCGCAAGGAGATCGAGCGTGAGCTTGGGTGCCATGTTCACCTCGACCTGTCGGTGCGCGTGCGCCGCGACTGGCGCGGCGACGAGGGTCTGCTCGACCGGCTCGGGATCACCTGAGACTGGCGACTTCCACTGTCCCGGTCTGGCTCGGCGGCCGCGGCCGCTGGGGCTGAGACTGGGGTTGCGGCTGGGGCTGGGGCCGCGGCCGCGGCAGGGGCTTCGGGTCAGTCGGGCAGGCTCGTGGCCCGCGGCTGGGGCTCGGGTCAATCGGGCACGCTCGTTGCCCTCGGCCCGACACGCACTTGGGCTCTGCGCTACAGCTTGCGCTCAAGACCCGCCGCGATCTTGCACACGCCCGCCAGGTCAAGCTCGCGCGTGAAGAGGAAAGGGATCGTCATGAGGGTGGGTGGTCTGCCCTCGGCGAAGCGCTGGCGGCGCAATCGCGCGATCTGGCTCTGCTGCACG
>Ga0210409_10007693_pt1 | contig 11063 bp, 9 predicted proteins | sample IncBWH17MmetaG_FD_161649 | JGI IMG/M metagenome (GOLD analysis project Ga0210409, IMG submission 161649) | Forest soil microbial communities from Barre Woods Harvard Forest LTER site, Petersham, Massachusetts, United States - Inc-BW-H-17-M | ecosystem: Environmental > Terrestrial > Soil >...
AAAGTAAAAAGAAAGGAAAGGTCCGCGTAGTTGGTGTTTAGCAGATACAGATAGCGGAGGTTGAAAGAGTGATTTGCTGGAACCGCGGCGAGAAAGGCATTCAGCAGGTTGAACCGTTCGTCATAAAGCTGAGCGTCATGCACGCTGAAAACTTTGTAGAAGTCCGCGACGGCTCGTTCGACGGTCGCCAGGTCGCGGTCGTAAAGGACGACACTCAAGGAAAACTGCCCGAAATAATTGCCGTGGAGTTCGATCTCCTCGATGCCCTTGCCGAGTTCCCGCACCTGTGATTCCTTGGCACCGTCGAGGAGCGCATCCTGCGGCCCGGCGTCGTTCCAATTCACTTGGCTCATAAACGAGCGCTTGGTGTTGTGAAAATGCCGGCGCTTGGCCTGGATCGTGCGGCGGCTCTTGCCGGGTTCTTCTTTCTTCCATTCGGTCACCACGTGGTAGTTGGCGGAGACACCCAAAAGGCCTTTGAGTAAAAGCGGAAAGGTCTGCGCGGAGGGTTCTTTGAGCGTCAGAACTTTGACGAAGTAATCGTCCATCCGAAGGTAGGTGCGATGACATTCGAGATGCGATTCACACAGGTAGTAGTCGAGAAAGGTATCGTGCTTGAGTTCCGCGGAATCGAGTTTCAGCGGGTCGAAATTCAGCGTACGTTTCAGCATTCGAAACGCCTCCCGTTTTTCGAGGAGCCGCACGGAGACGAAGTCACTGACCTGGGTGCGGAAGCTTTCGACCTTCTGCCGCAGGGCGGACTCCGCCTTTTGCATCTCCAGGGCGTCGAGACGCGCGGACGTGTTTAGGGAAAACCGTGCCGCGAGTGCCGCCCAGGAACGGATGGGATTGCCGGGGAATTCCAGGAGCGTGCCGGCAAGTGAGCGGCGGCCGGGGACCGCGGGACAAAGAACGACTAGGTAGATGGAAAAGGAAAAAAGCGTTTCCGCTTTTTCCTCGAAATAGGCGACGCGGTCCCGCATGGCGGCATCGACGACGGGTTTGCCGCAGAAGGTATGAGGAATGGGCTGGCGGTTGCGCTTGAAGAGAAACTGATACACGCGGTAGTTCTCGTCAAACAAACGTAAGGCGGATTCGAGGCGTTTAGTCAGAGTATCCACGGTCGACGCCTCCAGGCATTCGTAATCGACACCGCTCATTTCGAGAACGACGCCGACCTCGCCCGATTTTGTGAGGAAGATGTTGGGCCCGACGAAGCCAAAGAGATTGACCATGGCGTTGAGCGAACCTACTTCTTCGTAGTTTTTCCAAATCCGTTTGAGATTCAGCATGGCTTGCCTCGCACGACGGCAACGGGCGTGAATTTGACCGGGTCGTACTCGCGCCGCAGTTTCGCCGCATGAAACAGAAGTTTTAAGAGTTGCGGATCGGTCACGGTCGCCCAGCGGGCAACGAAATAGAGCAGTAGGAAGATCAGCACGCCGCCGAGGAAAGTCCCGAGCAGGTTGAACGTGGCGGCGCCCAGGCACATCGCGAAGAAGAAGAGCTTCCGCTCTGCTCCGAGAATGGTGAGCGGCCGCGATAGTGACCGCTGGACGGGATTCATGCGTCGCTCGTGACTCATCGCCTTCTCCTGTTCAGGCCGGAAAAAGCCAGGCTAGGAAGTTGACCGCGGCAATGGCCATACCCACGCCGAAGAGCACACCGGCCAGCACGCGTTTCGAACCACCCTCGCCGAAGGCGAAGGTGAGTCCCGAGACGACGATGGCCACAAGCGACAGCCCTCGCGCGATAGTGCTGGTAAAGGCCAGCTGCAGGACGTTGACCGCGTTTTCCCACGGGGAATTCCCCTGCGCGAAGGCCGGTACGGCCAAAGCCAGACTGAGCGCCGCGATGCCGAATCTGCGCACCAGTAACCGAAGCCGCCGGAACACTCCAGAATGTCGCTTCATGGAAGAGCTCCTTCCGAAATCGAAAAAAAACGAGAGTTCCCGTCCCGGAGCTACCGGTCGAGGGATTGCGAACCACGCTGTTCAGGAACCGGTCCTGGACACGAGACACCGTGCTCTCCAGGAACAGCGTCGGCCGTCTCCCTGTTGTGGTGGATGAGACGGGAACTCCATGTGCATGTACCTATATCTGTAAGCGGCGAGGAATTTTGTGTCGCACAAAATAAATAAAGTTTCGTCCCCCCGGACTTCCGAACAAAAACACCTAGAACAAGCGAAGCTGTCGGTCGTCGAACTTCCTTCGCCTTGGTCTTCGCGCGGCCCGGCGCAGCTTCACGAGCAGCCGCTTGATCCGTTGGCGCGAAGCGTTGGAGTATTCGGCGCTCGGGAACTCGTCGAGTTTGAACTGGACCAGCAGTTCCAGGTCTTCTCCTGAGAGCACGCCGCGCTGCCTGCAGCGCTTCAGAAAGTGGCGGAGGAGAGCGGCGCGCTCGATCGGCTGCGGACCGTCACCGTGGGGCGTGCGTTCGAGAGCGTCGAGTTCAGCGAAACCGGATACAGCGCCGCGGCTTTCCCGCTCGGCCCAGGCAAACGCGTTGCGCCGCAAGAGCCGCGCGATGGCAAAGGCGAGGTGGGACTCACGGCCGACGAACTCGGGTGAGCCGAAGGATTCGAGAAGCGCGGTGACAAGGTGCTGCGCCACGTCGTCCGCGGCAAGCCGGGGAGAGCGGGTGAGGAGCTGGCGCGAGATCCGATGCAGCATGGGAACGAAGGCCCACAACAAGAGTTCCTGTGATGTGGCAGAGCAACCGTTGCCCGTCGCTCCGCGGAGAAGTTCGGCGAGAATTCTGTCCTTCGAAGGGCTTCCGTTGCCCGCGCTTTGCTGCGTATGGAGAAAACAGATGAGCTCCGAAGCGGTCGGAAATGTGGACAGCGCAGCAGAAGGCGTCGCGAATTGCCGGTAGGTTTCCCGGCCTGCCCGTCCTGCGAATTGCTCGGTCAGGTGACGTTCCATGAGGCAGAGAAGACAGCGACAACTCATCACGGTTCGCTCCTTTGCAGGCGTTTGGTGCGTTATCCGTGGCGCTTGCTCGATTTCGCGTGGGACAAACGGCATCGCCGGAGGCGGGACGAAACCGGCGATTCCCCAAAGGTCCGCGCCAGAAACGAACGGCGCGAGACCCAGCCGAGCTATAGCGGGAAATCGAAGGTAGCGGTTGAACTTTATTTTTTCGACCGCAATTGCGGACGTGCCAAAGAAAAAGCCCCCCCGGCAATGCCGGAGGGCTTTTTCAAGCCCGAAGATTAGAACGTTCGGTCTTCCGATCCAGCCAGCGGTAAACGCTACGCCTTTGATCGTTCTTTATTTGTATGCCGCCGCGGTTGGGCTCGTCGAGCCGGTTTAGACTCGCGGCTATTCTGTGCTCCATGCCAGACCGGCGCGCTGTGTCACGAGCTTCCTGCGACTGGTAGCGCAATCGAATCGTCGTCTTGGTAGCGCTGCGTTGCTGGACAAACGCCGTCGTGTGCAAAGCCTATGGAATCGGCAGCGGCGCTCGCGCCAGCAGAATCTCAGCATTCCTTTCCATCAAGCATTGGTCGACAGGTGCCATTTTCGAATATTTATCCGACTGTGCCGCCGCCTTCGGCACAAGGAAACAGATGCTGATTACCAGCACCAAGGCCATGATATTGATCATTCTTTCCCTGCTGGCCGGCCTCATCGCGAGGTATCCTTTCGCCGCCGCTGCTCGCTCTCCTTCTTCATTTCGTTCAAATCCGCAGCCGGCCGTATCTCAATCGGTCCAAGTCCATACTTAAAGCCTGGAAGCTGGGAGATAAGCTGAAGGGCGTGATTGAGGTCTCGCGCCTCAAGGATGAGAATGCCGCCGAGCTGTTCCTTGGTTTCCGCATAGGGGCCGTCGGTCGTCGCGACTTTGCCGTTTTTCCAGTACAGGGTCAACGCGGTCTCCGGAGGCTGAAGAGGTACTTCGGCAACAACATGTCCGTTGGCGCGCAGATGGTCATTGTGCTCAAAGCATTCGTCGAGCATTGCGTTTCGCTCGTCCTCGGTCATCCCTTCGAATTTTCCTGGCTCGATGTATCCCAAACAGATGTATTTCATCGCCCGTCTCCTCTTGTTGGGGGCCAGCAGCGGAATCTTGCGCGCTGGCTCGTTCAACCTATAGTCGCCGGGCACAGGGAAAATCGACAGCAAAGCCAATTTTTTGTTGCAACTCGCTCAGCCGCCCTGCGAGGAACCGACGCTCTGGCTCGCACCGAACCAGGGCCAGCGCCTTCTCATACGAATCACGCGCCTCCGCAAGCCGTCCCAGCCTGCCGGTAATTCTTGCGATACGGGCACCTGGTAAGGAATAGCCTTATCGCGGATGACGGGCCCGTGAGAGTGAGTGTCGCGTCGCAATGGAGCAGGCGTTATCGTCATCGCCAATCGGTGATCGATGGCATAATGCAGTGGCAAGACTATGGAAGCCACCGATGAACGCCGCCGTACTACACACGCTTGGGAAACCTCCTCGATTCGAGCAGTTCCCTGATCCCCATCCGGGCGAAAACGAAGTGATCGTGCACGTCCGCGCCGCAGCGCTAAAACCTGTCGACAAACAGATAGCTGGCGGCTCGCACTATTCTAGCCCCCGCGAACTGCCCGTCGTGTGCGGCATTGACGGCGTTGGACTTCTCGACGATGGAACTCGGGTGTTCTTCGGCGGACCTCGCCGACCATACGGTGCGATGGCACAGCGCACTGTAGTCCGCCGGTCGCAGTGCTTCCCAGTGCCCGAGGGTGTGGCGGACCAAGTTGCAGCGGCCCTGCCCAATCCCGGCGTGTCCGCTTGGCTCTCACTCAACTATCGCGCAAAGCTCGTCGCCGGCGAAACGGTCTTGATCCTCGGCGCGACCGGAGTCACTGGAAAGCTTGCCGTGCAAATAGCCAAACTCCTTGGTGCCGGACGTGTGATCGCCGCGGGACGCAATGAACAGGTGTTGAGTGCGCTGCACAACCTCGGCGCCGATGCGACCATTCGCTTGGATAACCAGCAGGAGGGTCTTACCGAAGCGTTCGCGAGGGAAGCGGGCGCCACCGGCTTCCAGGTCGTTATTGATTACGTCTGGGGCCGCCCGACTGAGGCGCTTCTCGCCGCCATCACGCGTGCAGAATTTGCTGCTGTGGAAACGGAGACTCGGCTTGTTCAAGTGGGCGAATCTGCGGGGCCGACGATCCTACTTCGCGCCGCCGTGCTGCGCAGCACAGCGCTGACGATCCTCGGGACTGCTGGCATTCCTCCGCCTAATATCCTTGTGGAAGCGTTCCAACAGATTATGGCACAGGCCGCCGGCGGCAAACTGTGCATCGAGACTGAACAAGTTCCCCTTGCTGAAATCGGGGATGCTTGGGAGCGCGCTCAACGCTCTCGAGTCGTCATCATGCCATAGCCCGCCGTGCTGGCCACTCCCTGCAGTTCGGCCTAAGCGCGCCGCCTACGGCGTCGCAGGCACTCCGTTCCAGGAGTGGGCCATCGAAACACAGCTATGCTCTAATGACGCGAACGTCAGCGGGCGAACTACAGCCCCGACCTATTCCACTTAACCTATAGATAGGACATTTTGTTTTACCTTTCTTTCTGCCCCGTTTTCTTTGAGGGGCGACAGAGAGCGAGGGGCGTGGCGCCGTGAAAGCAGAAGACGCATAGGCCGCACAGGAGAGGAATTACCCGAGCGGTGAGCCCAAGAAAATCGGGGAGAGACAGAAAGGAAATAGCTCAGGACACCGCGGAGAAGAGAAGACCCGGAGAACGGTCAGCACGGTTCGAACAGCGTGACCGCAGCCCCATGGAAGACGCCGATGATGGCTTGGAACGCCTTTTCTGACGATTACCTCCGGGTGGCCGATGATAGATCCGGAATGTGACCCGGCGCGACCAGCACTTCTACCCGCAGCGCGTTTTAGGCCGGACGGAGCGGCGCTCCTACGACGTGAAGCCGATTTCTCAGATGAGACCACACACCCGCGCGAGATACTTACAATACGGGTAGTATCTTGGTGCTGAACAACTGTTTCGAAGCGCCTTGTCTTAACGCGGAGGAAATTCATGTGGCGTCGAAGCTTCACAATGGTTGCGCTCTGCCTGGGATTGATACCGTTCGGACAGGAACCCGCAACGCCCCAGGCCGGATTGACGTTAGTGAAAGCTGGACGTGTTCTCGACGTGAAGTCCGGCCACTATCTCTTGAATCAGGGCATCTTCATCGCAGACGACAGAATCAAGCAGGTCGGGGCCTTCGATGCTGTGCGCGCCGCCGCTCCGAAGAATGCGAAGATCATCGATCTCAGCAACGCCACAATCCTTCCCGGCCTGATTGATTGTCACGCGCATCTCCTCGATGCCTGGGACCAAGGCTCGGGCGATAACGTCGCTCTGTCAGTCATGATGGGGCCATCCAAGCGCGCTCTGCTCGGCGCAGCCAACGCACGGGAAGACCTCGAAGCTGGTTTGACGACCGTCCGCAACGTAGGCCACTCCGGCATAGACGGTGACGTCGCCCTGCGCGACTCTGTCGAGAACGGTTGGGTCACCGGCCCCCGTATTTTGGCTTCCGCCCGTAAGCTCACTCCTCCGGGCGGTCAAGCCATCTCCGGCTGGCCTCCTCTGTTGAAGCCCATCATTGATGCAGAGTTCTTGCCTGTGAACGGGCCGCAGGAAGCGCGGCGTGCCGTCCGCGAGAATCTAGCCGCAGGCGCTGACTTCATTAAAGTAGTTGTGGACGCATTGCCGCGCGTTCTCGACCTCGACGAAATGAAAGGAATTGTCGATGAAGCGCATCGCAGCGGCGTAAAGGTCGCTGCGCACGCCACCACAAAACTCGGCATCGAAATGGCCATCCAGGCTGGCGTGGATTCCATCGAACACGGCGACGAAGTAACCGACGAGCAATTCCAGGCCATGCACGACAAGAGCATATTTCTCGTTCCCACACTTTGGCAGAGCGAAACCTTTTTCGATATCGTCTCGAAAAAATACGTTGCCAGCGATTCCGATAAAGCCGACTTCGAGCGCTGGAAGAAAACCAATGACGAACAGTCCCTACGAAAGGTAGCGGGTGCAAAGAAGTATGGCGTTAAGCTAGCGGCCGGCTCGGACATGATACTAAGCTATCCCGGCAAAACGCGCGGGCAAGCTACTCTTCTGATGCTGGATGCCATGGAACACTTTGGAGTGCCAGCTCAAGACGTCCTCCGTGCCGCCACCGTAGACGCAGCAGAGCTGCTCGGCTGGCAGGACCGCGTCGGCGTGATTGAGGCAGGAAAATTTGCCGACTTGATCGCTGTCGATGGCGATCCACTAAAGAGCGTCACAGAGCTGCACAAAGTAAATTTCGTGATGAAGGCCGGCGCAATCGTCCGCGACGATTCTCGTCACAATCCAAAGTAGTATCGGAAATCCCTGCAGTTAGCCCGTGGTAGTCGGCAAACCGGAGCCGCTTGCCGTTCCGCAGGCCTTAGCCATTGTGCCCGAGTGACGAGCAACTCCGAAGTAATGCAAATGTTTGCAGACGGCGGCATTCGCAAGGGTACCCGCTCGAACTAGGTCAGTTCGGATTTCACTCATCCTCCTTGGCCTCGTGTTGAAGACCTAATTGCGGCTGTATGCCATCTCCAGCGGCATCGGGAAGCTCTCCCGAGATCATGTCCGGCTGTAGAGGTGATCCAAGGGAATTGGTGAATCGTCTTGCCTCTCCTGCTTCCAATAGAGTGGCTCGAGATTCCGCTCTCCCTTCCGGTGAAAATAGACCACCCGGAGGGGGTGAAAGCCCTTTCGCAGCGGGAGGATGTAGGACTCTCCCCCGCCCAGATTGAAGTGTTCGCCAATCACCTGGATGTCTCCGAGAAATACTTTTGAGTGGCCCGGGTCGCCCAATTCGAAGATGTAGTGGGCATCCGTGTCGATCCTAACAAAACCGTCGAGAATGCAGATGAACGTCGCGTCGACGGGAAGTCTTTCCAAGTCAAAATCACGGTCGGTACGACCAACTCGGTCAGGCTTCAAGCCTGCAACATCTCGAGGCGCATCCCAATCACCTTGGTAGTAGGCGAACCGCAGCCCTCCCGTTACCGTGCCGTTCGGCTGCTCAATGCCAGCAAGCGCAGCCCCTACCCTGAAACTCGCAGTGGCAATCGTATTGTATTGCTCACGAGTACAAAAGGCTTTGAGCATGAGTGTGGCGTCGTTGGACAAACGGAATGTGTTTTCCAGCGAGATGCGGGGCGAAGTCAAACTAGGCTCCGAGCCATCAAACGTATATCGGATATAGCTCGATGCTTCCCTTTCATAACACCAGACATGGAACGGCGCATCTTTCAACACAATGCCGTTCATTGGCTTGAATCCAATTCCGTTGGCGCAGTATCCCCCGTAGCAATATTTGATGCCGTCCCAAAAACCCTTGATCCAGGTGGTCAGATGAGTCTCATTGGCATAAGGGCGGCACATCCACGTGAGGCCGCTGGGTGCCTGTGCACGCAGGATGGCCTCAAGTCGATCAATGCGCATCGCGTGCATCCCCTCTCCCTGGCGGCCACTGATCCACAGGACTCTGTTCAAGCTTTTCAGGGTGCCCACCTTGCGTTGAAACTCAGTATTCAACACGCCTCCATCCCACCACAGGCTTGGATCGATGGCTACGTAGGACTTGAACAAGGTCGGCTCGTTCAAAAAGGTCTGGATTACAAACAGCCCGCCCAAGGATCCGCCGACCAGCGCACTTCGTTCGGAGTCTGTGCGGAATTTCTTATCGATGACGGGAACCAGTTCCTTCTTGAGAAACTGGAGATACAGGTCAGCACCGCCGGAGTCCGCCGATGCCTTGGTCGGAGTAAAGTCCCTGTACCGCGTTGGGGTATCTTTAAGCCCCAGCAGTCCTACGAGAATGGTGCGTTTCGGAATGAAACCCTCGCCTCTTAAGTAGTCATAAGCCACATAGTGATAAGCCCGAATTCCATCCAATATGTAGATGGCGTCATACTTGTCATCAGAATCGGCCTTGAACTCACGAGGCAGAATGACTTCCGCCGTCCGATCTTCATTCAGAATGGACGAACGCACGGGCACATAGATCTTCTCGCCCAATTCGTAGCCAGGGTTATACTCCTGCGAAGACGCCAGGGCTGCGTATGCCGAGAAGATGTCTCGATTCGCAAGCAAGTCAGGCATCCCAAAGCATGCGGCCCCGCAGAACAAGGTCTTTAACGCATTTCGCCGCGTCAGATGTGTTCTCATGTGCTAATAAACCCTCCAGGCCGCAACAACGTCGTAAGCGTGGAAATGTGGCTTCGTTTTTTCATGGAAGCTCCTTCTGTCACTTTTCCGGCTTGTCCAGAAACGTCCCGACTGCTGCGGTGGTGAATGCTCCTTTGCAGGCCAGCACCACGTGGCCGCAGCCGGGAATGATGGCCAGCTCTCCATCGGGCAGCAAGTGGAACAACTCTACAAACTTTGTGGTCTGGTTATAGGAGTCGTGATCTCCGGCAACGATCAAGGTGGGGACCTTGATCGAGTGAATTTGCTCGTCGGTCACATACACTGGCCCTAACTCCATCGCGTTTACACGTTCGACAAATTCCTGCCATCTGTCTGGCTCTGGCATCAACTTTTTCCGTTCGGCCACGAATTGTGGGGAATCTCTTTCCACGTCTCCCGGCTTCGCGTTCTTGAACTCGGCCTGAGCGGAAGGCGTCCAGTCCGAGAATTTCCGGGGTCCGCCGATGGCCACAAGCCGCCGTACTAGCTCCGGATGAGCCGCGGCCAGCGTGTAGGAAGTGACCGCGCCGTCACTGAATCCCAGCACGTCGACCTTTTCGCCTGTCTCATGCCGGATCACTGCGTAGGCGTCGTTGGCGAACAGCACGTAGGAAAATGGTTTCGTACCTAAATCTGACTTTCCGTGGCCCCGCGTGGCAATGGCGATGACGCGACGGTGTTTGCTTAATTCTCCGATTAGTTCGCCAAACTCGGCAATATATCCGTACAATCCGCCATGCAGCAGCACCAGCGGGGTTCCGCCGCTGCCATATGTCTCGTAATAGATCTTCACATCATCGACCCGTAGATAGTGCCCGGCCGCCGGATTCGCTCCATAGGAAATCTTCTCCGAATCGCCTTGCCCTTGAGCACGGAGCGAAATCAGCAGAGCAACACACACTGCGCACACAATCGCCATCGCTTTTGGATCGTTTCTCACGGAAAAACCCTCCTCGGACGCAGCAGCATTCAGTGACATTTCAAACTGTCCGGGAAAGACTGAGCAGCTTCTCTAGGTGGGATCGGGTAGCTTCGCGAAACCCTCCCCCAAACGGCTAGGGAGGCTCGTATCAATCATCGCTCTGGAAACGCACCCTCTACTTCAGGCCCCTGCGCCCGGCGCTACCCGGATTGACGCGGTAAGACTACAAAAGCTGCCGCACTCTGTCAACGGAAACACGCTTTGTTTCTCTTGGCCTAATGAGGTGATATTCAATCCACCGTAACTCACAACATGGGTTGCTGGTTCTAGTAAGTTTCCGCTCGGAAATGCCCAAGTCTAACAATACTCGGTTCCTGGCTGCTACGACCTAAGCGCGCCGCTCTGGCGATGTAGGTCTTCGCTACGGGAGTGGCCAGCGCAAGACAAACCATGCTCTAATGTCGGAACCGTCGGCGGGCAAACCTCAGCCCGAAGCTATTCCACTTAACATACAGGTAAGACATAATTTTTCTCCTTTTCTCGCCCCATTTTCCTGGGGCAGCCAAGAGCCAAGGCTGGGAGGCTCGCGCCGAACAATCACCACCATGTCGCCGCGTTCGCCACGCTCCTTGGCCCCTTCGGCATGGTTCGTAGCCCACACTCCTATCGGCAACATCACGTCGGTGATGTCCAGTGAACGGTAACTCGGCGGCAGCGCGCCAACAATCGTGAAGTTATGGCCATCGAGCGTGATTGTTTTACCGACAACGTTCGGAACGCCCCCGAGATGTGATTGTCATAAGGCATAACTCAACAAGACCACCGGCGCCGTTCCGGCTTTCTCTTCCGATGCATCAAAATCCCGCCCCAGGATCGGGCGGACGCCCATCATGGAAAGAAAATTCGGCGAGA
>Ga0210409_10007696_pt1 | contig 11061 bp, 9 predicted proteins | sample IncBWH17MmetaG_FD_161649 | JGI IMG/M metagenome (GOLD analysis project Ga0210409, IMG submission 161649) | Forest soil microbial communities from Barre Woods Harvard Forest LTER site, Petersham, Massachusetts, United States - Inc-BW-H-17-M | ecosystem: Environmental > Terrestrial > Soil >...
GTGCTCGGCTACGACAGCACCCTGCCCGTGACGCTGGACGAAATGGTGCACCACACGCGCGCCGTGCGCCGCGCCACGCGCCGCGCCTTGTTGGTCGCCGACATGTCCTACGGCAGCTTCCATCTCTCGCTGGATGAATCGGTCCGCAACGCTTTGCGCCTGGTGAAAGAAGGTGGCGCCGAAGCCGTGAAAGTGGAAGGCGGCGAGCGCCGCATCGAGCTGATCGCGCGGCTGGTGGATGCGGAGATTCCGGTGATGGGTCATGTGGGCCTGACGCCGCAATCGGTGAACGCGCTGGGCGGATTTCGCGTGCAGGGAAAGACGGGCGACGCGGCGCGCCAGGTCGAGCGGGACGCGCGAGCGGTGCAAGCCGCCGGAGCATTTGCGATCGTGCTTGAATCCATGCCCCGTGATGTGGCCGCGCGCATTACCGAGAAACTGACCATTCCTACCATCGGCATCGGAGCCGGGCCGGATTGCGACGGCCAGGTCTTGGTGATCCACGACCTGCTCGGCTTCGGAACGCAGCACAAGCCGAAGTTCGTGCGGCCCTACGCGAATCTTTCAGCGGAAATCACCCGCGCCGTGTCAGCATACTGTGACGACGTGCGCAAGGGCAGCTTCCCGTCCGATGCCGAGTCGTATCATTCCACCGCCGAGCTCCGCGAGAATCAGCCCGCTGTCCAGCGGCGTTGATCGAAAGCGTCCGGCGACAATCGCATTCGCGATTTGAAAGGAACGGTTCGCATGAACGTCGAGGATTTTCGCCTGCTCTATGACTATGATGCCTGGGCGAACCATCGCATGCTCGAGGCCTGCGCCGCGCTGACCCCGGAACAGTTCACCCGCGACTTGGGGTCGAGTTTTCGCTCCGTGCGCGACACGCTCGTCCACGCCTGCGGCGCGTCGTCCATCTGGCTGGAGCGCTGGCACGGGCGGTCGCCCGGCTCCATTCCCGGGCCGGAGACCTACCCGGATCTCGAATCGGTGCGCCGGCGATACGCGGAGGTCGAGCGCAATCTTCTCGACTACGTCGCCTCGCTGACGTCCGAAGATATCCAGCGCATGGTCGAGTTCAAGAGTTTCGCCGGAGCGCCGATGGCGGAGCCGCTGTGGCAATGCCTGCAGCACGTCGCCAATCACGCCACCTATCACCGCGGACAGATCACCACCATGCTGCGGCAATTGGGCGCCAAGCCTGTCGGGACGGATTTGATCGGCTTCTATCGCGAGCGCGCAGCCAAAGCTCGTGCATGACCCGCACATGACCCGCGTGGCATGGAACTGATCCACACTGTCGCGTGGATGAAGCAGGTGGCATCCGACGCGCTCCGCAGAGACCTTCCTCTCGGCCTGGTGCCCACCATGGGCGCGCTGCATGCGGGGCATCTATCGCTTGTCCGCGAAGCCCAACGCCAGTGCTCGCCCGTGGTCGTCTCGATTTTCGTAAATCCGAAACAGTTCCTGCCGTCCGAGGATTTCCAGAGATATCCGCGGACGCTGGAGACGGATCGCGCGGCGCTGGAAAAGCTCGGCGTGGACTATTTGTTCGCACCGGCGGCCCAGGAGATCTATCCGCCGGGGTTTCGCTTGTCGGTGAACGTCGAAGGGCTGAGTGAGCGGCTCGACGGGCGCTCGCGGCCGGGGCATTTTCGCGGCGTGGCCACCGTGGTGCTGAAGCTTTTCGAAATCGTGCAACCGCGCTACGCGTTTTTTGGACGCAAGGACGCGCAGCAGGCCCGCATCATTCGCCAGCTGACGCGCGACCTCGAGCTGCGCACGGAAATTGCCGTTTGCCCGATCGTGCGCGAGCCAGACGGCCTGGCGCTTTCGTCGCGCAACACCTATCTTTCCGCGAGCGAGCGCCGCGCGGCGACTGTGCTGTACCGTTCGCTCGACGCCCTTCGCCGCGAAATCGCCGCGGGCGAACGCGACGTCGTACATTTGGCCGCAGGCGTACGCAAAATGATCGAAGCCGAGCCCGGCGTGGCCATCGAGTACGCGGAAATTGTTGACGCGGACACCCTCGAGCCGGCCATGGCGCTGCGCAAAACCTGTTACCTCCTGCTGGCGGCGCGCGTGGGGACCACCCGGATGATTGACAATGCGCTTATCGAGCCGGCCGGCGATTCGATCGAAGTGATTATCTAGCAGCCCGGCACGGCAAGTTCGACGGCCGCGCGAACGTTGACAACGCATCGCAGCTGCCATACCCTCCGTTTTCACGCTGCCGCAAAGCGCAGCATTCTCACGGGGGATCGCATGGCACGACGCAATGGCAACGCCGCTCTCGCAATTCTTTTGGCGATTGGGTTACTCGGTCTGTTTTCGTTCGTCGAAGGGCCGCGTGCGGCGGGCTACCGCGCCGTGGATATTACGCAGCTCGTCGGCTACGGGATGTGCATTGGAGTTGGTTTAGTTGGGTTGTTCGCGATGTTCCGCCGCAAACCCGCGGCGTGATGTTGCCGGCACGCTCGCTCGCGGCGGGCGCCATGACGCATCAGCTTTCGCGAATCGCGGCCAGCACTTCGGCAGCGTGGCCCTGCGGCGTGACCTTCGGCCAAATCTTGCGGATGGTGCCGTCCGGGCCGATCCAGAATGTGGTCCGCACGATCCCCAGGAATGTTTTGCCGAAGAAGCTTTTCATCCGTCGCGCCTCGTAGGCGTCCACCACTTCGAAAGCCGTATCGGCGAGCAGCGGAAAATTCAGTTTGTAGCGCGTCTTGAAGCTGGTCTGATCCTCGATGGAATCTCCACTGACTCCCACCACGGCGGCGTTCAGCTCCTGGAATTCCTTCAGCGCGTCGCGAAATTCGACGGATTCGTGCGTACAACCGGTGGTATTCGCCTTGGGATAAAAATAAAGGATCAGGTGCTGGCCGCTGTAATCCGCCAGAGAAATCTTGCTGCCGTCGTCCGCCGTCACTTTGAAACTGGGAGCTGCTTCGCCTTCTTTGGGCACGTTCGTTTCTCCATTTCGCCGCGCGGATCAGGATTCCGCGAGCACACGCTTGAGAATTTCGTTCACCGCCTGAGGATTCGCCTGACCGCGGGTCTCGCGCATAATCTGGCCCACGAAATATTTGAAAACGCCTTCGCTGCCCGCGCGATATTTTGCCGCGTTGTCGGGGCTTTTCGCCACCACCTCTCGCGCGATTTTCTCGATCGCGCCGGTGTCGGTAATTTGCGAATAGTTGCCTCCCCTGAAAATCTCGTCGGGGTCTTTGCCAGAATCAAATGCAATCGAAAGAATCTCTTTCGCACTGGAGGCAGTCGTCAAATTTGTCGCCGTCATCACAACAATCGTCGCGAGCTTCTGTGGGCTGATTGGAGATTCTGAAATGCTCTTTTTCGCATCATTGAGTCGACGAGCCAATTCAACGGTTACCCAGCTTGCCGCCGCCTTCGGTGGGGCACCGGCTTTGACTGAAGCCTCGAAGTAGTCTGCCAGCGCTCGCGAATCCGTGAGCACTCCCGCGTCGTAGGCCGAGATGCCGTACTCGCTTTGAAAGCGGGCGCGTTTTGCGGCGGGCAACTCGGGCATCTCGCGGCGCACGTCCGCGATGGTCGCCTCGGAAATCGAGACGGGCAGCAGGTCGGGATCGGGGAAATAGCGGTAATCGTGCGCGAATTCTTTTGACCGCATCGGCTCCGTGCGCCCCGCGGCCACGTTCCAGAGCCGCGTCTCCTGCTCAATCTTGCCGCCGGATTCCAGCACGCCGATTTGCCGCTCGATTTCGTATTCCAGCGCATGCGCCAGATAGCGGAACGAGTTCAGGTTTTTCACCTCCGCCTTCGTTCCCAGGTTCGCCGCGCCGCGCAGCCGCACGCTCACATTCGCATCGCAGCGCAGCGAGCCTTCCTCCATGTTGCAGTCGCTCACTTCCGTGTATTCGAGGATCTGCTTCAGCGCGGTGAGATAGGCATAGGCTTCAGCAGGCGCGCGCAAATCCGGCTCCGAGACGATTTCGATCAGCGGGATGCCGCAGCGGTTGAAATCAAGGTAACTCCAGCGATCGGAGTCCGCAAATCCTTCGTGCAGGCTCTTGCCCGCGTCGTCTTCCATGTGCAACCGGGTGATGCCAATGCGTTTCTTCTCGCCGCCCGCTTCGATCTCCAGCGCTCCAGCCGTTGCCAGCGGCAGTTCGTACATGGAAATCTGGTAGCCCTTGGGCAGGTCGGGATAAAAATAATTCTTGCGGGCGAAGCGCGAGCGTTCCTCGATCTTGCAGCCAATGGCCAGCGACGCGCGCAGCGCCAGTTGCAGCGCCCGTTTATTAAGTATGGGCAGCGCGCCCGGCAATCCCAGGCACACCGGACAAGTGTTCGAATTCGGCGCGGCTCCGAATTTCGTCGAGCACGCGCAGAAAGCCTTCGTCAGAGTCTGAAGCTGCGCGTGCACCTCGAGTCCGATGACGGCTTCGTAACGCGCCATCACCTCCGGCGGAATGCTGGACGCTTCTTGCGCTGTGCGACTCATGGTAAGCCGCTAATTATAGCATCCGCCCGGGCGGCGCGCTTTTCGCGGATTCTGCGCCCGCTCGTCAATTTGGCCGGTGCGATCCGGCGGGCATCCGCCTGCAATCCGGTCAGTCGCGCCGCGCGGGAAGTTCCAGCTTGACCCCCGACACGAAGTTCAGCCGCAGCGCCGGGAAGCCGAACGACTCCTCGTAGTATTCATTGAGGAAATTATTCAGCCGCCCGTAAATCTGCACGCCCCGCGGCAGGTTCACGGCGAATCCCGCGTTCGCATCCACATAACCGTGATTGCTGAACAGGCACTGCAAGGGAGGAATCTCCTCACAGGCGAAGCTGCCGAGGTTCGGCTCGAGATCGAGCACTGCGCCGCGAATCGAGGCATTCGAATTCAGCATCAGCCGGCCATGCGTCCAGGTGACGTTGTAGCCCGCGGAGCTGCGCGGACGCCGGATCAGCGGCTGGCCCACCTCGAACGGAGGCTGCGTGACGGTGAAGCCGGCGAGCGACAGAATCGCCGAGTTCAGCCAAGTGTACTCCGCGATTATCTCAAGCGAGCGCAGCGGACGCAGGCGCATGCTGGTTTCAAGTCCATAGGCGCGCGACCTGGCGATATTTTCGGACGAAAACGTGGTCAGGATCGGCAGCTCGCCCGTCGTAATGATCTGGTCCCGGAAGTAATTGTAGAAATAGGTGACGTCGAAGACCGCGCGATCGTTGAAGAATCGCTGCTCGACCCCGGCGTCCGCGCTGATGCTTCGCTCCGGCTTCAGCGCCGGATTGTCCGTGAAACCCAGCTCGAAGCCGTCCGGCGGCCGAATGCCGGTGCCAAAGGTGCTGTGAATTCGCGTCATGCCCACCGTCCCGCTATCGGACTGCCGCGCGAGATACGCCACCGAAATTCGCGGATTCGCCTGCGCGACCGAGGTGGCGGGAATAAATGGCCGCCCGGCGTCTACTTCATCCGCCGGCAGACTCCCCGTCTGAATCACGTCCACACGTACGCCGGTGCTCAGGAACCAGCGGTTGCCCGGATTCCAGCGATTTTCGGCGAAGACGGCGTAGCTGTTTCGCGGCAGCGTGAATGGAACTTCATCCGCATCGGTGACGAAGGAGTTCCTGAACTCCTCGCGGTCGTACTCGAACCCGGCGACAAAAATATCCTTGGGCGAAATCGTAATCTCGCTGCGCGTGTTTGCCGTAAGCCGCAAATTTTTCGTGAAGGAGGAGAGGCCGAACGTCGCGGGCGTGGCCGGAAACGAAAATTGATCGGTTGCCACGCTCACGGTCGAGACCTGCTGAAAGCTGCTCGAAAACTGTTCCGTCTCGCTCGCCTGATAACCGAACAAGTCCTGCTTCTGTCGCGTGTAGGCGAAAGGGATTCCCGGAAACAGGTCGTCCGGGTCCGAGCCCCACGGCCCGGGGCTCGCCAAGGCTCCTGCATCGCCGAAAAAGTGCGCGACTACTTTCCGGCGCGGGCTGCGCGAATAGCTCAGGCTGACGAACGACGTTTGATTCCAGTACCAGTCGTAGATCACCGGTCCCTGCGTGCTGATTCGCGAAAGATCGTAGGACCAGCCGAATCCGTGGGTCAGGCCCTCCCCGCCCGTGGACAACCGATAGGTGTCGTAACTTCCTCCTTCGCCGGAAAAATTAAAATGCGGCGCGCCGTCACCGGGAACGGTCAAGATGTTGATCACGCCAGCCACGGCGTTCGACCCATAGAGCGCGCTCTGCGGCCCGCGCAGCAATTCCACTTGTTCCACGCCGTCGGTCGCCAGCGGCGCCAGATCAAAGCCTCCGCCAAAATCGTTCATCGGGATTCCATCAATCATGATCAGGTTGTAGTTTGAATTTCCGCCGCGTATGAACGCGCTTGTCACTGCGCCTTCCTGCCCGGTCCGGTTGATCTCAACGCCGGCCACGTTGCGAAGCGCATCCGGGACGGTCTCCGCGCCCTGATCTTCGATTTCCTGTTTGCTCACCACCGTAACCGAAGAGCCGATCTCCGGCGCGAGCGCGCCGCCGAGCGACGCCGAGACGACCACTTGCTCCTGCAACGCGCTCAACTTCAAATGCAGGTCCATCACTTTCGTGTCGCCGGTTTTTACCGCGATCTCCGCCGTTACGATCGTAAACCCCCGCAGATTTGCAGTGAGTGTGTAGGTTCCGCCGGCGAGTCCATCGAATCTGTACTCGCCGTGCGCGTCCGCGTGCGCCTCCGCGGTCACAATCATCGAACCAAGCAGGGTGACATCGGCGTCCGGCACCGCGCGTCCGTCGGGGTCAAATACAGTTCCTTGAATCGTCGCGCCGCGCGTGGAACCGGATGTTTGCGCACACGCCGGGTAGGGCCAGAGCAGTACAGCGCTGAAAAACAGCAGAAGAGAAATTCGCGGTCTCATGGTTTCCTCCTCTCCCTCTCGCGCGGGAGTTGAAGGTTGTCCTGAAACGCACGCGCCTGCCGTGCGAATCCGGATTGAGACTCCGCCGGTCTCCTGGCTCGGCGGATGGTCCCGAAAAGTTCGAGACTGCGGCGCGGCCTTCCCATCCCGTCGTCGAATCCGGGAGGATTCTGCGAACGGGTCAGTGGCGCGCGCCGAAAACTTTTCCGCCTTACAGTCGCGCGGCGGCGACGGCTTTTCACCGTCTTCCCTAGCGCGGAGTCTCCTGTGATTGTGGACGGCGCGCTCTGCGTGCGAAAGCGCCGCTTGCGGGGGCCCATGCAGTCCCCGCGAATTCGTGAACCAAGCCCTACTTAGTGATTTCCTACCAAGATCACGCGCGGGCGCCCGTTCGCCCGCATCTCCACTTCCAGCGGCGCCTCAAACACTTCCTCCAGCAGCGCGCGGTCATACACTTCCGCCGGCGTTCCCACGCGCAGGCATTTGCCCTTGTGCAGCAGCACGATGCGGTCGGAAAATTCCGCTGCCAGGTTCAACTCGTGCGTCACCACCAGAACGGTGTAGCGGCTTTCGTCCGCCAGCCGCCTGAGCCGCCGCAGCAATTCGACTTTGCCGCCGATGTCCAGATGCTGCGTCGGTTCGTCCAGCAGCAGCAGCGAGGGCTGCTGCGCCAGCGCCCGCGCCAGGATCACGCGCTGCTTTTCGCCACCGGAGAGCTGATCCATCCACCGGTCGCGCAGCGCGTCCGCTCCCACCTGCGCCAGCGCGTTGCCGGCCAGCAGGCAATCTTCATCGGATTCAAACCGCAGCCGTTTGCCGTAGGGATAGCGCCCCTGCAGCACGTATTCCCACACCCGCAGGGGAAACAGCAGCTCGCTTTCCTGCTGCACCAGCGCAATTCGCTGCGCGCGCGTGCGTATGTCGAGCATGCTCACCTCGACGCCATCCACTTCAATGCGTCCCGAGAGCGGCCGCGCCATTCCCGCCAGCAGCGTCAGCAGCGTGGATTTTCCGCTGGCATTCGGGCCCAGTATGGCGACCAGCTCGCGCTGCTGCGCTTCAAAGCTTGTCGGGCCAAGGGTGAATTTCGGCGCCGAACGGTCCGTGGCTGCGTAAGCGTAGCTGGCCTGCTCGACCTTCAGCCGCACGCCCGAAGTCCTCGGCGCAATAATCGCCGAAGAGCTCAAAGGCGCGCCGCTGCCCGCAACCGCGTTCATCGTACCCTCCGCCGCATCAAATAAATAAACACCGGCGCGCCGGCCAGCGCCGTCATGGCGCCCACCGGCAATTCCGTGGGGCTGACAATGGTGCGCGCCAGCGTATCCGCCAGCACCACCAGAATCGCGCCGCCGATCGCCGAAGTGGGAATCAGCAGCCGGTAATCGGTGCCGAACATCATGCGCATCAGGTGCGGCACCAGCAGGCCTACGTATCCGATCGCGCCGCTCACCGATACGGCCAGTCCCGTGAGCACGGAAGCCGCGATGTAGACCACCAGCTTCACGCGGTTCACGTTCACCCCCAGATGCCGCGCTTCCTGTTCGCCGGTAAGAATCAAATTCAAGTCGGAGGACGTGGCGTAGATCGCTCCCGCCGCCAGCACGAACACGAAAAACAGGGCCTCGAACCAGGGCAGCGGATTCGACGGCAGCGCCGTGCTCAGATCGCCCATCAGCCAGAACGCCACTCCGCGAATGTCGCGCCCGCTCATGGTCGTGATCAGGAACATGATCATCGCGGAAAGAAATGACGCGGCGACGATCCCCGCAAGCAGCAGCGTGGCGCTGTCGAGTTGCCCTCCGCGGCGCCCCAGAAAGTAAACGGCCGCGGTCGTGGCCGCCGCCCCGGCGAAAGCCGCCAGTTGAATTGCGCCCGGCGTGTGCGGAACCGCAATCAGGCTGATCATCGCGCCAAGAGCCGCGCCGCTCGATACTCCGAGCACGTAGGGATCAGCCAGCGGATTGCGCAGCAGCGCTTGAAATCCGGAGCCCGCAGTCGAAAGCGAAGCGCCCACCAGAATCCCCAGCAGGATCCGCGGCAGCCTGATTTCGAACACGATGGACCGGTATCCGCTCGGAATGTCGTCCCACCGGCCGATCGCGCCGCTGAAAAGCGTCTTGACGATGTCCGTCACCGCAATCGGATAGGCGCCCATGCGCAGCGAAATCACGCCGACCACGAACAGCACCAGGCCGAGCCCGGCGCAAATCCAGGCCACTCGCCGCGGCGTCAGCGGGCGCACAAGTCACACTCCGTCGCAGGATTGGCAAGTCTGTTTGCCGCCGTTCGCATTTCGATTTTCGAATTTCGAATTTCGTATTCATGCGCAAACGCTTCCGGATGCACTTCATGCGCGAGCTGCTCGATCACGTCCACCAAACCCGGCGATGGCCGCACGATCTCGTCGCTCACATTCACCACATGCCCCTGTTCCACGGCATCAAGATCCCGCCACACCGGGCGGGCGCGCAAGTCCGCAAGTTCGGTGGATGCGCCTCCGCTATGATCGGCGGTGAAAACGATGTAGTCCGGCTGCAGCCGCACCACTTCTTCAATGCTCAGGTGCGGCCATTTCTGTTTCGACACCACAACGGATTCAGCGCCCGCCCACCGCAGCGCGTCGGAAATGAATGTGTCCTGTCCGATGGACTGCAGCGGCTCGAGCCACACCACAAACAGCACGTGAACCATGGGCCGCTCGCTGAGCCGCGCGTGCACGGCATCGAGACGCTGCTGCAGCAGGGCCACCAGCTCCGTTCCGCGCTGCTTCTCATTCATGGCCTCCGCGATGTGCTCCACCGAATCGAGCATCCCGCGAACCGTCTGCGGATCGCTGGTGTACACCGGAAATCCCAGCTGTTTCAGCGCATCGGCAGTCTCCACCCGGTTGATCGAGGTTGTCGCCAGCACCAGGTCCGGCTGCAGCGCCACGATGGCCTCCAGATTGGGATTCTGCGGATCTCCGATGTGCGCCTGCAATTTCGCCGCCGGCGGCGTGTCGCAGAAGTTCGTGTCCCCGACCAGCAGCTTGCCGAGACCCAGCGCGTAAATCGTCTCGGTCAAATTCGGCGCGAGCGACACTACTCGTTTCACATCCGTTGGGATCTGCACGCGCCGCCCCACTTCATCCGTCATCACCTTCGGCGGCGCCCCTTCAAGGACGCGATCCCTAATAACTATTGGTCCATCCTTCGGCGTTGTCTGAGCGAACGCGGGCATCGCGCACGCAACCAGCGCGCTCACAAACCCCGCAACCATTCGCCCACGCTGTAATCGCATCGACTTCCCGTCTCCAATAAAAAAGCCTCGCGAGGATAGCGAGGCGTGTCGCCACACTCTTTCTCGCGAAGAGTGTCAGCTTCCACCAGCCCGGGGTCGTTCCTGACTTTCGGCTTGCCCTGAGAATTCGCATACCGCGAATTCGAATGGGCCGCGCGAAATTTTCCGCGCCTGCCGATCACAGTGGCGGGACCGTGGCCGATTTTCGCGGCCTTCCGATTCCCCGTGCCAGTTCAGTTGTCGAAAGCGAGTCTAAGCTCGACGTCTAGCAGTGTCAACTAGTGGCAATCGCCGCTTCCGATTCAGTTCGCTTTCCGCCGCTTGAAAGAAAACCGCAAAAGAATGTACGAAATAAACGCCACAAATCCGGCAAGGATCAGGACCGTCAACCAATATCCGACGAAACCTAAGTAGGACGCGTGGAATCCATAGCGTCGCGCTGACTCCGACTCTATAGATTCATCGAGGTAGGCAATCAAAGGGAGCCACAAAGCCAGTAAGCCCATAGCGGCTCCGGCCACTCCCGTTATCGTTCGAAAGAGTACGTTCCAAGCGAAGACCGTCGCATTCTCGTTCATGCTTTGTTTTAGCGGTTCTTCCACTTCGGCGCGCGCTTTTCGACCAGCGCCCGCAAACCTTCCTGCGAATCTTCCAGCTCGGCGAGCTCGTTCAGGAAAACCTTCATGGAATTGCGTACGCCCTCGCGCAGCGGCAATCCCAGGCTGCCCATGATCGCTTTCTTGGCCATGGTCAGCACTGGCGCGGATTGCGCCGTCACTTTGGCGATCACGTCGTCCACTTTTTTCTGCAGCTCGTTTTCGGGTACCAGCCAGTTCACCAGTCCCAGCTCCCGCGCGCGTTCCGCGGACATCGCTTCGCCCGTCCGCACCAGCTCCAGCGC
>Ga0210409_10007698_pt1 | contig 11059 bp, 11 predicted proteins | sample IncBWH17MmetaG_FD_161649 | JGI IMG/M metagenome (GOLD analysis project Ga0210409, IMG submission 161649) | Forest soil microbial communities from Barre Woods Harvard Forest LTER site, Petersham, Massachusetts, United States - Inc-BW-H-17-M | ecosystem: Environmental > Terrestrial > Soil >...
CGGGCTCGCCTACGACGACTTTGGAGCGGGCCAGGCGCGCCTCCTGGAGCTGGCGGAGGTGCCCCCCCACTTCCTCAAGTTCGACAAGCGCTTCGTCCACGGCATCGACCAGGCCCCCCCGTCCAAGCGGCGCCTCCTGACCTCGCTCGTGACCCTCTCCCGCGACCTGCTCGTGCAGACGGTGGCGGAAGGGATCGAGACCGCGGAGGAGGCCGAGGTCTGCAAGCGGCTGGGCTTCACGCACGCCCAGGGCTACCACTACGGCAAGCCGATCGGCCTGGAGCAGATCTAGGTCCCTTCCCACCGCCGCCGAAAAGCGGTTTTTCGACCGGGCTCGTCCGGCGGCCCCGTGGCCCCGAGCGCCGGGCCCGCCCCCCCCGCGGGGCCATCGTCTCTCCCCGGGAGCCGTTCCGGAGGGGCGTCCCCTTGCCCCTTAGGGGCGACTGAGCTAGCTTCTCGGCTCGGGGCATGGCACGGCCAGTTGATTTTCTCTCCCTCGAGGGCCGGGTGGCTCTCGTGACCGGAGCCGGGCGTGGCATAGGCGCGGCCACCGCCCGCCTCTTTGCGCGCGCGGGGGCCCACGTGGCGCTCCTGGACCGCGATGGGGCGGGGGTCACGCGCACCGCGGAGGAGATCGGACTCGCGGGGGGCGAGGCTCTCCCTTTTCCCAACGACATCACCGACGCCTTCCAGATGGAGCGCGTCGTCGACCGCGTGGTCGAAGAGTGGGGCCGGCTCGACGTCTTGGTGAACAATGCGGGGATCGTGCGCGACGCCGCGCTCGAGGACGTCACCGACGAGGACTGGGCGGAGACCCTGGATGTGAACTTGCGGGGAGCCATGGTCTGTGCCCGCGCGGCCGTCCCCCACATGCTGGCGCGGGGCAGCGGCCGGATCCTCTCCGCGACCTCGCTGGTGGGCCGCACCGGCAACTACGGCCAGACCGCCTACACCGCGAGCAAGGCGGGCATCATCGGGATGACCCGGGTGTGGGCCCGCGAGCTGGGGCCGAAGGGCATCACCGCCAACGCGGTGGCCCCCGGCTTCATCGATACCGAGATGGTGCGCACCATCCCCGCCAAGGTCGTGACGCAGATCCTGGCCCGCACACCGGCCGGCCGCATGGGCCGACCGGAGGAGGTCGCGAACGTCTACCTCTTCCTCGCCTCCGACCTGGCGAGCTTCATCAACGGAGCGGTGGTGGGGGTGGACGGGGGCCTCCTTCTCTAGTCCGCCCCCACGGGGGCCCCGGGAGGAGGTCGAGAAAAGGCTCGCTCGGGGACGGCCCCGGGGTTTAGCCGCCGGGCACGCTGCCTCCGGAGGGTCGCGGAAATCAGCTCCGGTGGTCCCTCACCGCCTGGCGGGTCTCCCGCTCCAGGTCCCGGCGCTTGATGGTCTCGCGCTTGTCGTGGGCCTTCTTTCCGCGCGCGAGGCCGATCTCCACTTTCACCCGCCCCCGCTTCAGATACGCCCTCAAGGGGACGATGGTCAGGCCCTTCTCCGTGGCCCGGCCCCCGAACCTCTGGATCTCCTTCTTGTGCAGGAGGAGCTTGCGGTCTCGACCCTCGGAGTGATTCTGGAGGTTGCCGTGGCTGTAGGGTCCGATGCGGCAGCCGACCAGGAATAGCTCGCCCCCCCGGAACTCCACGAAGGAATCCCGGAAGTTGAGGCCGCCCTCGCGAATGGACTTCACTTCGGTGCCGAGCAGGCCGATCCCCGCCTCCACCCGATCAAGGATCTCGTAGTTGAAAAAGGCCTTCCGGTTGGTGGCGATGACCCGCTCGCCGGCGTCCGCCTTGGGCATGGAGCCTATCCTAGCCGAGGCGGAGGATGGTGACATCGTTTAACGCCTGGTTGCCGGACATGACAACCTTATTTCACCCGGGGTGGTACATTGATCGTAATGTCCGACGTGCAGCGCCGGCTTTCTGCCCCCTCCGACCCCCGGGGACGCCTGGTGTCGATCTTCGTGGGGGCGGTGCTCCTGCCCTCGGTCGCGCTGTCCGTGCTCTCCTTCCACGCCGTTCCCAAATACGCCGAGAACCTGAAGATCAGCCTCCTCAAGCAGGCCGACAAGGTCCTCTACTATGTCGAGCGCGATCTCGAACGCTCGGCACGGACGAAGGCCCTGGAAGCGGCGAGGGCGGTGGGGCCGGAGAAGCTGCTGGAGGGGCGTGCACGCGTGATCCGCGCCGCGCTCGACGAGGCGGGCATGGGGGAGAAGGTCTTCGATACTCTGCGGTTGGAGGCCTCCTCCCCCGCGACCAAGCTCTCCGCCGCGCTCGGGCGGGGAGCCGACGACATGCTCATGCTTCGCGAAGCCCTGAAGGCGTTCGATCCCGCCCCCGGCCCCGAGGGGGAGGACTCCGTGCCCCTCACCGGAGCCGATGGAAACATGACCGGGATCCTCCGCTTCCGCTTCGCCTGCCCCTACGTGCACAACGCCCTCCTGCACGAGTTCTTCGAGAGTGACTTCGTGAACCCCGACCAGGCCTGGGTCGTCCGGGTGACCGAGCCCGCGGGAGAGCTGCTTTACGAGAACGCCCCCACTCCCGATGACCGGTTCGAGGTGAAGCGCGTGATGACGGCTCCCTCATTCCACGGGCTCAAGCTCTATCTCCGCTACCGGGACCGGTCGATCGAGGAGGAGGTCCACCGCCTGGAGCTGGCCAAGAACACCCTCATCGGCTTCATCGACCTCATGCTCCTGGCCGGTCTGTATCTCGTCTATGTCAACGTGCGCCGGGAGGTCCACCTCTCGCGGCTCAAGAGCGACTTCGTGGCCAACGTGAGCCACGAGCTCAAGACCCCCCTGGCCCTGATCCGACTCTTCGCGGAGACGCTCGAGCTGGGGCGCGTCCAGACGGAGGAGAAGGCCCGCCAGTACTACCGGGTCATCAACAAGGAGAGCCAGCGCCTGACCCAGCTCATCAACAACATCCTGGACTTCTCCCGTATCGAGGCCAACCGCAAGGAGTATCGCTTCGCCCCCACCGACGTGGCGCGGATCGTGGAGGAGGTGCTGGAGGCGTACCGCTTCCCGATCGAGCAGCAGAACTTCACCCTGGAGGTGGAGGTGGCGGAGGATCTCCCCGAGGTGGAGGTGGACGCGGAAGCCATCGGCCAGGCCCTCATCAACCTCGTCAACAACGCCATCAAGTACAGCCGGGAGGAGAGGTACATTCGTCTGCGCGTCCGCCGGGAGGGGGAGCGCATCCTGATCTCGGTCACGGACCGGGGCATTGGCGTGGCCAAGGCGGACCAGAAGAAGATCTTCGAGAAGTTCTACCGGGCGGAGAACAGCCTGCTTCACGAGACCAAGGGGAGCGGCCTCGGCCTGGCCCTCGTGCAGCACATCATGGAGGCCCACGGAGGGACGGTGGAGGTGGAGAGCACTCCCGGAAAGGGCAGCACCTTCACCCTCGTCCTTCCCCTTCGGAAGCGGAGCGGAGGAGCGTGAGCAAGATCCTGATTGTCGAGGACGAGCCGGACATGGTCCTGGGCCTCAAGGACAACTTCGAGTTCGAGGGCTATGAAGTCCTCACCGCCGCGGATGGGCAGGGCGGCCTCGAGCGGGCCCGCACCCAAAAGCCCGATCTCATCATCCTGGACATCATGCTCCCCAAGTTGAGTGGCCTGGAGGTCTGCAAGAGCCTGCGGGGCGAGGGTTTTGAGGGGCCGATCATCATGCTCACGGCCCGGGGCCAGGAGATCGACAAAGTGGTGGGCCTCGAGCTGGGCGCGGATGACTACGTGACCAAGCCCTTCTCGATCCGGGAGCTGTTGGCCAGGGTTCGGGCCATCCTCCGCCGCACGGATGGGGCCCGGAAGAAACTCGCCCGCTACCGCTTCTCGGATGTGGAGCTGGACTTCGAGGCCTACCGGGCCAAGCGGGGTGGGGAGGCCCTGGACCTCTCGCCCCGGGAGTTCGAGCTCCTGCGGTACCTCATAGAGCGCAAGGGGGAGACGGTCTCCCGCGATCGGCTCCTGGAGGACGTCTGGGGCTACGAGAGCTACCCCTCCACCCGCACCGTGGACACCCACATCGCCAAGCTCCGGGCCAAGATCGGGGATAGCGGCTCCGAGCCGCGCTGGATCCTCACCATCCACGGCGTGGGCTACAAGTTTGTGGATCCGACATGAACCCCCCGTCCGTGCCGACGAGTCAGCAGGAACGGCCGGGGCCGGCGGTCTCGGAGCCGCGGCCGCGCGCCCTCCTCGTCGGCGACACCACGGGCTGGCCGGGCACGGAGGCCCTGGCCCGGGCACTGGATCTGAGGTCGGTGAGCGCCGAGGAGGCGCTCGACCGGCTCAGGAACGACCCGCCGGACGTCATCTTCATTGACGGCTACCTTCCCGCCGCGACCCTGAGCCCGATTCTGGAGGCGGCCGGACAGCCGGGGCGCGCTGGCCGCCCGGCGATGATGGTGATGGGGGACGAGGGGCGTCGGACCAACGTGGAGGACCGCCTCGTCGACCACGCCGACGATTTCGTCAACACTCGGCGGGGGGAGGAGGCGCTCTTCGCGCGGCTCCGGATCGCGCTCCGCATGCGGGGCTGCCTGGAGGAGCTCTCCCGGAAGAACGCTGAGCTCGAGAGCCTTTACGCGCAGCTGGAGACGCTGGCCGGCCGCATGGCGGGGGAGCTCCGCTTGGCTTCCCAGGTTCAGCGCAGCCTGCTGCCCCCTCCCCTCCACCACCCCCGCCTGGACGTGGCGGGGGAGTTCATTCCCGTGCGCGAGATCGGGGGTGACTACTATGACCTCGTGCCCCTGGGTCCCGACCGGCTGGCTCTGGCCATCGGAGATGTCATGGGCAAGGGGGTCCCGGCGGCCTTGCTGGCCGCCAACCTGAAAGCCTGCCTGCGCGCCCACCTGCAGGGGGATGGCCACACCCCCGAGGAGCTCATCGGTCGCGTGAACCGCCTGTTCTGGGACGTGACCCCCAGGGGGCTCTTTGCCAGCTTGTTCTTCGCCATCTTCGACTTCCAGAGAGGCGCCCTCGACTACGTCAATGCCGGCCACGACCACCCGTTCGTGGTCCGCCCCGGGGGTGGGGTGGAGGAACTCGGAGAAGGGGGGACCGTGCTCGGGCTCATGGAGGGCTCGCGTTACGATCGGGGGCGGACCGCAATCTCAGGAGACGACCTGCTGGTCTTCTTCAGCGACGGGGTCACGGACCGGGCCAACCGCCAAGGGGAGATGTACGGCGTCGAACGCCTCAAGGAGGCGGCCGTGCGGTGCAGGGCAGACGCCGCCCGCATCTCCCTCTATACTCTTCTGGGCGAGGTCCAGGGCTGGTCCTCGGGGACTCCCGCCGAGGACGACATGACGCTCATCGTAGCCAAACTCCGTCAGGGCGCATAAGTCGTTCAGGTCTTGAACCTTAGGGCCTTCGCTGCTAAAGTCATCGGGGCGGGTCCGGGTTCATGGAATATGTCTGCAAGGTCGGCACACCGGCGGGAGAGGTGGTGGAGCGGACCTTCGCCGCCCCTGACGAGGCCGCTCTCCGGACGGACCTCGAGCAGCAGGGCTACTACCTCTTCGCGATCCGCCGCGGCTTCGGCCTAGGCCGCCTTCGGCTTCGCCGCCCCCGGGTGGCACCCAGCCTGCTCCTGATCTTCTCCCAGGAGCTAGCCGCCCTCCTGAAAGCGGGCCTTCCCCTCTTCCAGTCGCTGGATGTCACGCTGGATCGGCAAAAGGACCCCGTTTTCCGCCGCTCCCTCACGACCGTTCGGGAGAAGGTGAAGTCGGGAACCGCCATCTCGGAGGCCTTCCGGGCCGAAGGCGACCTTTATCCCCCGATCTTCGCGGCGAGCCTGGTGGCGGGCGAGCGCAGCGGCAGCCTGGAGTCTGTCCTGCGGCGTTTCGCCCAACACCTGCGTCTCAACCAGGGGCTCAAGAAGAAGGCGGTCTCCGCCTCCGTCTACCCCATCGTGCTGCTGTCGATGATGCTCTTGCTGGTCGCGACCCTCGTCGTCTACGTCATCCCCCAGTTCAAGGGGTTCTACGAGGGCCTGGGGGCCGAGCTGCCGATGCCCACGCAGATCCTGCTCGGGGTGGCGGATGCCGTGCACAACAACCTGCTCTGGATCGGGCTCGCTCTGGCCGGGGGTGGAGTGGCGCTCTCGTCCTGGCTGCAGCGACCCACCTCCGGTCTCGTCATCGATAGGGCCCTCCTGCGCCTGCCTTACCTGGGGGGCCTGGTGCGGATGTACGCGACCAGCCAGCTCACGCGGACGCTGTCCACCCTCCTGGCCGGGGGCCTGCCCCTCCTGAACGCCCTGGAGGTGGCGGCGGCCTCGATCGGGAACCGGGCCATGGCCGCCGCCGTGGCCGCGGCCACTCCCCGGATTCGGGAGGGGGCGAGCCTGACCGCCGCCCTCGAGTCCACGGGCATGCTGGAGACGCTCCCCCTGGAGATGATCAAGGTGGGGGAACAGACGGGAGCCTTGGGCGACATGCTGAACGCGGTCGCGGAGTTCTACGACGAGGAGCTGGACACCCGAATCGCCACCGTTCTCTCCCTGGTGGAGCCCATCCTCCTCGTCCTGATGGCCGTCATCGTGGCCGGCATGCTGCTGGCCTTCTACCTGCCCATGTTTCAGGCCATCTCCGCCGTGCAACGCACGAGGTAGCCGGTGGCAGAAGAAAGGACAAGGCCCCTGCTGGACGACGCCGTCCTGGCCCCCGTCTCCGAGGAGGAGACGGCGCGGGCCCTCTCCGTCCGCTACCGCCTGGAGTTCGTGGACGTGGCTTCTTTCGCTCCCGACCCCGAGATCCTGAAGTCCGTGCCCGTGGAGCTGATGTTCCGGTACAACTTCCTCCCCTACCGCCGGGAGGGGGAGCGACTCGTTCTGGTCATGGCCGACCCCGCCAACATCCCGGTGGTCGACGAGCTCTCCCTGCTCCTGCAGACCCCCATCCAGCCCGCGGTGGGCGCGCCCTCCGCCATCCAAGACGCGCTCAAGCGCGGCCAGGGGACCCAGCGGGTGCTGGAGCAGGCCTCGGAATCGTTCAAGATCCAGCTCCTCCGCGACGACGACAACGGCGATGAAGTCCTCTCCATCGACAAGATCCAGGCCGATCAATCGCCCATCATCCGCCTCGTGGATTCCACCGTCTTCGACGCCCTGAACCGTCGGGCCTCCGACATCCACATCGAGACCCGGGACAGCGAGGTGGTGATCAAGTACCGCATTGACGGGGTGCTCCAGCCGGCCATGAAGCCCATCGCGAAGGAGCACCACCAAACCATCATCAGCCGCATCAAGGTCATGGCGGAGCTGGACATCGCGGAGAAGCGCGTTCCCCAGGACGGCCGGTTCCGGGTGAGGGTGGGCGGACGCGCCATCGATTTCCGGGTGTCCATCATGCCCTCCGTGCACGGAGAGGACGCGGTCATCCGCATCCTGGACAAGGAGAGCCTCTCCAAGCAGTTCGCCTCTCTTCGCCTGGACGTGCTGGGCTTTGACGAGAGGGAGCTGGCGCGCTTCCGCCGGTTCATCCGCGAGCCCTACGGCATGGTGCTGGTGACGGGGCCGACCGGCTCCGGCAAGACCACCACCCTCTACGCCGCCCTTTCCGAGATCAAGACCGAAGAAGACAAGATCATCACCATCGAGGACCCGGTGGAGTACCAGCTGAAGGGCGTGACCCAGATCCCGGTCAACGAGAAGAAGGGGCTGACCTTCGCCCGGGGCCTGCGCTCGATCCTCCGTCACGATCCGGACAAGATCATGGTGGGGGAGATCCGCGATCCGGAGACGGCGGATATCGCGATCCAGTCCGCCCTCACCGGCCATCTGGTCTTCACGACCGTTCACGCCAACAACGTGATCGACGTCCTCGGCCGCTTCCTGAACATGAAGATCGAGCCCTACAACTTCGTCTCCGCCCTCAACTGCGTCCAGGCCCAGCGCCTGGTGCGGACGATCTGCTCCCACTGCACGCGCCGCGTGAAGGCCTCCCGCGAACTGCTGGTGGAGTCCGGCCTCGACCCCGTGGCCTACGCGGATACCTGGTTCTACGAGGGAGCGGGCTGCCTGGAATGCGGGGGCACGGGCTACAAGGGCCGCACCGCCATCTGTGAGCTCCTCGACGTCTCGGACAGCGTGCGGGAGATGATCCTGGCCCGCCGCTCGAGCGCGGACATCAAGCGCGCGGCCCGGGAGGAGGGGATGATCTTCCTGCGGGAGTCCGCCGTCAACAAGGCCCTGACCGGCCGGACCACGCTCCAGGAGATCAACAAGGTCACGTTCGTGGAGGTGGTGTGAGGGGGGCGGGGGAGGGGCTCCGGAGCGGACAGGGCTGGCTCCGCCGCCGGCTCTTCGAGCCCGACTACCCGCTCATCGCCCTCGAAGTCCGGCCGCACAGCCTGGGGGTGGTCCGGCTCTTTCGCGAGGGAAAGCGGCTCCTCCTGGGCGCGGCCGCCTCGCTGGACCTGCCCGAGGGGGCGCTGACCCTCTCCATGACCCAGCCCAACATCACGGACGCGGCCGCCTTCGGCAAGACCCTGGCCGGGGTGGTGGAGCGGGCGGGGGCCCTCGCGGGGGGAGAGATCGGCCTCGTCCTCCCCGATCCCGTGGTCCGGCTGGCCCTGCTTCCCGCCCCCGAGGTGACCGGCCGGGGCCGGCGGGAGACCGAGGACCTCATCCGCTTCCGGCTCAAGAAAGCCCTTCCCTTCGAGGCCCGCGAGGCCCGCGTCGCTCATCGAGCCCCGCCCCCCGGATCCGGGGGCCAGGTGCTGGTGGCCGCCGTCTTTCGACCCGTCCTCGAGGGCTACGAGGCGGCGCTCCTAGACCTCGGGTTCCGCCCCGGCCTGGTGGAGGCGGCCTGCCTCACCCTGTCGGGGAGGACGATCGGGACGGGCTCTTCCGGCGACCGCCTCTTCTTGAACTGGGACCACGGCTACGTATCCCTGGTCCTGAGCCGCGCGGGCTGGCCCATCCTCCTGCGGACCTTGACCGGGGACTTTGCCGCCGCCCCCGATCCCGTCATCCGCGAGGTGGCCAACACCGTCCTCTATTATCGCGAGAGGCTGGAGGGGCCGGGCCTGGAGACGGCGGTGGTCCGTTCCGCGGCCCTGCCCCCGGAGGAGGCGGTGGCGCTCCTTCACGAGCCCCTGGGGCTCAAGCCCGAGGTCCTCGATCCCTGGGTGCCCTTCGGGGGAAGCGATTCCGGGCCCGCGGCCCAGGCCCTGGCGGGGGCGGCCGCGTGCGTGGCGAGGGCCGCGTGAGGGCCCCCCTCAACCTGGCCAGCCGGCCCTTCCGCAACGAGCGGCTGCCCGCGCTCGCCTTCGGCCTGGCGTCGCTTCTCCTGCTCGCCCTCACCGCCCGCCACGCCCTCGTCCTCCGGCAGGTATTGCCGGGTCGCACCGCGGCCCTGGAACAGGAGGTGAGGGCCCTCGATCAGCAGATCGAGGGTCTCCGGAAGGAGGCCGTGTCCTTGCGGGGCCCGCGGCCGGACCCCGCCCTGGTCGCCCAGTGGGCGCTCATCCGCGCCCTGGTCGACCAGAGGGCATTCTCCTGGACCGATCTCCTCGCCATTCTGGAGGAGGTGCTGCCGACGGGGGTGCGCCTGATCTCCATCGCTCCCTCCGTCCGGGAGGGGCAGCTGCACCTGGACCTGGGCGCGGTGGCCCGGAAAGCGGAGGACGGGTTCGATTTCATGCGCGCCCTTCAGGAACGGAAGGAGTTCCAGGACGTGAACCTCCTGGGGGTGGGGGAGGGCGCGGAGGGGGCGGACTTGAGTTTCTCGATGCGGTATGTGTCGCCCCCGGAGAAGCAGCCGTGACCGCCGCCTCCCCCCCTCCTTTCTGGCGGCGCCGCCTCCTGCCCGTTTTCTGGGCCCTGGCCGGGCTGAACGTGGCCGCGTTCGCGGCCTACACCTTCCCCCGCCAGCTGCAACTCCGCAGCGTCACCTCGCGGGTGGCCCTGCTGCGGGCGGAGGTGGAGCGCGAGCGAGAAGTCACGGCCGGCCTGCGCCGCCGCGCGGACGCGATCCGCTCCAACGCCGCGGACATGCAGCGCTTCTACAAGGGGGTGGTGGGCTCGCGGGACGCCGAGCTCTTGCCCACCCTGCAGGAGGTCGAGAAGATGGCCGCGGAGCCGGGGCTGAAGCCCCGGCGCCGCACGTATCATCCCGAGGAGGTCAAGGGAACGCGCCTCACCCGGGTGGGCATCTCGTTCCCGGTGGAAGGGACGTATCATCAGCTGGTGGGGTTCCTGGCCCGCGTCGAGCGCTCGCCGCGTTTCATCACCGTGGACCGGGTGGCCCTCCGGCGCAGCGCGGAACAGAAGGGGGACCTGGCCATCGAGCTCTCCGCTTACTTCCGCGCCGGGTCCCCGGAGAGCCATGGCCAATAGCTCCTCCCGAGGTGTGACCTACCTGGAGCTGGTGGCCACCGCCGCCATCGTGATGATCCTGGCTTCCGCCATAATGCCCCTGGCCCGGGTGACCTACACCCGCCAGAAGGAGATCGAGCTCAGGCGGGTCCTGCGGGAGATAAGGACCGCCGTCGACCGCTATCACTTGGCGGTGGAACAGGGGGCGATTGGGGGCACCGACGTCAAGGTGGGGAGCGAGGGCTATCCCCCCGACCTGGAGATCCTGGTCAAGGGGGTCAACCGGGTGGGGGCGATCGATAAGAAGCTCAAGTTCCTGCGCCGCATACCGGTGGACCCTATGACGGGAACCGCGGAGTGGGGTCGGCGCTGCTACCAGGACGAACCCGAGAGCACGTCCTGGTGCGGCCAGAATGTCTGGGACGTGTACTCGAAGAACACGGGGAAGGGATTGGATGGGACGCAGTACAACTCCTGGTGAGGGGGGCTTCACCCTCATCGAGCTGATCACGGTGGTGGCCCTCATCGCCATCCTGGCCGCGATCGCGCTGCCCGAGTACAAGGCGGCCATCCTCCAGTCCCGGGAGGCGGTGCTGAAAGAAGATCTCTTCCGCCTGCGCGAGCTGATCGACCAGTACTACGCGGACAAGGGCCGCTATCCGGCCTCCCTCGACGCCCTCAAGGAGGACGGCTACGTGCGGGCCGTCCCCGTCG
>Ga0210409_10007699_pt1 | contig 11058 bp, 9 predicted proteins | sample IncBWH17MmetaG_FD_161649 | JGI IMG/M metagenome (GOLD analysis project Ga0210409, IMG submission 161649) | Forest soil microbial communities from Barre Woods Harvard Forest LTER site, Petersham, Massachusetts, United States - Inc-BW-H-17-M | ecosystem: Environmental > Terrestrial > Soil >...
AGTGCGCAGCGGGAGGGGGGGCTTTGCAGCGATAGGCGACGCCCACCGCGGGCCCGGAGGTCAAAAGGACCGCGTCGCCTCCAAGGCCGACCGCTTCGTTCTGCATCTTGCGCACATACTCGTCGCTGCCGACCCTGAAGAAGGCATTGGCGTTGACCTGGCCGACCGCCGTGCAGCCGCTCATCGCGTCGGGATCCCGGGTGAATTTGACCCGGTCGGCGACGGGCCCGAGCACGACGTCGCTGCCGCATCCGGCACACACCGCGCCCAGCAGTATCGTCACCCACCCCCATCGGGTCAGTTCCAAAGGCGCCTCCTTTGCATTGATCGGGTTTCGGCCATACTTCACCGTCCGGGTACAAACGCCAAGGAGGCGATCATGCGCGCTTCAACCTTCGCCGTGACAGGCTGGCTGGCACTGTGCGCTTCGCTGGCCCTGGCGCCGGCGCGCGCCGAAACCGACGCCAAGGGCTTCGTGCGCCTCACGCCCGACGAGGCGCAGTGGAAGGATGTGCCCGGCGGCCACGGCGTGCAGATGGCCGTGGTCTCGGGCGACCCCACCAAGCCCGGTCTTTACGTCATCCGGGTCAAGTTTCCTCCCGGAATCATGAGCGCGCCGCATTTCCACCCGGAAGACCGCCATGCGGTGGTGCTCAAAGGCACCTGGTACACCGGCACCGACGATTCATGGGACCCCGACAAGACCGTGGCCCTGAAAGCGGGAGCCTATATGAAGCACCCCGCCGGAGCCGTTCACTACGACGGGGCCAAGGGCGAGGAAGTGATCGTCCAGATCGCCGGGTACGGGCCGTCGGGCACGACCGAGATCTATGGCAGCGAAGGTCGCTTTGGAGTGCCTCACAAGATGAAGTAGTTCACGGGGCCGCCTGCTTCACCACGACCCCGTCCTTCATCACCATCACGACCCGCCGCACGGCCGAGATGTCGACGGTCGGGTCGCCCTGCACCGCCACCAGGTCGGCCAGCAGGCCGGCACGGATCCGGCCGATGTGGTCGGACTGACGCAGGATCTTTGCGTCCACCGCGGTGGCGGCGAGCAACGCATCCGGCGGCGTCATGCCGTTGCGGACCATCCACTCGAGCTCGCGCGCGTTGTCGCCGTGGCGGAACACCCCGACATCCGATCCGTTGCCGATCAGGACGCCGGCCTTCAGGGCCAGTTGAAACGCATGAGCGGCGCTGACCATCCGGGGCGTGGCGGGATCGCCGCGGTGGTAGTGCTCGAAGTATTCCGAGTAGGCCTCCGCGGCGGTCAAGGTCGGCAGGTACGCCACGGCCTTTTCCGCCATCAAGCGAAACGTCGGCTCGGTTCCCCCGTAACCGTGTTCGATCGAATCGACGCCCGCGGCGGCCGCCCGGCGCATGCCTTCATCCGACATCGCATGGACCGCCACCGGCCGCCCGAGGTCATGGGCGGCAGCGACCACGGCCTGGAGCTCTTCGACCGAAAAGGTCGGGCGCTCCTCGCCCGCCGGTCCGACCCGATAGTCCCCGTAGACCTTGATCCAGTCCGCCCCGTCGGCCGCCTGCTCACGCACGGCGCGCACCAGGTCGGCAGCGCCGGAGGCCTCCTGGGCTCCCTGCGGCAGCTGCCGGTCGAAGTTGTATTCGCGACGCGCCGGGCCGTAGGCCCCGACCGCCACGATGGCGCGGGTCACCACCCACAACCGGGGCCCCGGCACGATGCCGTCGTTGATGGCTTTCTTCATCACCACGTCGGAGGCACCGGCGCCCTCCGTGCCCAGATCGCGCAGCGCGGTGAACCCGGCGAACAGGGTGTCGCGCGCATGGTTGGCCGCGCGCAGCATCCGGTAGCCGGTCGACTCCTTCAGGACCTGGTCGTCCCACAGCGCCTCGTTGTACGGGTGCAGGAACAGGTGCGAATGCGCATCGATCAGTCCGGGCAACAGCGTCGCTCCCGGCAGATCGATCACGCGGGCCTGAGCCGGCACGCTGACCGTGCCCGCGGGACCGGCCTGCACGATGCGGTTGCCTTCGACCACGACCACCCAGCCCGCATGGGCCTGGCGGTCTTCGGAGGTGAAGACGCGGTCGGCGCGCAACACGATGGATTCGGCCTGCGCCACCGTTTGCACGGCCACCAGGAACGCCAGACAGCAGGCGAAGCGGATCGGCTTTGCCATTCGGGGCCCTACACACTCGAACCTAACTATACCCAGGGGATATTCCGCTGGGACCACTTGGGCTTCTCCAGTCCGGCCGGGATGTTCAGTCAGGGCGAGTGCCCCAAGTCAGTGACGAGATCCAGATGCACATCATCAGCCGGGCCGTCGAGTCGAAGGCGTTTGCCGAGTATCTGAAAGCGGAGGCGGCCAAGAAAGCCGCGCCGGCCAAGGACGCAACGAAGAAGTAGCCGATCAGCGGACTGGGCTGGTGCTAGTTCAGCGACGCGGTCGCGGAGCGGCTTTCGTCCGGCGTCCAGGTGCGCCCCAGGTCGTGGCTGCGATAGCGCTTGCGCGAGCACAGCACGGTGATATCACCGTCATCGACTCGCTGCAGGCCCAGGCAATTGATATCGGGCAGTTGCCGTTCCTCCCAGCGGTCGCTCGCCAGGGGACGCAGGTAGATCAACGATCGTTCCTTCACGTTGGAAAACGCGGGTCCGACGGCGAGTGCATCGCCAACCTCGATCAGCTTGTCCCAGACCGGCAGGTCCGGCACGTCGATCCTGCGGTAGCCGCCGCCGCCGTATGGCGAGAACAACGCGACCGGCGCGAGCGGATCGATCTTGTCGATCGAGTAGAGGTAGAAGCCCGATTTGCCGTTGTACGCCCGAATGCGAACCGTCGAGGCGAGCGGCTGCTTGGCGGCGAACCATGAATCTCTGGTCCAGGTGCGACCATCGTCGCCGCTGCGGAAGATCGACATGTTCTCGTCTACCAGCACGATGCCGGCTGGCGCGAAGGCCTCGACCCACCAGCGCCCTGAAAATGCCGGCAGCGCGATCCGGTCGACCTTGGTCGCGCGCACCCGATACAGCGCGGGCTCGTCCGACGAACAGACGAACCGTTCGCCCTCGCCAGCGCAGGAGAACATCCTCGCCGTGGTCCCGGTGGCCAGGGCTTCGAAACCCATGACCCGCTGCTGGCTGTCGCGCACCGCCTTCGCGATCGTTCCAACCTCGCCGAACGCGTAGCTGACGCCGGTATCGCTGTCGGTTCGGGTGAAGGCGTCGCGGGCGATTTCCCGCCGCAGCTGTTCGATCGCCGGCGCTTGCGCGTAAGCCGCATCGGCGGCCACGATCGGCGCCCGCGGGTCCAGTGCATCGAAGATGGCCTTTTGTTCGCGGCGCAAGCGCGCCGTGATCTCCTCGCTGTTGTCGATCACCGCGCGTTGGAACTTGCCTTCGCCGACCGCACGCGTGAACGCGACCAGACCCAGGGACGTGGCGCGGCCGGCCTGGACGCGGAACTTGTAGTTCACCGGGTATGCCGTCAGCGACTTGTCGGACACGTTCTTCTGCGTCTCAACGAACTGCAGCTCGTAATCGCCGGCCGCAAGCGGCAGCACGAGGAAGCCGTCGTTGACCGCGCCGACATAGCTGACGCCATTGATCTTGACCACGGCGTGCAGGAACCAGAGCCGTTCGTGGTAGTTCGAGGCCAGCGCGGAGCCGGCCAGCACGCCGACCACCAGGCCCTGCGTGCGCCCATCGAAGCTCAACTGCTTGGGCACGTGAACCGTGGCCAGCGTCGCCCCGGCGTTCGGAGCGGCGCCGGGTGCGGCGCAGGAGGCGAGCACAAGCGCCGCGAGAAGGGCGCCGACAGCACGAACCGAGATCAGCAGGCAGGACTTCATCATAGGGGCTCCCGAGCACGAATGATGCCGCCGGTCGATGCCGGGGCGAGGCTCGGTCAGATTAGGCCGTGCGCTCTGGCGCCAGACCGGAGAAATGAGCGGCGATCGGTCGGCTAATTCGAAGTTCGGTGCGCCCCGAAAATCGACCCTGGAACGATCGCGCGATCGACGCCCCCCTCGCGATCAGGCAAACCCGGCGACGGTTCCAGCGAATATCGCCAGTCCCAGCCAGTGGTTGTGCAGGAACGCGCGAAAGCAGGCTTGCCGCTCGCGCTTGCGGATCAGCGCGACGTGATAGGCGGCGCAGGCCGCGGCCGCAGTCCAACCGGCAGCAAAGCCGGCTCCGAGCCCCTCGCCCCAGGCCAGCAGCGCCATCTCGGCCAGATACGCCGCGTAGCAGACGGCGACCATCGCCACGTCGGCGCGCCCGAACAGGATCGCCGACGAACGAAGCCCGAGCCGGACGTCGTCGTCGCGGTCGACCATCGCGTACTCGGTGTCGTACGCGATCACCCAGAAAAAATTGGCTGCGGCCATCCATAGAGCCACCGCCGGCAGCCGCCCCTGCACCGCGCAGAAGGCCATCGGGATGCCGAACGAAAACGCGATGCCCAGCACCGCCTGCGGCAGCGCAAAGAAGCGCTTGAAGTACGGGTAGCAGGCGGCCACCAGCACCGCGGCGAGCGCGGCCAGCCGCGCGGCCGTGTTGAGCCAGATCAGCAGGCACGCGGCGGCCGCGGCCAGCACCGCCGCCACCGCCAGCGCTTCGCCGGCAGCGACCTGCCCCGTGGTGACGACCCGCTGCGAGGTGCGCTTCACGTGCGCATCGAAATGGCGATCGGCCACGTCGTTGATCGCGCAACCGGCCGACCGCATCAGCCAGGTGCCCGCCACGAAGATCGCCAGCAGCCTGGCGCCCGGCCAGCCGCGCGCGGCAAACCACAGCGCGGTGAGCGTCGGCCACAGCAGCAGCAGCACGCCGACCGGACGATCGATCCGGGTGAGCCGGCCATACAGCCGCAGCCGTTCGCGCCAGCCGCCGGGGGCCGCCTCGACCGTGTCCATGGCGCCTGCGCCTTCGGGTTCCTAGGCCGCCTGCACCGGCGCGTCGACCTTTTCGACGCCTTCCAGCGGGCAGTCCAGAATCGCGCGCCGCAGCGACTCGACCGCTGCGGTCCGCGTGAACGAGCGCCGCCACGCCAGCACCACGCGCCGGTTCGGCGGCGGATTGCGGAACGGCAGGTAGGCCACCAGCGACTGGCGCGACACCCGCGCCGGCACCGCGGTGCGCGGCATCACGGTGATACCGATTCCCGTGGCCACCATCTGGCGGATCGTTTCCAGCGAAGAGCCCTCGAACGTCCTGCGCATGCCGTCGGCCATCTCCGAATCGCGCGACAGCTCGGGACACACGTCCAGCACCTGGTCCCGGAAGCAGTGTCCGCTGCCCAGCAGCAGCATCGTCTCCTCCTGCAGCTCGGAGCTGGCGATGCTGCGCCGGCGGGTCCAGGCGTGCTTGCGCGGCACCGCGACCAGGAAGGGCTCATCGTAGACCGGCTGCACCCACAGGCCGGACGCCGGCAGCGGCAGCGCCAGGATCGCCACGTCGATCTCGCCGTTGCGGACCTGCTCGAGCAGCCTCACCGTGAAATTCTCGCTCAGCAACAGCTGCATCTGCGGCGCCTTGCGCTGAAGCTGCCGGATCAGCCCGGGCAGAAGATACGGCCCGATCGTGTAGATGGTGCCGACCCGCAGCGGCGCTCCCAGCGGATCGCGTCCCTGGCGCGCGATCTCGCGCACCGCCGAGGCCTCGTCCAGCACCCGCTTGGATTGCGCCACGATGCGCTCGCCGATATCGGTGAGCGCGATCTGCGAGGCGCGCCGCTCGAACAGCTGCACGCCCAGCTCCTCCTCGAGCTTGCGGATCGCCACCGACAGCGTCGGCTGGCTCACGTGGCAGGCCTCGGCCGCGCGCCCGAAATGCCGCTCGCGGGCCACTGCGACCACGTAGCGCAGCTCGGTCAGGGTCACGGCCGCGTCCTTCCTGTCGCACGCGCCCTCACCCCCTCCCCTCTCCCGCTGCGCGGGCGAGGGGCGACCGAGCGCAGCAGCGCGGCAGTCGTTGCAAAGGCTGGCTGTATCGCCCCTCGCCCGCGCAGCGGGAGAGGGGAGGGGGTGAGGGCTCTACGCATCGAGAAATTCTGTCGCCTGCGGCAGCCAGCGCTGCACGTGGCGCCGCGCGGCCTGCGGATCTTGCAGCAGCAGGTCGGCCGCAACCTGCCGAACGCGCTCCAGCAGCGCCTGGTCGCGCTCCAGGTCGGCGAAGCGAAGCAGCGGCAGCCCCCACTGGCGCGCGCCCAGGAACTCGCCGGGCCCCCGCAGCCTCAGATCCTGGCGCGCGATCTCGAATCCGTCGTTCGAGTCGAACACGATCTTCAGCCGTTCGCGGGCCGCCTCGCTCAGCGGTTCGTCGTACAGCAGCACGCAGGCGCCCCGCTGCGCGCCGCGCCCGATCCGCCCGCGCAACTGGTGCAGCGTGGCCAGTCCAAATCGCTCGGCGTGCTCGATCACCATCAGGTTCGCATTGGGCACATCGACTCCAACCTCCACCACGGTGGTGGCCACCAGCACGTCGACGTTGCCCTCGGCGAACGACCGCATCACCGCCGATCGCTCGTGGGCCGCCAGCGCGCCGTGCACGAGCCCGACTCGCAGCTCCGGCAGCCCGGCGCGGGCGTCCTCGTAGACCCGGGTGGCGGCGCTCGCTTCGGCGTGGTCGCCCTCCTCGATCACGGGGCAGACCCAGTACGCCTGCCGGCCGGCTGCCACCTCGATCCGTATGTTCTGCAGCACTTCGTCGCGACGCCGGCGCGCCACCAGCTTGGTGGCCACGGGCTGCCGCCCCGGCGGCAGCTGATCGATCACCGATACGTCCAGATCGGCCAGATAGGTCATCGCCAGCGTGCGCGGAATCGGCGTGGCGCTGAGCATCAGCAGGTGCGGAGCGAACGCCGGATCGCGCAGCGCCAGCCGCTGCGCCACGCCGAACCGGTGCTGCTCGTCCACGATCGCAAGGCCCAGGTGGGCGAATCGGACCTCGTGCTGCACCAGCGCATGGGTGCCGATCGCCAAAGACGCCCTACCCTGTTGCAGCCCCTGCAAGGCCGCGCGCCGTTCGGACGCGCGCAGGCTTCCGGTCAACCACGCCGCTTCGATCCCGAGCGGCGCCAGCCACTGCTCGATGCTCCGGAAGTGCTGCTCGGCCAGCAGCTCGGTCGGAGCCATCAGCGCCGCCTGCCACCCCGATTCGATCGCGCGGGCCGCCGCCAGCGCCGCGATCACGGTCTTGCCGCTGCCCACATCGCCCTGGATCAGGCGGTTCATCGGGACCTCGCCCCCCAGATCGCGCTCGACCTCGGCCCATACGCGCCGCTGTGCCGCCGTCAGCGTGAACGGCAGCGCTTGCAGCAGCGCCTGCGACAATCCGGAGCGGCTGCGGTCGGCTTGAACGGCCGGGGCCGCGCGCCGTTCGCGCCGCTGCCGGGCGATCCGCAGCGCGAGCTGCTGGGCCAGCAGCTCGTCGAACTTCAACCGCTCCCAGATCGGATGGCGCCGCTCCACCAGAGCCCGCACGTCCGCCTGCGGCGGCGGATGGTGCACGAAGCGCAATGCGGCCGCGAGCTCAGGCAGTCCCTGCTCGGTCCGCACAGCCGGCGGCAGCGTATCCGCCAGGCCGTTCGTGTCCAGCAGCCGGTCGATCCGGCGCCTGAGCCAGGCCTGCGGCAGGCCGGCCGTGGACGGATAGACCGGCGTGAGCGTTTCGGGCAGCGCTGCCTCGCCCGCAGCTCGCAGCTGCGGGTGGACCATCTCGACACCGGCCCAGCCGCCGCGCACCAGTCCCATCGCGCGGACCTTGCGACCGACGGCGAGCAGCGCCTGGTGCGACGGAAAAAAATGCAGCAGCCGCACCATCAGTTCGCCGCTGGCGTCGCGCAGCGTCGCCACCAGTTGGCGACGGCCCCGATGCACGATGCGGCAATCCTGCACCTCGGCCTCGACCTGGGCCTCCTCGCCAGCCGCCAGCTCGCCGATCGCGGTCAGGGTCGACTCGTCGCGGTATCGCTGCGGCACATGCAGCAGCAGGTCCCAGTCGCGCGTCAACCCCAGCCGCTGCAGCAGCTGCGCCGGCCCGCCTTCGCCCCGGCGTGCGCCGCGGCTACGGGGGGTTCGCTCGTTCGGACTCTGGGCTGGGTGGCTCGCGCTCAAAGCACCAGGATGGCTTCGACTTCGAACTGTGCGCCGCGCGGCAGGCTCGCCACGCCGATCGTCGAGCGCGCCGGATAGGGTTTCGGCATCAGCTCCGCCATGATGTCGTTGACCTGGCTGAACTTGGCGAGGTCGGTCAGGAACAGCGTCAGCTTGACCGCGTCGGCGAGCGACCCGCCCGCCGCCTGCGCCACCGCCGCCAGGTTCTTGAACGCCTGCCGCACCTGGGCGCCGAAGTCCTCGCCCGCCAGCGCCTGGGTGGCCGGGTCCAGTCCGATCTGGCCGGACAGGAACACGACCAGTCCCGTTTTCACGGCCTGCGAGTACGGTCCGATCGCGGCCGGTGCGGCCGTCGTCGTGACGATCTGCTTGTTCATGGTCCGTCTCCTCGGTCGATGGGTGGGCGGCGGCCCGGACCTGGGGCCCGGTCCCTTTGGCGGTTCATTCTAGTGAACCCTGAACCTAGGCCGGCGGTTGACCCGAATTAGAGGCCCATTTTGGGCGACCGCGCCCGACCGCGCGCGGCATCATCCCCACGGGCGGGCCACGCTCCCGTCGTCCCATGGGTCAAACGTGAAACCAGCCGATCGCCACGAGCGCGCAGCCATCCTGCAGGTCGCCGACATCAAGCCGGCCGGTCCGCGCCAGCGGCTGCGCCTGGGCGAGCTTCTGGTGACGCAGGGCGTGGTGACGTCCGCGCAGCTGGAGGGCGCGCTCACCGAGCGCAAGCGCAGCGGGCGTCGGCTCGGCCGGATCCTGGTCGAGGACGGAATCGCCACGGAAGAGGCGATCGCCCGGGCTTTGGCCGTGCAGCTGCACATCCCCTATCTGGAGCTGAGCCCGCAAGCGGTCTCGCCCGCGGTCGCCCGTCTGCTGACCGAAGCGCAGTCGCGGCGCTTCCGGGCGATCCCGATCGACGATGCAGGCTCCGCGATCCGGGTCGGCATGGCCGACCCGCTCGACTACCAGTCCTACGACGAGATACAGCGGTTGCTGGGCCGGCATCTGGACCTGGTCGTCATCACCGAGTCGCGCCTGGACGCCACGCTGGACCGGCTGCATTCCCGCAGCGACGAGGTCTCCGGCCTGGCCCGGGAACTCGAGCAGGAAATCCAGGTAGAGACCACCCGCACCGACCCGGCAGCCGCCGGTGCATCGCAGGACGACGCGCCGGTGGCCAAGCTGCTGCAGTCGCTGTTCGACGACGCGGTGCGCTCGCGCGCCTCCGACATCCACGTGGAGCCGCAGGAGCGCAAGCTGCAAATCCGGTTCCGGATCGACGGCGCGCTGGTGCTCCATACGGAAGCCGAAAGCCGCATCGCGCCGGCCGTGGTGCAGCGCTTGAAGCTGTCGGCCGGGCTGAACATCGCCGAGCGGCGGCTGCCGCAGGACGGCCGTTTCGTGGTGCGCGTGCGGGGCCACACGCTGGACCTGCGGATGTCGTCGATGCCGACGCAGTACGGCGAGTCGGTCGTTCTGCGCCTGTTGCCGCACGACGGCGGCTTGCTGGAACTGGACCGTCTCGGCATGCCGGCCCCGATCCTGGCCAAGGTGCGCGAGTTCATCACGCTGGCGCATGGCATGCTGCTGGCCACCGGTCCGACCGGCTCGGGCAAGACGACCACGTTATACGGCGCCCTGGCCCAGATGAATTCGCCCGATGCGAAGATCATCACGGTGGAGGACCCGGTCGAATACCGGCTGCCCGGCATCACCCAGGTTCAGGTCAACGAAAAAATCGGTCTCGGATTTGCCGCGGTGCTGCGCTCGACGCTGCGCCAGGATCCGGACATCGTGCTGGTCGGAGAAATGCGCGACAAGGACACCGTCGAAACGGGCCTGCGCGCAGCGATGACGGGGCACATGGTGCTGTCGACGCTGCACACCAACGACGCGGTCTCCACACCCATCCGCCTGCTCGACATGGGCGCTCCGCGCTACCTGATCGCAACCTCGTTGCGGTTGGTGCTGGCGCAGCGTCTGCTGCGCGCCGTCTGCGCGGACTGCGCGCAGCCGTATGCGCCGACCGCCCAGGAGACCGCATTCCTGCAAATGCTCGGCGGCTCGGCCGAGGCGCTCGTCAAGGGCGCCGGCTGCCCGCAGTGCAAGGGCACCGGTTACCTGGGGCGCCTGGGCGCCTACGAACTGCTCGAGATGACGCGGGGCGTGATCACGGCTCTGAACAGCGCAGACACGCAGGCCTACATCGATGCCGCCCGGCGCGAGATCGGCCAGCTTTCGCTGGCCAGCCACGTGGGCGAGCTGGTTCAGAGCGGCCGCACCACGGTCACCGAGGCGATGCGGCTGATCGGGCCGTCGCACGAGTCGAGCTGAGTCGACGCGACCCGACCCGCGGAGCCTTCGTCATGCCGCTTTTCGCCTACGTTGCCCGCGATTCCGGCGGAGCCCGGATCGAGGGCCGCCTGGAAGCCGCCAACCCCACATCGCTGGCCGATGCGCTGGCCGCCCAGGGATCGATGCTGGTGCGCGCCGACGTGTGCGTGGACAGCGACGAAGGCCTGGGTGCGTTCTTCGATCGCAGGTTCGGCGGCCGCATCCAGATCGACGACCTGCTGATGTTCTGCCGGCAGCTCGCCACGCTGATGAAGGCCGGGGTGCCGCTGCTGCGGTCGCTGCAGGGGCTGTACGAGTCGGCCACCAAGGCAAGGTTCGCCGAGCTGCTGGAACGGCTGCGGCAGCAGCTCGAGGCCGGCCGGCAATTGTCGGCCGCCATGCAGCGCGAGGAGCCGGTGTTCTCGCGCTACATGGTCAGCATGGTCCGGGTCGGCGAGGTCACCGGACGGATGTACGAAATATTCATGGGCCTGCACGCGCAGCTCAGCTTCGAGCGCGAGAACCGCGAGCAGGTGCGCTCGGCGCTGCGCTATCCGATCTTCGTGCTGTGCGCCGCCACGGTCGCGCTGGTGGTGCTCAACATCTTCGTGATCCCGG
>Ga0210409_10007700_pt1 | contig 11058 bp, 8 predicted proteins | sample IncBWH17MmetaG_FD_161649 | JGI IMG/M metagenome (GOLD analysis project Ga0210409, IMG submission 161649) | Forest soil microbial communities from Barre Woods Harvard Forest LTER site, Petersham, Massachusetts, United States - Inc-BW-H-17-M | ecosystem: Environmental > Terrestrial > Soil >...
GGCCGGATTTTGCGAAATATCCCGCCGCTACGGGCAGGGGCAGACCGCCAATTTCGATCAGTCCCTGGACGGCTTTGGGCGCAACCCCAGCGCCCTGTTCGAATTCGGCGTCATTCTCGCGATCTGTGCCCTGGTGTGGTTCGGCATCTCGGCGCTCATGCTCGGCACGGTTTTTCACGTGGCCGCGCCCGATATGCGCGAAACGCTGTACCGCGGCTTTCTCGAATCCACGAATCGCGCGCAGGTGCTGGCGTACGTCGCGGTCGGCGGCGTGCTGGCAGCCGCCGTGTTTGCCGTGTCCGTGGTGGCCATCCCGTTGATGATCGATCGGCACGCCAATGCCGGCCAGGCGATGCGCGCCAGCGTCAGGGCCGTGTTCGCCAATCTGCCGGCCATGATTTTGTGGGGCGCTTTGATCACCATTCTGACCGCCATCGGGTATGCGCCGCTGCTGTTTGGCTTGCTGTTCACGGCGCCCTTGTTGGGGCATGCCACCTGGCATGCCTACAAGGCGATGATTCGTTAAGGCGCTGATCGCACAAAGACCCGCTCGGCATCTTGTAGCGCGCTGCTGATGCGTCCCGCCCATAGCAGCTGGCCGGCCGCATCGCCGATCAGGTCCTGGCGAATTTCGATTTCCACATGCGGCAACCGGCGAGCCTCGCCATGGCGGGGGATGGTGAAGTCGGTATCGTCGCTGAGGAAATAGGGCTCGTTGTCGCCGACGATCAGACCCGGGTCCCTTCGCAGCGCATCGAGCACCAGGCCGGCAAATCGCCGGTCGCGGTTGTACAGCACCGCGGCGTGCATTTCGCGGCGCACGCCCTTGTAGATATGGGTCATGCTGTGCTGCGCGACCAGTATGGTGCGACGGCCGGCCGCCGCTCGTTCATCGAGGAGCTTCTGAATGTGCTCATGGTAGGGATCGAAAATCCCGGCCCGCCGCGCCAGGGCATCCGCGGCGCTCAAATTTCGATTGCCGGGTATCTCGCTCGATTCGCTCACCAGCGGGATGGAGCTTGCCACTTTCGGATCGCGATTGCAGTCGATGACCAGGCGCGAATAATTCTGCGCCACCAAGTGCGCATCCAAAGCATCCGACATGTGCCGCGCCACGCTCAGGCTGCCGATGTCCCAGGCGATATGGCGCTTGAGCTCCGCCGGAGGCAGGCCGAGGTTGCCGAGATTCCGGGGGATTCGCGCGCTGGCATGATCCACCACGATGACGAAATTCGATTTGCCCTGCGCTCTTGCTTCGATGTAGGGCGGCGGCTCGTCCTTGCCCAGAAGCTCAATAGACTTCGGCATAGCGGCGGCAGATCTCGGTTTCATCCAGGTTTTTGAGGCCCTCGATTTCCGCCCGTTTGAACAGCACGTAAGCCGGATGCAGATCGGCTCCCAGCCATTGCGCCGCCGGCTCGCTCGCTTCCAGCGACTCGAGCGCCTGTTCCAGATGTGTGGGCAGCGGCCGCACATCCATGGCATCGATTTCCCATCCATGGCGGATGCCGTCAAGGCCTGCCTGAACAACCGCGGCCAGCGCGAGATAGGGACTGGCGGTGGCGTCGGCCACGCGAAATTCCACGTTGTAGCCGCTCGCGCGCTGCGCAAGATCGCCAATCCCCGGGCAGATGCGCAGCGCCGCGCCGCGATCCAGGAGCCCGACATCGGTCTTGACGGGCGCCCAGCGATTCGCGCGCAGGCGGTAGTAGGACGGCAGCGACGGCGCGGTCACGGCGCACAGCGCTGGCAGGTGATGCAATATCCCCGCGATGAACTGAGCGCCCGCCAGCGATAAGCCCCAGGGGCGATGTTCATCCAGAAGCACCGGCCGGGCATCCCGATCCAGGAAGCTGAAGTGAATGTGAGTGCCGTTGCTGACCGCATCAGGTTGCGGGACGGGCGTGAAGCTCGCGCGATTTCCCAACCTGAAGGCCACTGCCTGGGCGAGCTCGCGGGTGATCACCGCATTGTCGGCAGCCCGAATCCCGAGCGCCGGGGTGGAGGTGACTTCGAACTGTTGGGCGCCGAATCCAGCCACGAATGAATCCGGTATCACCCCCGCCTGGCGCATGGCGGTGAGCAAGGTTTCGCCGAACGCCCCTTGGCGGCGATAGGCATCGAGTTCGTAGGGCTGCTGCAGGGCGCCGGCGCCGCTGTAGGTGAACTCTTGCCCGAAGGTGGCCAGGACGCTCAAGCCGGTCTCGCGCTTCAATTCCTCCAGCGCCCGGCGCAGCACCTGACGCGGACAGAAATCCCACGGCGAACCCTCCAGGGTCTTGATGTCGGCGAGAAGAAAATACTCGGCGGTGCTGCCCTCGAATGGAACCATTACCCGGGTCGAGGCATCGGGCATGAGAAAAACCTCGCCCTGCGTGCCGAAGGCCGTCATCTGGATGGGGCCGAAGGCCGAGATGAAGATCTGGGTCGGCGCCAAACCGACGCCGCGCTCCAGACGCGCCGCAAGATCCGCCGCCGGAAAGCTCTTGCCGCGAAAATGCCCGGAAAGATCGCTGGTTCCGACGAAGACGATCTGCTCGCGCTGCATCGGGCAACTGTACCGGATCGGGTTGGATCCCGCTAACCGCCGGCATTGACATCGCGGTTGATTTCATTATGATATCACTGCAATATCAACGCAAGGAACGAATATGTCCATTCGACCCCCGCGATCCTCCGCCACCGAGCATGTTTTCAGCGCGCTGAGCGGCTGGCCCATGCTGATCGTCAATTTGTTGCTGTTCGCGGCCGCGGCCTACGTGATTGGTTTCGGCACCGCCCCGGAAAGCGCGGTGAAACTCGTGGGCGTGGCATTGGCGCTGTTGGGACTGCTGATGCTCGGCGGCTATTTCACCCTGCAGCCCAACCAGGCGCGTGTGCTCATTCTCTTCGGCGCCTACAAGGGTACGGTGCGCGAAAGCGGCTTTCATTGGGCCAACCCCTTCTACTCGCGCACCCGCGGCAGAGACCCAACAAAGCATGCCGCCGCCGATGAGGGCGGCGCGCGGATCCGGCTGCGCTCGGGCAGCAAGGGCGAGTTGGGACTTGCGTTCCTGCCGACCAAGCTATCGCTTCGCGCCCACAACTTCAGCAGCGACGCGATCAAGGTCAACGACAAGCGCGGCAATCCTGTGGAGATCGCCGCCGTCGTGGTATGGCGGGTCGAGAACACGGCGCAGGCGGTGTTCGATGTGGAGGACTATTCGAGCTATGTCGAGATACAGAGCGAATCCGCGATTCGCAGCATCGCCAGCCGCTACGCCTATGATCAGGGCGAGGAACACGAGATCACGCTGCGCGGCGGCGCAGACGAGGTCGCGCTGGCGCTGAAAGAAGAATTGCAGGTGCGCCTGGCGAAGGCCGGGGTGATCGTGGAGGATGCGCGCCTGACGCATCTTGCCTATGCACCGGAAATTGCGCCGGTCATGCTGCGCCGGCAGCAGGCGGAGGCCATCATCGCCGCCCGCAAAATCATCGTTCAAAATGCCGTCACCATGGTTCAAATGGCGCTGGATGACCTGGATCGGAGAAACGTGGTCAAGCTCGACGATGAGCGCAAGGCCGCCATGGTGAGCAATCTGCTGGTCGTGTTGTGCGGAAACTCGGATGCATCGCCCGTGATCAATACCGGAACCCTGTACACCTGATCGTGTCCGGGGAAGCGCGCAAACCGTTTCTGCTTCGGATCTCGCCTGAACTGTGGAAGGAGATCGAGAAATGGGCGGCGGATGATTTGCGCAGCGTGAACGCCCAGATCGAGTTCATCCTGCGGCAGGCGGTATCCCGGCGCAAAAGCCCGGCAGCGAAGCAAAAGTGATGCGTCAATCGCGTGCGTTCGATCAATTCCGATCCAGTTTCGCCAGCATCCGGTGCTCACGCCGCCGCTTTCAGCGGGCGGTTCCCTGCCTGGCATCGGCTAGATGCCTGGCTCGGCGGCGCGACGCTAAGCGATGGCTCGTTCCCGTTTATGGACGGGGGACACCTCCCCGCGGATAGGATATTGCGGGCCGCGTTCACGTCCCGATCGTGAGTGTCACCACACTCACTGCACTTCCACGTCCCTACAACGAGCATGTCCAGACCTGCAGGACCCGTGAGGGCCTTGCAGCTGCTGCACGCTCGCGTTGTGTTTCGCTCGCTGACGATCTGTACACACCTGCCGGCCCACTGGCCCTTGTACTGCGGCTGCGCTTTGAGCATTCCCCAACCCGCATCCAGCACCGACTTGGCCAGCCGGGTCTGGGCGAGTTTGAGGCTACTGACATCGCCGACGATGATGTTTTGATACTCGTCAACAATCCTTCTTGAGAATTTATGCAATGCGTCTTTTCTGCGCCTGGCAGCGCTGCGGTGTAGACGTTTGGCCTGACGCTTATGCCCGCGGCGCTGTGCGCTGGCAATCTTCTGCTCGATGTTTCGATAGAAATGCCCCGCCTCCAGCTTCTCCCCATCACTGGTCGCGACCGTGTCCTTCACGCCCAAATCGAGTCCTACCGCTTCCCTCAAAGGCGCACATTGCGCCGCCGCTTGCTCTACAGCCAAACACAGCCACCAATCGCCCACCGAGTCTTGGGCAAAGCAGCCGGATTTCCATTGCACCCCCTCGAGGAGCTCTCGCTCGAACACTCGAAAGGCTTTGCCTGCGAAGCGCAAAGACCTCCCCTTGCGTTTCAGCTGCACCGCTTTGAAGGGCACCCATCCCAATGAGCGCCTTGAGCCCCGGCTGGCTCGCCAGCGCATCTTCACCTTCTTAAATTGTCTTCGCCGGGCGGCAAACTCCGCATTCACCCGCTGTATGGTGTCCGAGCCTATCCGTTCAAAGCACTCCGTTGCTCCTGCGGTCAGCTTGTCCAGATCAAATGCCGATAGCCACCGTGCCTGGCCTGCGAAAGGAGATGCCGCCTTGTAGCTTGTTGCATTCGCATAATTCCACACCTGATTGACTTCGATCGCGGCGGCATTGAGCCAATCGTAGCCCTCAGCCTTCACTTTCAGGCGAAGCGTGCGGACGTAACGCTGAATCTTGGTCACCATCGATATGAATCTAGAGCGAAGTTACTTCAGTTTACGCCGGCTGATCAATAACCATTACTGCTCCAATCGGCGAGAAACGAGGGGAACGAGCACGCCCAAGCCAGTAACATTATCAGCAGGCGCGTCTGCTTCCGTTGATTGCGCATCCGCCGCCGCTGGGTCGCCTTATCCCTGACGCTCCGTAGATCAGGACATCGTCCTTTGGTGTGACGATGAGATAGGACGCTAGGTCCTTGCTGCCCACGTAATAAAGATTCCCGGCGATATGAAAAGGCGCGATGGGCGTGGTCCACTCGGGATTCGCCTGGGCGTGGACATGAGCAGCCCCCAACACCATGCCAACCAGCAACCATCGGCCGCACCACCATCGCCGCATCTCGCCCCCCAAGGAACCTTTGGGTGGTTCCCCCGCCCTAATCAATCATATCGAGCAATTACCGCCATCGCCGCCGCCTTGGAGATGCCCCTTGGTCCACTGCCCCTACACCCTTGAGCCCGTGCTAGGCTAAATACGTGGAGAACTTAGGCCAAATGACACCGCGCAGCCGTTTCGATCGGCCCAAACCCAAAGCGGCGGCGCTTGCGATTCTGTTCGCCTTGAGCCTCGGCACTGCGCGCGCCACGACTTATACGCTGCCGAACGCGAACGATACGGTGGTCGGCGACGATCAAACCGTCATGACGGTATACGAGGACACGCTGTACGATCTCGCGGCCGCCTACAGCTTGGGGTCCGAGGAGATGATCCGGGTCAATCCCACGGTGGACCCCTGGCTGCCCGGAGTCGGCAAACTGGTCATGATTCCGGGGCGACATATCCTGCCGCCGGGGCCGCGCGAAGGCATCGTGGTCAACCTCCCGGAGCATCGGCTCTACTACTATCCCAAGACCAAGCGCGGCCAACCCATCCAGGTCATCACCTACCCGGTCAGCATCGGCAAGATGGACTGGCGCACGCCGCTCGGTGTTACGCATGTCATTCAAAAGCAGAAGGATCCGACCTGGTACCCGCCGGAATCCGTGCGCAAGGAACATGCCGCGGACGGCGATCCCCTGCCCTCCAGCGTCCCGCCGGGCCCGAAAAATCCTCTGGGCGCCTACGCCATGCGCCTGGCCGCGGGCAACGGCACTTATCTCATTCACGGCACGAACAATCCCAGGGCCGTGGGGCTTCCCGTAACTCATGGCTGCATCCGCATGTATCCCGACGATGTGGCCGCGCTGTTTCCGCTGATACCCGTCGGCACGCCGGTGCGCCTGATCAACGAGCCGGTGAAAGTGGCCTGGGTCGCCGGTGAACTGTTGCTTGAGGCGCATCCGCCCATCGATGCCCAGGGCCAGACCTTGGAGCCAGACCTCGAGCAGTTCTCCAGCATGCTGCAAGCCGACGTGGGCGGCACCACAGTCGCCATCCACTGGGACTATGCGCGCGAAGTGCTGCAGAAGGCCAACGGCGTCGTTGCCACCGTGGGCCTGGAAGAGGACCCGCCGGCGCCCGCGCCGGCGCCCGAGAAAGTCGCCAGCCAGTAGGGCGGTTCCGTCAACCCTCGATTTTTGTCGCCTGAGGCGGCCAGTTGGGCGCTTCAATACCGAACTGCTTGGCGTACGCCGCATTCAGCGTCGACCAGTTGAACTTCATCGCATCGCCGGCAACGATGCGGCCGATGGGAGTTCCGCGAACCAGGCGATCCAGAACATCGAGACAGATGTGCCATCCGGCAGCACCCATTGAAATGGCGCGGCGATCGATGACGTGCAACAGGGTCAAGCGCGTGCCGCCAGAAAAGGCTTCGAGTTCCCAGCGGATATCCTGCGCGCCCCAGTTGTACTCAAGCACCTTGGGAGGCTCGGCTCGCGTCACCTTCGTTTCGGACACCAGCGGCTTGGGCATTCCCACGGTGGTGAGCTTCACCGTGCTGCCAACGGCACCCAGACTGCCATCGGCGTCGAATGGCGCCCATTCACGCAGACTCGCGGGGTCGGTCAACGCTTTCCAGACTTTCTCCGGCGGATGGCGCAGCTCGCGGACCAGAATGAGGGTCCACTTATCTCCCTCCTTGCGTACCTCGGCCCCGCCGGCCGGACCGGGTGCGTACTGCTCACGATCGGTCATGTGTCTCTCCTTCTCTGGGCGCCGCCCATCGCTAAATGCCGAACACCCTGACGATCAGCGGGGTGTCGACGATCACGTGCGGCGCGATCACGTGGTAGCTGAACGCATGAACCCAGGCATTGCCGGTGCGCAGCGTCAGCACGCTCTTGATCATCCCGGGTCCGAAGTACTGCAGCAGCACGAATATCAGCGAAAGCACCGTGTCCCGGGGCGAATCGAATGTCGACCAGCCCTCGACCAGGTGCATGGCGGCGTAGGTCAGACCGCCGAGCAATACCGCGCTGATCGCCGATCCCGTCAATTTGAGATAGCGGGGCAGCAGGATGGCGTAGATCAAGACCACCGTCGGCAGCACGGTGCCGATGAAGAAGATGAAAAAGGTCAGCGGCGCTCCGAGCAGCATCTGATGCGCACTCAAGGTGAACATGTTCTTGTCGAACGCGGCCAATTCGAACGCCGATTCAACGATCAGGACGGCGAGGATCAGCAGCGCATCATTGCGGCGGTTGGCCGAGCGCAGATTGAGCGCGGTGTTCGAATAGCGCGAGCGAAAGTACAGGTACGGCGCGACCGCGAATACCAGAAAATTATAGGTCGACCAGACCCAGACTTCGGCAGGCTTGGGCGGCGTGCTGCAGCCGAAGACGCTGCCGGCGATGTGGAAGCTGAAGGCCCGAAATCCCAGGGCCGGACCCAGTATCCAGCCGCCGGCCTGTCCCAGGGCCGCGTAGCCAATCACCAGGAGGGTCTCGCGCAGGGCGGTGCGGCGCTCCGGCGCACGCGCCGCCATGTCGGGAATGATTCGCTTGCGGGTCAGGAAGTACGTCAGTGCCATGAGCGCGAATATTTCGAGCATGGTGACGGTGGGTGCCGACATCTGCACCGCGAAGGGCAAGCGCGCGACCGCCGGCCGATCGAACGGCAGTGCCCCCCGCGCCAGCCACAACACCACCGCGTAGGCGATGATCCACAGGATGGCGGTCAGCTGCACGCCGCGGTGGCGCACGATGGCTTTCAGCATGGAACTCATGGCGGCAGATTCAGCTTGCGCAGCAAGGCGGCCCAGCGAGGATCCGCGGAGATGCCCTTGAAGAGCGGGTTGCCGCGCAGCCACTGAATTCCAGGATCGTGGTCGATGGCCCGGTCGAGCCAGCGGAATGCCTCATCGGGATTGCCGAAATAGGCGTAAGTCTCGGCAACCTGAAACTCCGATCCCGCCGAATCGGCCAGCAGCGCCGCGAGCGCCGCGTTCGCATCGGCGCTGCGCCCGGCCGCGTGATAGCCCAGGGGTAGTCCGAACTGGCGCCAGCCGGAGTTTTTTTCCGCCTCGAATTCGGAAACCGCCGCCGCGACCTGCCCGCGCGCCAACAAAATCCGCCCGAGTTCGTAGTGCGCCGCCGGGAACGATGGACTCATCTCCAGCACCTGGCGAATGGTCGATTCGGCCTCATCGAGCCGGCCGGCGAAATACAGCACGCGAACGAGGTAGCGGCGGTTCAGGAGATCCAAGGGATCGCGATCCAGCGTCTGGCGAAATTTCGCCAGGGCATCGTCGAGATTTCCCACCGTCCGCGTGAGGTGTGCATCGGCAATGAGTGCGCTCAAATTGGTCGGATCCACCTGTAGCGCCTTGTCGAGCGCCGCCCGCGCACCGGCCCAATCGTGGCTGCCGGTCATCTTCACCAGGCTCACCAACTGGTAGGGTTCGGCGAGCGTCGGGTCGAGCTCGATCCCCTTCTCGGCCGCGGCGTTCACCTTCTGAAGACCTGGCAGGACCGGGATGTAGCCGTTCGCCACCTGCCGGAAATAGGCCCAGCCCAGACCACCCCACGCGGGGGCGTAGGAGGGATCGATCATGATTGCCCGCTGGAAAAAGCCGATCGCCTTGCCGAGATCCTCATCGGTTTCTTTGACAATGAAATAGCGGCCCTGCAGATACAGGTTGTGCACTTCGGGGTTGGTCATGCGAGCCGGGTCGCTCGGCCCGGCATGGACCAGGGTGAGCTTCAGTTTCTCGACCACCGTGCGCGAGATGTCGTCCTGCACTTTGAATACATCTTTCACGTCGCGGTCGTAGGTCTCGGACCAGAGATGGTAGCCATTGTCCGCGCGGATCAGCTGTACCGTCACACGTATGGTGCTGCCGGCCCTGCGGACGCTGCCCTCGAGCAGGTGCGCGACGCCCAGCGCTTTGGCGATCTCCGCAATGGTTTGGTGCTGTCCCTTGAAATAGAACGAGGACGTACGGGCGGGAACGCGAAGATCCGGCACCTTCGTCAGCATGTCGATGAGCTCCTCCGACAAGCCATCGGAGAAATACTCCTGGTCCTTCTTTTCGCTCATGTCGACAAACGGCAGCACCGCCACTGATTTGTCCGAGTTCGCCGCAGCGGCAGGCGCAGCAGGCACTACCGCCGCAGCGCTACGCTCGCTCGCGGCCTGCTTCGAGAGCCAGAACTTGTCGACCACCAGGTACAGAAGCGCCACCGCGACGGCGCCGGCAACTGCCGCCATCCAGGGTACCGGCCGCTTCGGCTGCGCACCAACCCATGGGGCGCGATGCTTCGGTGCGGCTGTCGCGCTCGCCGCAGAAGACGCGAGATGACGGCGCACCGCTTCGACGAGTTTCGCCAGCGCCGCTTCGGTACCTTGCGCCGCCACTTCCACCCATTGCGATTCACTCAGGAAGTATTCGAGAGCGGGCGTCAACGGCGCAGCATCGGTCTTGAGCGCAATGATGGGATGCTGTTTGGATGAGGCCCGCTCGATTTCCTTGCCGACGTGGGGCGATACAATCGCACTCTCCGACAGGACCAGCACCAGCACCTTGGTGCCATTGATCGCCCGCACAATGCCGTCGGCGTACAGCGATCCAGGCATCACGTTTCGAGGGGCGATCCAGCACTTCAGCCCCTGATTCTCCAGCGCGGACACCACAGCGTCGGCGATCGCCGCATCCTTCGAGGCGTAGCTGACGAACACATCGGACACGGCTTGAGCATCCTGCCCGCCCGCGGGCGCAGGCGACCCCAAAACACCCGCATCTGCCGATTCCCCGTGCTCTGGCATGTCGATTCCCGGCCGGTCAAACGAGCATCTTTGCGGAAGCCCGCGTGCTTGGCAACCGAGCCGCGATCCGTGAAGGTGGGCAGTCGGAGTGGGCTATACTTTTTAGGCTGATTGCCGGCGGCTCGCCAATTCCATTGAGAGAATCCACGCACCAGGTAGTCTTGATCACCGGCGCATCCCGCGGCGTGGGCGCGGCGGCCGCGGTGCGGCTTGCGCGGCAGGGATGCGACATTGTGGTCAATTACCACAGCAAGCGCGCGCGCGCCGAAGGCATCGCCGCCGAAGTGCGGGCGCTCGGTCGGCATGCCCTGCTCGCCCAAGCCGATCTGACCAATGGTTTCGAGGTCGGGGTGATGCTCGACTCGGTGGGCCGCGAATTCGGTCGACTCGATGTGCTCATCCTCAATGCCAGCGGCGGACTTGAAAAAGGCAAGCCGGCCGGATACGCGATGCAGCTCAATCTCACCGCGCAGGTGCGCCTCGTCGATCTTGCAATCAAGTGGATGCCGCGCGGCGGCCGGATTGTTTTCGTGACCAGCCACATGGCGCACTTCTACGCCGAGCGCGGCATAAGCGGTCCCTACCAGCCGGTGGCGGCGAGCAAGCATGCCGGCGAGCAGGCGCTGCGCGCGCGGCGGGTGGAGCTGGCGAAACTCGGGATCGAGCTCGCCGTCGTCAGCGGCGACATGATCGAGGGCACGATCACGCCGCGGCTCTTGGAACGAATGGATCGGGGCACGACGCAGGCGCGGCGCGACCGGGTGGGTCCCCTGCCCACCGTGGAGGATTTCGCCAAAGCCATTGCCCTCGCGGCGACGGACGAGAATCCGAGCGGCGATACG
>Ga0210409_10007701_pt1 | contig 11058 bp, 8 predicted proteins | sample IncBWH17MmetaG_FD_161649 | JGI IMG/M metagenome (GOLD analysis project Ga0210409, IMG submission 161649) | Forest soil microbial communities from Barre Woods Harvard Forest LTER site, Petersham, Massachusetts, United States - Inc-BW-H-17-M | ecosystem: Environmental > Terrestrial > Soil >...
ACCCCTCTTTTCAGCAGGCTGTCTACAGAATTTTCCTGGCCAATTATCGAAGTCGGGTTCACCACCATACCTACCCGTTTTCCTTCCAGTAAAGGAAGGTACAGCTCCGTTTGCTCTGCACCTGTACGGATACCCTCCACAGGAACCTGCTTATGCTTCTTACCCATAGGTACAGGCTGGACACTATAGGTGGCCAGGGTATCAGAATGGAATTGATCTGGTGTTTTTGCTGCACAGTTTTTTAAGGCAAGGGTGCTTAAACTCAGGTATAATAACAGGGATGCGGTGGCTTTCATCGGGTTTCTTTTTTAATAAATATGCTTTAAATCCAAATCAAATAAGCATTTTTGCTAAGTTACTATTTATTGCAAAACATTGAATATAGAATATTTCATAGCCAAAAAGATCTCTGTAAAAGCAGAGCGCACCTTTTCCAAACTGATTGTACGCATTGCCATTTCGGGCATTATGCTCAGTTTATCGGTTATGATGCTGTCTGTAGCCATTATCAAAGGCTTTAAAACCGAGATCCAGGATAAAGTAAGAGGTTATGTTGGAGACATCCGGATCTTTAAACTAGACCTGAACAATTCGTTTGAACTTTCCCCATTTGCCCCCAGTGCAGAAACGCTGAAAGCACTCAAAAATAATCCACAGATAGAATATTTTCAGCCTTATTCTACTAAACCAGCCATTATATCTGCAAATGATGAAGTAGAAGGCATTAATTTCAAAGGCGTAGATTCCAGTTATCGCTGGGACTATATCAAAAGCCACCTGGTGAGCGGACGGGTCATGTCTTTTAAAGACAGTGTTCAATCCAATTCGGAAATTATGATTTCCAGTTATACCGCAAGCCGTTTGAAACTCAAAGCCGGCGATTCCTTCATTATGCACTTTGTACAGGATCCTCCAAGGAAACGTAAATTGACGATCGTTGGAATTTATGACATTGGCGTAGAAGAGATCGATAAGAGTTTTGTGATTGGGAACCTCAACGTCATCCGCCGTCTCAACAATTGGAAAGCCAACGAAGTTGGCGGTATAGAGGTGCGGGTTAAAGACTTCTCTAAAATTGATCAGATTGCAGATGGCATTTATGATCACCTGGATGCCCGTCTGAAGTCAGAATCGGTAAGAGACTATTATCCGAATATTTTCTCCTGGCTGTCCATGCTCGATGTGAATACTCGTGTCATGCTCATTTTAATGATGATTGTTGGTGTAATCAATATGATTACTGCATTGCTGATCATGATCCTGGAAAGGACCAATATGATCGGTGTACTTAAAGCCTTTGGTATGAGTGATTTCAGTATTATGAAGATTTTCTTGTACAATGCTGCCTACCTGGTGGGTATTGGATTGCTGCTTGGAAATGTCCTGGGGCTTGGACTGGCCTATTTTCAAAACCACACCCATATCTTCACCCTCGATCAAAGTTCTTACTACCTGAAATATGTTCCGGTAGAGATCCATGCAGCCGATGTTATTTTACTCAATGTGGCTACCCTGGTGATCTGCCTTATCGTTCTGATCCTGCCTTCTTTACTGGTCAGCAAGATTTCTCCGCTAAAAGCGATCAGGTTTAAATAGGCCTAGTTTAAAGCAGCTATTCTTTTTCTGAGTAAAAGATTAATATCGGTTTTGGGTTCTTCCAGCAAAAGAATATAAGTTCCTTTTTCCCTGGCATACGGGTTTTCAATGCTGCCCATAACTGTGATCTTATGGAACAAAGCTTTCTCATTGGGATTACCTTGATTGGCAGCCGAGTTTTCCTTGATACAGATCACCTTATCATACGCCTTATCCAGATCAAACCAGTTTTTGTAATCGGCATTAAAAGATACCGCATCTATGTTCTTGTACCTGGAATAAAAATTAATAGCACCTGCCTCGCCGTAATTGTCGCAGATCACCAGTACATGTTTTTTATCTGCTACACCAGCATATACCCGGTCTACTTTTTCAGCCAGTTCTCTCCAGCCCAGCATATCCGCATAATCCTGGGGTAAAGGATGATCTTTCCCGTCTTCCCACCTGGACACCCCAAATTTTTTATCTACAGCTTGCTTTTTAATAATTTCTTCAGGGCTGTAAAGCGGCAAGGTAAGTTTTGCAAAAGAAGGAAACACGAGCAGTGGGAGTACTATTGCTACCGGTCTTAGCCGCCGGGTCCAGCCCTTGCTGCACAATTGTTCCAGATAGACCGTTCCAAAACCCAGCAATACGGGAATCAGTCCAATGGCATAATAAGGCTTAGCTTGAAAATAAGAAAAGATCAGCAGGGTGAAAATATAAGAGAACAATACAAAACGATAAGGGCGGAAAGCGGGGTAGATGATCAGAGCTGTCAAACCCGCGATCATGACAAAGTCTGCTCCGGCAAAGAACAGCAACTGTTCCTTAAACAAGTCCATCCGGTTCATATTGACCAATTGTGTGGCCCTCAGTTCTGCCATATGTTTAAGTACAGGAAGATGATGTTGAAACTGCCAGATCAGATTGGGTGAAATGAGCAGCAGCGCTAAAGCCAGGGCGAGGTAAAAATCTTTCTTTAAGAACCACTTGCGTTGTTCTCCAAGCAGCAATGCAGGTAATAAGCCGAACACCAGGAACAGGATATTGTATTTGTTCAAAAAGCCAATTGCAAATACAGCAGCGGCAGCAAAAAGCCAGTTGCGGTGTTGGGTATTGGTATATTTAATCAACGTATAATACAGCATTGTCCAGCAGAGGTAATCCAGGGAATTAGGCTGGTAGAGCGAATTGATCCTGAACAATATAGAAAAGGTTGTTGCAATTGCGCCCAATATCAGCGCAAACCAGCCTCCCTTCAGCTCTTCTATAATCTTCCAGACCACCCATGTGGTGAGGGCACCGTATAATGCAGGGAAAAATTTCAACCAGAAAAGGGTATGGTCAGACGCTAACATTAACCAGGATGTCCAGGAGGTTAGTGGTGGAACAGAAGTATAACCCCAGGCCAGGTGTTTTCCAAGGTCAAGATGTAGAAATTCATCTCTTTGCAGATCGTAAACCGGATGAATGACGAAGTATTGAATGATGAATTTTAACAGGATAAACGACCAGAGGACAATGGATTTCTTTGACATAGCAACAGCTTAAATGGAATACACCTGTTAGACAGCGTTATATATGTAATATTACATATAACGAGAAGAATTTGCATAAAAAAAGCGGCTGATATAGCCGCTTTCTTATTATTTAGCATTCTTTACGTATTTATCCAGCCAACTGTTCATTTCCCAGAGCATGTGAAGCAGATTTTCCTTGCCTCTGTAGCTGTGCGCTTCATAAGGAAGAGAAACATATCTTGTTGTACCACCAAATCCTTTGATAGCATTGAACAAGCGCTCACTATTGATCGGGAAAGTACCCTGGTTGTCGTCAGAATCTCCATGGATCAGCAATAATGGAGTTTTGATCTTATTCGCATAACTGAAAGGACTCATCTGGTAATACAATTCTGGTGCATCCCAGTAAGTACGGTCTTCGTTCTGGAAACCAAAAGGTGTTAAGGTTCTGTTGTAAGCACCACTTCTGGCAATACCCGCCTTAAACAAATTGGTGTGGGCCAGTAAATTAGCGGTCATAAATGCACCGTAACTGTGGCCGCCAACCGCAACACGGTTACGGTCTGCAACCCCCATATCTGCCAGTTTATTGATGGCCGCCTCCGCATTCATTTTCAGCTGATCTACAAAAGTATCGTTTGGTTTTTTACCCTCGGCAGCAACAATTGGCATCTCTGCATTGTCCAGAACAGCATAGCCCTGCGTTACCCAATAAATAGGCGAGGCCCAGCTGATGGTCGTAAACTTGTCTTTAGAACCGCGGATTTGTGCCGCATCTGCTGCAGAGTTGAATTCTCTGGGGTAAGCCCAGATCAGTAACGGAAGCGGTCCGTCTTTAGATTTGTCATAGCCTTTAGGTAAATACAAATGACCAGTCAGGTCTATGCCGTCCGCACGTTTATAGGCTACTTTTTCCTTAATTACCCCGTTCAGTTCAGGATAAGGATTGCTGAAATCGGTAATCTGACGGTCTGCAACGCGGAGTACCAGGTTTTTGATCAAGTAATTCGGCACCTCTTTCTGAGATTCGCGTCTGGTCAGTAAAACCAGCTTAACCGGATCAATCACATCTTCAACATATTCAAAAGTACCTTCGGTACTTCTCCACAAGATTTCGTTCTTTTTGCTGGCCAGGTCAAACTTGGCCAGAAAAGGTAAATCTCCCTTTGGAGAAGAACCTGTTTGGTTGTTCATCAGCATTTTAGTGCCGTTATCTACCGTTTGGATCACATATTTTCCATATTTGTTCCTGGTCAGTACCGGATCTCCCGGATCATTATAAGCATCGGTTTGATTTCCTTCGTATAGGGTTTCCAGTTGACCGCTTGTGGAATTGAAACGGCTTGTCCGGAAAGTTTGTTTACTGCGCAATCCTTCCTGTACCAGGGCTAAATTCGCATCGCCCCAGGTGGTACTGCGATAACGGGTCTGAGTTTTGAAGAGCTCTTTTGCTTTTGCAGTAAAAGGTGCATTCAGCGCATAAACGACATCATGAAAAGGCACCTGTTTCTTGATTAGCCCACTGTCCAAAGGCTCGGCCCAAACAATAGTAGCTGCTTCATCCGCACGCCATTCAAAGCCTCTTGGTACGTTCTGCAGGTTGTCGTATCCGGACGGTGTACCCTCTGAAGAAGGAAGTTGTGCCAGTTCTTTAACTATCTTTCCATTCAGGTCTGTAATTTCTACTACAGAAGGAAAACCTCCTGCAGATACCAGGTAAGAAAATGGTTTTCTGATCTTGCGTTGTAACAAGTAGGTCTTACCAGGAGAACTGCTTACACTTAGGTAAATAGCAGGCTTTCCAATCGGAGATTCCTGACCATTGCTGTTTTTCACCAGCTGCGAGGTGGCATAGAACTCGAAAAGCTGTTCATCATAAGGTGTTTTGATCAAATCCTGGATAGTGGCGCTTGGCGAAACTTTGCCCAGATTTTGTTGCACTGCAGGGCCTTTTGGCATTAAAGATTTAGCAGGGGCTTCAGTTGCAGGTCTTACAATCGTTCTGTATAAGATCGTATTGTTGTCCAGCCAGCTGATGCCGCTTCCAAGAATAACATTCAGGTGTTGTTTGTTCACCTTAGTTACTTTAGCTGTAGCAATGTCAATAACATACAGATCTACACCAGTTGCTGTTGTATTGGTGAAAGAAATCTTGGTTTCGGCAGGGTTCCAGTTCACATAACCAGCAAATAATGGTGCAGGAAGGCCAGCTAGAGCCAGGGTTTTACCAGTTTTGATGTTTTTAAGGGTAAAGCCATTGATGAAAGTCTGTCTGCTGAGCGCGAAATTTCCAGGGTTGATGCGTAGCCCTGCGATCCGCAATTCGGGCATAGCCAGTTCTTCGACAGAAGGATAAGAGTTCCTGTTGCTGAGCAGCATCCATTCTGCTTTGCTGTCCAGCCGGACAGAAGGTGTTGGCTTAGCCAGGAGCAGATCTGCCATAGCTTTTGGAGGCGTTTGATAATTTACTGCATCCTGAGCAAAAACACCACAGGATGCAGTAAGGAGAAAAAGGTTGAGTAAGAGTTTCTTCATGCCTTACGAATTAGTCAATTGGTTAATTCGTAAAAATAATGAATGAGGCAGGGAATCCGCCCTATTCTGTATCAAATTCTTGATACAATCCTAGTAGCCCCTATCTTTCAGCTTATCCGCCACCTGCTGACCAATCTTTTGACCCCATTGTTGTCCAATTTGCATAGATTCCTGCATGATCAGAGGTGATTTTTCTGCAAATTTCTTTCCTAAAGGAGTATTGTAAAAGCTGGTCAGGTCATTAACGTCCTGAATCGTCAGGTGTCTTTGGTAAACAGGCACCAGCATGTCGGTCAGTTCTGTTACTGAAATTTTTAACATTTCAGTTTGTAAACTCTCCCAAACTTCTGCAGGGACCTCGCTTTTTTGTTCTTTCATCATGCTCATCATTTTTGAAATAGCAGCCTTGTAAATGGCTTCAGCACCAGAGGCTTGCATCATCTTTCCCAGAGCGGTTTTGTAGGCTGTGTTGTCCTGGCTAAAGGAAACGCTGGCTGTAAGCAGTAAAAAGGAGAAAATTAATAGCGTTCTTTTCATCTGGTTTATTTTATTTTTTTAGTTGTTAGATGGAGCCTTTGATGATTAAAATAATTATTGCCCTGCGTGCTTAATCATTATTTTAATAATATCGGGTTCATAAAGTCTTTTGGAGTTTGTTTTTAAAATTAGACGGGTTCAAGATAACAAATTGGGGTCAATTGTCCCTGGAATTAAACTTTTCTTTGATCAGTTTAGCCGGCTCTTCTGCTTCCTTTACATCCCAGGTACCATAGCCCAGCCTTATATTGGTTACGCCGGTTCCCGGCATTTGACTGCCCACAGGATAGGGAATTTCGATACCCTGGTTCTCAATGGCCTGCATATAACCCAACAGACTTTCAGCATGTCCAAATTCCAGCCAGAGGCTTAAACCGCTGTCCGGGGTATAAATCTCCGCAATTCCGTGCAGGTAATTCTGCATCTCCATACTGATCTCATACCGGTGGATTTCTTTCGCCATTCTTGCTTTTTTTGCATATTTCCAAAGTTCTCCGCTCCGTAAAATATCTGCAATGACTTTCTCTTCAATGATGTTCCGGTAACGGAATGGTTCCATGGGTACCTTTTTCAGCAACGCAATAAATTCTGCCGCTGCGGCGATGACCCTGGTGTTTTGCATATAAGGTGTGAGCAGGCTCAGCACCCCGAGATATATAACATGCCCTTTGTGGTTGTATCTCACCAATGGGATATAGGGTTGAGGTTTGTACCAGAATTCATGGTATTCGTCTTCCTCCAGAAGGTAGAATTGATGTTCTTTGGCAAGACTAATGAGTTGCCTGCAAATTTCCGGACTCAGGTGGTTGTTTTCAGGATAACCACATTGTGGACGTACATGGAGTACTTTGATTTTTGTATGCTGCAGTAAGTCTGATAGTTGATCTATGAAGGTTGGGTCTACAGTGCTCAAGGCCATTGTTTTTGCACCAGATTTGTCCAGAGCTTCCTGGAGAACAAGGTCTTGAGGAGCTGTACTGATGGCAGTGTCTCCAGGTTCTATCAGTACGTTAAGCAAGGCATCCAGACTTTCCCGCCTGCCCATAATCACCTCTAAAGATTGCGGTTGAAGGTTAAATCCACGCATCACATTAAAATGGGTAAGGATGGCATCCTTAAAATCGAAGCCTTGCGCATCGATAACCTGCTGGATTTGTTTTACATTTTGGTAGCGTTTGGTATGGTATCGCATGTATTTGTAATACAAGCTTACCGGGAAATAATAAGGACTGGGAATGTCAAAGCCTATAGTTGTAAAGTTTTGCTTTGGTTTTTCAGGATCCTGAGGTAATGGAGCTGGTGATCTGAGTCGGACTGGTAAACGATCAATAGCTGCCGAAGCCGGATGGAGCGGATCATGGCCCGGATAAGTAGGGGATACAAAAATACCTTTTCCCGGCCGGGCGATCACCCAACCCTGTTCCTGGAGCTTATTGAATACACGTAAAATGGTGTTTCTGTTGATGCCGTTTAACTGGGCAAGTTCCCGGTAAGGCGGTAAATAGGTATTAGGCAGTAAAATACCTTCCTGTATGTTTTCAATGATGAATTCATACACTTGTGCCATGTAGAACCCTTCCATTAGATCAGGTATTCTCCACAACTGAGAGTCAATTTTTGTCATTTTTTTGAGATGAGATTAACTTAAATTTTAGCAAATTGAGCTTGATGATTTTCAAGACAAAAGAGGATCGGAAACTGGCACAGTATGTATAATTTAGACTGGCCTACCTAAAAGTATTTTTCAAATTAGAACTTTGCTGAGTGTTAAATTAATAAAATTTTGTTGAAGAGGCTAAAAGAGAAGAGAAATTTTTTGTAGAGATTAAAGTTAGGGGCTTTATTTTTTAGAAAATCGACACTCTTTGAATTTAGACAGACAAAGCCAGGCCGTGGTATCATACAAGGGAGATGATACCCGGCTTTTTTTATGAGTTTTAAGTTAATTAATTTAATTCGAGGCCGTAACAAGATCAGGAATGGTCTGGTCCTCGTTCGTATTCCGGGCAGACTTACTCCGGAGTGAGTCCGGAGTAAGTCCGGGTTTTTCCGTAAAAACCCGGACTTACTCTGCTCTAACTGGGTATTAACTCAGGAGTAACCAGGCTGTAACATAGTATATACTTTAACCAAAATATAAATCGAAATGGCAAGATTTGATGGGAAACATTTAAGGGGCCTGGTAGGCCCAACAATTTCAAAGGTACACCGGGGCAAGCAGATCATACAATCAAAAGCGGTTACGCCTAAAAGTGCACGTACTAAAGGTACAAAAAATGCAGCAACAGTTTTTGGCTATGGAAGTAGCCTTGCTTGTGCCATAAGGAAAGCGTTTAACACGGTTGTTGCGGGTTTTCATGATGGAGATATGAACACCAGGTTTCTTACGGAAGTATTGCAGTCGTTGCGCCAGGCTTTAGACGAGAAAACAAACCGGGTGATTTTGGAGGAACTAAATTTTGCTGCACTGGATGGTTTTGACTTTAATCTTGGTTCCCCTTTAAAAAAATCCTTATTGGTAAAGCCAGAAGTGGCGCTTACAGGGAATATTTTACAGATTAAGCTCCCGGAGCTGCAATTGCCGCAAGACCTGAGATTTCTTAAAGGTGCTACGCATTGCAAATTGAACTGTACTGTGGTGTCTTTTGATCTTAAAAACGAGCGGATGCTAATGCACGAGGTACAGACCGCGGATATCTCTTTTACAGATAAAACCTTAGCGCCACAGCAATGGACATTTGAAGCCGAGCCTGGTTGTTTAACGGTACCGGTTTTGTCATTGGCTTTTATGAAACATAAAATGGGAGGCCTCGTGATTATGAACAACGAGAAATTTAGCCCGGCGGCCATTTTAGAGACTGTTTTTAGCAGCGGGGAAATCGACGAAGCGATAACAAAAAAATGGCAAAGGATGAGATTTTCTCCAAAGTATATAAGACGGAAGTCTATAATTTACGAAGATTAGTCTTTTGTCAACTAACTGGCACAGTAGTAATTAACTGAACTGGCATAGCTGAAATTTCATCTCTGCTATTGAACTTTATGTTGAATTAAATTAACAAAAATTAGTGGATACTATAAATGAAAACTCAGCTGTCAATAAACTTTCTTCGGGGAATTATGATCCGAAGCTTTAATTTTAGGAAACTTAATGACTTTGAATTTTTTGTATTTAAACGAAAGAGGTCATATAGCCTGGTTATAGGCCTGATCTCGCTGCTCTTTTTTCTCCTGTTTCTTTATGCTGGTCTAAGTGCACTTTTCCATAGTGAGCAGTTCCAGACCCAGATGTCCAGGTTGCCCGTACTTGGAGATTACGCAGGTATTCTGAAATGGTTGATTCCGGCTTTGGAACTTTTGATTTGTATATTACTGATCCGTCCTGGAAAAAGAAGATTTGCCTTATACGGTTGTTTGGCCTTAATGACTTTGTTTTCAATTTATATCATGGTTATGCTGAATTTTAGTTCGGTTATTCCCTGTAGCTGCGGAAGTGTTTTGTCTGCCTGGAGCTGGGAAAAGCAATTGATCTTTAATGTGGCAGGCGTGATTTTGGCCGCAGCAGGAATTTGTTTGCATTCTGTGAGTAAACATTCTGATGATTAGAATATTGGCCTAGTGCGTATTTGCACTGCTGGCCTAGTAAAAAGTCTTTTTCAACACAGAACTTTGTTGTAGCTATACAGCAAAATTTTGCCATATACAACGCCCCCAATTTACACCTATGAATTACTATGTAGAAGATTATAAAAGGGAATTGATCACCCGCTACGTACTGCCTGCTTTCGGACAGCTCGTAAGTGCTGAAGAAAGCAAGATCAATGAAATCGTGAAACGATGTAGGCTTCACAATGCGGTTAAATATCAGCAGCTGGAAAGTCCCGGCCCGGGATGGGAGGGGCATTTGCTGTTTTCTATTCAGGCAATGGTACATAGCTACTATTATAGTATGGATAAAAGCTGCAGGTACGGCACTAATATCTGGAACAAATGCAGGTTCATATTTAATGATTCCGGACTGTTGGATGGAGAACCGAGAACCGACTATATAGAAATACTGGAGAGTGGGGAGGTGCTGTCGGTCAGCTACGCTGATCTGCTGGATTTAATGGAGTATTATCCTGATATCAATAATGCCATACGGATATTGGCAGTTCGACAAGGGGTGCAGTACCGTAAACGCAATGCCTTGTTACTGCAGGCCCCAATGGAACGGGTGAAACAGTTTATTGCCGAAAACCAGAGCTTCATTTATTGTACCAGTCAGGAGGTTCAGGCCTTACATGTAAATCTGACCAGGGTGGGCTATGTACGGCAATTGGAAAAGCTGAACAGCTTAAAATTAATCTAAAGCATTTTTTGGTTTTTGCTATGGTATTGATCCGTAGTAGGTAAAGTGTGTATTTGTATACAGCGGGATTGTATACGGGTATACATTTTTTCTGTATATGGGTATATAACACTGCCTTGCTTTTCCTGGCGAAATTTGGGTAATCAAAGTAATTGTTATGAACTCTATGAAAATGAACTTTATATCTGACTGTTGTTTTAAAATTCTCGCAAACAGGGGCAAGATTGGCCGTGGTGTAATCGTAGAAGTTATATCCGGCCTTTTTTTCTTATTGTTCCTTTATGCAGCAACCAGTAAGTTAATGGATTATGATAAATTTCAGATCCAGATCGGCAAGTCTCCAATCTTGACAGATTTTGCCTGGGTGTTGGTTTGGCTGGTGCCAGCTGTTGAGATTGGCGTTTGTTTGTTGCTGATCTTTCCACGGACTATTATGTTGGGTTTGTATGGTTGTTTGTTGTTGATGGCGATGTTCACGGCATATATTATAGCCATTTTGAATTTTAGTGAATCGATTCCTTGCAGCTGTGGGGGAGT
>Ga0210409_10007703_pt1 | contig 11056 bp, 9 predicted proteins | sample IncBWH17MmetaG_FD_161649 | JGI IMG/M metagenome (GOLD analysis project Ga0210409, IMG submission 161649) | Forest soil microbial communities from Barre Woods Harvard Forest LTER site, Petersham, Massachusetts, United States - Inc-BW-H-17-M | ecosystem: Environmental > Terrestrial > Soil >...
CGTTCCCGATCAGCGCCGCATCCAATTCCTTCGAGGCTACCTGGACGCTCTCGGTGGCGCCATGCTGTATGGCGCCTACGTCCGTGCTTATCATCATTGGAGCCTGCTGGATAATTTCGAGTGGGCCGAGGGCTTCACCCAGCGCTTTGGCCTCACCTACGTCGACTTCCGCACGCAGAAGCGCACCCTCAAGGACTCCGGCTATTGGTACGCCAAGCTTGCTGAAACTGGCAGTCTCACCTGATCCAGCCGCGTGTCTTTCTCTCTCCGCGTGTTGCATGCGAGGAATCGCCTCGAATCTGTTGCGACAGTGCTCTGTTATTCTGATGGAGAATGTCAGTTCCACCCGATGAAGCAAACGGAGCGCAGCACGCGCCTCAACCCGGCGGAAAAGCCGCGGCGTCTGTCGAACAACTCGTTTCGTGGATGACCTCCAACCGTAAAAAAGTCTTCCGCTACGCTTGGATCCCACAACTGTTCGCCGGACTGGTTTTCCTGGGCCTGGGATATTTCATGGGCCACGCGCATTTTCATTTGATCCGTGAAGGTGTGAGAGTGCCCGGACGAATCGTGGGCTACAAACAAGAGTCTTTCAAACGTTCTTCCAGCACCACTTCTTCCACTACCACAAGCTACATGCCCATCGTTGAATTCCATACGAATGAGCGTTTCGTCCAATTCCAGGATTGGCTGGGGGCGCGAATCGAAGGAAGCAAAAATGTTTCAGTGACGGTCTTGTACGATCCTGCCAATCCCTCGTTGGCCATGATCGATCGGCCCACCTGGAATTGGCTGCCTTGGGCTCCGATCTTGGCGCTTGGTCTTTTCCTGGTCCTCGTCGCTATCAAAGGCTTTTTCAGGTCACTCCGCTCCGCGGATCTGTAGGGTGCGCGAACAGCAGCGTCACTTCGCCGCAGACGTTAGCGCTTTCAAACGCTCCTTGTTGATCTTCAGCACCATCCCGGCGTTGCGGTCCGCCACTTCGCTCACCTTGTACTCCGCCGATGTGCCTAGCACCTGCGCCACCTCGCTCGGCGTCAGTTTGTATTCGTCCGTCAGCCACTGCGCCATGTTCGCCGTCGCGCCGCGGAACGCATCGTCCAGTGACCCCGCCAGCCCCATGGCCATGATATGCGTCGCCGACTCCACCCGCGGCCCCGGCACTCGTTTCCCCGGAATTACATCCACGGTGAACTCCACGTCCATCGAAGTTTCCAGCGCGTTGCCATTCAGCTCGCCGTCGCCTTGGGCCGCGTGGCCATCGCCCACATACAGCAGCGCGCCCGGCACGCTCACCGGCAGATAGACCGTCGCACCCTCCACGATCTCATTGAAGTCCATATTCCCGCCGTAGTGCCCGGAGTCGCCCGTTCCCGGAGCGGCATTCTCCACGTTTGGCGCTACCCCCACACATCCCAGCATCGGCCGCAGCGGCACCGCGTATCGCGTCAGATGTTCGGCCGGCTTTTCCGGCGTGGCCACTCCATGTTCCGCGTCCAGATGCCAGCGCACCGTCTTCCCGCCATCCTTCATCTTTACGGCCAATTCGCTGTCCACCGCGCGGCCCACCACATAGTCATCGCTCTCCGCCCAGTCGCGATTCAGCCGCAAGCGCGTCAAGTGCACCACCAGTGTGTCTCCCGGCGCCGCCGTCTCCACGTAAAAAGGCCCAGTCTCCGGATTTCCGCCCAGGACGCGCGTAACGCTCTTCTCATCCGTGCCGCCCGCATCTACCGTCGTGGTGTGCACCGTGTCTCCCGGAGCGATAGTCAGCACCGGCTTGTTCCCCGCCGAAAATTGGCGATAGAAAGTGGTGGGCACAAATTCATGTCGTTGCGGCGGTCCCACGCGGCGCGCGGGAACCAGTTCGGCCGTAAACTTGTGCGACCCCGGATGCGCCGGATCGTCGGAATGTGTAAACACGACCGTCCCTGTGATGGTCCCGCCTTGCACCGTGCCTTTGACTTCGTCCGTACCGCCCTGCTCGTCCTTTGCCAGAAAGTAAATCGCGTTGCCCTTCAGCGTTCCCTCCAGCTTGTCTCCGTCAAAATTCCCACTCAGCTTTTCTCCCTCTTGCTTCAGCTCCAACTGATCGTAAGTCCTCGTGCCGTAATAGTCCGTGCTCACCACCCATCGCCCGGAAACGCCGCCGCTCGCCGGACGAGCCACTTCTTGCGCGCTCTGCGCCAGCAAAACTCCTGGAACGAAGAACAGCAAAAACAAGACTTTGCGCATGGTTCTCTCCTCGCCGCCACATTCTAGACGACCACACACGCCCACGGTTAGCCGTTTGTCCTGGAGTCTGAGTGCGATTCGGCGATCCACCCGTATCGTTCCTCCATGATAATCCCCCAGCAGATTCGAGGCTTTCCCTTATACGGAATCTCGCAAGCTTGCACACTTACTTACAGAAGGAGGCCCAACCGATGATGAAAAGTAACGCAGGTTTTGCGAGCAAAGTCATAGAACTAATACTCGAACTCTCAGCGGATGCGCAAATACGAAGACGGGGGACGGTTAACGATTCTCCGGAGTTTCACAAGCTAACCGGAGCGATAACCGCCTACGGAAAAGCCCTCGCGCTTCTCACGGTACTGCAACAGTGGGAAGAATTCTACGCAAGGATCGGTCAGCATTCCGTGCCCGCCTCGCACCCTGTTAGTTGAGAAAGCAGTTGATCCAAAAAAGCGAATCATTCGCCAATCGGCTCGATCGGAATCCCTTATCGGCAAACTCACGCTATTACTAATTTACGAGGCGTCAGTTCACCGTCAGCGGAATGCCGACGCTGGCGTCGGCATTGCCATTCGACCCATCGCTGGCGTTGCTTTCGGTGAACGCGTAAACGGTGACCGTGTATGGACCTGGAGGTGTGCCGTTGTTGGGAGGAGGAGGAGTGATGCTGTTCCCGCCGCCGCAGCCCGCAATCACGATCGCAGCAAGAATCAATTCTGCGACTAACGCGGAACTGTAGCACCACGCGCGGCCTCGTGTGCGCCTGGCGAGCGCCACAGCCAGCAACACCAGAAGTCCTGCCACTGGTATTGGCACCCAGATGCGCATCCTAGGGTCGAGGAAGAAGGGGGGCAGAATCGAGTTGGCTGTCGTGGCCACTATGACCGTGACGGTCTCAGCTCCACTGGATGGACTGGAATTGACCACAAACGGGCTGACAGGATCACTCGTGCTGACTGAGCATGAGGCCTTGGGAGCGTTCGTTGTGCAATTGAAGAATACAAAACCTGTTCCGCTGGTCAACCCTGGAGTGAATTTACTTGTGTTCGCAACCCCGCTACTATCTCCCGCTTTCACCGTGATCGAAGGAGGAGCAGGCAGTACGGGGGGCGCGACCGGCGCCGACGTTTTGTACTGGCGAACATAGTCCACCAAATAAGGCTGCGACGGACTAGCAAGCCCGGTCGGGTCACCACCCAAAGTGCCACCAACGGCAAGGTTGAGAAGAATAAAGTTGCTGGCATTAAATGGCCACAAGTCACCGCCGCCGAGGTCGCTGACCGTGGCGATATAGAAAGGATGGGTAGGATCGTCCACGTAATGTTGGACCATGTTCGCGGACCAAATCACTCCGTATTTGTGCAACCCAGTATTGTTCGCCATTCCAGATGGAAAGGAAAAGGGATGTTTATTCGTTTGGACGCCGGCGCCATCGGTACTCTTGGTGTGAATTGTTGCTATGTTTCCTCCAGGGCCGGGACCGCCTAACACTGCCGGAGACCAGACCTCCATGAAGTCGTCTTCGCCGCAGGTCGGCCAATTTACAGAGGTGATATTGGTTCCCAGCGACCAAAACGCTGGCCAAAGACCTTGGTTTGTCGTATCGGGGAGCTGAATGTTGGCTTCGATTCGCCCGTACGTGAAGTTCCCTGTTCTCATTCTCGTTGAGAGCCACGTGCTCCCATTCTTGATAGCTTGAATCACTAAGTGTCCGCTGCCATCAATGTAGGCGTTATTGGATGTAGTAAGGCTATTGGGACATATGGTCGGGTTCCCCGTATAACTAGGAGGCCCACAGTAGACTTCCACCTCGTTGTTTCCCCATCCGCCGCCACCAAGGTCAAAGCTCCACACATTGGTATCAATCGCAGTCAACGCCGCGCCATTGAACTCCTGGCAAAACTGCGGCGTCCAGGTGACACTGCCGGCCGTTGAATTACCGACGCCTTGATTTGTGCATTGCGCACTAGCCTGAGCGCTGGCACGCTCCGCACCAGCCAACCACAAGAATGCGATCACAAGAAGGAAACCGCATCGCCAAATGTAACGCGAATCGATTCGGATATTCATCGTTGTTCTCTTCTTTCCCGGAATACCGAGTCCGTATCCATTTCCACTTTCCAGCTAGAATACCGATATTCTACATCCGTAACACACCCCCCAATCTGGGTCAAGCAGGAGTTCCGCCCGCGCCTGATCGTAGATGCGACAAAAAGCGACATCCCGGAGTTGCCGTGCGTTGACGCTTGCGGACAGCGGAGCAAGTACCTATGTTGGCCGCGCAGGAGATCATCCAATGCGGCTACTCGGACCATCCGAAAGGGACGCTTCAGTTTCGGGACAATCGCGAGCCGGAATCGTCTTCTTTTCACTTCTGCCTTGCTTGGTTGCCAGCCTGCTCTTGGCCGGTTGCATAGCTCCCATTCCCATGACTAAGCGGGTTTCCGGCCCCGTTGGCGTCGCGAACCAAAAGAAGATCGACCTCACCTTTGTTCAACCCGGAAGAACGTCGCGGGAGGAGATATCTCAAAAACTGGCATGGGCCGATAGTGGCATCAAAGACGATCATCTTTTTCTTGCGCGCTGGGTTTCCTCGGGCTCCGGCTGGGTGGTGCTTATACCGGGAAATGTTCCCAACGATGTAAACGCCTATCGCGATTGGACCGTCCACAATTTTTTAGTCGATTTCGATAAGACCGGTCTGGTGAAGAGCGCCCGCGATGTGCAGACTCCCGAGCTTCTTACCACACTCCAGCAATGGGTCGCTCATTGGGATTCACCTGCTGATGAACCGCCGGGTCCCGTGGAGTTGAAGGTTTCTCGACCGCATCTCGGCTCTCCCGTCACAGCTGCCAACTTGGTGCTTTCAGCAGACTCTTTCGGATTTCAGGATTACAGGAAGCCGAAACACAACTTCCAGATACACCCCTCTACGATCAATAGCATCACTTCCAGGCTCGACGATGAGGCTGGGCATGCACCGGATTCATCCGTCATCGGTGTGACCATTCTTTTCAAGAAGAAAACTCCTGCAGGCAAGCAAGTTTCCCTTAACATTTCCCCGCCTGACTTGCTGGTTCTCCTCAAATATCTGCATGTCGTGAGCAGCTCCACGCATGCGCTCTAACCACTCTCCCGCCGGGGCTAACGGGGCGCTCGCATTGCTGCTGCTGATTAATCTTTTCAATTTTATCGACCGGTATGTCCTCGCGGCAGTCATGCCGGAGATCGAGAAGACCTTCTTTTCTTCACCGGAACGCACTGGCGTTGTGGTCATCCATTTGGTGTCGAAGTTTGAGCATGAATTCGGTTTCACGCCCCGGCTTGCCCTGGGAGGCTTGCTCTCCACGGCGTTTATGGTGACCTACATGATCGCGGCCCCGGTGTTCGGACGGCTCGCTGGGCGTCAGTCCCGCTGGATTCTAATCGCGGTGGGGGTCAGCTTGTGGAGCCTGGCCAGCGGCGCGTCCGGCCTGGCAGCAACCTTCCTGATCTTGCTTGTCACTCGGTGCTTCGTTGGCATCGGCGAGGCCGCCTACGGTCCAGTGGCTCCGGCGATCATTTCGGATTTATATCCCATCGCTATCCGCGGCCGCGTTCTTTCCTGGTTTTATACCGCGCTCCCCGTAGGATCCGCGCTTGGGTATGTACTGGGGGAACAGATCTCCAAATCGGGGATAGGCAGCTGGGCCACTCAACTTTTTGGATCCCCTTCGGAAAGCTGGCGATGGGCCTTCTATCTTGTCACTCCCCCTGGGCTCATCCTGGGGGTATTGTCCCTGTTCATGCGGGACCCTTCCAAGGGTCTGGCCGATCCTACTATCTCGGTCCCGATACGAGTTGTTCGCTGGAGGGATTACCTCATCCTCCTCCGCACCCCATCCTACGTCCTCTGCAGCTTGGGAATGACCTGCATGACTTTCGCGATGGGGGGCATCGCGGTATGGATGCCGTATTACCTCGAGCATCGGCCCGGTGTTCATCATTTTCCCACAACCACTTTCGGTGTTGTCCTGCTCATAACGGGCCTCCTGGGTACCCTGCTCGGAGGTGTTGCCGGAGACAAACTCCGGAATCGTTTTGCCGGCTCCTACTTTCTGGTCTCAGGTTCTGCCATGGCCATTGGCTTTCCTGTGGTGTGGGCCATGACGAATGCAGCTTTCCCGTGGATCTGGGTTTATATTTTCATCGCCTGCTTTTGTCTATTTTTCAATACGGCGCCCGCAAACACCATTCTTGCCAATGTTACCCATCCGGCGATGCGGGCGGCAGGCTACGCGCTCAACATTCTATTCATTCACGCATTCGGCGATGTACTTTCTCCATTCGTCATCGGTCTAATCAGCGACAGGTACACGATGGACACGGCATTCCGCGTTGTAGCCGTGATGTTTCTGTTCAGCGCTATGTTCTGGCTTTTGGGAACGCGCTATCTGGCTAGGGACACGGAACGCGCAGCTTTCCGGTTGTCGTAAGGGCGCGGTTCAGCGCGCCATCTCTGGAACGCGATCGCTACAGAGATTGTGAGGCCCGAGGCTTTCGAGTTTTTTGAGTGTTGTGCCCTGGCCACTATCCCCCATTCTCCTTGCTACAATCATCCCGTGCCGGCTGGAGCCCAACCTGAGGTTCGTGAACTTCTGGCGTTAGATACGGACGCAGGGACGCGGCTGGACCGCTTTGTGGCCGCGCATTGCCCGCAACTGTCGCGTTCGCGCGTGCAAGAACTGATCGACGGCGGCCTTCTTCTCGTCAATGGCAAGCCCGCGAAATCCTCGCAGAAACTTCATGGTGGGGAACTCATCCTCGTGCGTGCCCAACCTCGGCCAGCGCCTCATGCCGAGGCCGAATCGATTCCGCTCGATGTGCTTTACGAAGACGACGACGTCATCGCCATCAACAAGCCCGCGGGAATGACCGTTCACGCCGGCGCCGGAAACGTCTCTGGTACGCTCGTCAATGCGCTTCTCGGGCGCGGGCAAGCGCTTTCGCAGTCCGGCGATCCGCTACGGCCCGGAATCGTTCACCGCCTCGACAAGGAAACTTCCGGCGTTATCCTGGTCGCCAAAAACGACGCCGCCCATGCGAAGCTTGGGGAAGCCTTTCGCCAGCGCGCGATCAAGAAAACGTACATTGCGCTGGTGCAAGGCTCGTTCAAAGAAAAAAGCGGCCGCATCGAGCTGGCCATTGGCCGCGACCCGATTCACCGCACGCGCATGACCACCGAGCGCAAGGCCTGGCACGGCGCGGCGATTTCCAATCCGCGAGAGGCTCGCACCGACTGGCGCGCCCTGGCAACGATCGACAATACGACTCTGCTCGAGGTCCAACTCCACACCGGGCGCACGCATCAGATTCGTGTGCATTTCTCCGCGCTCAAACATCCAGTGATTGGCGACACGCTCTATGGCGCGGCAAAGGAACTGCGCGCGGGCGCGCATGAAACAGTCGCTTTGCCCCCGCTGGGGCGAAATTTTCTTCATGCCGCCAAGCTCGGCTTTGCGCAGCCCCGAACGGGCGCATGGATCGAAGTTCGCGCCGTGTTGCCGGCTGAACTGCGGGATTTTTTATTGAAACTGGCCGATGCTGCTGGCGAGCAGCCTCAGCGAATTGACGTTGCACTCGCGGGATACCTATAATCGTGCACATGCGACGGATCATTACATCCATTGTTTTGGCGTTCACCCTGCTTCTCCTTCCGCTGACGGACCGGGCCCAGCAATCCTCTGCCCCACCCGATGCCAAACCTCCCGCGACGCCGCCCCAGGAGCCTCGGCCAGGCGCCCCGCAAACCACCATTCCCGTCCAGGTGAACCTCGTTGACGTTCTTTTCACCGTTCTAAATCGCCGCAACAAGCTTGTACCCGACCTGGAAAAGGGCGACTTCAAAATCTTTGACGACAAGGCTCCCCAGGAAATTCGCTACTTCAGCAAGCAGACGGATCTGCCTTTGCGCATCGGCATGCTGCTGGACACTTCCAACAGCATCCGCGACCGCATCAAGTTCGAGCAGGATGCTTCGATCAATTTTCTGTTCAGCGTGCTCCGCCGCAACAAGGACGAAGCTTTCGTCATGACTTTCGATGACGAACCGCAAATCCTCCAGTCCTTTACCAGCGACGCGCCCGCGCTGCGCGACCAGATCGTTCGAACGCGCGCCGGCGGCGGCACCGCCATTTACGACGCGATTTACGAAGCCTGCGTCAAAGAGCTGAGCCACCCGCCGCGCCCGCCCGGTGATCAGCCCGACGTGGTGCGTCGCGTGATGATTCTCATCAGCGACGGAGAGGACAATCTATCCACGCACACGCGCACCGATGCCATCGAGATGGCCCAGCGTACCAGCGTGGTCATTTACACCATAAGCACCAGCACGCAGTGGGTTTCGCTCGCCGAAACCGATCCCGGCAAAACCAGCAACCGCAAATATCTCCTGACGGATGGCGACAAGATTCTTCAGGAGCTGGCCGACGAAACCGGCGGCCGTTCTTTCTATCCTTATCACGTGGACGATCTCGACCAGTCCTTCCAGGACATCGGCGACGAGCTGCGCAATCAATACTCGATCGCCTACATCCCGACGAACTATGTGGTCGACGGCCGCTACCACAAACTCCGCATCGAGCTTCCCGAGCACAAGGGCTACCAGATCCGTTCCCGCCGCGGTTACTATGCCCGTGCCAATCGCGACTCGATTGTTCAGCCGTTGCCAAATCCGCCGGGAGGCGCGAATCCGTGATCGGGCAGCGGCAGCGCGATTCGCGGCAGGGTTAGAATCGATTCGAATGAAACGGATTGCGGCGTGCGGGCGTCTCACCCGTTGACGGTCATTCCTTAGGGCCCATTCTTTTCAATTCATGAACTTCGACTTCACCCATGGAGGGCGATGGTGCGAAAGAATAGAAATACTTTAGTGGTTTTGTTGGTGGTGGCAGTTGTATTGCCGTTCCTGGGCATGGTGCCGCTGGGCGCGCAAGCGCCGGGCCAGACCGATCTTAGCGCGATCTCCCAAATTAAGGACGAAGGCTTCAACCGTTCCCAGGTTATGGAGACCATGAGTTACCTCACCGATGTTTATGGCCCGCGCCTCACGAATTCTCCGGACATCAAGCAAGCCGCCGAATGGACCACCGGCAAAATGAAGGAATGGCAGCTTGCGAATGTGCACCTGGAGCCTTGGGGGCCCTTTGGCAAAGGCTGGTCAAACGAACGATTTTCCCTGCAAGTGATTTCCCCGCGTCCCTTTCCGCTGATCGGTTACGCGCAGGCCTGGACGCCGGGCACCAACGGCGTCGTGACAGCGGAAGCGGTTTGGGCCCCGATTCAAAAAGAAGAGGACCTCGAGAAGTATCGCGGGAAGCTGAAAGGGAAATTTGTCCTCACCGCGCAGGTTCCCGAAGTGAAAGCGCGCTACGAGGCGCAAGCCCACCGCTACACCGACGCCGAACTGGCTGAAGAAGCCACGCAGCCGGTGCCGGGCGGGCGTCCTCCCGACGAAGAACGCTTCGCACGTTTCCGCGCGCAACGGGAGTTGATGCAAAAGATTCAGAAATTCCTGGTGGAGGAGGGCGTTGCCGCGTGGATCGGGACCTCGAATGGAGACGATGGCACGGTTTATGTGCAATCGGGCGGCGGCCGTGATCCTAAGGATCCGCCTGCGCCGCCGCGCGCCACAGTGGCCGCTGAAAACTACGGGCGCATCGTGCGCATGCTGGAAAAGAACGTCCCCGTCACGCTACAGGCGGATATCCAGAACAAGTTCTATGAGGACGATCTCAATTCCTTCAACATCATCGGCGAAATTCCCGGCGCGGAAAAAGCCAAAGCTGACGAAGTGGTGATGATTGGCGCGCACTTCGATTCCTGGCACGCGGGAACGGGCGCCACGGACAACGGCGCGGGCTCAGCCGTGATGCTCGAAGCCATGCGCATTCTGAAAGCCACGGGCGTGAAACTCCGCCGCACCGTGCGCATCGGCCTCTGGACCGGCGAAGAGCAGGGCCTGCTCGGCTCGCGCGCCTACGTCAAGCAGCATTTCGGTTCTTGGGAGCCCGATCCGCAGCCCGACAAGGAAAAGCTCAAACTCCTTCCCGAACACGCCAAGCTCGACGCTTACTACAACGTGGACAACGGCTCCGGCAAAATCCGCGGCGTCTATTTGCAGGGCAACGAATCCATCGCGCCGCTTTTCAACCAGTGGATGGAGCCGTTCCACAACCTCGGAATGACCACGCTCAGCATCCGCAACACTGGCGGAACAGACCACCTCTCGTTCGATGCCGTGGGCCTGCCGGGTTTTCAGTTCATCCAGGACCCCATCGAATACGACACCCGCACGCATCACTCCAATATGGACGTCTACGAACGCATCCAGGAGCCGGACATGAAGCAGATGGCGGTGATCGTGGCGTCCTTCGTGTACCTGACGGCCAACCGCGACGAGTTCGTTCCGCGCAAGCCGCTCCAGCAAACACGGCCCAAGCGCTCGTTGCCTTTCTAGCCTCCGCGTAGTGGAAAATGGAAATTGAAGTTCGAAACTCGAAAATTGGAATTCGAAATTAGAAATAGGGGCAAGAGAAAAACCCCACACGCCAAACCCGCGTATGGGGCACCCAAAGGCGTTTTTCGGAATTAAGGCGCGGCCACCCGCCTCTATGCACATCGGAACTTCGCATCCTCTTCGCACGTATCTCTGCGTGGCATGAAAGAGAAGGCTCTCCCTATTTGGTTTGCCGCAGGATTCGCCTCAGTTCCCGTTGCTGTTCTACTCCACGAACTTGGACACTACACCACGGGCAGACTCCTCGGCTGGCGCGATCTTGCC
>Ga0210409_10007704_pt1 | contig 11056 bp, 9 predicted proteins | sample IncBWH17MmetaG_FD_161649 | JGI IMG/M metagenome (GOLD analysis project Ga0210409, IMG submission 161649) | Forest soil microbial communities from Barre Woods Harvard Forest LTER site, Petersham, Massachusetts, United States - Inc-BW-H-17-M | ecosystem: Environmental > Terrestrial > Soil >...
GAAATTTCCGATCGTGCTGCCGAGGAACAGGACGAACAGACGCTCGTTTCCGTTGCGTCCCGAGGCGGCTGCAAGCAAGCCGTCGAGATAGGGGCGTTCGAATCCGACGATGCTGACATATTCAATCTGGCCAAGCTCGCTCTCGCATCGTGCCAGCGCCGCGGGCGAAATTTCGATCGGGCAGTACGTTGTGCTCTGCTTGCGTGCAAGGGCTTCCAATATCCAGCGCGTCTTTTTCCCGCTGCCGCTTCCCAGTTCCGCGACAAGGACGCGCGATTTTAGACGGGCAACGATATCTGCGGCGTGGCGCCTCAGAAGACGCTCGTCGGCGCGGGTCAAACCATACTCCGGCAGGACGCTGATGACTTCGAACAGGGCGGAACCAACTTCGTCATACAGATATTTTGAGGGCAACTCCTTCTGTCCTGGGCGGAGCAGTCCGGCGCAGACGTCAGCGGCAAAATCAGATTTCGAATTCGAATATTGCGCTACAACGGAAGTGGCCATGATGTCTCCTCAAGGGCTATTTGACCGTCAACGTTCGACGCAACGGAAGGTTGCGTAAACGTAGGGATAATGCGGCTGGAACCAATTGCGAAACGACCGCCGCAGCATGCACGCGGCCGTGCGCGGCGAACCGCCCTTCATTACGAAGTGTTTCCCGTCGAAAAAATTCGCGGAGTAACCAGGATAGAAGGGAAACGGTTCGAACCCCGAAAATGGCGCGAAAGGTGTGCGCGTCCACTCCCACCCGTTTCCGATAAGGTCGGAAACGCCGAAATCGCTGGACCCATCGGGAAACGATCCGACAGGAACGGGATCCCATCTCTGCGAATCGAAATTCCCATGGCGCGACCTGGGCGCTTCCGCACCCCAGGGATAAGCGCGCTCGGAGCCGTCCCGCGTCGCGTAGGCGGCGCGATGCCACTCGGCTTCGCTTGGCAGTTCCTTCCCGGCCCATCGAGCATACGCAGAGGCCTCATCATGGCTCACATATACGGGCCAGTTGCGCGGCACCGGGATTTCCTCAAACATCGTGCGGTAGGCCCACGAATCGCCCCGACGCACCCAGAATATTGGATATTCCCGGCCTTGGGATGAGATGCACTCCCAACCAGTGTCGCTCCATAACGAGCGATCACGGTACCCACCGTCGAGCACGAAGCTCAGGTAGTCCTGATTCGTCACGTTGTACGCATCGATGGTGAAGGCGGGAACGTCAACGCGATGTTCCTCGAATTCGTTGTCCCAGCCAAAGGGTCCGGCGTGCGTGCGTTTCATTCCTAGCGTCGTTATTCCTGCGGGGATTTCAACCCTGCGCGCCGCGGCGGGAAGCCGTGCTGGCGGCGAAGGCGGAACCGGGCGGCGCGATTTGCGCTCGACCGGCAACTGGTGCAGCATGTAACACAGCGTTTCGGCGTGCATCAGGCGATGCTCGATGGCGACTTCGAGCAGGCGGCCATGTTCGAGGCGCGTGAGGCCCGGATCTTCCGTAGCTGCGATGCGCAGAGAATCGTCCAACGTGTCGCGCAATCGCGCGTTGTAACGCCGGACCCGCTCGAGGGACGGCCAATGTTCCGGCTGGTCGTCCGGCAGACCTCCATCCACGGGGTCGATGCCGAAGGCGAAGAGCCTGTCGAAATCGGGGTCGAAAGACGCAAGTCCCAGAGGTTCAAGGAGAAGGTTCCAGTCGAAGGCCTCCAGATGACCCAGATAAAAAATTATTCGATGGCGCTCGGGAATGGGACGATCATAAAGTGCCTCGGTCCTGACAATTTCAAACAGCTCGTCGCTTCGGGCGCGTGCCCCGCGAATACGTGCATGGAGCTGCTCAAGATAGGATTGGGTGACGGCCGTCGGATTCATGGCGATCTCCGGAGATACAGGCTGTGAAGACGGGAATGCACCGGCATGAGAGGGCCTCCGGGAACGGAAGGAGAACCGGGCGAGGCTCCTCTTTTAGCCTCCTCGGAGGCAGAAGTCAACTGTAGGCCTCCTCGGTCCTTCCGGCACTTTTTCTTGGCAGGCTCCAAGTCGCCGACGCGCCAAAACCAGCGCTATGGCGACGGCGCGTAGAGCCCGCACCCGTATTAGAGTCAACTGGGGGCGAAAAGTTGCACCGATGACAGTCTTGTCTCAGGATGGCCATGCGTTGGAATGCCGAGGCGTGACGTATCGATTGCCGTCCGGAACGGCGCTGGTGTCCGATTTGAATCTGACTGTTGCCCGAGGCGAGACGCTTATCCTGCTCGGACGCAGCGGTTCCGGCAAAACCACCACACTCAAGTTGATCAATCGTCTGCTGGAGCCCAGCGAGGGCAAAATTATTGTCTCCGGACGCCCTGCTTCAGCCTGGGACCCGATTCAATTGCGGCGTGGGATTGGTTATGTCATTCAGGACGCGGGGTTGTTCCCGCATTGGAGCGTTGAGAAGAACGTTGCGCTCGTCCCGCGGCTTGAACACTGGGCGGAGGAGCGGATCGAGGCGCGGGTGAAAGAGATGCTGGAGCTGGTCGGTCTTCCCGCGGGTGAGTTCGCTTCGCGGCATCCGTCTGAGCTTTCAGGCGGTCAGAGACAGCGCGTGGGAGTGGCGCGAGCGTTGGCCTCCGATCCTCCGATTTTGCTGATGGACGAGCCTTTCGGGGCGCTGGATGCAGTTACACGCGCGGAGCTGCAGCGTGAGTTTCGCGCGCTCGCATCCCGCCTGGGGAAGACGATCGTATTCGTCACGCACGACGTGCGGGAAGCGATTTTCCTGGGCACGCGGATCGCGCTTCTCGCGCAAGGCCGTCTGGTGGGAGTGTACTCGCCCAAAGAATTCCTGCGCGCGACGGAGCCGGAAGTGCGCGCATTCGCCGAGTCTCTTCACTCCGGCCGCGGCGATGAGGAGGCTCGATGAACTGGTACGATTTCCTGTTGCGAAATCGTGGTGAAGTGGTCGGAAGGATTACCGAGCACGTCGAGTTGGTCTCCGCCGCCATGGCGATCGCGCTCGTGGTCGGATTGCCGCTTGGGGTTGCGCTGGCGAGACGCCGCGCACTGCAGCGCTGGGTGCTGGGAGCAGCCAATGTCGTGCAAACGATTCCCAGCCTGGCGCTGTTTGGCTTTCTGATTCCGGTGCCATGGATTGGCGGGGTCGGCGCAAGTACCGCGATCGTCGCGCTCGCGTTGTACGCTCTGCTGCCAATCCTCCGCAATACATGCACCGGCATCGATGGGGTAGACGCTGCCATCATCGAGTCGGCGCGCGGAATGGGCATGACACCACGGCAGATGCTCTGGCAGGTGGAGCTGCCCTTGGCCGCCCCCGTCCTGCTCGCAGGGATTCGCGTGGCGACAGCGATGTCCATTGGCATCACGACGATAGCCGCCGCGATTGGTGCCGGGGGCCTCGGCGTCTTCATCTTTCGCGGCGTCGCGATGGTCAACAATCAGGTAATCCTTGCCGGCGCAATCCCTGCCGCACTGCTGGCGGTTTTGGCCGACTCGGCGCTCGGACTCGTCCAGCGGAGGCTGGCCGCGCGATGAGTCAACGGCCGTCTCTTGCGCTCCTGCTTTCCCTCACTATGCTGTTTGCAGCGGCGGGATGCCGCGCGCGGCGTGGAGAAACGATAGTTGTGGGTTCGAAGAATTTCACCGAACAGATTGTGCTTGCGGAGCTGTTCGCACAGCAGATTGAGGCGCACTCGACGCTGCATGTGGAAAGGCGAGTGAATCTCGGCGGCACTCTGCTCTGTCATCAAGCTCTCGTTGCCGGACAAATCGACCTCTATCCGGAATACACGGGCACGGCTCTCACGGCGGTTCTGAATGAACCTCCTCAAAACAATTCCTCGGCTGTATTCCATCGTGTGGAGGAGCAATATCGTGTTCGGTTCGGCGTGGAAGTGATGCCGCCACTCGGATTCAACAATACTTTCGCCATGGTGGTGCGCGGGGAGGATGCCGCGAAGCTCCGCCTCCACGCAATTTCAGATATCGCGGCGTACGCGCCCAAATGGCGCGCGGGGTTTGGTTACGAATTCATGGAGAGGCCGGACGGATATCGCGGCTGGATGGCAGCCTACGATCTGCATTTCTCCGGTGAGCCGCGTATTCTCGACCTGGGTTTGCTCTATCGGGCGCTCGCGGACCGGCAGGTGGATCTCGTAGCAGGGAATTCCACCGATGGCCTGATTGCAGCTCTGGGCATGGTCGCACTCGAGGACGACCGCCATTATTTTCCGCCGTATGAAGCCGTGCCGCTCGTGCGCCGGGCGACACTCGACCAGCATCCTGAGGCCGGCACGGCGTTAGGCCAACTCGCAGGGAAAATCTCCGAGGAAGAAATGCGCCGCATGAACTACGCGGTCGACGGCCAGCATCGCGATCCGGCCGAAGTCGTACGAGCGTTTCGCAAAGCCAAAGGTCTCTAACCGTCGTCGCCTGATTTTTCAGCAAACATCCGCGAATACACCGCATATCACTGGTACCGTGTCTGAAACGTATCAACGTATTCTGGTTGGCCGCGTAGTCTTCGCGTGCAGCCGATACAATACTTCCGTGAAGGCATTGTCCATGACGCAATTCCTGCGGCTGCTCTTTGCACTGGCCGCCGTGACGATCGTGGGAGCAGCGCCGTGCGCGGGTGTGACCCGGGCGCCGGGAGAGAGGGTTATCTCGTTTGCGACGGACATCACAGTCCACGAAGACACGTCCATCGAGGTCCGGGAAGAGTTTGTGGTGCATAGCGAAGGGACTTATTTCAAGTGGGGGATGATCCGGCACCTGCCGATTAGTTCGAATGAGCGCTGGGACAAACGATTTGGCGGCCAGTGGAAGGACGACACAGGAATACGACTAACGATTCTCGAGGTGACCGAGGACGGAGAGCGCGTTTCGTACGACCAGGGGAGCGGATGGGGGTATGGGCAATTGCGCATCGGAAAGCTGGACGTGCCCTTGGCGAAAGGAGATCACACGTTCTTCATCAAGTATGTGGCTGATGGCGTTCTTCGGTCTCTGACGGACCACGATGAGTTGTACTGGAACGCAATGGGATATTATTTCGAATTGCCGGTGGAAGAGGCAACGGTTCGCGTCCACTTGCCGGCTCGTGTGCCGCTGGATGGGATTCAGCCAGAAGCGTATGTGGGAGGGCGCGGAGTCAGCAATCCCCGTAAGCCAGAGACGGAGCTGACGCGCGAGGAATCACCCGATGCCGTCAGCTATCGCGCGACCAACTTCGGTCCGTCCCAAAGCCTGAGTTTGGCGATGAGCTGGCCGAAGGGATTTGTGACGCCGCCAAAGATGGGAATGTTCGCGCGGCACCGCTGGCTGTTGGTGGCGCCTGTCGCGTTTTTCCTCTACTACTTGATCGTGTGGATGAGATTGGGCCCTGAGCCAGCACTCGGGAGCGTCCCGGTGCGATACGAGCCGCCGCAAGATTTATCGCCGGCGGCGGTGCGCTACATCCGCACGACAGGGACCGACGCGCGGACGCTGGCCGCGGTGATTGCGCAGTTGGCGGCACGCGGATGCATGGAGATTGATCCGCAGGACGGCAATTACAAACTGAAGCAATTAAAATCGGACGCGAGCGTGGTGGCTTCATTGGCGCCTGAAGAGGCGCGCGTACTCGAAATGCTATTTGAAGATGGGAAGGAGATCACCCTTCACCCGAACCATGGCGATGAGCTGAACAAGTATTCGCTGGCAATTCAGGGGCAATTGCAGAAGCGGCTCGATGGCCTGTATTTCACGCGGCATGCGGGATACATCGTCCTGGGCATATTGGCGTCCTTTCTGACGGCAATGTGGATGGCGCTGACGGCGGAAGGGAGGGACACCGGGGGCGCCGTATTCCTGACATGGTGGTTTTTCTTCTGCGGCACAATTTCGGGAGCGATTGTGTTGACCAGCGTGATCCCCGCTTGCAAACTAGCGCTGCGCGGGATGGGCGGCACGCGTCAACTGCTTATTGGAATGGGAGTCGTCGTAACATTTGGCGGGGCTTTTGTAGTGCTACTGAGCAGGATGTCCCACGACATTTCGCCCGCATACACATGGATGTTGGTGGCCCTGGTAACAATCAATGTGGGATGGATACCTGCACTGAAGCGGATGACGGAGCGCGGCAGACAGGCGGTTGCGGAGATCGAAGGCTTCCGCACGTTCCTGGAGAAAGTCGAGCAAGACCGTATGCAGCGGCTGAATACAACGAGTGAGACCCCGAATGCCGCAGTCGAGTTTCTGCCCTACGCCATTGCGCTTGAAGTAAGGGAATCGTGGGGAGATCATTTGGCCGAAGCATTATTTGCGACTACAACGTCGCGGTGAGCGGAGAAGAGTGCGCTCTGCTGGAGTTGCCCCCGGCAAATCCGCTCTGCTAGAGTTCAAGCGTGACCGACGACCATTCGCGGCAAGAGCCGCATCAAAGAATCTTGAACTCTTGCATTGTTTCCTTTTCCCATGACAACTGACAGCCGAAAACTCGCGCGGATCGTGACCGGATTCCGCGGACGCCGGATTGCTGTAGCAGGCGACTTCATGCTGGACCGCTACGTCTGGGGTACGGCCGGGCGGCTTTCGCCGGAGGCTCCAGTTCCCGTCGTGGATTTCCAGAATGACAGCCAGGTGCTAGGCGGTGCGGGGAACGTCGCCGCGAACCTTGCCACGCTGGGAGCCACGGTTCTGCCATTCGGTGTGGTCGGGGAAGACGAGGCGGGCCGCGCAATTCGTGAATGCCTGACCGCCGCCGGAATGGCGACGAAAGGATTGGTGGCGGACGCGTCGCGCATGACCACTGTGAAAACGCGCATCGTCGCCCGGCAGCAGCAAATCGTGCGCGTGGACCGCGAACGCCGCGCGCCGCTTGACCGCGCGCTCGAAGAGAGTCTGATCCGTCGGATCAAAGCGGCGCTCGGACGTCTCGACGCGCTGGTCATCTCGGATTATGACAAAGGCGTAGTGACCGATGCGTTGGCGGACCGCGTGCTCACGGAGTGCCACCGCCGCGGCGTACCGGCCCTGGTTAAGCCGAAGACGTCGCGGCTATTTGCCTACCGGGGCGCGACTGCCATCGTGTGCAACGCGAAAGAATCTGGTTTTTTCGTGACGCGACAGCTTGACGACGATGAGTCTGTCGGCCAGGCGGGCCGGGCTTTGCTCGCGCATTTTGGCTGTTCGGCCGTGGTGATCACGCGGGGAGCAGACGGGCTGAGCGTGTTTGAAGACAGCGCGCCGGGCGGTTTTCATGTGCCGGCGACCAGCCGCGAAGTCAGCTACGCGCGCGTGGGCCAGACACGGGGGGACCACGCCTCGCACGGCCGCCAGGTGTTCGATGTGACCGGCGCTGGCGATACGGTGCTTTCCGTACTCGCGCTGGCCGTCGCGGCGCGCTCTGCGATGCGCGATGCCGCCGTGCTTGCCAACGCCGGTGCGGGCGTCGTCGTCGGGAAACTCGGCACGTCGACGATCACGCCCGCCGAATTGCTCGCCGCAGTCCGAGACCTGGATTAAATCGCATTTTTTGAGTTTCGTAGCACGGAAGCAAGGGCACGGCGTGCCGTGCCCCTACAGGTCTTAGTTGCTAATTCCAGCTATTCTAGTCACTGCAGTTGAGAAATCCTGGCGAATGGCGCGCCCAGATCTACATGCGCGAAGTCAGCGGGCTATGGCGGAGGAAAGCTCATCGAGTGGTCGGAACGTTCGATCCAGAGCCGCACTTCCTGATTTTGAGCAAATTTTACGGTTTCTTCGGGCGTGGGAAACGGGAAGTACGCGCTGAGTTCGACAACGACAACCACTCCGCTGCCGCCGTTGGGCGGCATTTCGGCGCTCTCGATCCGAAAACTCTTGATCGGACTGTAGTAACCCTTCGGCCCCCAGAATGCCAGGAAATCCTGATAGCTGAAACCGGGGCGCGGGTGCCAAATCTGGTAGGCCTGCGGTGAATTATCCGCAATGACGGCTTCCATGAACCGCTCCGCCGTGCGCTTCTCCGGCGTGAATCGCAGGAAATACCACAGAGCGCCCGCGATCATCAAGGCCAGCGCGAACCCGCTAATGACGTAGCGCAGGGCTTTTGATTTTGGTTCTTCGGCGCCGGAATCGAGTATGCCCACGAAAGAAGCTCCTTTGCGCATCTTATATCTGCCGCCTGAAAAATGCGACAGACAGACTGACGAGGAGAATGGAAAACCCCAACAGGACTGCGACATCCGTGTAAATACCGACGAATCCCGTATTCTTCAGCAGCAGGGCCTTGAGCGCGTGGACGGCATACGTGAATGGATCAATGTAGGAAATCCAGCGCAGCCAGGGCGGGAAGCCTTCGACCGGATAGATGGCCCCGGAAGGAAAGTACAACAAGGTATTGAGCACGCCAAACATGGCGCGCGGCACCAGCGGATCGCTGACGCGAACCATGAGCAGGAACATGAAACTAATCATGGCGACTGAGGTGGTTATCAAGACCAGGCCAAGATAAAGCAGCCGCACCGGATCCCACAGCCGGTCAATGCCCGCGATCAGCCCGCCGATCAACGTGATGGATGTTCCGGCCATAAGCCCCTTGATCGCGCCGGAGAAAATCAGGCCCAGAATCAACTCCGATTTCTTGATGGGGGTCACGAGGTAACCCTCGTGAAGCCCGCGCGACTTGTCATCAATGAAGGTAATGCCCCCGCCGATCATCGCCACGATGAAAATGGCCATCGCAATCGAGCCTGAGAGCAGATACTTGATGTATTCGATGTAGGGATAAAGTTCAACGACTTGTAAATCGATCAGCGGGTTCAAGCGCGGAGTCGGCACGCTCAGCCGTTGCCCCGGCTGGAAAGGGTTCAGCCCTTGATTGAGATCCTGGACGAGGGACTGCATCCGGTTGAGGACCTCGCTGGTCACGAAGTTGTCCGTGTTGTCCTCGATGAAGGCGATGCGCGGGCGGTTCCCCTGATCCACGCGCCGCGAATAGTCACGCGGGATGTAAATGACCGCGCGCACAAATCCTGTGCGGAGATCAACCTCGGCATCGGAGAGAAAGGAATAATTCTGGATGGCCAGGGTGCGCGGACCCGCTTCGATGGCGTCAAATCGCTGGCGAACATCGCGCGAAGCAGTGGAGTGGTCCTCATCCACGACGGCAACTTTGATTCCCTTGATCTTCCCGCCGAAGGCGTAACCCAACACGACGAGCTGCATGAGCGGAAAGATCATCGAGCTGACCATGAGCGCCGGGCTGCGGAAAAATTTCCGCATGTCGCGCTCGATAATCGCCAGGATGCGCTGCAGTTTCATTCTTTCGGATTCGTCCTTTTTCTAGCGGGCTGCAAGTCGCCGACGCCCGCCTAGCAAGATGGCGGGCTATGGCGACGGCGCGTGCAGCCGGCACCCTTACTTGTACAAATGGCTCATATCGTAGCGGGTCGTCTCCGACGCCGCATCGCGAAGCTGGCGGCCGGTGTAATACAGAAAGACGTCGTCGAGCGTGGTGCCCTGCACGGAAACGCGGCGGACGGTGACGCCCCGTTCGCGCGCCAGGTCCATCAATTCCCCGACCGTGAGCGGCCCTCTGTTCGTGGCGATGTGCGTGACGCCATCGTGGATTGTGACACTGGCGACCCCATCCAGTTTTTCAATCGTTGCGTTCCAGTCCGCCGGAGGATTGTCGAACTCCGCTTCCACGATGTCCGTTCCCGGCACGCTGTCCTTCAGTTTCGTCGGCGTATCGAGGGCCACGAGCACGCCGTGGTCCACGATCGCGATTCGGTCGCAGAGCTGGTTGGCCTCCTCCATGTAGTGCGTCGTCAGCAGGATGGTCAGACCGGAGGCCTCTTTCAGTTTGTTGATCATTTCCCAGACGGCGCTGCGCGAGACCGGGTCCAGGCCCGTCGTCGGCTCGTCGAGGAACATTATTTTCGGCGAATGCACGAGTCCGCGCGCAATCTCCAGGCGCCTGCGCATCCCGCCGGAAAAACTTCCCACCAGTTTGTCCCTGAACTCGGTCAGGCCCACAGATTCCAGCAAGTGTGGAATTAATTCCTTGCGCTGGGAGGCCGACAGGCCGTACAGCTTCGCGTGGATTGCGATGTTTTCGCGCGCCGTAAGCTCAGGATCGGAGGTCAGCGCCTGCGGGATAACGCCGATGGCGTGGCGAACGCCGTCGGCGTCGTCCACAACATCATGTCCGCCGACCACCGCCTTGCCCGAAGTCGGCGGCGTCAGCGTCGTCATCATGCGGATCAGCGTCGTTTTGCCGGCGCCGTTGGGTCCGAGCAAGCCGAAAATTTCGCCCGTGTGAACCGTGAAGCTCACATCTTTCACGGCCACGAAGTCTCCGAACTGTTTCTTGAGCTTGTCGACTTCGATGGCGTTGGTTTCCGTTGTGTTCATTGCGCCCGCTGGTCCTCTTCCGCGATCATCCGGCGACGGAGCTCGCTGTGGAATGCGCCGCCGATATCACAGCCGCTGCCACCAGCTTCGTGCGGAGGCGGGCGGCGGCAAGAGCACCGTGGCCGTCATGCCCGAGGCGAGCCTGCGGCCTGAGTTGGGCACCGCCACCTTAATGGAAAATGTTTTGATGTCGCGCTTGGTCCGGCTGACGTCGCGCTGCGTCGCGAAATCGTTTTCAACGCCCTTGAAAGTGACCGTGCCTTCGAGTGTGTTTCCCGAGGGAAGCCGGACTTTCAAATGCTGGTTGAGCGACACCAGATCGATGTAGCTTTCCTCCACGTCGGCCTGCACCCAGAGGTGGTCGACGTCAAGAATGGTCACGATCGGCTCGCCCGCTTGCAGCACCTCTCCCTGGCGCGCGGCGCGCACCGAGACGACGCCATCAAGCGGCGCGTAAATCTTCGTGTACCCAAGCCGCACTTCGGCTGAGGTTTTTTCAGCGTGCGCCTGCAGAAGCTGCGCGCGTGTCGCCAGCAGATCATTTTGTTGAACGTCCAGCTGCTTGCGATTGGCGTGCGCGACGGCGACCTGCGCTTCCGCCGCGCGCACTTGGTCTTCGAGGGCCTTGACGGCGGCATCGGAGGACCGCACCGCGGCGTCGGCCAGATCGCGGTCCTGCGCG
>Ga0210409_10007706_pt1 | contig 11055 bp, 8 predicted proteins | sample IncBWH17MmetaG_FD_161649 | JGI IMG/M metagenome (GOLD analysis project Ga0210409, IMG submission 161649) | Forest soil microbial communities from Barre Woods Harvard Forest LTER site, Petersham, Massachusetts, United States - Inc-BW-H-17-M | ecosystem: Environmental > Terrestrial > Soil >...
GAATGTCAAGGATGAGGCAGGATGTCTCGTGCAACTGGTCAGACTCCAGGAAGCTTTCGGCAGATTCGAACGCTGCCGCTTGAAATCCAAGAGACTCGATGCGCAGGGTTGTGCTCCTGCGGACGGACGCATCGTCGTCAACTACCGAGACTAGGGGTTCGGGCATGCCACCATCAACTTAGCCCCGCCCGGGAAGAGACTCTATAGCGTTTTCGCTCTTCCGGCTTCTCCACAGGAAGTACGTGCGTAAACTTTGGTTTATCAGGCTTTCGCTGAGGGGGTCTTGAGCTTCTGGATCATTGTGACCAATTCCGCGACGGATTTCGCTTGCATCTTCTCCATCGCCCGGCCGCGCTGAACCTTAACGGTGTTTTCCGCGGTTCCGAGTTCAGTAGCAATTTGTTTGTTGAGCATTCCCGCAACGACCATGGAAACTACTTCCTGTTCGCGAGAAGTGAGAGAGTCGAAACGTCCCTGAACATGCGCTATTTCCTTCTCTTGTTCGCGGCTGGCGCGATCCCGATCAAGTGCGACGCGAACAGCATCGAGAAGATCCTGGTCGCGAAATGGCTTGGTAAGAAATTCAACCGCTCCCGCCTTCATAGCACGAACGCTCATGGGAATATCGCCGTGGCCGGTCAGAAAGACTATGGGGATACGAATATTTCTGGCGGCGAGCTCGCGTTGGAAATCAAGTCCGCTCAATCCTGGCAAGCGGACGTCCAGCACAAGACAGCTGGTAACATCGGGGAGCTTTTTACGCAGAAAGCTGGCTGCTGAATCGAAGGTTTCGGCCTGCAGGCCCACCGTGCTTAACAGTAACGTGACCCCCGAACGCACCGATGGGTCGTCATCCACAATAAAGACTACGGGAGCCTCAGTCATGAATACGCTCGCTGGCCGCCGGCAGCGTGAACGAAAACACGGCACCATGAGGAGAGTTGGGCGCGGCCCACAGCCGCCCGCCAGCGTCTTCGAGAATTGTGCGGCTGATGGGCAAACCCATTCCTAAACCGTTTGCCTTCGTTGTAAAGAAAGGGGTGAACAAACGGTCTGCCTCTGAGCCGAGGCCTGTGCCGGCATCGCGTACCGCAATCAGTACGTTCCCAGACTCATCGAGCCGGGATTGTATCCCCAGCACGCGACGCCGGTCTGTAACCTCGGCCATGGCTTCGATGCCATTTATGATCAAGTTCAGCAAAACTTGTTGCAACTGAACGCGATCAGCCGGCACGAGCGGTAACGTTTTGGTCAATTGGCTCTCGACCAAGATGTCATTTTTTTGAAGCTCATGGCCGGCTAGTGCCAGAACTTCCTGAATCGCCTCATTTATATCCAGTGCCTGCCTTTCCGGGGGCGTCTTCTTTATGAATGCGCGTATGCGTGCGATCACAGCACTTGCGCGAGTGCCATCCGCAACGATTTCTTCGAGAACCCGGCGAAGAACCTGAGGATCGAGATTCTGGTTGGCGAGCAGCCTCAGGCAGGCATTGCCATTACTCGTTATGCCGGTTAAAGGCTGATTGACTTCGTGGGCGATAGATGCTGCCAATTCGCCCATGGTCGTCAGCCTGGAAACTCGCGTAAGTTCCGCTTGTGTTGCGTGCAAAGAGGCTCGAAGTTCCTCCGCTTGCTTTCTTTCGCTGATATCTCGGACAAAACCCGTAAATATCCGACGGCCGTCAGCCGTCACCTCTTCTCCGAATGAGATTTCCACGGGGAACTCCCGTCCATTTTTGTGGAGTCCAGTGAGCTCGGTGCCCTGCCAGTTCAGATGCCGCTGGCCCGTCGCCAAGTACCGTCTGAATCCATCGTCGTGCACCTTCCGCAGGAATTCTGGCATCAGCACAGTCAAAGGCTTTCCAATCAACTCCGCTGGTTCGTACCCAAAAACTTGCATGGTGGCGGGATTTGCAAGGAGGATTGCGCCGCTCTCGTCCATGCAGACCACGGCATCATTAGCCGTTTCGATCATCACGCGGTATCCCTGTTCGGCCTTCATAAGTTCGCTGGTCCGTTCTACCACACGTTGTTCGAGTTCCTCGTTGAGTCGCTTGATTTCAGCTTTAGCTCGCTTAATCGCGGCGGTCTCGATAACGACCCAACTCCCGTGCCGCCTGGCGATGGCAAACTGGTGTGTACGCACAGCATCCAGGATTTCGTAAGCCCCGCAGGACGCAAGCGAATAGGCGCACAGCACAGTCAAGCGGAAATTGCCGATGACCTCGTTGATACCCTCCTCGAGTTCGCAAAACGGGACCCAGTCGTGCTTTGTGACCCAGCTGGTATCCCCGGTCAAGCGTATGCCGGCGCACCCTTTACTCGACACGCTGGTGAGTTTCGCAAGCATAGCCTCTGTGACTCGCTGACGATCAAACGTGCCACCTGGAAGAAAAAAGTCCCCGGCCGACACAATTTCTATACGGGAATCCGCCAGGTAACTATCGAGGTCGGGTACCACCTCTTTCAGCGCAGCTGTAGCTTCTTCGATCGTCAAAGGTTCGGCCACAACCCATAGGCAGAACTCATTGTTTTCCAAACCCGACTTGCAATATGAGGCCAACGCGTCGCGGAGATCCTCTTTCGTCTCGTAGAAGAGACAATAGTGTCTACCCCAGGCCGCCATGTCGCCGATGATGTCGACACTGGGCTTCACTGCCTCGGTTGTCAGCATGGCGCCTCCTAAGTCTTTGACTCGCGAATCGCTGCTATTGAGCCCGCATTGAGCCAAGAATGCGTGGTGCGCGGCCCGCACCTTTAGCAAAACAGCTTGTGGTTCCAGCGGACGGGGCGCTTGTGCGAACAGCTCGACCACGCCTTCCATTCCCCGGTACGCCAGAGGATTCCACTGCTCGACCCATTGCTTGAACAAGTCTGCGTTGGCCGGATGCTGCGCCGTCGCGTACTGGACCAGCGCGATGCTCCAATCGCGGGAGCGCTGGATTTCAAACGTAAAGTCATCGAGCATCAAGCCGAGCAGAGCATCTTCATGTGCACGGGCTAGCTCAGCGAGCTGTACGTTAAAGACCTCATCGAAGATCGGCTTCACTGTCAGATTAAGCGCTGCAAAAGCCTCACCCCAGTCGTAGGCGATCAGCATTTTTTCCACGACCTCGCGTAGGGGTTGCCAAGCGGCGTCCTCTTCCCAGCGCCGCCGGGTGTATGCGCTTGAGGCTAACTCTGCATCATGTGCGAGTGAGAGTGATTTAGCCCGGTAAGCCAACCATTGGATACGGCGCAGCTCATCAGCCGCCTGAAAGTAGGCCGCGTTGGTAATAAACGATGAAGGGGCCATCTGCGCTACGTAGAGGGCCGCCATTTGCAAAGCGTGAAGGGGAAAGCGGGCGGGCAGGTAAAGCCGGTCCAATTCCCGCACCCAGTTGGTCTGAAGGCCAGCATCATGGTTACGGCGTTCAAATTCATCCACCAGGTTCTCCAGATAGACTTCCCGCTCGGACTGTCGCTCCACGTAGAGCTGATAGGTGAGCTGATGCGGGTCGCGGAAGCCTTCCCAGCTAGCGGCGTGAAGGGGAGAACCTTCCCGATATCGGAGATACCAGGCATTGATGGGCGCGTTTGGATCGAGTTCAAAGGGAGCAGGTTGGCGACGATAGTGGTAGTGCAACTTGGCCGTAACAACCTCGTACTCGCTGGGCTTCTTGCGCACCTCGCCCAACAGACTCCACGTTTTGGGTGGTTCGCGCCGGCGTACCATTGCCATCGCTAATCCTCCCGTTCCAGATACCACTCAAGTACTTCATCGCCTACAGTGCGCATCCGTCCGGCAAAGCCTGCCAGGGCAGGCTCAAGCTCGGCCAGTCGAAAGGAACGTCCCAGCGCCGCTTCTAGGTGTTTGCGGGTCACCCGGCATCGCCAGGGAGTGTGGATGCGTACATACCCACCGTGGTCCTCAAACAGGATTTCGGCTTCAGGGTTGTCAGCTTCAATAGCTGTAATTAGCGCCTCGATGACGTCTTGGTTCATGCCACGTAACACTGGGCCTACGAGTTTTTGAGGGTGGACTTCTTCCATAGCACTGCTTCCTCATCGACTACTCGGATGAATGCCCACGGAGACAGTTGCGTTCTCAACCTTGACCTCGTAACGATGTAGCTGGCAGCCCTTTGGATTGATTCCTTCTCCCGTTAACAAATTGAACTGCCACAAATGGGCTGCACAGGTGAGAATGTGCCCGTCTAGTTTCCCATCGGCGAGGGCGCTCTTTTGATGAGGACAAGATCCTTGATAGGCGCGAACGTCGCCACTGTTCAAGTGCACAAGGAGAATGAGCTCATCCCCAACCTGAACATCTGTCATCTCACCTTTCCAAAGGTCGTCCAGGGTAGCTACGGCGATCCATTCCAGCGTGGCGGCGTTCTCGGGCATCGTAATAAACCTCCACAAAACTCAGCGGCAGGATTCCTGCCTGAGCGACCGTTTGGTCGGGAGGTAAAGCTCGGTGGTTGTATTGCACGCGCATCGGGGCATCCTGCGGCGGTAAGCGTCGGTTAATCACGTGATAGGCTATCTTGTCGGCGACAACCTTCATCGTGTCCTTATCATCTACAAGCACCAGCAACGTCACAAAATCGCCGCGAAAGACTGCTAGAAGCGGAACTACGGCCATGTGTTTCGCTCCTTTTAGGCGACGGACTTGACTGCGGCTTGCGGCAGTTCTAAGGCCCAGGAGTAATTCGTCGCATCAGTGCCCTGCTCGGCAGGGGAAAGTCCCATGTAGGCCCGCACGCCCGCTATGTCGGGTGGCTGAATGTGGCCAGCAAGGAAGCGGTCTATGATCGACAGGTGGCCTGCGTAGCGTGCCGGATTCTGCTCGAAGATCCACTGGCACGGTTCGGAGCAGAAGGTGTACACGCGGCCGTCGCGCATGACCTGCCGGGGGGGTGCACCGACCGCCGGGCTACACACGGGGATTTGGCACATGTTGCACACAACAAAGAGCGTTTCCTGATGAGTATGGCCGATGTTCCCCAGGCGCAAATTCTCGGCGATGGTGTGCCAATACGTGCCAAATCGGTCGTGCCAACCGGGGTACTTGGCTTCCAGCCACTCACGCTCCTCGACACTCACTCCTGCATCGGGGTTCCACCAGAGGGTCGGTCGCTTGAACCAGAGCCCCAAGTGCAATGCGTGATGGAGCCAGTCCAACTCTTGCAAGAAGAGGTCCCAATACCAAGGACGCTCCAGCCCGAGATCACGGAATTGATCATTGAATTGCTTGATGATCCACTCGAGCATGAACTCTTTGAAGGATAGACGGCGATGCGCAAGGGGCGTGTAGTAATCCGTTGCTGGGCCTGTCAAGAGGGCGAAGGCTCGCCATCCGCGCCAGAACATGACGTCGATCAGCCGCTGGGCCTCCGCTTTTTTGCCGTGCTGCATGAGCAGCCGCAGCGTCGGCTCCCCCTGCTGAGCGTGGCGAGCCTCGTCTGTCTGGATGCTGGAGATCAGCGTGCTGAATTCTACGTCGCCCGTCTCCATGGCATCAGCAGCGAGCCCCAAAAAATGCAAATTCGTGAAGCCGGTTTCGATAACAAATGTCAGTTGGATCGCCATTGACACGGCGTCGTTCGCGGTGAACATGTCGTCGAAGAGGTGACGGAGAGCGATCGCTCCCCACTGGTTGGTATGAAAGGCCTTGTGCGCCCAATCGAAGCGCGGCTCTCGGTTGAGCAGGGCGTGAGGAAACGAGAACTGGAGCTGGCCGTGTCGGATTTCATCCAGCGTGCCGAACAGGGCCATGTTGCGCCACGCCGCGGCGCGCCCGAACCGGCCCATGCGCGCCTCGCCGAAGGTGGCGAGGTACTCAGGCATGGCAAAGACTCCGTAGTGCGCGATTATTGCCGCCTTCCAGCCTGGGTCCAACTTCTCGAAAAAACCGGAACGAGCAAGGGCTGAGCGGACGGTGTACACCCCGCTCTCCTTTTCAGCTTGATTCTTGACGTAGTCGCGGTAGCTGATCTTGTAGGGCTCATCCCAGTTCCACCAGGCCTTCGGCCGTATGCCCTTGCTCTCCGAAAGCGCCTCGGGGAAAACTTCTGTGTCTCTTACGTACTTGAACTGCCAATTCATGTCACGAGCTAGGTCATACCACTCTGAGCGATCAAGCTTCGGCATTGTTATCCCTCCTTGTGCGGAGGCTTCGCCAGAAACCCAACTCGACGCTCGAATTCGTCGTCGGTGCGCCACAAATAGATGACGTGGCGGCCAGCGCGACTTCATCGTCGGCAATGGCAAGTGCGATCCTGTGGAAAGTGACCAAGAAAGTTCACCTTGCGCGAGCCTCTAACGCCAGGAGGCTGCCAGCTGACTTTCAATTTACGGAGGTGTACGGCTTACCCCTTACGGAGGGGTGCGGTTTACCGCAGATCTGATCCAATAGCAAGGCAATCATTTCCCGAATTTCCGACTGCAGCTCAACCCCGGTGCTACAAGATTTGAAGAGATCGCTCTGCAGCAAACCTCGGGCGAAACTGTGGCGAGGAACTTGTACCCGTTCGGCAAGCTCAAGGATCTCCCCGCGAGGCGAACATCCAGCAGCGAGCACGCAAAACGGCATCACAAGGCCATCGGGTTCCACAAAACGCTACCGTGGCAGAGCGTCCGCGATTGTTTTGACCTTTCTGAATTCCTTAAACGAGTCGTAGCGGCATCCTTGTCTTTGCGGTTTGGACGATATAGAGCCGTCGTGAACAAGCTCAAGCCCACACAACACTTCCTCTCCGGGATTAATTAGCTCTGCGAGGTCATCAGGACCTCGGGTTGTGTCTGAAGCCAGTCGCGCTATGCAACTGGTTCGTTGTCCTGGTTTACATACTCGCCGGGAACATCGTCCTCCGGAATCCAACGTTTCCGAGTCGACCTCTTCCACCGGGCCGCGACGCCACCCGCGTGAAAGGCCGCGGCACTGCACGACCCGCCCTTCACCCACAGAGCCGGAACTGCCCAAATCAGACTAGTGAACCGGGGCTCGACGATGGCGCAGTCTTTGGGGCGCGGCTTGTTTCATTGGGTGCGGCGTCGGAGCCCCGAAACCGCTTGAGCAACAACGCATTCACCGCGACCAGCACAGTACTGCCGGACATGGCCAGCGCCGCGATTTCAGGACGTAGGAGGATCGGATACAGGACACCCGCGGCCAGCGGAAAGGCGACGACGTTGTAAGCGGCAGCCCAGAAGAGGTTCTGATGCATCTTGCGGAGCGCCCCCCGGGAGATCTCGATAGTGCGCACAACATCGAGTGGATCGCTCTTCGTGAGCACCACATCCGCGCTGTCGATCGCAACGTCCGTCCCCGCCCCGACGGCTAGCCCGACATCGGCCTGCGTCAGGGCGGGCGCGTCGTTGACGCCATCGCCGACCACGCCGACTGCCTTGCCTTGCCGCTGGAGCTCGCGAACGGCTTCGGCTTTCTGCCCCGGCAACACCTTTGCAAGGACCGTCTTGATCCCGAGCTCGCGTGCGATGCGCTCCGCCGTGGTTCGATTGTCACCCGTGAGCATCACGACATCGATGCCCAGAGCCTCAAGGCGTGCAATCGCCTCCGCCGCAGTCGGTCGAATCACGTCCGCAATCGCAATGATGCCGCGGAGAGCTCCGGCGCGCGCCACATACACAACCGTTAGGCCACTTCCCTGCAATCGAGTGGCCTCTGCGTCGAGCGCCTCCACGGGTACATTCTGCGTCGCCATGAACTCGGCATTTCCGACCGATACCGCCTGGCGGTCGACCTCTGCCCGCGCGCCCAGTCCTGGCACCGCGGTGAAGTCCGCCACCGCGGTTAATTCGATTCCTGCAGCTCGCTCGATAATGGCTCGGGCCAGCGGGTGCTCAGAATTCCTCTCCACGGCTGCTGCGAGCGCGAGCACCGCCTTGTCGCTCGTTCCGGGGACAGTGACTACATCAACCACAACGGGACGACCGACGGTGAGCGTGCCCGTCTTGTCCATCACCACGACCGTCAGCCGCGCGGCGGCTTCGAGCGCGACCGCATTCTTGAAAAGAACTCCGATCCGGGCGCCGAGGGCAGTGGCGATCGCCACGGCCATGGGCGTTGCGAGCACGAGCGCATCCGGGCAGGCAATGATGAAGACCGTCACCATGAGAGTCAGAGCAAAAAACAGCGTCTGACCGAACCACCAGAACCACACGACAAACGTGATGAGTCCAATCACGACGGCGGTCCACACCAGCCATTGCGCGGCGCGGTCTGCGAGGAGCTGCGCCGGGGCCTTGGAGTTCTGCGCTTGCTGCACGAGCCTGATGATCTGAGCTAGCGCGGTGTTCGCACCAACCTTAGTCGCACGATAGCGAAAGCTGCCGCTCTCATTGAGAGTCGCACCAACGACCGGATCGCCGGGGCCCTTCTTCACCGGCACCGATTCTCCGGTGAGCGTGGACTCGTCGACTTCAGAAGCGCCTTCCACGATTTCACCGTCGACTGGAATCTTTCCGCCCGGCCGCACGATGATGAGATCATTTACCGCAACTTCGGCCGTCGGGATTTCAACCTCCCGGCCGTTGCGCAGGACGGTCGCCATCGGCGGCGCGAGGTCGACCAATCCCCGAATGGCATCCGTCGCGCCGACCCGAGCGCGCATCTCGAGCCAGTGACCCAGCAGAACGAACACCAGCAGCATCGAGGCCGCCTCATAGAACTCTGGGCCACCGTAGAAGAACGTCCCGCCCACACTGAAGAGATACCCGGTGACGACACTCAACATGATGAGCACGGACATGTCGGCAGCGCCACGGCGCAACGCATGTATGGCACCCACGGCAAACGGCCACACGGGGTACAGGATCGCGCCGCTGGCGAGCACGAACACCACGAGATTGGTATTCACCGACGGCGGCAGCACAACGAGTGGCCTCAGACCAGCCATGGGCGAGAGCAGAAGCACGGGCACTGTGAAGAGGAGCGCGATCAGGAAGCGGTTACGCATGTCGCGCGCCATCGCATGCGAATGCATACCCGCCCCATGTTGGATGGTTCCGTGCTCCACGCCGATATGCGCCATGGAATCGTGAGCTAGAGGTGAGTTTCCAAGAGGTTTTCTCCTCCCGTTAGGGGAGGCCACTTGGGCGCACGAGAATGCGGCCTTCATTGGGGGTGTCAGCTCAGGCTGCACGGGGTAGTTAATGATCGCCTGCGTGGGTCGTAGAGCATCCGACATCGATATTGGGGCCTGCCAGTTGAGGCGTATTGAATGCCAACGATGTATTCGCTTGTGCGTGATCAAAAAATGCAAAAAAGTCTCAGTTGCGGGTTGCAAGGCAGCCAAAGACTCGGCAAAGCCAGAGATCCCCACGACCGACTTCTCGGCGCCCATCAAGTGATTGCATAACCCTCCGACAGGTGCGGGTATTCCTCGCACCGGCCTACGTGCAGCCTAGCTGCAGACCGACGTTTCACCGGCAGACGGTCGACCGGTCCCTCTGTTCGACGAGAAGGTGTTGCTTGCCGCGCTCAACGCACGTCCCTCCTAGCCCCCCTCCCTTCCACATCCCGTAGGTAGCGCTCGAACGCCCACGTCGGAAAAGCGTTCAACGACTCGTAACCCTCACAATAGTAGCGGTCGAGCAAGTCGTCGAAGTGCGCGCGAACGAACTCGCACAGCGCCTCGAAGCACCTCGCCTCGGACGGCTCGAACTCCACCCGCCATCGGATGTACGCCGGATCCAAAGACGAACCATGTGGCTTCAATGAGGCCCCATGCACAGCTTGAGGCGGTACCGGCGCTGCTTTTCGATAAATGATGTATCCAATGCTGGCACTTTGACATTCATGAAAAAAATCCTCGAATACCCCAGCGAGACAATGTCCATACGGGGAAAAAGGCCAACAAGGTCGCGACCAGATGCACAATTGTACGAATCGGCCTCGTGAGTGACTCGACCTGCTGGCTTCGCGACTCTCCCAGCAGACACCAGTTGCAAAAATGCTCGCAGTTATTGTTGAGAAGATCGTAACGGCACTCGCCGAGCCTGGAGCGCGCACGCAGTACGATATCGTGGCCGCGAGGCTCATTCGGAGCCTTGCCGAAGTAAACGGGCCGATTTCCGATGAAGTCATCGAGTGAGACTTCCTCGATGCGGCCCCGGCGATGCCGGGTGAGCCCGGCATAGTGGATGACGCGGCCACTACCGACGTAAATTCCATGGTGCCGATATCCGCGACGGAGCACGATGAGACGAGTTCCTGGCACCCATTCGCTACCCAAGTCCGCTGCAGGCACGTCAGCCTCCTGAGGTAATACGGTGAGCCAGAATGTAGTAAAGGTACTCGGCTAAGAGCCATTCCACCTTTGTGTAAGTGGGCTAGGCCCAACGTGCGAGCTGCGGGAAACCCGAGCCGGTCAGGTTTTTTCTGGGCTTGTTTTAGGACACCGGCGTGCTAAGCCTGTCTGCCATGCGCGCAAGACCCGGAAGTGAAGGTGCCTGCATCCTGCGCATCAGGCTTCATCGATGAATTAGGGGCGTGCCGACACCATCACTGGCCCTCACCTTGGCCGTGTTCGCCTGCAACAGAGCGACTCGGGTCTTATGGAGGTTATTCAACGCGGCCCAGGCAATGCCATCAGCAACAACAATGTCGTGCACGCTAGCGTCGAGAGCCAGCAGTCTCAGAAGGTCCTCGAAATGGCCAGTCCGACCGTGCGCGGTTGGGTGTAGATGAAGCTGTTGGTTGGGACCGTATCCAAGCCCCCTGCGAGGAGGCCGCGGCTATCTGATCGGTACGCCGCGTCGCGACTGGCAGAGAAGCAGCATGAATCAGTCGCCAGCTTGTACGCCTAGCGGCGAACCGCTTTCGCGACGAGGACAGCCGCCGCGACATGATGCGAGCTGTGGCCCGGTGTAGGACGGCGCTGAGACCTGGCTTATTGTGACCGGAGTCGTCCTGTGGGGCGCGTTTCCTGTCGCGTATGCCGCGTTGTTTCTGGCGCTGGACCTGCCACTTTTGTTCATGTTGGGCGGACTGAATCCTGCGCGGCGTAGGTTCGAGTTCCGCAACAAGACCGAGCGCGATGGGTGTGG
>Ga0210409_10007707_pt1 | contig 11054 bp, 10 predicted proteins | sample IncBWH17MmetaG_FD_161649 | JGI IMG/M metagenome (GOLD analysis project Ga0210409, IMG submission 161649) | Forest soil microbial communities from Barre Woods Harvard Forest LTER site, Petersham, Massachusetts, United States - Inc-BW-H-17-M | ecosystem: Environmental > Terrestrial > Soil >...
GCAAGCGTTACGCCGGTGAATTCTTCCGCGGGCAATCTATTCGAGGATTTCAAGCGTCAGGCGTTTCCGAATTTTCATCCCGGCGGCGCCGAGGATCGTACGGATGGATTTCGCCGTCCGTCCTTGCCGTCCGATCACTTTCCCCAAATCTTCGGGGTGCACGCGCAATTCAAGCACAGTTACTTGCTCCCCATCCACCGATCGCACCTGAACTTGTTCGGGATGATCGACCAACGCCTTCGCAATCGCTTCTACAAGGTCCTTCATGGGGCCCTCCACCAGTCACATTCGCGGGTTCAACTTGAGTTCTCACATGCGCAGGTTCCGAGGGCCAGCGGAACCTTCCTTGAGCCGCTGCACGGCGGTTCAAGCGATCTTTTGGGCCGTCAAAAAGCTGCGAACAGTATCGCTGGGTTGCGCGCCGCACGACAGCCAGTACTTCACTCGCTCGGCATCCAACTGAATGAGCGCCGGGTTCTTAAGCGGGTCGTAGGTTCCGACGATTTCGACTGTCCTGCCATTACGGGGTTTGCGCTTGTCGAGCACGACAATGCGATAAAACGGTTGCTTCTTTTTGCCAATTCTAGCCAAGCGGATTGCCAGCACGATTCACTTCCTCCTGGCCGAAGATTATAGCTGGTTCCACCTGTTTGCGATAGCCCGCAGACCTTCCAATCCTCGGATTAGCCCAACTATAGAGATGCGTTGGGGGCGCCAGAGGTTTGTCGGGTGGAGTAGCACAGGCACTCTTACCTGTGCGGTTTTGTGGGCCGCTCGTGCAGGCTACCCAACCGGGTGGCGATGGCAAAACCCGCACAGGCAAGAGTGCCTGTGCTACTAAAACCAGTCCTTCGTGCGACATGACAGGTCTGCAGATAAGCAATGAGGAGAGTCAAAGAACTTACGAAACTCCGCTGAGTTTGCCGAGGCCCTTGAGGCGGCCCTGCGCTGCGAGCGCGCCGTACTGCTTCATCATCTGGCGCATCTGCAGGTATTGCTTCAGCACCTGATTCACTTCCTGCACCGAGGTGCCGCTGCCGCGGGCGATGCGCTTGCGGCGCTTGCCGTCGATGACGTTGTGATCGTTGCGCTCGGAATTGGTCATCGAATTGATGATGGCCTCGATGCGCTTCAGATGCGATTCGTCGACCTGCACGTCCTTGGGCACATTCGCCAGCGGACCCACCTTCGGAAGCATTCCGAGGACCTGCTCGAGCGGACCCATCTTGCGGATCTGCCGTAACTGGTCGCGGAAATCCTCGAGCGTGAATTCACTGCGGCGCAATTTGCGCTCGAGCTCGGCCACCTGCTTGGCATCGACGGACTGCTCGACGCGCTCGATCAGCGAAAGCACGTCGCCCATGCCCAGGATGCGCGAGACGATGCGCTCCGGATAGAACGCGTCGAGCGCGTCGTATTTTTCGCCTGTGCCTACGAACTTCACCGGCGCGCCCGTTACTTTGCCGATCGAAAGCGCCGCGCCGCCGCGCGCGTCGCCGTCGAGCTTGGTCAGGACGACTCCGGTCAGGCCGAGCCTCTTGTGAAATTCGCCCGCGGAGCGGACGGCGTCTTGCCCGATCATGGCGTCGGCCACGAACAAAATTTCCGCCGGCGTAAGATCCCGCTTAAGAGCGCCCAGCTCTTCCATCAGCGTGTCGTCAATGTGCAGGCGGCCGGCAGTGTCTACGATGATCACGTCGTGTGCGCCAAGTTTGGCTTCGCGAATCGCCCCGCGCACGATTTCAAGCGGCTTGTCGGTGCCCGCTCCGGGCCAGCACGGAATGTGGACCGCTTTGGCCACCTGCGAGAGCTGTTCGCGCGCCGCGGGGCGATAGACGTCGGTGGAAACCACGATGGGCCGGTGGCCGTGCGAGGAAAGCCACTTGGCCAGCTTGCCGGTGGTCGTGGTCTTGCCCGAGCCCTGCAAGCCGACGATCATCCACACCGAAGGCGGGCGCGAAGAGAAAAGCGGCTTGGCGTGCTTGCCGAGAAGCAGCGCCAGCTCATCGCGCACAATTTTGATGACTTGCTGGTCGGGGGAAAGCTGCAGCAACACTTCGGAGCCGAGCGCCTTATCGCGAATGTGCGTCAGCACTTCGTCGATTACGCCGACGTTGACGTCGCCTTCGAGCAGCGCCTCGCGGATTCCCGCGAGCGCTTCGTCCACGTGCTCCTGCGTGAGTTTTCCCTGGCCGCGCAGGTTTTTGAAGACGCGTTGCAACTTGTCTGTCAGGTTTTCAAACATCAGACTTTGTTCCTTCGATCGGATTCGCGATTGCACTCAAAATGAACCTTTATTCTAGCAGGATGAAGAGAGAGATGCTCTGCGGTTTGGGTCTGAATAGAACAGGGTTCGCAGACTTCGGAATAAATACCAGAGCCACTAAATCTTCTCAGAACCGATTTTATCCGCAGATTCTTCAGCCTGTCGGGGATTAGTTAGAATTAGATTCAAATCTCTGGTTGAAGCCTTTTCCACTCAGCCCTAAAGCGCGTGGTTTCGCTTCCGGTCCAAATCGGTTGAGCAGGATTGGCCTGATGATGGCGGTCCACATCGCGTAGAGCTTCGGAGTCGGGTGGAGGCCGTCAGCCTTGAACAGGTCGCGCGGCAAATTGCCTTCAGCGTCGAACATCGGAGTGGCAACGTCGACATATTGAACCTGTTGTTGCGTCACTGCATATTCCTGCATCCACTTGTTCGCGGCTTTCATCTGAGGCCATTGGTTCCAACGTAGCTTCGACGGCTTGATGGAAAGGATATAGATCCAGGTGTCCGGCAACGCGCCATGCACGATCTGGACAAATTTCCGGAAGTCATTCGCGACCATTTCTGGCGTCTTGGAAGAGCCCTCCGCGAGGTCGTTGTCTCCTTCATAGACGACTACGGCGCGCGGGTGATACGCGACCACGATGCGGCTCGCGTACATGTCGAGGTCGGAAAACTCCGATCCGCCAAATCCCCGATTGATCACGTCGAGCGGCTTCATGTCCGAAACCAGCGAGTCCCAAAATCGAAAACTGGAACTGCCCGCGAAAACAATGCATCCGGGTTTGGGCGGATGCGCTTTATCTTGCTCTTCAAAATCGCGGATCGCCGGTTCCCATCCCTGCGCGAACACCTTCGGCAAGAAAACGCGTACACGAAGGCCAAGCAACATCACAAGGCAAATCCCCGCACAAATGAAATATCTTCGCGTTGCGGCGCTGGCCGGCCATCGCATATGGCACTAGACTATACCTCTTCAGAACGGACATCATCTCAAATTTGAAATTTCAAATTTGAAACTAAAATTTCAAATCTCAAATCAACAGCGCCCTGAACGCAGGATCTGCGCGCAGAGTGCTATTCAGCGGCCGGCCGACTATCTTTTTGCAAACCGGCCGGAAAATGGGAGAATGACGGGATACCGTTTGCAACTATCGGACCAGGAGGGGGATTGCGCCAATGAGGAAACTAATATTGCTGACCCTGCTCGCGACTGCTGTGAGTTTCGCGCAGCAATCGGGCCCTGCGCCCGCATCCAAAGCAAAAATACTCACGCGCGCGGAATTTGACGCGTTGCTTGCGACGCCTGGGCGCGTGTTGTTGATCGATGTACGGCGTCCCACTGAAATTGCGCAGAACGGCGGCTTCCCGGTGTACCTCAACATTCAGGCGGCGGACCTCGAAAAACATCTGGCCGAAATCCCCAAGGACAAACCGATCGTAACCGTCTCCAATCATGCGAACAGAGCCGGAATCGCGGCGGATTTGCTGGAAAGCAAGGGATTCAAAATCGCCGGCGCGATTGGCGCGCAAGTCTACGAATCGGAAGGCGGGAAACTTGTCAAGTACGCGCCGGAGAAACCTGCGGCCAACGTTGAGAAATAACAGGTGGCGCAGACTTCAGTCTGTGGGGTTCCGTCAAATGCTCCCAGTCTACACGTGCTTGCCAAGATCAGATGGAAATCCGCAGGCTGAAGCCCGCGCCACTACCGGTTACTTGCTGATTTCCTGAATTTCTTTATTGTCGAAATTTTCCTCGCAGACGTATTCCGAAATGTGCCAATCCGGACGGAGCTTGAACTGCTTCGTCCCGGTCCACTGCTTGGTGTAGGCTTTCGGATCGTCAAATGTGAAGTCGATTTGCAGCATGTCAGGAGAAGTGCGGTGGATGCGTTCGATCAGGTGTAGGGCGTCGGAATGGGGGTGGCCGACCTGATCGAGCCAGGTCTTGTCGTTGAAACCGATCGTATCGACGACGAGAGTGTTTCCCTCCCACTTTCCGATCGAGTCTCCCATCCAGCTGGGATTTAGGTCCTTGGGATGCGGCCGTCCGTCGGTCCAGATCTGGCGGATATAATGGCCAAATTCGTGGACGATGAGCACGCGGCCGGGAACCACAAAAATTTCCATGGGAAAATTGAAAAGATAAATCCGCGGAACGCCGGGAGGGTAGCACTGCAAGGTTGTGTCGTCTGACTCGCCAGTGTAACCGCCCGTGTGAGGGGCCTTCGTGGACTTGAATTTTGCTTCCGCCCAAGGCGTCATAGGCGGTTCCTCTTTGCTGAAGACAAAGCCGCCCTCGCCCGCGCTGCGGCCGCCGATGCGAGGGTATTGCGTCCAAACGCCGGTCAGATCGGCTCCGTATGCGATGGCCGCCGGGAGCTTTGCCGCGCCAGAGTGCTCATTGTTCTGTGCCCGCACGTGAGCCGGGAGCGAGATCGTCGCGAGGAGCGCAAGCCCAAAACCCATCGTGCAATTTCGCATCAGCGAACTCCTTCACGATCTTGGTAAGTCAGCCCCGTGTTCCCGGAGGCCGGGATCAATACTCGTCGCCCTCGCGCGGCTTCAGCTCTTTGCCGTCAGAAAGAATTACTTTTTGCAGACGCATGACTTTCGAGCCGTCCTTCAAGCGATTTCCGACAATGGTGATCTGTTCTCCGGGTTTGAGCGAATCTCGCGTCCAGCCGGCCCTGGCGAGGTTGTTCGGGCTGTCGGCCTCGATGAGCCATGGTTCGGCGTTGCCCTTGTCATCCTTCGCTTCAAGATGAATGGCGGAGTGCGGATTCATAAAATCAAATTGCGTTACCGTTCCCTTCACTGATACGGACTTCGACATATCGTAGTTCGCCGACCCGTGATGCGCGGAAGCCTGTCCAAGATTTAGGAGCAGGGCGAGCCCCAGAGCGAGAACGTACAAAGATCTGTTTTTCACGGCCGTCTCCGGAATATCATCGGATTTCTTATTTTCCCGCGTTCCTGATTCTACCTGTCTCGATCGCACCCGAATGGTTCAGCATTTTATATCAGAGAGTGCGGATCTTTGGACACGGGTTTCGTAGCACAGGCTTTAGCCTGTGGGGGTGCGTCGGAGCATGATTAGTCTTGTTGCAAGCAAAACCCATAGGCTGAAGCCTGTACTATGGTGGTACTATCCGCCTGTACTGCCAAGTACGCAGCCTCTGATTGCAACGCTGGAGGTCACCATGCGCCCGCTGCGAAATTTCCTGCTGCTGCTCACGATCATCCTGGGGATGCAGGGGCTTGGCCATGCGAAAACGTCCGACGAGAAACGCCTGTCCATCACCAAGGACGTCATGGATGAGTTCGCGCATGATGCGATCGCTTCCGTTCGCGAGCGGTTCAGCGCCGACCTCAAAGATTCCGTGAGCGAAAGCGACCTGAAGGGCGCGCGGGAAGAATTGGCGGGGGTGGCCGGCGCGTTCCAGACGCAAATTTCGCAAACAACCAGGACGGTGCAGGGCGCGCCAGTCTACGTTTCGAAGTGCCAATTCGAACATTACAAAGTCGAATTGAAGCTGATGTTTGACGATACGAACCAGATCATCTATTTCCGGATCGCGCCGATCTCTGACGTCAGCCCGGAGACCATGGAAGCGTCGGCTAAGACCATTACGGACCTCTTGCGGCAGCAACAATTCAAAGAAGTGAGCACGAGATTTAACGATCAGATGAAAGAAGCGATGCCCGCCGAACGTTTGGAATCGTCGTGGGTGCACGTCATGATGCACCTCGGCCCATTCAAGAATATCCGATCGGCGAAGAAGGATCCTGAGTTCGACCGTGTGGACGTCCGCTGCGAGTTCGAAAACGGGCCGATGGTCGTTCGAATCGCGTTCGACCCTTCCGGTAAAATAGCGGGCCTCTGGATGCTGCCCGCTGAGACCGAAAAGAATTCACAAATCTAGCCCAGGCTTCCGGCACAGTTGCCCGCCGTTTCCGGCTTCATACCAGGGGCATCGAAATCACTCGGGTTCAGACCAGGATCGCAAATTTATTTTTCAAGGGTTTGGCGAAAGCCGATGGTCTGCACGACGGATGAAGTCAGACAAGACGGAAGCAAGCCCTGCCCGCGCAAACGAATAAATTTTAATTAAAGGTTGGTTAGAATGATTACCGCTATGGTAAACTAAGTGTATCTTCTGAGGGATATCTTTCCGAAGGCCCACTACCGCAGGCGTGACTAAGGCTTCGTCTCGTTTTTCCAAGGAATTTACTGGATGAAGCGTAAATTTGTCTCTGCATTGCTGATCGGGCTGACGTTAACTATCATAAACCCAGCAATCAATCCTGAGACGCTCAAAGCCGCCACCGTTCATCATTACGAATACGTATTCACGCCCGGCCTTATCTCTGTCTACGACATGGATAACGGCCACACTTTGCTGAAAACCGTGTCCGTCCCCACCACCGCGGGCGTCCGGGGAGCCGTCGCAAGCGTGGCCACGGGCATGCTCTACATCAGCTACGGCAGTGACGCAAATAGCGGAGGATTTCAACTCGCCTATAACCTATCGACCGATCAGGTCGTATGGACCATGAGTTACGCGCATGGTATCGATAGCCACTCGATCAGTCCCGACGGGACAAAGATTTACATGCCGACAGGCGAAGCTTCCACGGGCGGCACCTGGTACGTGGAAGACAGTTCGAATGGGAACGATATAGCGACGATATTGACCGGGGGACAGGGTCCGCATAACACGATAGTGAGTCCGAACGGCGGCCGCGTTTACATGGGAAACAGGGATGTCAACAACTTGACGATTCCGGACGATTTTGACGTCGCCGACACTTCGACGAACCAAATCGTCGCCAGAGTGAGTTCGCTGCTGAACGGAGCACGGCCTTTTACCATCAACAGCAAGGAAACGCTAGCATTCGTCACGGCCACAGGCTTCATCGGATTTGAAGTGGGCGACCTTGCGGCGGGAAAGGTCATTTACACCGTTGCAGTGAACGGGTCCAATATTCCCGGGTTTACGACGAACTCCATCGTGACAGGCCCGAGCCATGGGGTTTCTATCTCACCGGACGACAAGGAAATCTATGTGGTTGATCAACCGAACAGCTACATTCACGTCTTCGATGTCAGCGGGCTCCCGGCAAGTCCGCCCGTGCAAGTCGCGGACATCAAGCTTCTTAATGCATTTTCCGGTTCGGAAGTTGGATGCATCTACGATTGTTTAAGAGAAGGGTGGCTTCAACATAGCAGGGACGGCCGTTTTGTCTACGTGGGGGATTCGGGGGATGTGCTCGATACCCTTACGCGCAAAACGATCGCAACTTTGCCTGCGATGATCAACAGCCGGCAGCATATTGAAATTGATTTTCAGGATAGCACGCCGGTCTGGGCGGCCACTTCGCGCAGCGGGATCGGATATGTGAACCCGTTGCCGCCAACTTTTACGACGCGCATTACCAGTCCAAATTTGGGGAGCACGGTCTCGGGCACGAACGTAACGGTGTCGGCTTCCGTGTTCGACAGCGCCGGCATAGCGGCAGTGGACCTGTACAAAGATGGAGTCCTCTACGCGAGCACCACCGCGAGTCCGTATTCTTTCAGCTGGGATACGGCCAGGGACGCGAATGGGCCGCACACGCTGAAGGTCACGGCCCTCGACACAATCGGCAATACGACGAGCTTTTCAAGCAACTACACGGTCAACAATGCGGGCAACCCCAATCCGCCATCGATTTCTACGACATCGCTAGCCAACGGCACGCAAAATGTGCCGTACAGCGCCACGCTGACGGCTTCGGGCGGCACCTCTCCCTACGCCTGGTCGATCGTCTCGGGGAGCTTGCCAATCGGATTGACGCTTGCGCCAAGCACCGGAACTATCTCAGGCACGCCCACCGTTACGGGATCAAGCAACTTTACCCTGCAGGTCAGCGACGCCAATTCCCTCACCGCTTCCAAATCCCTCAGCCTCTCGATCAACACAGGCGTGGTAAGCGGCGGCATCGCGCTGGTCCAGGCCAATGCCATTCAGGGATCGGGCGTGGCGTCGGTCTCGGCCGCATTTCCAGCAAGCAATACAGCCGGCAATCTGATCCTCGCCTTCGTGCGCATGTCTTCGACGACCCAGACTGTCACCCTGTCCGACAGTTTGGGCAATGTCTACACCGACGCGGTGGCGCAGGTGCAGGCGGCGGATGGCCATCAGGTGCACATTTTCTATGCCAAGAACATTGCGGGCGGCGCGAACACGGTGAAGGCCGCGTTTTCGGCGACGAACAACCATCCCTGGCTGGCGATCTACGAATACAGCGGCTTGAGCAAGACGGCTCCGCTGGATCAGACGGCGCATGCGCAGGGCAGCAATGCCGCACCGAGCAGCGGGACGACAGCGATGACGGCGAGCGCCAACGAATTGCTGTTTGCGGGGATTGGGTTGCCGGGCAGTTACACCGGAACGGCTGCAGCGGGCAGTGGATACTCGATGCTGCAGCAGGACACGAGTACATCGGCTGGAGACAACGAGGGAGAGGCGGTGACCTCGACGGGAACATTTGCTGCCACGTTCAATCTAACCAGCAGCACGAACTGGAGCGCCGTTTTAGCCACGTTCAAACCATGAGACTCCAGGGTCAGGTAAGAAAACGGGCGCGCTCGAGACCGTGGACTTATTCCCACACGAATACACCGCACTTCTGCGATTGATTGGCATTTCAGGATTCGACAGATCTCCCAGAGCGTAATTCGGCCGGGCGCCAATCAATTCGTTCGGCGTTTCGCGAGAAACGAATCGACTGAGAAATAATCGTAATCTTCCACGGCCAGCAAAATAAAAACAAACAAGAGATAGATCATCTGGTGAGAGACTACGGTCCAGTCCGATCGCAGCGCCGTGCCGAAGAGCAGCACGGTGACCAGCAAGCCCTCCGCCGTGATAACCCAGCGCGACAGGAACCCTACTATCAGCAGAATTCCAAGCAAACCCTCAAAGTAAGGAAGGACCGTCAAGAAATTATGTACCCATGACATGGGCAAAAGGTTGCCCTCGAACATTTTCTCCGTGACGGGAACGAAATCCTTGCTGATGCCCCAGGTTCTCACGACGTAGTGCATGAGCATGTCGACGCCGAGCGACAGGCGCAGGATGAAGTACCCGAGGGCGCGGCCAAGGGAGTTGTCTCCCGTGCGGCCTGCGTAGCGCTCGATTCGAGCCCCGCGCTCGGACGCGCTGGACTCGATGCGTTCTTGTGATCCGACTGGATTCATCGCTTCACTTCCTGTTCTGCGAATGCAGATTTTTGAATGGCGCCTTGCGCCACAACATATGCCAATCTCTTTCCTGGGTCAACGGCAAGTAGGACGGGCTTCAGCCTGCCGCATTTGATTTCGATTTCGCAAAATTGGAACCCGACAGGCTGAAGCCCGTCCTACTAAGAACTCAGGCGGGCAAATGCTTGCCTTTGGTTTCTTCGCCGAAGGGGACGAGCGCTAGGCCGACAACGAATGCGAGCGCCATCATCGCCACGGGAATTCCGAATGTCTGGAAGTGGCGGATTCCGGCGCCCACCAGAAACGTGAAGCCGGCGGCGAAGAAGCGTCCGAGGTTGGTGATGAACGCGAACGCGCTGGCGCGGCATTCCGTTCCGTACTGCTCCGGCAGCCAGAACGAATACACGATGAAATTCGCTCCGCCCAAGCCGAGCAGCACGGAGCACACTAGAAACCAGGCGATGGCATTCTGCTGCATGTAAAAGACACGGGCGAACGCCAGCCAGATCGCGAACATCATTACCACATAGAAAATCCCGAGCGTGGCGCGGCGCCCCAGCCAATCCGCCAGGAACGGCACGATCAATGCTCCGAGGACCGTGGTGATTCCGAGCAACGCCGTGGAGTACGACGCGAGGCGCGCGCTCTCTACGGCGGTCTTTCCGGCGCGCTCGGCGATGAACGTCATCGCCGTCGGCGCGTACACCGATCCGGCCCACAGCCCGGCGAGCGATACGATAAGGTAGAGAGAATTGACAATCGTCCTGCGGCGATATTGCGGAGAAAAAAGTTTCAGAAACGCGCTGTGCATCGCCCACTTCCCGCCAAGTTCCTGCACTCTGTTTTCCCAGCGCGCGGGCTCGTGCACGTTATTGCGAATCAAGCCGATGAGCAGCGCGGGCACGCCCCCCAGCGCGAACATGGCTCTCCATCCGTAACGGCTGCCGATGAAAATATTCGCGATGCCGGCGAGAAAAAATCCGATGTAGTAGCCCGTGTGCATCAGAGCCGCGCCCATGGTGCGCCGCTCCTCGGGCCAATCTTCGGAAACGAGCGAAGCGCCAATCGACCATTCTCCGCCGATGCCGACTCCCGCCATGAAGCGGAACACCGCAAGGCTCCAGATGCCCGTGGCAAACGCGGCCAGCAGCGTGAACAAAGAAAAACACAAAATGCTGAACATCATGGTGCGCACCCGGCCAAACCTGTCTGCAATCGGTCCCCAGATGAGCGCGGTGCCGTAGCCGATCAGGAATAGCGTGAAGAAGATCCCGCCGTAGTAGCCGAGGTTCGCGGTGGTGGCGGGAATTCCGGAGCGGGGCAGCAATTCCGTCAGCGCCGGAACCAGGACAAGGGAATAGATAAACGAATCCATTCCGTCCATGCTCCAGCCGCCCCACGCGGCCCAGAAGCTGCGGATCTGGTTGCGCGTGAGCTTCGGTTTGGTTTTTGCCGTTATCGGAGTTTGGGTCGTGGTCACGCGAGTCCGAGCACGTAGGCGGCGTTCCGGTCCAGGATTTTTTCCGCGTCCTCGGATTT
>Ga0210409_10007708_pt1 | contig 11054 bp, 6 predicted proteins | sample IncBWH17MmetaG_FD_161649 | JGI IMG/M metagenome (GOLD analysis project Ga0210409, IMG submission 161649) | Forest soil microbial communities from Barre Woods Harvard Forest LTER site, Petersham, Massachusetts, United States - Inc-BW-H-17-M | ecosystem: Environmental > Terrestrial > Soil >...
TTGCGCAGAAGGCGCCGAGCGCCTTCTGCGTTTGAGTTACTGGCCTGCTACTGCGGTGTAGAACGTCAGGTATTGCGGCGCCGCATCCGTATTCACGATTGGGTCAGCGGTCAAAACGCCGCCAGGACCCAACGCGTATGGAGTGATCGAGTTGTCGCCATTGTTATCCACGGCGACGAGAACGCCCGTCGGATCGACCACAATGCCCGTCGGTCCCTTTCCAGTACCAACCGCCAGGCCGACCGGGCTTCCGACAGCACCGTTCGTTCCTATTTTGAAGCCATAGACAGCTCCAGCAACCGAGAGTGATGGTTGATCAACGACGTAGAGATACGTATCCGTGGGATCAACAGCGACGCTGAAGGGGAAGGATGCGGGTGTGGTACCGTCGGTGACCGGAGTTGCAGTCCCAACCTGGGTAAGAATTCCGGTGCTCGCAATCGAATAAACCGAAACGGTGACGTCTCCGCTGTTGGGAACGTAAAGATGTGTTTCGCTTGGATCAAGAGTGCTGTTAAACGGCCCGGTTCCCGTTCCAATTGGGGGTGTCCCGAGCGCTGTGGGTACCCCAGTCGTCCCGTCAATCGAGAAACCAGCGACCGTATTATTACCGCCGTTGACCACGTACAGATAGTCATTCGCGGCGGCGCTCTGGTGGGCGATTTGAACATCTGTCGGAGCAATGATGTTGGTCGTGAATGGACTTCCAGCCATTGCGGTCAGTGCCCCGGTCGTTTGGTTAATGGTAAAGGCGTACACCGCGTCGACCGGCCCTGAACTATTGTTCGCGCTGATGACGTAGAAGAATCGGCCGGTTCGGTCCACCACTCCTTTCGAGGTGCCGTTGCTTCCGGCTGGAACGGGAGGGAAAAGCCCGCCGCCCACGGATGGCGTCACCGCACCCGAAGTCGAGTTCACAGCGAAGACCTCGACAAACGAGACCCCGTCAATGATGTACAGGAAATGGCCAGAGGGGTGAAGCACCACTTGCTGCGGCTGTATCGCCGTCGGTGTGCCGATGGGCGTAAAGACGCCAGTAGCAGCATCCACGGAGTAAGCGTCCATCACATTACCGTTTAAAGCCGCGATGTAGGCAAATCGAGCTTGGGCTGCGACTACGGTCAACGTGGTGCTTCCGGTGCAGGCTGCCGGGCCGGGGCAGGCCGTGCCCGACTCGGTTGCGCTGATCTTGGCAGTCCCTACGGCGACCGCTTGAGCTACACGGGAATTTGCCGGAATGGTTGCCGTGGCGGGCGTGTCAGAAGCCCAAGTGATTGTTCCGGTCAGCGGTTGCGTTGAGCCGTCGCTGAGAAGTTCAAGCACACTGAATACGGCCGTGGTTCCTACAGCGGCCGTGGGGTTGATCGGCGAAACCTTCAAGCCAACCACGACGGGGACCCCGACTGTAAGCGTCGTTTGGCCTACAACGGTGCCAAGCGTCGCGGTAATCATAGAGGCGCCATTGGCAACGCCGGTCGCCAACCCAGAAGCGTCGATTGTTGCGGTGGCCGTGGTGACGGAAGCCCAGGTGACCTGGCCGGTAATGTCCTTTGTGGTGTTCGGGCCACCTACATTCATATAGGTCCCAGTAGCCGTGAATTGCTGGGTCCCTCCGGCATTGATGGTTGGATTTGCAGGAGTGACCGCGATGGATATAAGCGTGCTCGAAGGAGTAACCGTGAGCGCTGCGGCGTTGGAAGTGACGCCGAAAAGATTGGCGGTTATGCTCGCAGTCCCGGCCGCTACCCCCGTTGCAGCACCGCCGGAGACGATGGTCGCGACCGCGGAGTTCGAGGAGGTCCAAGTTACCGCCGACGTTTCATCCTGCGTGGTGCCGTTGGCAAAAAGCCCCGTCGCCGTGAATGCTTGCTGACTTCCAGCCACCACGGAAGCGCTTGTCGGGGCGACCGTCAAACCCGTCAATCTTGGGGCACTTGAGCCCCCTCCACAACCGCTGAAGACCAACCCAACGAATACCGCGAAGAATACAAACGCAAACCGGCGGGGATTCCAGTTCATGACGCCTCCTCAGCACAGGGCAAAATTCGACAACACAACTTCGACAGAGCAGAGGGGGACAGTTGACGACCAAAATCCATCGAAGTGGGCGGCGGAACTAACCTGCGAGCGAGGTTCCAAAAACGAACCAACTGTCCCAAATCCCAACTGGCCTCTGTACAAGGGAACAATACTCGAATCCCATAACGGAACATAGTGGTTACCAAGGCATGGGTGATGTTTCAATTAACAAGCAATTTACTGTATCTCCCGCACCGCTTCTGATATTTCCTTACTGCATCCCGGCCAATTGCGCCGCAGTCCTCCTGGCGGGAACGAAGAGTTGTCCGACTACGGCATTTTCTGTAAAGATGCACGGTACTTCGCACTCCTAGGAACCGACCGACATGCCCAGACTGCAGACCACTGAAGACCAGCGCCTCGAAGAAGCGCACAAGCGCAAGAAGCATTGGAAACGATGGGGACCGTATCTCTCCGAGCGGCAGTGGGGAACCGTCCGCGAAGACTACAGTCCCTACGGGACCGCATGGGAGTTTTTCCCTTTTGAGCATGCCCACGCCAGAACCTATCGTTGGGGAGAAGATGGCATCGCGGGAATTTGCGACCGCCATCAGATGATCTGCTTTGCGATGGCCCTGTGGAACGGCAAAGATCCTATTCTCAAGGAACGGCTCTACGGGCTTACCGGAAATCAGGGCAACCACGGCGAAGACGTGAAGGAGTGCTATTTCTATCTGGATTCCACGCCCACACACAGTTACATGCGGATGCTTTACAAATATCCACACGTGGCGTTTCCCTACCAGCAACTGCTGGAAGAAAATCGCAGGCGAGGAAAGGCCGATCCGGAGTACGAGCTTCTGGACACCGGCGTTTTTGCGGAAAACCGCTATTTTGATGTGTTCGTCGAATTCGCGAAATGCGATGTGGAAGATATCTTGATCAAGATCACCGCGATCAATCGCGGCCCGGAAGCCGCTCCTCTGCACATTCTACCCACCGTATGGTTCCGGAATACCTGGTCCTGGGGAAAGGACTTGCGGCGGCCGACTGCCCGCAAAGCGCCGGACGTACCAGGCGCGGTCTGCGCGGAGTTGGAGCATTGGCAATACGGAAAAAGATGGCTGATTGCTTCCGGCCAGCCGGCGTTGCTATTTACGGAAAACGAGACCAACTACGAAAAGCTGTTCAACTACAAGAATCGTACGCCTTACGTGAAGGATGCCTTTGGCCGCTACTTGATTGAAGACCAAAAGGCGGCGGTAAATCCCAGCCAAGCGGGTACAAAGCTGGCGGCACATTATCCGCTGCATCTGGGACCGGGAGAAACGGCCACGCTGAAACTGCGTTTGACGGACTTATCGCCGCTGGCAGGATTGAACCTGGACTCCCCCGCTGTGGGGATAGTTACTTCCCCGGCTCAGCAAGAACGGACAACCGGGGTGCCAGCGACGAATGATTTTCGCGAAGGTTTCGAAGCGGCCTTTGCGCAGAGGCAAAAGGAGTGCGATGAATTCTATGATTCCCGCATCCCAAAGACCTTGTCGGACGAATCCCGGATGGTAATGCGCCAAGCCTACTCAGGAATGCTGTGGTGCAAGCAGTTCTATCACTACGACGTGTACACCTGGTTGGAAGGTGATCCGGCGGGTCCGGTCCCTCCCAAGGAACGTTGGGATGGTCGCAACAAGGATTGGACGCACCTGTATAACGACGACGTTATGTCCATGCCGGACAATTGGGAGTATCCCTGGTACGCCGCGTGGGATCTAGCGTTTCACTGTATTCCGCTGGCGATAATCGATCCCGATTACGCGAAGGATCAGCTGATTCTGCTTCTCCGCGAATGGTACATGCATCCCAACGGCCAGTTGCCGGCTTATGAATGGGCTTTTGGCGACGTCAATCCGCCGGTGCATGCGTGGGCTGCGTGGCGTGTCTACAAGATCGAGAGGCGCGTACGTGGAGTTGCCGACCGTGCATTCCTGGAAAGGGTATTTCATAAACTGCTTCTAAATTTTACCTGGTGGGTGAATCGCAAGGATCCAGACGGCCGCAACATTTTTCAAGGTGGTTTTCTGGGCTTGGACAATATCGGAGTGTTTGACCGCTCCGCCCCGCTGCCCACCGGCGGCCACTTGGAACAGTCCGACGGCACAAGCTGGATGGGCATGTTTTGCCTGAACATGCTGGCCATGGCGCTGGAGCTCGCCAAGGAAGACATCGCCTACGAGGATGTCGCCAGCAAATTCTTCGAGCACTTTGTCAATATTGCGCGAGCGATGAACGACGTTGGCACCGAGGGGCGTTCGCTGTGGGATGCAGAAGATGGGTTCTACTACGATCTCCTCCATTTGCCGAACGGAGAAGAGCACTTCTTGAAAATCCGCTCGATGGTAGGGCTGATTCCGCTTTTCGCGGTGGAAACGTTGGAACCGGAAATTGTTGACCGGCTCCCGGGCTTCAAGCGGCGTATGCAATGGTTCATAGACAATCACCCGGACGTGCCGGAGCACATTGAAATGACCCAGCGCTCTCCGCGGGGCGTGCGGCGTCAACTGTCGTTGGTCAATCGCAAGCAGTTGAAGCGCGTGCTCACGCGGATGCTGGACGAGACCGAGTTTTTCTCCCCATACGGGATTCGCGCGTTGTCGCGCTACCATCTCGACCATCCCTACGAAGTGGAGGTCGATGGGCACGTCAGCCGCGTGGATTACGAACCGGCGGAATCGACAACCGGAATTTTCGGCGGCAACTCCAACTGGCGCGGGCCCATCTGGTTCCCGGTGAACTACCTGCTGATCGAATCGCTGCAGAAATATCATTACTACTACGGTGAAGACTTTAAAGTGGAGTGTCCGACGTATTCGGGAAATGAAGCCGATCTCTGGCAAGTAGCCGCCGAGATTTCCAAACGGTTGACGCGAATTTTCATGAAAGGCAAGGACGGACGCCGTCCCTTCGCCGGAAAAGACGAACTCTTCAACTATGATCCCTACTGGAAAGATTTGATTTTCTTTTACGAGTATTTCAACGGAGACACGGGTGCCGGATTGGGTGCGAACCACCAGACGGGATGGACAGGGTTGGTGGCGAAACTCCTCGAACAGAGCGGAGAATAACTGTGTCGCTGCTGGCGGAAGTACAATTTGGACGCGAAATCTGCGGTGACCTGGAGGCCGCGGAAAAACGCGAATGGCTGGTCACTAACGGTTTAGGTGGCTACGCCTCTGGAACTGTCGCAGGAATTGCCACGCGGCGCTATCACGGTTTGCTGATGGCGGCCCTTCAGCCTCCGGCGGTGCGCACGTTGCTCGTCGCCGGTGTGGATGAGGTCGCGCGCTATCTCGATACTGCGTACACGCTTGGAACCAATCGTTGGCTCAGCGGATTCGTTTCCCCCAAGGGCTATCTCCAAATCGAAAGTTTCCATCTGGAAGGCACCAAGCCGGTGTGGCGCTTGGCGCTGGCGGACGCCTTACTGGAAAAGCGCATCTGGATGAAGCAGGGCGAGAACACCACGTACGTCGAATACACCCTTGTTCGGGGCAGTGCGCCGATCGAACTGGAAACGAAAATCCTCGTAAACTACCGGGATTTTCACGCTACCACCCATGCGGAAGACTGGCAGATGCACATCGAAGCCATCGATAAGGGATTGGTCGTGCGCGCCTTCGATGGAGCCACACCTTTTTATTTGAAGAGTGAAACGGGCGCATTCGAAGCGAACAACCAGTGGTATCGCGATTTTTTTCTTCCAGAGGAGCGCACTCGAGGACTGGACGATCACGAAGACCGGCTGTTTGCAGGACTGCATCGCTGCACGCTGGTTCCTGGAGAAAGTGTAACCCTAGTGTTTTCGACGGAGATGGGAACCTCCTTAGACGGCGAGCAAGCGCGCGCCGACCGCTCGACACACGAATGGAAGCTCTTCAAATCCTGGCAAGCCAGGCACGCAGCCACATGCCAAGTAGCGGTTGATGACGAACCAGGATGGTTGTGGCAATTGGTGCTGGCTGCGGACCAGTTTATTGTGCGACGCGAATTGCCACAGGACGCCGACGGATTGACCATCATCGCCGGCTATCCATGGTTTTGCGACTGGGGCCGCGACACCATGATTTCTCTCTCCGGCCTCACGCTTCCGCTGGGAAGGCCGGAAATCGCCCGGAAAATCCTGCGTTCCATGGCCTACTACGTCGACGGCGGGATGTTGCCCAACAATTTCCCGGATTCCGGCGGCAAGCCGGACTACAACACCGTCGATGCGGCGCTATGGTTTTTCGAAGCGCTGCGCCAGTATTACTCGGCTACGCAGGACTTAACCTTTGTAAACGAACTGTTCCCGATTTTCGCGAGCATCGTGGACGCGCATGTCCACGGAACGCGCTACAACATTCACGTGGACCCCTCGGACGCGTTATTGTTCGCGGGCACTCCGGACGTGCAACTGACCTGGATGGATTCCAAAGTTGGCGATTGGGTAGTAACCCCCCGGACCGGCAAGCCCGTCGAGATCAACGCACTCTGGATTAATGCCCTGAACACCATGGCGGAGTTTGCCAAGCTGCTGGTGCGGTCCGGCGACGGCTATAGGAAGCTGGCGGAAAAGGCCACCAAGAATTTTCAGAAATTCTGGAACGAGGATCGCAACTATTGCTTCGACGTGATCGATTCGCCTGGCACCCGGAATGATCCCAGCCTGCGACCGAACCAGATTTTCGCGGTTTCACTTCCCGTCAGTCCGCTGTCTCCGCAACAGCAGAAAGGCGTCGTGGACGCCGTGGGCCAGCATCTGCTGACCTCTTACGGACTGCGCAGCCTGGCGCCATTCGAGCCGGGCTACCAGGGGCAATACGGTGGCGGGCCGCGCGATCGAGACTCGGCTTACCATCAAGGCACCGTGTGGGGTTGGTTGCTCGGGCCATTCGCGCTGGCGCACTATCGCGTTTGCGGAGACCCGGCTGCCGCGCAAAGTTTCCTGGAGCCATTGGGCAAAACTATCTACAGCGGAGGACTGGGAACAATCGGAGAAATTTTCGGCGGCGATCCGCCCTTTCTCCCGGCAGGCTGTTACGCACAGGCGTGGAGCGTCGCGGAAGTATTTCGAGCCTGGGAATTTCTTAGCGCCGCAACCAAGACCAAGATCTGACGAGTTATCAGGATCAGGAGACGGATTCGGTTCGGGCCGTGCGTTACTCGAGGTTTGGAACGTGTTCGTACAGCTCGATGAGGACTTTGTTCACTCCCGGCGCTGCCACCAGGAAAAAATTGACCCGCGCTCCATCCGCGCCCGGCCGCGTTCCAGGATAGATCGACTGCACGCCGAACATCTCCCGAAGAATCTGGGAAGCGCGGTCCACATTCTTGCACAGGTATTCGATCTGCTGAATTCCCTCACCAAACTTCTGCAGGAACTTGGCGATCGCGCCACCCCCAGCAAGGTCTTGCGTCGTCAGTATGTCCAGAGACAGTCCGCCCGGAACGTGAATCTCGAATTCGGAGGCATCTTGATCGGGTGGCACTTGCGCCAGCCGCGGAGATCCGGCCGCTTCATGAATCTTTGCAAACGTTTCGGGTGAAACCGCCAAGCCTACGGTCGCTTTGGGATTCGCTCCGCCAAGAAGTTCAGCCAGTTCGGCGTCCGCCCACCATGGGTACACCGCGTGGTCGGCCATGGAACGCCCCTCGCGATAAATCTCCGTGGCGGAAAGCAAGCGCACCTCTGCCTCGGATGAAGCCAACCCCTCAATCGCTCGCACTAGCGCTTCGTTCATAGCCCACCCACCCTGACGCAACACTTTAACGCATCTGGGGCGTTTGAATTTCCTTTTGCGGTGTTGCGGTTTCTAGGATTGCAGCGCTTTCTTCGGCTTCGCAAGGAACGAAACCAGCATGCTGAGAAGCAATATACCGGCAACCACGCTCAACGAAACGGCAACCGAAATGTGCACCCATCGCTCCGCGGCCATTTTCGCGCCGACAAACATCAGCACCACCGCCAGGCCAATTCCCAGGTATTGAAAATAGTCCAGAACGTCGGCAAGCAGAAAATACAAGGCCCGCAACCCTAGAATCGCAAAAACGTTGGAGGTGTAAACGATGAACGGGTCGCGAGTAATTCCGAAGATCGCGGGAATAGAATCCACGGCGAACGTCACGTCCGTAATTTCGACGATCAGCAGCACCAGAAAAAGTGGAGTAGCGGAAAGACGGCCGTCTTCGCGAACGAAAAACCGTGCGCCACTGTACTCCCGGGTGACTCGAAGATGCTTGCTGGCGAAACGAAAGACGGGATTCTTCTCGTAGTGGACTTCCTTATTGCGTTTCCACAGCATGTGCAGTCCGGTGTAAACCAGGAACAGGCCAAACGCCGGCAGGAGCCAATCGAACCGCGCGATCATCGCGGCACCGGCAAGGATCATGATGCCGCGCATCAGCAGCGCTCCCAGGATGCCCCAGGCCAGCACACGATGCTGCACCCGCTCGTCCACGCGGAAGGCGCGGAAAATCACCAGAAACACAAACAGGTTGTCCACGCTCAGCGCTTTTTCAATGACGTAGCCGGTGAGGTATTCCAGCCCTCTCTGTGCGCCGAACGAATGCCAGATAAAAAAGCCGAAGCCCAGAGCCAGCGTAATCCACAGAGCGCTGGCCAGCAGCGCTTCGCGAATGCCGATTTTGTGAGCCTTGCGGTGGAAAACGCCGAGGTCCAGGATGAGTGCGATCAGAACGAAGAGATTGAACCCCACCCAAAGCGGCAGAGTGCCCATGTCTTGAGAATAACTTAAATGGAGAAGGCGCCTGCTTCAAAAGCAAAGAATTCGCTAGCTTTACGGAAGAACTCTAATCATCTAATCAACGATTACGATCACAACCCATCCGATCGTCTTTCTTTCGCTCACTCACTGCGGCGGCCGGTTTGCGTCCGTCCCATTCACGTTACTCAGCTCCAGGTGCGTCGTTTGGCCGGCTTGGACGGTAATCGGTACGTCCCAGCGCAACCGGCGGTCGCCGGCGGCTGCATCCATGCCTAGTGTGCTGATCCAATAATTCCCCGGCGCCAGGCCGTTCAGATGCGCGCGGCCGTCCAGGTCCGTGTCCAGCTTGGCCGTGAGGTACTTTGTCTGCGCGACGTCCGGGGCCAATTGCGCAAGCCTGCCGCGATGATCCGCATGCAAACGGTCCCAAGCCAATTTTGGATTCACACCTTCCAATTCAAGCTCCATGCCATTCACGGTTGACGGATGCGTTTCAATGAACTTCTTCAATGCCACCATGTACTCGTCTTTTTGCTTCTGGTACTTCTCCGGATTCGTGGCTTTCTCTGCGTCGCGGAATTTCGGTACCGGGAGGCCGTTGGTAACGCCGCCGCTGTTGGATTTCTGATAAGCCACCAGAAATTCGGGAACTTTCAGTATGTCGTCCGGAGTGACCACTTTATCGAGCTCCGGGATAGTCAGATCCATGATGTCGTGCGCGTTCATCCACGTCTTCAGTTCCGGCGACACCTTCATGTTCTTGATGAATTCTTCGCGGCTCGGCAAAACGTCTTGTCCGGCAGCTTCCTTTGTCACGTCGGCGTAGCTGCGCGTCAGGACATAAAACGTGAATTGGCGCACCGGCTCAGGGCGCGCGCCCGTCGGCGTGACGCGAGCCGTCAGGTCCAGGCTGCCGGAGGAATTCTGAGCAGCAGAAACACGGCTGAAAAGGGCGAGCAAACAGAGCAGCAGCGCGGGGCATAGATATTTTCGCATGTGCCGAATGTTACCAGAAAGGATTTACGTGGGAGACGGATTGCGCGGACAGTTGTCCAATACGTCTAAACGGGGCGGTGCTGCATTGCGAAGAAATTGCTTTTATTAGTACAGCCGGAAGGTCACTTCGAACGGTACTGACACCGGAACCGGCCTGCCGCCCGGACCGATGGCGGGCTTGCAGCGCCAGGTCTTCAATGTAGTGATCACCGAATCATCCAAGCCGAGGCCCGGGCTCTTGACCACGCGCAGCGGATTCACACGGCCATCCACGGTAACAATCGCATCCACCAACACTGTGCCGGAATATTTTGCTTTGCGCGCTTCATCGGAATACGGGGGTTGCGGAGAGTAGAAGCATGCCGGCAAACCCACCCCATTCATGCCTGCCCGAAACATTCCGCCCCCGGTGCCGCCGCCTTCGCCGGGCCCGAGGCCAGCGCCGTTGCCGCTCCCGATGCCGCCACCGTTACCCGAACCGATACCGCTTCCACCGCCCGTGCCATTCGAGTTGGTGACGCTGGCAGCCAATGGATCGCCCATATTCGGCATGTTGTTGTTCTGAATCTTGAGATCCGGTGGCCCCAGAAGCGTGGCCTCCATGGGTAGCTTGGGATTAGGATTCTTGAAAACGACCGTTGGCTTGGAGAACTGCTCCATCGCAAACCTTGGCGCGCGGCCCTTGCTCGCAACGATTGTGGAGTGCTCGCCGCCGCCACCACCTCCGCCGGCTGGCTTTTGGCCCGCAGGCAGCTTGTTGAGATATGGCGATATGTCCAAGGGAGTGACATCGACTTTGTTTACCGCTTTTGTGGGTCGCCCGCCAAAAAAGAGGAAAGGCAAAACTAGCAACGCGATAATGCATACGTGAGCTGCGATGGACAAAATCTGCACCCAGCCGAAGTTCTCGTTCTTCGACCAGATATCTTTCACCTGAACCGGCTTGATTCCCGGCGGCAGAGCCGGCGGCTTGCTCGGCGAGAAAAATTCTTTGATCCGGTCGCCAAAACTTCCGAAGCTTCCGCCCCAATCCACTTCCAGTCGCTTGTTGATGGGAGCCTTCGACGCCGGAGGGGCGGACAAAAAGAATCGTAGATTTTCCTTGATCCCCGAGCCAAACGAGGACTTGGTGAACGGCACATCGCTGCGTTCTGTAATTTTAACCGGCCGCTCTACCAGAAATTGCTTCAGGTTGGACCAGAAATCGTTCGGCATCAACTGCGCCGGACTGTCGAAATCGGGAAGCGCTTCCCGCGGTACCGGAATGACTTCCTCGGG
>Ga0210409_10007710_pt1 | contig 11053 bp, 8 predicted proteins | sample IncBWH17MmetaG_FD_161649 | JGI IMG/M metagenome (GOLD analysis project Ga0210409, IMG submission 161649) | Forest soil microbial communities from Barre Woods Harvard Forest LTER site, Petersham, Massachusetts, United States - Inc-BW-H-17-M | ecosystem: Environmental > Terrestrial > Soil >...
CCGGTATTAATTGTTATTGCAGCTTGTCTGGCCTTACTGATCACTTTTTTCTTTTATAGGCGGGTTTCTTCGGATTTTAATACGAGAACCAGGCTTCAGCAGGCCTTACAAGATAAAAAAGATGAAATGGATACCCGTATCCGGGTGATACAGGAATTGTCTAGTCAGATTTCCAAAGGAAATTACCACATCAGACTTGAACAGGAGGGCGAAGATGGTTTGGGAAGTCTTGCCGCGCATTTGAATGCCATGGCAGAATCTTTGGAGTATTCTTTCGGTTTGCTGGCCGATAAAGAATGGCTTCAGGCGAGTATAGCGGGACTGAACGATAAAATGGTGGGAGAAAAAGGAGTGGCTGAGCTGGCCCATGATATCCTGGATTTTACTGTAGAAAGGACGGGCAGTCAAATAGGTGCCTTTTATCTGCTGGAGAATAAGAGCCTTGTACTTAGTGCAGGTTATGCCCTTAATCATCAGGAAGAAACTAAACTTATTCCTTTAGGGGAAGGGACTGTGGGGCAGGCGGCACTTTCTGGGAAACAGGTTTTGCTAAATGATATTCCAGAGGGAGAACTGACCATTAGCTATGCCTCAGGAAACACTCGGCCAAGGAATATTGTGGCTGTCCCTGTCATCAGGGATGCTACTGTTGTGGGTGTTCTGGAATTTGGCTCACTGGCGGTCTACAGCCATCTTCAATTGGATTACCTGAACAGTATTGGGTCGAATATAGGAATTGCCATTCACGTTGCTCAGAACCGGAAGCGGTTGCAGGAATTCCTGGAAGAAACTCAGGCTCAGGCCGAAGAGCTTCAGGCCCAGCATAGTGAACTGGAGGGTTTGAATGCAGAATTGGAAGCGCAAACGCAGAAAATCCAAACCTCTGAAGAGGAGCTGAGGGTACAACAGGAAGAGTTGCTCCAGAGCAATCAGGAACTGGAAGAGCGGACCAGTTTGCTCGAAGAGCGGAATCAGCTGATACAGGAAAGAAACCTGGAGATTCAGCAAAAAGCGCAACAGCTGGAACTCAGTACTAAATATAAATCGGAGTTTCTGGCCAATATGTCGCATGAGTTGAGAACGCCACTGAATTCTATTCTGTTGCTGTCTAAACTGATGTCAGAGAATAAGGAGCTGGATAAGGAGTATATTGAATATGCTGAAGTGATCCAAAGTTCCGGACAAGGCTTACTTGGGCTGATTGATGAAATCCTGGATCTTTCTAAAATAGAGGCAGGTAAAATGAAATTGGAATTTGCAACGGTAAGTGTGAATGAAGTTGCGACAGATATGCGTTCTTTATTTAATCCGATTGCGAAAAATAAAGGATTAGATCTCATTGTTGAAGTAGAAAAGGATATCGATCCAGTTTATACAGATAAAATGAGACTGGAGCAGATTTTAAAGAACCTGCTGTCGAATGCGATTAAATTCACAGGCCAGGGAAAAGTAAGCCTGACAATTACCTCAGATAAAGAAAATCGTGCGTTGCTGTTTAAAGTTTCTGATACAGGAATAGGCGTTCCGGTAGAAAAACAACAACTAATCTTTGAAGCCTTCCAACAGGCAGATGGTTCTACGCGAAGAAAATTTGGCGGTACCGGATTGGGATTATCTATTAGCCGGGAACTGGCGAAGCTGCTTGGAGGTGAGATTGAGCTAACCAGTAAAGAAAATGTGGGTAGTGAATTTACATTGTCCTTATTCTTGAATGGAGCGGAAAAAGGGGAAAACCTTGGGAAAAAAGAGCCTGTTTTTGCGGTGCCAAATTATGTAGATACGATTCCTGAGGCGCTTCCGGAAAGGTTTACTGTTACAGAGATCCCTCAGGAGGTGGAAGATGACAGAGGTCATATCCTGAAGGATGATAAGGTGATCCTGATTATAGAAGATGATACGGCTTTTGCAAAAACGCTATTGTCATTTACCAGGAAAAGGAATTATAAGGGAATTGTGGCAGTTAGGGGTGATGTTGGTATAGAAATGGCAAATCATTATCATCCGCTGGCGATTCTTCTGGATATTCAGCTTCCGGTTAAGGACGGTTGGCAGGTCATGGAAGAGCTTAAGGCAAATCCAAAAACCCGGCATATCCCAGTACATATTATGTCCTCACTGGAAGTAAAGAAGGAAAGCCTTTTAAAGGGAGCTGTTGATTTCATTAATAAACCAGTGGCCCTGGAGCACATGAAGCAGATCTTTCATAAGCTGGAACATGCACTAAGCAGGCACCCTAAAAAAGTATTGATTGTAGAAGAGAACAAACAACATGCGGAAGCTTTGAGTTATTTTCTAAGCAATTATAGCATTCAAACAGAAGTGGCAACGAATGTGACACAGAGTATAGACGCGCTGAAAAAGCAAGAGGTGGATTGTGTGATTCTGGATATGGGCATTCCAGATAGAAATGCCTATGAAACACTGGAAACGATTAAGAAAAGTGAGGGATTGGAGAACCTGCCGATTATTATTTTTACTGGAAAAAATTTGTCAAAGGGAGAAGAAAACCGGATCAAACAGTATGCTGATTCTATTGTGGTGAAAACAGCCCATTCTTATCAGCGGATATTGGATGAGGCAGGTCTTTTCCTACATTTAGTGGAAGCCAAAGAAGAAGATAAGAAAAAGCCTGTGTCGGAAAAACTTGGAGGCCTTTATGAGGTTTTGAGTAATAAAACGGTTTTGATTGCGGATGATGACGTGAGGAACATTTTTTCGCTCACCAAAGCCCTGGAGCAACATAAGATGAAAGTGCTTGCCGCTACCGACGGAAAGGAAGCTTTACAGATCTTAAAGGAGAATCCATTTGTGGATATTGTGTTGATGGATATGATGATGCCGGAGATGGATGGCTATGAAAGTACCAAACAAATCCGGAAGATTCCCGCGTATAAAAATCTGCCTGTACTTGCGGTTACTGCAAAGGCGATGATGGGAGACCGGGAGAAATGTATTGCAGCGGGGGCATCTGATTATATTTCAAAACCTGTGGATATAGACCAGCTGGTTTCTTTGCTAAGGGTTTGGTTGTATAATAGAGTTTAAAAGACATAACCGTAGAGTTTATGGGAAACACTAAAAAAGTATTAATAGTAGATGATGATAACCGCAATATATTTGCTCTTAAAGCGGTTTTGAAGGCAAAGGGCTATACTTGTTTGTCGGCTACTGGTGCAGAGGAGGGGCTTCAGCTTTTGGCGGAAGATGAAGAAATTGGCGTGGTGCTGATGGATATGATGATGCCGGGAATGGACGGTTATCAGGCCATGGCAAAAATGCAGCAGATACCAGATCTTAAAGATATTCCTGTAATTGCTGTAACCGCTCAGGCTATGGTTGGCGACCGGGAGCGGTGTTTGGAGGCCGGAGCCAAAGGTTATGTCTCCAAACCAATTAACGTGGATAGTTTAACACAGTTACTCTCACAACATCTAAAATAAACAATTTGGAACTGCCTTTAATTAGCGATGAACAGGTTGAGATCTTGTTGTCAGACCTTTTGGAACATTATGGATATGACTTTACGGGCTATTCTAAAGCTTCCTTGAAGAGAAGGGTGATCCGGCTGTATTCCCTGGATAAAATTCCGGGCTTTGCCGAGTTCAGATATAAGATTATTAATGACAACGTATATTTTAAGCGATTTGTAGAACAGATTACGGTAAACGTTACAGAGATGTTCCGGGACCCTGTGTTCTTTAAAACGCTGCGTGATGTTGTGCTGCCCAGGTTGGGAACTTACCCTTTTATCCGGATCTGGCTGGCTGGCTGTTCTACCGGAGAAGAGGCCTACTCTATTGCTATCCTGTTAAAAGAGTTGAATTTACTGCATAAGTCGTTGATCTATGCAACGGATCTTAACCCCTCTGTGCTGGAAAAAGCAGGACAGGGGATGTTTCAGCTGAGTTATATGAAACAATATTCAGAGAATTATATACTTTCCGGTGGGAAAAATGATTTCTCAAGTTACTATACAGCAAAATATTCACTTGCAAAATTTGATGACGAGCTCCGTAGCAAAATGATTTTTTCGACACATAATCTGGTTTCCGATCATTCTTTTAACGAATTTCAGTTAATTTTATGTAGAAATGTGCTGATCTATTTTGACCGTGATTTACAACATAAAGTACTGGAGCTTTTTGATGACAGTCTGGAAGACCTCGGCTATTTGGCCCTGGGGACAAAAGAAACGATAGACTTTTCCAGGATTTCGAGAAAGTACAAAAGATTGCAGAGCGAGAAGATCTGGCGAAAAACGAATTAAAATGGAAAACTGTGAAGCTTTAATTATTGGAGGATCTGCGGGAAGCCTGGATGTTTTACTTCGGGTGTTGCCTGCAATTAAGCCAGATATAAGATTTCCGGTTATTATTGTGATACATAGGAAGCATGGAGCTGATTCTTTACTGCCTGAACTGCTTTCAGGAAGGACGAGAATGGAGGTTAAGGAGGTGGAAGAGAAAGAAGAGATTGTTCCTGGAACAGTCTATGTTGCTCCTTCAGATTATCATTTACTGGTGGAACTGAACAGGACATTTTCTTTGGATTACTCTGAAAAGGTAAACTATTCCAGACCGGCGATTGATGTTACATTTCAGACAGCTGCTGAAGTTTATAAAAAGAAACTGGTGTGCCTATTGCTTTCGGGTTCAAATTCAGATGGTGTTAATGGCTTGCAAACGGTTAAAGAATGGGGTGGAATGGCTGTTATCCAGAATCCGGATACAGCTCAGGTAGCCTTCATGCCACAGCAGGCAAAACAGCATGTGAAAATAGATCGAATTTTAAATATTGAAGATATGGCAGAATTCATAAATTTGTTGTCCTAATAACCCCTATAAATGGCTACACCAAAAAAAGTCTTCATTTTTGATGACAATGCGGAAATACTGGAATTATGTACGATTATCCTGGAGGATGCTGGCTACGAAATTAAGACTTCCTCAACTTCCAATGATATCATTGACCAGGTAACGGCATACACACCAGACCTGATCTTTATGGACAACTGGTTACCGGATGTAGGAGGAATAGATGCAACCAGGGAGCTTAAAAGGCACGAAGAGCTAAAGCATATTCCCGTTATCTATTTCTCTGCCAATAACGATGTAAAGTCACTGGCAGAGCAAGCGGGAGCCGATGGATACCTCTCTAAACCTTTTGATATTGAAGATTTGGAAAAGATCGTAAGCAAACATTTATAAGTTTAGTTTTTCATTCAGCCTGTCTCTTCTTCTACACCTGTAACGCGCTTTCGGGCAGGTTTAATTTCATTTTTTCCAAAGCGATAGGTCAGGGTTATCCGGCCAACCTGGCTTTCATTCTTTTGGTTCAGATTGTATTTAAGCCCAGGATAGGCACTGCTGAGCTTGGTGATCTGTGTATTGAAACATCACTAAGCGCAAGCTTTTATTGTCCAGTGCGAATACCTTCGAGGTTAAGAGTGAATACCCATCATGTTTGCTTTGAGGTAGTAGGCCCCAGCTTTGATCTGATTGAATTGAAACCTTCCCTGAGGATCTGTCAAGGCTGTTTTTATCAGGGTAGAATCAGGTAGGTGGAACAGGCTACGGTTACATAATCAATATGCTTTTCTTTTGTATCCGGAAAGATGAAGTAATAGCGTCTGCGGTTTCTTATAGACGGCGAAAGCAAGGAAAGGTTACAGAAAAGTTGAAAGTTCTCTCCATGGGCTATAAAAAAAGCCGGAAATTTTATTTTTCCGGCTTCTAAAAATTTAAATGAAGGTTACTTAACGCCTAAAACGTCTACACCCTGTTCAAAAATGATATCTACAGGAATCCCCTTTTTACTAAGTCTGTCCAGATCAGATTGTAACTCTGCGGGGATGACTGCTTTTTCCTTTTGTACTTTGACAACAGCATTGTAATCTCCATTTCCCTGGAGGGTGATGATGACATTGCTCAGTTCGTTCATGGCAGTGGCGAATTTGTCAAAATCAACTTTATAAGTTCCCGCTTCTGTTCTTAAAAAAGCACCTTTCTCTTTGAAAAAGTTGAAACATTGCATGTTGGCTTTTCCATGTGCGCTGGCCGCACCAAATCTTACAGAACGGAGGATTCCCGCCATAAAGGTGGTATAATAGTCTTTTATGTCTCCTGTGAGCTCTCCTTTTTTATGTAAGCCTGTTACCATATAAAGACCCAGGATATCCGCTTTACCTTCTTCCAGCCAGGAATATTGCTCTTTTAAGGCTTCTTTAACAAATCCTTTGCCGGAGATGGTTTTTTTGATTCCAAGACCATGGGCAACTTCGTGGAACATCACATTGGCAAAGAAAGCATCAAATTTAATATATTGCTGCTGATCTTTATCGATCAGTTCCTTAGCGATAGGAATAAGGATTTTATCAAATTTTGCCTTCATGGCATTTTTCAGCTGAGAACGGCGGGTGCCTTTTTTTTGTTGGTTAATCTCATCATTAGGAAGGTTTACTGCAATGGTTTTTGATCCGGCGTTACAATCTCCTGCATAATAGACCACGTCATAGGCATTTAGTTCACTGTCGGTGCCCGGAGTTTCTGTTTTGTATTTTTCTGCAACCGGAAGGCCTTTTTGTAATTCTGGCAACATACTTACATATTTTGCAAGACGTTTACTCCAGACCCTGTCTTTCACGAGTACGTAAGACTCATAAGAGGTGCGGGCATTAAACATTTTGTCTTCGTAATTTTCAATCGGCCCGATAATAATGTCGAGGCCATTGTTCTTCATGTCCAGCCAGGCATAGTCACTGGCCGTATAATTATCAGTAACCAGAGCCTCTGATCTTAAATTCAGGTATTTCTTTAGTCCGGGATCTTCTGCCAGCAGGGCTGCCTGCTTGAGTAGACTTGAGGCTTGCTGAAGTTCCGTTGCAAAAAGTACATGATAAGGAACGACACTTAATTTACCTGCTTCATCTTTTTTGATTACGGAATAAGGGTTGAACTTGTCTTTGAGGCTGGCTTTTTCAATCTCTTCTTTGGTCATACCTTCCGGATAGAACGTGGCGCCATCTGGTTTAGGGCCAATTGCTGTGATGAAAGGTTTATCGCCATTGAGCCTATCCCAGGGACCATAATTGATTTTTATAAATGATCTTGAATTTTCGTCTTTAACTGTATTGAGGAGGCTATCTGCTTTTGGGTAGGTTTGTTTCCAGAACAAGTCATCCATAATCTGGGCTGCCTGAATCAATAAGGGCAATATTTTTCTTTCGTTAATACTGAGGTCATTCAGGTTCGTGGTCAGTTTTACGGTTTCATAGATGCCGATGCGGTGATTTACGTAGTCTTGTAAGCTGTCTTGTGCAGCGGTCGATTTTCCTGTTTTAGCCGTTTTTTTGTCCGGATTGCCCGTACATGATGCCATGCCTGCGACTACAGCACAGCCGATGAGGAGATGAGTTGCCTTTTTTATGTTCTTCATCTTGGATGTTTTTGTTTTATTGTGTTTGTCGGGCATCTGTTTACTTGCCTGGCCCACAATTGTTTTTCATGAATATTCTTTAACTGCCCCCGAATGCGAGATTTAAATTTCCCAGCATTTAAGAGTGCAACTAAATTAGTAAAAAAATGCAGGGCACAAACAAAGTTTAAGGTATTCCAAACCATTTAGATAAATATTGGTTAATTTCACAGGGTGATTAAAAAATTGAAAATGTCAAACCAAAGCTTCCCGGCAAACATTTTGCTGATCTGCAGTACTGTTCTTTTTTTTGGCGCGTGTTCCTCAGGCAGGTATGCTGCGACGAATAAGGTTTACAAGCAGCAGGCAAAATCTTTTGCCGAAACGATACAGGCTTTTCCGCCCGAAAATCAACGGATAGATTCTTTAGGTGAAGGTTTACAGTCATTTATAGGGACCGTGAACTTTGGTATCAGAAAACCTAATTTTGTGATCATTCATCATACCGCGCAAAGTTCCCTGGATGAAACTATAAAGACATTTACATTGACTAAAACACAGGTTAGCGCGCATTATGTGGTCAGCAGGGATGGTAAAGTGGTGCAAATGGTTAATGATTATTTACGGGCGAATCACGCTGGTGTGGGGCGATGGGGAAATGATACTGATCTGAATTCTTCATCTATTGGAATTGAACTGGATAATAATGGGAATGAGCCATTCTCCGACGCGCAGATCAATAGCTTATGTTACTTGTTGGCGACTCTGAAAAAAAAATATAATATTCCAACTGCAAATTTTATTGGCCATGCGGATATTGCGCCGAAGCGGAAACCTGATCCAAATAAATTTCCCTGGAAGAAACTGGCAGAAAAAGGGTTTGGCTATTGGTATGATCCTGTACTGAAATTACCGCCAGCTGATTTTAATACTGATGTGGCGCTTCGTTTGATTGGTTATGATATCAGTAATATCGGAGCAGCAATAACGGCTTTTAAGCGGCACTTTGTGCAAAGTGATATTACACCGAAGCTAACGCCTGCAGATAAACTGATCTTGTACAATTTATATACAAAGTACCTGTAAGGGGCTACGGAAGGATTTTATAACAAAAAAGCGACTGATCCAAAGAATCAGTCGCTTTTTTGTTAAAGCTATTTACTCCCCTTAGCCCAGGCATCTTTAAGACCAACTGTCCGGTTAAAGATCAATTTGTCTGGTGTGGATTCTTTATCAAAACAATAGTACCCTTTGCGAATGAACTGATACTTTGAATCCACATCTGCATTGGCAAGATAAGGTTCTATATAGGCATTTTTGATCACTTCAATACTGTTTGGATTCAGGTAATCTTTAAAATCACCTTCTTCGCTATCTGGAGATTCCACACTGAATAAGCGGTCATAGATACGTATCTCAGCCGTTTTAGCGTGTGCTTTACTCACCCAATGGATTGTTCCTTTAACATTAATACCACTAGTATCTTCGCCGCTTTTGGATTCTGGAATATAACTGCAGTGGATCTCGGTTACATTTCCATTTGAATCTTTTACAAAATCCTCACATTTTACAATATAGGCATGTTTAAGTCTTACCATCGCTCCGGGAGCAAGCCTGAACCATTTTTTTGCAGGTTCCTCCATAAAGTCTTCACGCTCTATCCAAAGCTCATTGCTGAAAGGGATTTCCCGGTGACCGCCTTTATCTTCGGCCTCAGGGTTGTTTTCTCCAACAAGGATCTCTTCCTGGCCTGCCGGATAATTCGTGATGACCATTTTGATAGGGTCTGTAACGGCCATAACCCGGTTAGCTGTTTTATTCAGGTGTTCGCGGATGCAAAACTCTAAAAGACTGAGCTCAATCAGATTTTCTCTTTTTGCGATTCCGATCCTTTCACAAAATTCACGAATGCTTTCTGGAGTGTACCCGCGGCGTCTCAATCCACTAATGGTTGGCATACGGGGATCGTCCCAGCCGCTAACCACACCTTCGTTAACCAGTTGCAGGAGTTTACGCTTACTCATGACAGTGTAGGTCAGATTTAAACGGGCGAATTCATACTGGTGTGAGGGAAAGATGCCCAGCTTTTCTATGAACCAGTCGTAGAGTTCGCGATGTGACACATATTCCAATGTACAGATAGAATGGGTGATTTCCTCAATGCTGTCGCTTTGTCCATGAGCAAAGTCATACATTGGATAAATACACCATTTGTTGCCGGTTCTGTGATGTTCTGCGTGTTTGATACGATATACTATAGGATCCCGCATCAGCATGTTAGGGCTGGACATATCTATTTTCGCCCTTAGTGTACATGCCCCGTCTTCAAATTCTCCGCTTTTCATCCGGGTAAAAAGATCGAGGTTCTCTTCTATGCTGCGGTTCCTGTACTGGCTATCTACGCCCGGTTCAGTGGGAGTTCCTTTTTGTGCTGCAATTTCTTCAGCAGTACTGTGGTCAACATAGGCCAGGTTGTTTTGAACCAGTTTGACTGCAAAATCATATAGCGTGTCAAAATAGTCTGAGGTGTAGAGTTCATTTTTCCATTGAAATCCGAGCCATTTGATGTCTTCCTGCTGACTGTTTACATATTCGGTTTTCTCTGTAACCGGGTTTGTATCGTCAAATCTTAAATTGGTATAGCCGCCATATTTTTGGGTCAGTCCAAAATTCAGGCAAATAGCCTTGGCATGACCAATGTGCAGATAACCATTTGGCTCTGGTGGAAAACGAGTTATCAAAGTTTTGTATTTTCCGCTGTTTAAATCGTTTTCAATGATCTCTTCAATAAAGTTCAATGATCTTTCCTCACTCATAAAAACTGTAAATTTAGACTCCAAAGTTAACATAAAACCGCTAAAATAATTACTTTTACCTTTCACAATTCGTATAATTTATGAGCAGTACATTAAACAGACCAGTACGTGTTTTAGTCGCTAAAGTTGGGCTGGACGGACATGACAGGGGAGCAAAAGTGATTGCAACCTCGTTACGTGATGCAGGAATGGAAGTGATCTATACCGGTCTCCGCCAGACTCCTGAAATGGTCGTTAATACGGCTCTGCAGGAAGATGTGGATGCGATCGGAATTTCGATCCTGTCTGGCGCACATATGACAGTCTTTCCAAAGATTATCGCTGTAATGAAAGAAAAAGGATTGTCTGATGTATTGTTAACAGGCGGGGGGATTATTCCTGAGGGAGATATGCAGAAGCTGAAAACCCTCGGAGTGGGTGAATTATTTGCACCAGGTACAACTATGGTTACAATTGTTGATTATATTAAAAACTGGGTAGCTGAAAATAGAAATTTCTAAATTATGGATTATCAAAACATTATCTCAGAAATAAAAGATCAGGTCCTGCACCTGACAATTAATCGGGAATCTAAATTAAATGCATTGAATAAGGATACGCTGGCTGAGCTTGCAGATGCAATTTCTTTTGCAGAACGTCATGAAGATATTAGAGCGGTATTACTCACAGGAGCAGGAGAAAAAGCTTTTGTGGCGGGTGCTGATATCTCGGAATTCGCCCATTACAATGCCCGGGAGGGAGCAGAGCTGGCTGCTCATGGGCAGGCCACTGTATTTAACGCCATTGAGAACTGCTCCAAAGTTGTTTTAGCAGCCATCAATGGG
>Ga0210409_10007711_pt1 | contig 11051 bp, 10 predicted proteins | sample IncBWH17MmetaG_FD_161649 | JGI IMG/M metagenome (GOLD analysis project Ga0210409, IMG submission 161649) | Forest soil microbial communities from Barre Woods Harvard Forest LTER site, Petersham, Massachusetts, United States - Inc-BW-H-17-M | ecosystem: Environmental > Terrestrial > Soil >...
CACGAAAAAACCAAAGGCAATTTAGCTCCAGAGGACGACGCGCTCCTCCTCGATCTTGTTGGCAAGCTGAAGATGACCTATCTCGAGGTCAACCAGGCCGTGGCCGCGCAAGCCGCCGCGAAGGCCAAAGCAAAGACTCGTTAGCAGCGCTTGCAACTTGTTTGCCCCGCGCCTCCCTGCCACAGGCGGCCCCGAAAGGCCGCCGCGTGCGAAATTCCCAACTTTACGCGTGCTTCGATACAATCTCCTCTAGGTTATGCCCGCCGCTCCCATAAAAGTCACCGTGCTCGGCTCCGGAACCTCCATGGGCGTGCCCTCCCTCGCCTGCCATTGCCGCGTTTGCACGTCGCCGGACCCCCACGACAATCGCCTGCGCCCTTCCCTGCTGCTCTCGCGCAACGGAGAAAACGTGGTCATCGACACCACGCCCGACTTTCGCCAGCAAGCGTTGCGCGTCGGCCTCGATCGCCTCGATGCCATTCTGCTCACCCACGCCCACGCCGACCACATTCTCGGGTTCGACGACATTCGGCCTTTCAACATTCGGCAGAAATCTTCGCTCCCGGTGTACGGCACGGAGGAAACGTTTCGCGTGATTCGCCGCGCCTTCGCGTACGTTTTTGACGACGCGCCCTCGCAAAGCACCGTGCCCAGCGTGGACCTCCACGTCATCAACGGCTCGTTCGAACTGATGGGCGTGCAGATTGTTCCCGTCCCGCTGCTGCATGGCGATCTTAGTGTGCTCGGCTTTCGCTTTGGCCGCGCCGCCTATCTCACTGACTTCAGCTCGCTGCCGGATTCTTCGGCCGCGCTCCTGGAAGGTCTGGACGATCTAATCCTCGACGCCCTGCGTGACATTCCTCACCCCATGCACCAAACGGTTGACCAGGCACTGGCGCTGATCGAAAAATTGAAGCCGCGCCGCGCCTGGTTCACCCACATCGCCCACGATCTGGCCCACGCGGAAACCAACGAGCGCTTGCGCCGGCTCGGTCTGCGCCACGTGCAACTCGCCTACGATGGCCTGCAGTTCGAGGTGCGCGTCGACGCTGCTTCTTCGTTCCCCCGCCGCTCAGCGGCCCCTGCCGAATCCATTCTCACCTCGGTCCTGGGCTTCACGTCGCCGGAGCAATGGGCCGCTCACTACGCTCCCTCCGGCCGCGGCAGCATCCTGGCCATCGGCAATTTCGATGGCATCCATCTCGGCCACCAGGCCATCCTGCGCGCCGCCGTCCAGCGCGCCGCCAAAACGAACGGCGTCGCCACTGCGCTGACCTTCGATCCCTCGCCCCGCAGAGTCCTGCGCCCGGAGTCCGCACCCCTGCGCGTTTCCACGAACGCACAGCGCATGGATTGGTTCGGCACCGTCGGTCTCGAGGCCGCCGTCGTCCTCCCCTTCACGCTCGAGCTCGCGCGCCTCTCTCCGGAACAGTTCGTCGAGCAAATTCTCGTTCGTGGACTTCACGTGCGCGCCGTGCTGGTCGGCGAAAATTTTCGTTTCGGCCACCAGCAAAGCGGAAACGTAGCCCTGCTCCGCGAGTTGGGCGCGCGCCACGGGTTCGCCGTCGAGGTCATACCGCCGGTCGCCCTCGATGGCGAAATTGTTTCCAGTACCGCCATCCGCCGCGAAATCGCCGCCGGCAACGTCACCCATGCCGCGCGACTCCTCGGCCGCCCCTTCGCCCTCACCGGTGAAATCGTCGGCGGCACTGGCACCGGCCGCCGCTTCACCTTCCCCACGCTGAACCTGAAACCAGAACAAGAACTTCTGCCCGCTCGCGGCGTCTACGTAACGCGCACGCTGCTCGAAGGCGAAACCAAGAGCCGCCGCTCGGTCACCAACGTTGGTATGCGCCCCACCTTCAACGGCGCCTCCCTCAGCGTCGAAACGCACCTCCTCGATTTTTCCGGTGAAGTCACCGCAAAGCGCATGGAGGTCCGCTTCTGGAAGCGCCTCCGCGAAGAAAAGAAATTCACCGGCTCGGAAGAGTTGCGCGCCCAAATCGCCCGCGACATCGCCACCGCCCGCCGCTTCTTCATGCGCCTACGCCGCTACCGCACCGCCCGCCAACCCGTGCCAAACTGAAGCGATGCCATTATCGATTGATTACACCACGTTGAGGTAGAGCTCCAGAATGCGCTGCGCCGAGGACCAATTCGGCCACCGGGACAAGCGTGAACTCGGCGCCCTTGCGGAGGATCGAGCGAAGAACAGGTTTTTTGCCAGTTGCTGGGTAAGGTGGACCCTCCGCGAATGCGGCCGCCTTCCATATCATCTTCAGCAGCGCTATTTCTTGTTAAGATCGTCGTTCTTGTAGTACTTCGTGCCCTGCAGGGTTATCTGGAGCGCGAGACCATTCTTGGTGATCTGGTAGACCCATACTCCGTCGGCAACCTCGACCGCTCCCGAGTAAGCTCCGCCCGCCTTGCCAGCCTTGGCCGCGGCGTCCGCTTGTGCTGAGCCCGACCATCCGGAGTCGAGGAACTGGTTTAGAGCGCTATCGTTCTCGAACACAAAAATCACTCTATAGTTCTTCACCCCCACGCCCAGACCCGCGCCGGCGGAGATCATCTTCATAAAGGTTTCCTGTTTACTCTTGGAGTTGATCGCGATCCCTGCGCCGCGGGCCGTACTCAAAAGAAACAGGTTCGTTCCCATGTTGTTGAAAACGGCGTACCCTGCTGACTTTTCGATAGACGGCTGAGCTGTGGGCTCCCTCTTGTATAAGTCCTGCAGAGTTTGGGCCGCCATCTTGCGGGCTTTCTGCCTCTTTTTCTCGTTGTCATCCGCGGCAGCGGATGCGACTGCGAGCAGCGAGGCCATGGCGAGCATGCATGCGATCAATTTAATTCTCATATTCAGGCACCTCGAACTAAGCCAATAGTTACGGACAATATTTCTGCCTCGATGGAGACGCTACTGGCAAAACCACTAGGTGCATGCCTCGGTCCGAGCAGGTCCTCAAATCCGGCGCTGGTTGCTTCCGTGCCCGATAGCTCGGGAAACCTGACAAGTTGACAGTAAAGAATCCCGAGCGTGACGCGCGAAGACGCCATTGCGGCGCTGGAAGAGGCAAGGATCAGCCTGACATCGGCCCGTTTACCAACCCAATTGGCGCATCCGCTCCAGAATTAGTCCGCTATAGCGATTCATGCGATCGGGCCGTCGCCTCAGGGGCAACGGCAGAATTGCGGCGAGTCGGGCCGACTGTTCCCGGTCGATATTCCGGGCCGGAATTCCGTAGTAGTAACGACACGCCGACTCCGCACCATATACACCAGGGCCCCACTCGGCCACGTTGATGTAGAGCTCCAGAATGCGCTGCTTGCTGAGGACCAATTCGGCCACCGGGACAAGCGTGAACTCCGCGCCCTTGCGGAGGATCGAGCGGCCCGTTCCGAAGAACAGGTTTTTCACCAGTTGCTGCGTAAGGGTGGACCCTCCGCGAATGCGGCCGCCTTCCATATCATCTTCAGCCGCGATTTGCATGGCGTGCCAGTCGAATCCATGATGCTGGTAAAAGCTGGAATCCTCCGCGGCGATAACAGCATGCTGGAAATCGGGCGAGATCTGGCTCAGCGGAACGAATTCGTATCGTTCGTGATACGGCGTGCGGTGAATCCAGGCCTGCAAGCGGCGCTCCATGTGCACCGCGGTGGTCGGTGGGTCGATCCACCGGGCAGCCACCAGGATTAGCACCGCAAGCGACCAAAGAAGCGCCGCTCCGATGACAAACCATCGAACGAAGGATCGGAGAGGATCTTTCCGAAGCGGGGTCTCGGGATATATGTCGGGATTTTCAGTCACACCTAAGAGTTCAACCGGTCGATCCAACGCCATCTGGTGAGTATATTGCACACCCTTTGAATGTCGAGGCACGGCTAAAGTCGTGCCCTGACGAGAACGGCGACTCTTACAGGTTCTCCTGGATGAAGCGGGGACCGAGGTGAACAAAGGTGCTCCGCCCGCCATCTGCGGTAGACTTGGCCCATGCTCCGTCAGATTGCACCTGTGTTCTTCACCAGGGACATTCCCGCAACGCTCGCCTATTACACAGGCAAGCTTGGCTTCGCATGTCTGGGGACGTGGCAGGATCCGCCGGAATACGCCATCGTGGCGCGCGACCAGCAGGTGATTCATTTCCGCTGCACCGAGCCGCCCACAGCCAATCCCGACAAATACGCGGACGAATTGCTCGACGCGTACCTGTTCGTGGAAGATGCCGACGCCCTTTATGCCGAGTACGCCGCCCAAGGCGTAGAATTCACTCGGGGACTTGGCAACATGCCATGGCACAAGCGGGAGTTCGTGGTGAAGGATTGCGACGGCCGTCTGCTAGCTTTCGGCGCGAACATGTAGTGGCCGGTCTTTAGACCGGTACGAGAGCGCGGAACGGTCAAGAGAAAAGCACGGGTCTAAAGACCCGCCACTACACGGGGCGGAGCTTCCCTGCGCCAAGATCTTTCAAGGCGCGGAGGCGTCCGTCGAGTTCGGCCGGCGTCAGGCGGCCCTGGCGGTAGAGCGTGCGCAGAAAATCCCGGGCCGCACGGTCGCACTTGCGTGTGTTGCACTCGATACAGCAGGAAACCAGGTTGCGGTAGGAATTGCGTCCGAAGCGCACCCGTGGCACGACGTGGTCGAGGCACTTCACGTTACCCGGAGTGCGGCGAAGGCAATAGAAGCAGGCGCCGCGTTCGCGATCGTGAATGGTTTTGCGGAGCGTCCAGTTTTTCAGGAAATCCGTGGTTTCGAGGGTCGCGGCAGGGGTCTCTCCCGCAATAGGGAAGGCGCCATTTTTGCGCAGCCCGGCGGCGCGGATCTTCTCGGGCATTCGCATCTCAGCGAGATGGCCGTTCTTGTTGCGTTCGAGCACGCGCAATGCCCCAAGCTCATCCAGCCGGCGCACCGCCTGGCGCGCCGCTCCGACGGAGAGACCCAGGGTGCGGGCTACGGCAACAACCGCAAACTGCAGGCGGAGCTTGCCTACGACAAGCGAATGGCGCAGCAGATAGCAATAGACGGCGCGCTCCTTGACCGTCAGGCCGAGACGCGGCGCGATAACATCTTCAAACAGCATCCAGAGGTGTTTGGGGTTCACTTTTTTTGGTTTCATGATGTGATCCAGAGATGGACTGGTGACGCGGCGGAGACGCAAGCTCCGACCTCTGTGCTCTCTGTGCCCTCTGTGGTGCATCTTTATTTTCGCTTTTGACTGACGGCTGTTTCTTTGTAGTGGCGGGTCTTTAGACCCGTGCTTTTCTCTTGGCGGTTCCGCGCTCTCGTTGCCGGTCTGAAAATGGCTCGCCTGCGGCGAGGTCTTTCAAGGCGCGCAGGCGCCCGTCAAGAGAACACAGAGGTCAGAGCACACAGATAACGGAGAACAGCAGCGGAAGAGAGGAAGACAGAGACAAAAGGCGCAGCAGGGACTGGCGCCTGCGCCAAAAAAAGAAAAAGCCCCGAACAGAGTCGGGGCGTAGTTTCTTACCTCTTTATCCTACCGTACTTGTGATGGCCTTGTCAAGAGATGTAGTGGCGGGTCTTTAGACCCGTGCTTTTCGTAGCTGCTCTTGGCTACCCGTTGCCCGGCCGAACCGAGCCACCGGCCTGAAGACCGGCCACTACACGGAGCTGGTAGTTTTCCACGGAGGGGACCAGGATGGGACCGCCGCGGAACCTTTGATCCAATCGATGGTTTGGCTACCGGAGAAAGGAAATTCTCGTGGACGTGCGCAAAGCTGCTTGCGGACGGGATTCCACCAGATGTAGCAGGCGACATCCTCGATCCCGTCCGCGCGCCGGAGAATATGGTCGTAATAACTCATTTCCCAGAGGCGGCGGCGGAAAGATTTGCGAAACGCAAACGCGGAGCGTTGCTTGAAGAAGCGGATGAATTCGCGCAAGTCCGAACGGTCGTGAAGGCCCTCGGCAAGAACGTGAGAATGGTCCGGCATCAAGCAATAAGCATGCAATAGGAACGAGTGTGTGGCAGCGCATTGCAGCAGCAGAGCAAGGACGCTTTGAGCCGTGGCTGAGTTTCGCAGAAAAGGGGCGCGGCGGTCGCAGCAAATGGTGACGAAATACGCCTGACGCCCGAAATAGTTTTCCGGCGAAAGACGAGCGACTCGGCGATGGAGAGGCATACCACGCAGTAATATACAGCACATTGTATCATAGCGGTGAGGGATTGTAGCAGCCGGTCGTCAGGTTGTAGTGGCCGGTCTTTAGACCGGTACGAGAAGCGCGGAAACGCCAAGGAAGAGCGCGAGAAGAGAAAAGCACGGGTCTAAAGACCCGCCACTACAAAGAGCCGGGGTTCGGCAGGCTTAACCCACTGCTACGAGTTCGACTTTTCGAGGCACTCCGCGCAGTATCCGCCGACTTCCGTGCGCGAGACCGTCACCTTCATATCGAAATCCCGCGCGATCTGCTGCTTCAGCTGCTCGTACAGCCGGCTCTCAAACTCGCGCACTTTTCCGCAGCCCAGGCACGCCACGTGGATGTGATCGCGCGGCCCATGCGTCTCGTAATAGTGCCGGTCGCCGCGCAGATGCAGCAGGTCCAGCTCGTCAATCAAACCCTCTTTTTTCAGGAGATCAATTGTGCGGTAAACAGTGACCAGCGCCACGCCGGAATCAATCCTCTGCGCGCGCTCCAGGATTTGGTCGACGTCCAGGTGCTGCTCCGCGTCGTCCATCACCTGCAAAATCACGCGCCGCTGCCGCGTCAAGCGAATGCGCCGCTTCCCCAGCGCCTGCTGCAATCTTCCCGTGGTTTCCGCGGTATTGAGTCGCTCGCCGGTGGAGGCCCGGTGCTGCGGCGATACACGCATTCTTTCTCCGCGTGCGACTTTCGGCAAAATTTCCAGCGAGCTAGGCCAGGTCTGCTCAGGAATGAATCGGCAGCAGCCGCACCACGTCATTGTACATAACGATGGCGAACACCACCAACAGGAACACCAACCCCACCTGCACGAAGCGCTCTTTGAACGCCAGGCTCATGTCCCGCCTCAGGATCCCTTCGATCCCCAGCAGCAGGATATGCCCGCCGTCCAGAATCGGAATCGGCAGCAGGTTCAGGATTCCCAGGTTCACGCTGATCAGCACCATCAGCGAAATAATCGCCAGCGGACCCTTCCGCGCCGCCTGCCCCGCCGCACGCGAAATTCCCACCGGTCCCTGCAATTGCTTCAGCGAAACGCGCCCGCTGAACAATTTTCCGACAATGCCGGCCGTTTCCTTGATTTTTTCGACGGTTACCAGGCTCGCGTACCGCGCGCCTTCCGGAAAGGCCACGCGCTTGTACGCGGTATCTTCATGGACTTGCACGCCAATCTGATAAATGGTTTCACCGCGCTCGTTGCTCGCGGCTTGCGGCGTCACCACCAGGTGCAGCGTCTGGCCGTTGCGATTCACATCTAGGGCCACCGGTTTGCCGTTCGATCCGCGAATGCGTTCGGTGAACTCGCCCCACCACTGAATCTTTTGCCCGTCCACCCCCGCGATCAAATCATTCTCTTTAAGTCCCGCGCGCTGTGCCGGCAGTCCCGGCGCCACATCTTCCAGAACCGGCCGGATGGGCGCGAAACCCAGCAACCGCTCCGGCTGCTCAAGATCTTTTTGCTCGACAGGGATACTGAGCGAACGCCGCGCGCCCGCGTCCTCTACTTCCATGGAGAGTTTGCTGTTGGGCGCCAGCTTGGTGAGCACCTTCTCCACTTGCTCCCAATCCGGGTTCTGCTCTCCATCGATCGCCACGAGCTTGTCGCCCGCATGTAGCCCCGCCGCGGCCGCCGGAGAATTCGCCGGCACCGCTGCCACCTGCACGGGCTTGTCCTGATATGCGGGATAAGGAATTCCAACGCTAACGAAATACACGGTCAGCAAAAGTATCGGAAAAATCAAATTCACGAAGGGGCCGGCGAACGAAATGATCGCGCGCTGCCAGCGCGGCTTGCTCACCAACTCATCCGTCGCCGCGGCCACCGTTGCCGGCACGCCTTTCACCAACGCCTGCAATTGCGGATACGCCGCGTACGTTTTCTCGTCTATTCCTTTGCCCGGTATCGCGGTGCTGTGCGCGGAATCAATCTCCGAGGGATCCTGTCCCGCCATGCGCACGTAGCCGCCCAGCGGCAGCGCGCTCACGCGATAATCCGTCGCCCCGCGCTTCCAGCCAAATAGCCGCGGCCCAAATCCAATGGAGAAAACGTCCACGCGCACGCCGAACATCCGCGCGGCGATGAAATGCCCCCACTCGTGCACCAGAATCATCACGCCCAGCACGAGTGCTACGCCCAGTAACAAATCCATACGATGGTTTTTCCCTTCCTCTGAAACCTGGAGCAGCTCAGGAAGCCGCTACCGCCGTCACCGCCAGCCGGTCCACTTCTTCCTTGGCCATTCGACGCGCTTCGCTATCCGCCGTAAGCACGTCATCCATCTTCTCAAATCGCGTCTTCGGCGTCCGCGCCAGCACCCTTTCGATTACCTCCGGGATTCCCAGGAATGGCAGCCGTCTCTCCAGAAAAGCCGCCACCGCGATTTCATCCGCGGCGTTCAGCGCGCACGGCAGTGCCCCGCCCTTTTTCAACGCTTCCCTCGCCAGACGCAGGCACGGGAAGCGCCGCGTGGAAACTTTCGCGAAATCAAGACGCCGGAGTTTCGTCCAATCCAGGGCTACAAAATTAGATGCCATCCGCTCCGGATAGGTTAACGCATATTGAATCGGCATGCGCATATCGGTGGGTCCGAGTTGTGCGAGGACTGAGCCATCGATGAATTCCACCATGGAATGAATTGTTGATTGCGGATGGACAACCACATCGATCTGGTTTGGCTGCACTCCGAATAGCCAGCGGGCTTCGATGACCTCAAAACCTTTGTTCATCATGGTCGCGGAATCAATGGTGATGCGATTGCCCATGCGCCAGTTCGGATGCGCCAGGGCCTGTTCCGGCGTAACGGTATGCAACTCCGCCAGCGGCGTCTTTCGAAAGGGTCCGCCCGAAGCGGTCAGCACCAGCCGGCGCACTTCTCCGCGCTCTCCACCGCGCAAACATTGATGGACGGCATTGTGTTCGCTGTCCACCGGCAGCAATTCGCGGCCGGATTTTTTTGCCGCGGCCATCACCAACTCGCCCGCGGCCACCAGGACTTCTTTGTTCGAAAGCGCGACCGTTTTTCCAAGCTTGATCGCTTCGTACGTCGCTTCGAGTCCCACCACGCCAACGGCCGCGGATACGACCATGTCCGCCGCGATGTGTGTTCCGACCGCCAGCATGCCTTCGCGGCCATGATGAATTGCGGGCAGCGGCGAGACGCCTTTCGCTCGCAACATTTGCGCCAGCTCGTCAACCTTGCCCGCGTCTGCGACGGACACCACTTCCGGCCGGTGCCGCTCAATCTGTCCGGCCAATTCGTCCAGATTCGAAACCGCAGCAAGCGCAACAACTCCAAATCGCCCGGGGAGCGACTCCACTACCGCCAGGCATTGCCGCCCGATCGATCCCGTCGAACCCAGAATGGCCAATTTGGTGAAGGACTGCGTCACGAATGCTTCTTTCTTACTTACGTCTTCGGGCTTACGTCTTCGGGCCTGTGTTTTTCGCGGCAGAGTTCTCGACTTACATTCCAGGCGAGTAGATCAACGTCCAATAATACCAGACAACCGGAATCGCCAGAATCAGCGCGTCGATGCGATCGAGGATTCCCCCATGACCCGGCAGCATTCCCCCGGAATCCTTCACGCCCGCGCTGCGCTTATAAGCCGACTCCAGCAAATCGCCAACCTGGCCCGCAACATTTCCCAGTCCCGCCATCGCTAGGAGATGTACTGGCGGCGCGTTGAGCCATCGCGTGAACGCCAGAGCGACGAGCAATGATCCGGCCAAACTTGCAATGGAACCTTCCCAAGTCTTCTTTGGACTAAGATGCGGCGCGAGTGAGTGTTTCCCGGCCGCCCGGCCCACAAAATACGCGACGCTGTCGCCCACCCAAATGATTACCAGCGCGAAGAGCAGCAGCCGCGGACCTTGCTCGCCCAAACCGTGCAGCCGCACCGCGAACGACAGCGGAAACGCCACCAGCAGCAATCCGCTCGAGCTGATTCCCGCGGAGGGCAGCGCTTCCACAAGCGGCCGCCTCGTCCAAAGCGTCAGCACCGCAACACCCAGCACGAAAACAAAAAATGCTTCGGGAACGCCAAGCAATCCGGCGGCAAACCGTCCGACCCCGCGATGCAACATCAAGCCGCCTGCAAGTTGGTAGGTCGGCTCGATGGCCGCGAGCCACTGCACATACACCAACAGAAAAGCGCACGTCGCCGTCCAGAAACGGTACGCGCGATGGCCCATGGCATCGCCGAGCGCGAAATACTCGAACAGCGCCAGCACGATCACCAACGCGAGCGCCAGCGCCAGCCATGCCGTCGAACCCCACAGCACCAGCCCCACCACAAGCGGGATCAGGACGACGGCTGTCGCTACACGCTTCCAGGTCATGAAAAAAAATCCCCCGCACACTGCCACGGAAGGTTAGCAGTCGAAAGTCGAAAGCTGAAAGAAAAAGCGAGGGAAGACGAAATCACTGCCCGACGACGCGCGCGGACTCTTCGGAATCCGGCCCACCTTCGCGAATGCCGCCGTAGCGCCGTTCGCGCTTTTGAAACTCCACGAAAGCCTCGAGCAGGCGCGCGCGATTGAAATCCGGCCAAAGCGTTTCGGTAACCAGAATCTCGGCGTAGGCAATCTGCCACAACAGAAAATTGCTGACGCGCATTTCCCCGCTGGAGCGAATCAACAAGTCCGGGTCCGGCAGTCCTGCCGTGTACAAATGCCGCGATACTTCTTCCTCGGTTACCGGCGCGTTCCGGCTTTCGCCGTTGCGCTGCTCGACGATTTCGTTCAGCGCGTCCACGATTTCCGCGCGCCCGCCGTAATTCAGCGCCAGGCAAAGCACCATGCCGGTGTTCTTCGCGGTCTTCTCCACCGCCGCGCGCATATCCTGCTGCACGCCGGCGGGCAGTTCCCGGGAGCGCCCGAGGAAACGCATGC
>Ga0210409_10007713_pt1 | contig 11051 bp, 8 predicted proteins | sample IncBWH17MmetaG_FD_161649 | JGI IMG/M metagenome (GOLD analysis project Ga0210409, IMG submission 161649) | Forest soil microbial communities from Barre Woods Harvard Forest LTER site, Petersham, Massachusetts, United States - Inc-BW-H-17-M | ecosystem: Environmental > Terrestrial > Soil >...
AGTTTTTCCACCGAAATGAACGAGCGAGCCATCGGGAAGGACGACTTCCAGCCCCAGCACATGCGTCGTTGTAAAGCCGTACTTCAGGCAGTGCGCCCCGCCCGAATTTTCGGCCACGTTTCCGCCGATGCTGCAGATGGATTGCGACGAAGGATCAGGCGCGTAAAAATATTCCCGCGGTGAGACGCGTCCGGTGACGTCGAGATTGATGACACCGGGTTCAACCACGATGCGCGCGTTCGGGACATCAACTTCAAGGATGCGATTCATCCGCGCCAGGCTGATGACAATTCCATCTTCAACCGGGAGCGCACCGCCGCTAAGTCCCGTGCCCGAGCCGCGCGCTACAAACGGCATTTGTTCGCGATGGCAGATTCGAACAATGGCCTGAACTTGTTGTGTGGAATTTGGCAGCAGCACCGCGCGAGGCATCACGCGGAAATTGGTGAGCCCATCGCATTCGTAGGTATGCAGTTCTTCCGGCGAAGATATCAGCCCACGATTGCCAGCGACCGCTCGAAGCTCGTCAAGGATGCGCGCTTCCATAGGACTCATTCACCGGGTGCAAACAAGCAGCTTGCGCCATCAGTGAATGAAGTTCAACCCGCTGGGGATGAATTGCGGGAAAACATACGCATACATCATGACAATAATGCCTACGATCGCCGCAAGCGCCACGGAATGCCAGAAAACAAAGCGGAAAATCGAGCCTTCGTTGCCGACTTGATTGGTAGCCGCCGTCGCGATGCAGATGGATTGCGCGTCGATCATCTTGCCCATCACGCCGCCGGCGCTGTTCGTGGCGCACATCAGAATCGGGCTGAGGTTCAATTGTTGCGCCGTGATTTTCTGCAAGCCGCCGAACAATACGTTAGAAGACGTATCGCTGCCGGTCAGCGCCACTCCGAGCCAGCCGATGAACGTGCCGAAGAAAGGAAAAAACCAGCCGGTGCGCGTGAAAGCGAGACCTAAAACCGCGTCCATGCCGGAATAGCGCGTGACGTAACCCAGTCCCAGCATGCAAGTCATCGCGATAATGGCAAACCGCAATCGCACAAGAGTTCGCCCAAAGATTTGTAAAAGTTTCGCCGGCCCGAGACCGAGAAGGAGTCCAGCAATAATAGCTGCCAGGAAACAGCCTGTCCCGGTCGCCGTAAGCCAATTGAAATCGAAGCGCGCGCCTTCTGCCGCCGGCTTTTGTACCACGGGCGCGGTTCGAAACACTTTGTTGTGCAAATACGGCCAGTCCCATCCCGCCGCTCCAGGGCGAGGTTTGCCGTCCGGCATGATCACTTTGAAAGCAGGCGTCGTCGCCTGATTCATCGCCAACTTTACGGTGGGCAATCCCCAGGCGAGAACCATCACAGAGAGAATCGCGAAGGGCAGCCAGGCTTTAGCGGTCTGTCCGCCGGTGTAGTGCTTGGCCACTTCGTTGCGAGCCACTTTCGCTGCGTCTTCTTCGCGCTCGTCTTCGAATCGCCAGATTCGCTTTGGCTGCCACACACGGAGAAAAAGCATCGTGGCTACCAGGGATACGACACCGGCGGCGATGTCCACCAGGTTGCTGTCCATGTGATTGGCCCAGAACCATTGCGTGGCCGCGAAGGAGCCGCCGACGACGAGGATGGCCGGAAGCACTTCAAACGTTTCCGACCAGCTGACCATCGCGCGAACCAGCCAGAAAGGCACGATAACCGCGGTGATCGGAAGAATCCGCCCGATCATCGCGCTCAGATCACTTTCCGGCAGCCCCGTTACGGTCGCCAACGCATGCACGGGAGTCCCGATGGCGCCCCACGCGACTGGCGCGGTGTTGGCGATCAGGTTTAGCGCCGCGGCTTGGAAGGGCTTGAATCCGAGGCCAATCATAAACGCGCCGGCGATGGCGACGGGCGCGCCGAATCCCGCGCAGCCTTCGATGAAAGCGCCGAAGCAGAAGGCTACCAGCAAGAGTTGTAGGCGGCGATCCGGCGTAATCGCGGCGACGGACTGTTTCATGATTTCGAACTGGCCGGTATCCACGGAAATGTCATAGAGAAAAACAGCGGCGATGACGATCCAGACGATTTTGAGGAGACCGAACGCTGAGCCGTAGAAAAAGCTGCTGACCGCCAAAAGTGCCGGCATTTTGAAGACCAGGATCGCGCAAATGATGGCCGTGGCTGCCCCGGCGATAGCGCAAAGATGCGCCCTCACTTTCAGGCCCGCCAGCAGGCCAAGCAGCACAAGGATGGGCAGCGCCGCAACAAGCGTCGAAAGCCACCAGTGTCCCATGGGATCGTAGTTTTGATTCCAAGTCACAGTCGAACCTCCAGCACGTCCGGATTGCTTGCGCTCCGGCCGCTGAGATACTTCCTTACCGCCCTGTTGTCAAGCAATAACTACTTTTGCTAACGGAGGTAGTTCGGGCTAGAGCGTGAATCGCCCTCATGAAAGATCCGTGTGGCCAGCTGAATGCCGGATGAGTGTCAGGAGGGTAGGCAAATCGGCGGCCTTGAACAGCATCAGACCCGTTGTAAACTATTGCCGGAATATCTATACCGGCAAAAGGCGTCCGAAATGTTGCCCAGAACCCTGCTCTTCCTGGTCCTCCCCGCAACCTTGCTGGCTCTTCCATATTTCTTGTTTTCTGAATCACTCCCTTCTGGTCCCCTCACTGAGAGGGTGAAATTCAACGGTTCGTCCGATTCGCAGCAGCATTCCACTGACGGCAGATACACGTTGCACGGAACGGTCGTCAATTCCATCACCTCCGAGCCCATTCGTGGTGCACTCGTGCAGATTTATATCAATGGTCAGAGTTCCATGCTCACGGGGGCGGACGGGAAATTTCAGTTCGACGGACTTCTCTCAGGACAGACATCCGTCACTGTGCGAAAACCGGGTTTTTTCACTGAAAACGATTTTCAATCTGGTATGCAGCGCCAGGGGATAGCGACCATAGGACCCGGCAGTTCGCCCTTAGTACTCAAGCTGATTCCTGAAGCTGCCATCTATGGGCGGATTAGTGAGGAGAATGGTGAACCGATCGAGGGCTTGCCGGTCGCACTGCTCGAGCAGAGTCTGCAAAACGGCCGGAAAGTATGGCAGCAACGCTTCGGTGGTCAAACCGATGAAGACGGAAATTTCCGCATCGCCGAATTGCCACCAGGCAGCTATTTTCTTTCCGCCGGACCCAGCCGCAATCCCCTGACAGTCCCGCCAGAATTGTCGCAGCCGGTCGCCGAAGGCATTCCCGTCGTTTACTATCCGTTCGGCTCCGATCTTTCCGCCGCTGCTCCCATCTCCATTACTCCAGGCAAGAGAATGGAGATCAGTTTCGCGATTCCGCCGCAGCCTCTCTATCGTGTCTCGGGTACCATCAGCGGCTACGGGCCGGGCCAGCAGGTAAACCTTCAACTCCGCAATTCCGCCGGGATCCCTCTGGCTTTCAACACACGTTTTGATGCTGCCAGTGGAACTTTCCGCATTCTTTGGGTTCCAACTGGAACCTATGTCCTCCAAGCTAATGCCCCTGATCAGCGAGGGCGTATGCATTTGCTAACCGCCAGCGTTCCTCTCACGGTTACTGCTGAACTCTCCGGCGTTCATCTCAACCTGCTGCCCACTGCAAACATCCCCATTCGAATGACCATTATCCCCTCTCGCGGCGGCACGGAACGCTTCTCTGATCAGGAAAACTATTTTCCCGCCTATGTCCAACTGGTGGCCCATAACAGCGGGATGTCTGAGGCCAGGTATGGCTCCCAACAAATAGGGGAGCGTGGCGCTACTTCGCTCGAACTCCAAAATATCGCGCCCGGAACTTATGGCGTTGAGATCAATCCTAATGGACCCTTTTACGTGCAGACGGCTCTGTCTGGCACGACCAATCTATTGGAGTCCGATCTCTCCGTTGCGCCCGGCAGCTCGCCGCAACCCATCGAGATCACCTTGCGTGACGATGTCGCTACCCTCAGCGGGACCGTGTCTTCGGACAATCAGCCTCTCAGCGCAACGATCTTGGCAATTTCCGAGCATGCTTCCATTCTTCCCAGGATTCAGCCCACGGATCCGAACGGAGGGTTTCAACTCTCTCTTCTTCCTCCGGGCGCTTACAAGATTCTCGCTCTGGATCACCCGGACCGCCTCGAATATGCGAATCCGGGAGCCCTGCAGAAATATCTTTCGAAAGCTCGCGAAATCATACTTTCGCCCGATCAGTCGGCAAAGATCGATCTGGAATTGACAAAAGTCGGAGAATAATCCGCATGTTTGTCCAGAAATTGTGGACGGTTCTTTTATTGATCGCATATTTTCAGCAGGCCCATGTTCCTTCAGTTTCTGGCCTTTCCGCTTCTTCACGCACCCCTGCCACCTCGCCCACGTTTCGAATCAGCGGCAAAGTTATTGACGCGATCACCGGTCAGCCGCTCGCACGCGCATCCGTCTCCGTCAATCCTCCGAATTCTCCCAATACTCCAAACCCTCCTGATTCCGGCCGCTTGGAAATCACGGATGATGAAGGCGTTTTTGCTTTTACCGGCTTGCCGCCCGGCAAGTATGTTCTCTCCGCGCGCCATCGCGGTTACGTCGCGCAGATGTATCAGCAGCACGAGTTTTTTACGACCGCCATCATCGTCGGACCGGGGCTCCAATCGGAGAACCTGATCTTCGGATTGCGGCCCGCCGCTTCCATTTCCGGAGTCGTCGATGATGAATCCGGCGATCCCGTCCGTCACGCCAGCGTCTTGCTCTACCGGCAGCTATTTAATGGTGGAAGGCGCCGCACCGTCCAGATGGGGGGCGCTGATACCAACGACGAGGGCTACTACCACTTCGGCCACCTGGATCCCGGAACCTATTTCGTCGCCGTATCGGCCCAGCCGTGGTACGCGCAACACGCTAGGACCGTTCACGTGTTCACCAAAAGTTCAGACGATCCGGTCACTAGGGAGATCCTGCAACCAATCGCCGAACAGAACCAAGCCCTCGACGTCGTCTACCCCATTGCTTTCTATTCGAATGCCGGTGACCTTCAGGGGGCTACTCCAATCTCCCTCCACTCCGGGGACACAGCGATTGCGGATTTCCGTATGCGCCCGGTTCCTTCCATGCACTTCTTGGTCAGAACACCGGCGCCGGATTCCGAGCAGAACATGGGCGTGAGCGTGACGCAAACCGTCACGGAAAGTTCCACGATCTGGGTGCCCGCGCAGGTCAATCCGGTTGCTCCCGGACTTATCGAAGTTACCGGCGTGCCACAAGGACGCTTCAACCTTGTCCTGAATTCCCAGCGCGGGAGTACGGCGACGCGCCGATCGCAAAGCGTCCAGATCGAGAACGATTCCGACGTGGATGTGACGCGCACCAGTTCCTCCGTTGTGGTCAGCGGAGTTTTGAGAATCGAGGACGGTTCGCCGGTGCCGCAGCCCGCGCGAGTGCGTCTGGTAATTTCCGCAAACGGAGGGATTTTTGACACCGCCGTCTCGGCGACAGGAGAATTTTCCTTCAAGGACAACCCGGTCGAGCCCGGAAACTACGAGATCGTCATCATCGAACCGCAAGCACTTTTCATCCGGAACCTAACTTCGGAGAACGCAAAAACGTCGGGCCGCTCTTTTCAGATCGCGACGGCGCAGGACGTCAGCCTTAGGATCCATGCTTCGAAAGGAAACGGTCGGGTCACTGGCGTGGCTCTCCAGAAAGACAAGCCGGCATCTGGCGTGATGATCGTCCTTGCACCGCTCGATTCAAAAAGCAATCCGGCATTGTTTCGAAGGGACCAGTCTGATTCGGACGGGAGTTTCGTGTTAAATGTTGTGGTGCCGGGCCGGTACACGCTCATGGCTATCGAAGACGGCTGGGATTTGGAGTGGGGCGATCCGGCTGTTCTGCAAAAATATCTTGCCGGCGGCGAAAGCGTGCTGATCGCCCCTAATGAAAAAATAGATGTCAAGTGAAAGTGCAGTAGAACTTATCTAGACAGAATGCTTTCCGGAGATTTGCTGGCCGCGGAACAGTTGCGCGGCCAGCGCCAGCAATGGGGGGAAGCAAACGAGAACATAGCGAGGTTCGCAGGTCTGCAACTGTGTGAGAAATGCCGTGCGAATCAGGATGAATGCGACGATGAGCATGACTCCGGGATTGCTGCGGAACAACCAAGCGGCGGCAAGGGCCATTGCAACATACAAAACATTGAGCAGCGTGAATCCCAGAGTGACTTCGAGGTCGGCGGGATTGCTGCGGTAACTTTCGGCGAGCGGCCAGAGGCGGCCGGAGTAGGGCAGCAGCGTAATGCGCGGAGTAAACCACATGGCGGCGGCGCGCTCGATCGGAATCCAGAGATAAGTCCGAATCGGATGATTGCGAGTTCGTTCTCGCGCTAGCTCTCCGAACTCTAAATCGAGTTGGCGCGTAAAGCCCGGCGTGCGATTGTAGCGATCGAGCAGGGAAGCGACGCGTGAAAATTCTTCCGGAGAATCCACGGCGTACGGCGGAAGATTGCTTATTTCGATTGGCTGAGTTGGCAGTCTCCACGTAAAAAGATAGGCGTCGCGAAAACGAAACATCCACGTTTTCGTCCAGGCATAGAAGCCGGTGGGAAGAACATCGCCGTAGGTTTCGGCGTAGCGTGGAGCGAGGAATTGTACGCGTCCAACGCTTAGGCCGTTACGCGCGGCCCACGGCGCGAGCGGCAGCAAACATCCAGCGATCATCCACACTGTAGCCAGCGCCAGCTTGCTCCAATATTCTCGGCGGCGAAAACGAAACCACAGCACGATTAACACGGCCACGAGAAGCAGCGGCGTTTCCGGTCGAACGAGCGTGCCAACTCCAACGACCATTCCGCCAACGAGGCAAGTTTTTGCCGCGCGCTGCAAATCGTTCTTCGAGGAAATTCGATTGAGCTCCTTTCCCGCTGGCGACAAAAAAATGAGAAGCGCGAGAGCGGTGAGAAATGTCGCCAGCACTTCCGTCAGCGGAACGGCGGCATAGTTCGCCGTGAAGGGGCAGAATGCCGTCAGCCACAGCGCCGCAATCGCGACACGGTTTCGCGTCGCATCGGGAGCGTCCGCCGCCAAACGACTGGCGATGCCCGCAGCCAGCACGCACGTCAGAAGGTCGAGGAACGCTTGCGCGAGCATGACCGCTTTCCGGCCGGTGCCGGCCAGAAAATAAATCGCCGCGAGGAATGCCGGATAGCCGGGCGCGCGGGCATCGGAAGGAAGAAGTTGCCCGTGGGAGTAGAAGCCGTAGGCGCCGTGGTACAGCCAATTGCGCGCAAGCTCTTCGTAATAGGCGGTGTCGCCGGAATAGAAAGGGAAGCGCCAGATAAAGAAGAGGCGCAGAGCGAGTCCCGCGAGGAGCGCCGGCAGAAGATGTTTGTAGAACGGTTTGGGCAACATGGTGTGCAGGCGAAGAGGATTCGGATGCACGGGCATTGTAGCAAGCAAGGGACGGCCGGAAAAACCAAACCGACAAATGCTTGACAGGGGGCTTGACAGAAAAGGTAGAATCTCTGCAAATGGCTAACGCACCCGATGCTGTGAAAGCTCCAGGATTGGTGCCCGACGAGCAGAAGTTTGAACCGCGCTCGAAGGGAATCTCTACCGCCCGCAAGAAGAAGCCGAAAGAACTGGCCGTGATTACGGAATGCTGCACCGGCTGCGCGGGCTCGCCGGCCTGCGTCGAGTACTGCCCGGTGGAAGATTGCATGTTCTGGGTGCCGGATGAAGACAATCCGCCGTTCGGGCGCATCCAGATTGACCCCCTCCAGTGTATCGGCTGCAAGAAGTGCCTCAGCAAAGGCCCCGATGGCTGCTTTCTCGATGGCTGCCCGTGGGACGCCATCGTCATGGTGGATATTGCCGAAGTCGAAAAGGAAGTCGGCCCGATGTCGTACTGAAGTCACCCTCCGCGCAGGCAAATTGGAAAATTGAAACTCGAAATTGGCGTTTCGCGGCGGGCGTCCCGCGCTACGTGATCCGTGACCTGTGTTCCGTAAAAAAGGCATCCCTCGTCACTATGCTCCTCGGGATCGGAATCCGTCCTCGGAGTGCTGGTTGACTCGCCCCCTCCCCGCTGTTTTTATGAATGTTGCATTTAAAGGATTTAACCGATCCATAAGTCTTTTGGGAGCGTACTGTGTCACTCGCGGGTGGCCGGGGTGCGGTAAAATGAGGATGGGAAAAGTCAAAACCTCCGGGTGCAAAACCGGCACCCAGGGCGCTCGGCTGCGTGCGGGCGTACAATCTTGACGTTTTCGAGATCACGCGGCCGGTCTGGGATTAGGAGCGCGCCATGTCTGCGACTGAATCAGCGAATAAGACCAGCATGAGCGACCTTCCTGAATGCTGGCCTCCCCTTCCGCTGGAGGCTTGGAAAGATACCTACGCGACGCTGCACATGTACACCCAGATCGTTGGCAAGGTTCGTCTCGCGCTTACGCCGCTGGTAAATCACTGGTGGAATGTTCCCTTGTACGTGACTGCACGCGGCCTGACCACTAGTGCGATTCCGTGCGGCAAAGGGGTCTTCAAGATTCAGTTCGATTTCCTTGACCAGACGCTAAGGCTCGAGACAAACGATGGTCAAGTAAAGGCCCTCCCGCTCGTCCCTCGCTCCGTCGCGGACTTCTATCGTGAATTTCTAGCGCTGCTGCAATTCGCGGGAATCCAGGTCAAGATTTGGCGAATGCCCGTGGAAATACCGAATCCAGTTTCTTTTGACGAAGACCACGTCCATGCCTCGTACGATCCTGAGGCCGTCGGCAGATTCTGGCGAATCCTCGTCTCAGTCGATCGTGTCTTTAACCAGTTCAGGTCGCGCTTCGTCGGCAAATGCAGCCCGGTTCACTTTTTCTGGGGCAGCTTCGACCTCGCGGTGACTCGCTTTTCCGGCCGCCTCGCGCCAGAACGCCCTGGCGCCGATCGCATTACCCGCGAGGCCTACTCCCACGAAGTGAGCAGCGTCGGCTTCTGGCCCGGCGGTGGAGAAATCAAAGGCGCAGCCTTCTATTCCTATATGGCGCCGCAGCCGCCCGGTCTATCTGAGTCCCAAGTCAGGCCGAAAGCCGCTTTTTATCACCAGCAGCTTGGCGAATTTCTTCTCATGTATGACGACGTGCGCACCGCCGGTTCTCCCGGCGCCGCGCTGCTTGAGTTTTGCGAGAGCACATACGAAGCTGGCGCCCGCCTCGCCAACTGGGACCGCGCCGCACTCGAGCGTTCACCTAACTCTGCCACCTCCGCCGCTTAGCGCTCTGGATGGGCCGACGCGCGGGCGCGGATGGAGGATTCGGTCAGCAGGGCTTGCTGGTGGAGGCGGTCGGAGATTTCAGGGAGTTCGCGCTGGTAGGGGCGAATGGCAGGGAGGTCGTCGGGCTGGCCGATGAGGTAGAGGGCGCGGAGGGCTTCCCAGACTTGTTCATCGGCGGGGGCAATGGTGGCGACTTCGGCGCCGGCGGCTACGTGCGAGCCCGGAGCCGCGGAGAGGGTTCGTATCCGGCCGCCGATGGGCGAGCGGAGCTCGATGGGGCGCAGCTCGCTCTGGGACGCTTCCACGGAAGGATCGACCATGATCTTTGCGATCAGGCCACCCTGGTGGATCGCGGTTCCTACCTTGTCTGAGTCCGTCACGCGGCCCGCAAAGGGAGCCACGATTCTGGCGGGTTGCAGGAGAGCGACGATCTGAGGGCGGCCAGCGGCGTCGCCAAAGCGGACAAGCGAAAGGGCAGCGTTGCCGCGGACCATGGGGGATGAATCCTGGAGCATCCCTAGCAGGGTTTCGTGGAAAGCGGGGATGACGGTGTCCTGGCCCATGACCCAGGCGTCGGTGTTGCGGACTTCTTCCACGGGATTCGTGGCGAGGCGAATTAATTCGGAGTACCAGCGCGCGGCGGCTGCGTCGTGACGGCCCATGCGCTCACCGAGTTGAATGAGGGCGTGCTGGATGTGGCGCGGATGCGTTTCGTCCCGGAGGTATTCCGTGATTTGCGCGTCGGGGAGTCGGCGGCCGAACCAGGTGTTCCACCAGAAGAGGAAAGGCATCAACACGATCAGCCAGGCGGTCAGGAAAATTAGGGCGCGGTTGCGCGCGGACATTTTGTGATGCGGGGAAGAGGAAGGCTTCTCCGGGGAGGGATCGAAAGCGGATTCGGTCTGAATCGATGATTCTGGGGAAGATGGCGGCGTGGACATGTTGTTTGTTGGCTCTGGCAGTCGGAAAAGCGGCGGCAAGCCGCACTCCAGATTAGACTTCGTCGGAGGCCGAGGGCGGCTGCTTGGCGGGCTCGGCCTTGCCCTTGCCGAAGAGGCCGCGGTCCTGGAGCTCCCAGAAGACGTTCAGGAAGAAGACGCCCGAGATGCTGAGCATGATGAGGCTCTCGAACAGACCGTCCACGGTGGTGAGCGTGCCGGAGACGACAATCCAGGCGATCCCTGCCAGAGGGATTAAGCCGAGCAAGATGGAAATCAGGAGCATCACGGGAAGCAATGGACCTCCTCAGAAAAATAGCTGCCAGTCGTCAGTTCTCAACTCTAACTAGGAACGGAATCATCGTACGCTGATTCCGGCCCGGTTCGTAGCGGTTGCTGTCGTGTCCGACAATCTCAACGGCGAGTGTTGCCCGGCGGACGGTTGAGATTTTTCGCGGCATCCTTTTTCAGATGCACTCAGAATGACACGTGCCACTAGACCGCTTGCCTCAAGGCTTAAAAGTGGCGTCAACTGTTTTTGTGTCTTTGGCGGCGAGCGTTACTTTGACGTCCTGCTCGCCCAGCTTTTCCTGGACGAAGGCAATCGTGTAGTCGCCCGGGGGCAAGCCCTTGATTTCGAACTTGCCATCGGGTCCGGTGACCGCGAAGAAGGGGCTCTTGGTCACGTTGACGAACATGCGCATCCAGGGATGCTGGTTGCACTTGACGGGGAGCATGATCTCTTCGCGGGCGAAGGTCTTTTCGAGTGGCGCGGCCGAGGGAGGCTGGGACTCGTTCCACTCGCGGTTGTCCTTCGGAGTGGGATGAATGTTGTGCGTGGTGGGGTCGCTGGTGACGATCTTTGTGGTCTGA
>Ga0210409_10007714_pt1 | contig 11050 bp, 6 predicted proteins | sample IncBWH17MmetaG_FD_161649 | JGI IMG/M metagenome (GOLD analysis project Ga0210409, IMG submission 161649) | Forest soil microbial communities from Barre Woods Harvard Forest LTER site, Petersham, Massachusetts, United States - Inc-BW-H-17-M | ecosystem: Environmental > Terrestrial > Soil >...
CAGCGTCCAATCGTGGCATTCATACCCCGGCTACGAGGAGATGTTCCTGGGCGAGGGCCTCCAATGTCGACCCTTGTATGACTGCCATATCTACCAAAAAGACCTCGACCGCTATCTGCGTCTCGTGAAGCCCATCCTTGTGACCTTGAGCGCGTTCTGCGAGTCGAAGCAGATCGATCCGCCTCTGCGGCAAGAAGTGGAGGCCCATGTGCGCGGCTACCTGGCGGAGCTGGTCGATGTATTCGACCGGTACCGCGCTACGGGCGATCCCGCTCTGGACCGCCTGATTTGGCTCAAATACTTCCCGGTAGACAGCGAGCTGATCGTCTCGCGCCATTCAGGGTGATCCGGCGGTGACCCTGCGGGATCAGAGCCTTCCCTAGATGCTGGGATTCCTTCCATTCCTGTTCATCGTGGTGGCGTCCCTGGCGCTTGCGATTGGGGCCCGCGATAGAGAGGACGGAGCGGGGCTCCTCGAGTCCACCCTGATCGCGTGTCTGCTCGCTGGTGCCTGGCTGACGGCGGGGACGGAACTGCTGAGTCTTGGGCACAAGCTCGAATTCGGATGGGTCCTCGCTTGGTGGGCCGCCCCCACGGCCGCCCTGGCTGTCTTCGTGCTCCGCCAGCGTAGGCGGCTGTCGGGTTGGCGCGCGACGCCGTCTGAAATCGCGCCCTCAACGCGATGGCTCATCCTCTTGGGCCTGGGCATCGTCGTCGTCGCCGCACTCGTCGCTGCGTTGTCCCCCGTCAACAACTGGGACTGCCTCACCTACCACCTCCCGCGCCAGATCCACTGGGTCCAGCAGCGCAGCGTTGCCTACTTCCCCGCCCGCAACATGCGGCAGGACATTCTGCCGCCCTTCGCTGAATTCGCGGGCGCCCACCTCCTGATCCTGTCCGGCGGCGACCGCTGGGCAAACCTCGTTCAGTGGTTCGCTCTGCCGATGAGCATGGTGGCCGCCTGGCTGATCGCGCGGGACCTCGGCGGCTCTCCGAACGCCCGGGCCCTCGGGGGCGTCCTCTTGGCCACCAATCCCGGTGTGTACATGTGGGCCACGAACGCCAAGAACGATCTCGTGCTCGCGGCTTGGCTCTCCATCCTGGCCTGGCTCGTTGTGCGCACCTACCGCGACGGCCGTTGCGGTCGGGGCCGCGCGACGCTGATTGGGATCGCCCTTGGCCTGTCGCTCCTTACCAAGAGCACCGCGGTCTTCTTCGCGGCGCCCCTCTGCGCTCTGCTCGGCGTCGTTCTCCTGCTCCAGCACGGGCTTTCTAGCTGGAGGCAGGCGGCCTGGATTGGAATGGCGGCCCTCCTGCTGAACGCCGGCTACTTCGCCCGCAACGAGCGATGGTTCGGCTCGCTGACCGGCCCCGTCAGCCTCGGCGAAGGAGGCTACGCGGTGTTCAACCAGACCCACGAGCCGGCCGCTCTCGTCTCGGGCGTGGTCCGGAACGTGGCCATGCTGTTGGGCACCCCCAGCTCGGTGGTGAACGGCGCGCTCACCAAAGGGGCGGCCGAGCTCCACCGGCTGATCGGGTTCCCGCTGAATGACAGCCGTACGACCCTGCGCCCAGACATGGACTTCAGCGTGGGGGGCACCCTCTACGGCGGAGAGGATGTCATGACGGCACCGCTCCACATGCTGGTTGCGCTCGTTATACCCGTGATGGCCGTCATCAAATGGCGGGGGGCTCGCCTCGGTTGGGTTTACCTAGCGGTGCCGTACCTGGGCTTCGTCGGGATAGCCGGCTCCCTCACCTGGAGCATCTGGAACGCGCGCTACTACATCCCCTTCTGGTGTCTGTGGGCCCCGGCGGCGGCCGTCGTGCTGGCGGCCACCCTCCAGGAGAAGCTGCTGACGGGGCTGGCGGTGGCGGCGGGGCTCGCTCTGCTCCCGACCGTGCTCTGGAACCCGATTCGTCCCCTCCTTGGCCCCGAAAGCGTCATCACCGCGGACCCGCTCGACGCGATGCTCCGGTATCGCCCGTCGCTGATTCAACCCTCGCTGGATGTGGCCGCCTGGGCCCGACACCTCGGGCCTGCGCGTGTCGGTTTCGCATTGGCCGGCGACGACCTCGAATACCACCTCCAGAAGATGCTGCTCGGCGCCGTGAACCCGCGACCGACGTTCTCCTCCTTCAACGGGTTGGTACCGAAGGGCCTTCTGAAGGACGAGCCCGTGCCCGACCTGGCGGTGGTGGTCCAGGATCTGTCGGCCGAGATCGTCCATGCCGCGAGCGGCACCGTCTTCGTCCCCGTGGCGGAGTTCCCGCCCTACCGGATCTACGTGCCCCAGGGCAGCCGGGCCGCGACGCAGTTGAAGGAAGATCTCGCTCCCGCTCATCGTGACGCGGTTCACGACTTCGACGGGGACGGCAGGGCCGACTTCATCACTTTCGATCCCGATGCAGGCCTGTGGTGCATCCGCGGCTCTGCGGCGGGCGACGTCTGCCTCCACCATGGAGCGGCTGGGTACCAACCGTTGCTCGGCGATTTTGATGGCGACGGCAAGACCGACCTGGCGCTGTTTCACGTAGCTACCGGCCTTTGGTTCATCCGGAACTCGTCGGATGGAAGGGTCGTCCAGATCGCTCACGGCGGCCCCGGTAGCGTGCCCGTTCCCGCGGACTATGACGGAGACGGCAAGACGGACGTGGCCGTCTTCTATCCGGCGGAGGGCCTCTGGTACATCCGACGATCGTCCGACGGGAGGGTCGTCCGGACCGCTCACGGCGGCCCCGGTAGCGTGCCCGTTCCCGCAGACTACGACGGAGACGGAAAGGCGGACGTGGCCGTCTTCTATCCAGCGGAGGGCATTTGGTACATCCGACGATCGTCGGATGGACGCGTCACCCGGGAGGAGTTCGGCGGGCGCGACTACGTTCCCCTGCGCGGCGACTTTGACGGCGACGGCAAGGGCGACTTAGCGGTTGTCGATCCCACCGGTCGCTACTCCTTCGTTCGGGAATCCTCGAGCGGAGTGAGATCGACCTTCGACGTTCCCCGAAACGTGGGTTGCATACCCGTCCCTGCCGACTACGACGGAGACGGCCGGACCGACCTTGCGTTCTACTGTCGGGAGAGTGGGATCTGGTGGGTGAGGTCGTCACGCAACGGTGTCACGTCCACCCGGCGTTTTGGCGGTGCCAACTTCATCGGCGTGAGATAGGGACGTCGTCACGCTCTGCGTCCGGTCCCGCCGAGCCGTGACGGCGCGAGGCCGACTGCATCCTCGGGTAACGGGTCGGAAGCGCTAGCGGACGTAACCCAGCGACCTCAGCCTGTCCAGCGTCTCCTTGTCGAGGGTTTGGCTCTCGGCCTGGCCTACGCGGCCACCCGTCTGGCCCCGAAGAGCCGCGTCCAGTACGGCGGCGAGCGGCGCATAGCTCTCGGCGGTGTTCGACAGCAGAAGGTTGCGACGCTCACCGGGGTCGACCTCGAGGTCGTAGAGTTCCTTCCTATCGGGTGTCGGTGGGATGAAGGCACGACCGTGTAGGGAGACCGTACTCCCTCGTATTCTCAAAATGTACTTGAGGTGATCCGAGCGCACGCTCTTCGCCTCGGCGTCGCCCGCCAAGGATTCGCTATAGGCGAAGCTCGGTGACCCTTGTGCACGGCCTTCCCACCGGGCCCGCAAAGACGCGCCCTGCATCTGTGTGGTGGGGCCTGACAGGCGGGCGACATCGAGGATGGTCGGCATGACGTCCAGGGCGCTCGAGACCGGCCGCAGACGACTTCCCGCGTGCTCCTCCCTCGGAAGCTTGACAATGAGCGGGACGCGCACGAGTTCGTCGAAGAGCGTGTGACCATGGCAGTCGTAGAAGGAACACCAATCCCCGGCCTCGAGCGCTCTCTCGCCCAGCTGTTCGCCGTGGTCACTCGTGAGAACGACGAGCGTCCGCTCGTAGAGGCCCCTGCTCTTAAGGAAGGCGACGAATTCTCCGACCCACCGATCTGCGGCTTGGACTCCCCCCGTGTACAGTGCATCGGCGACCACGGGATCAAACGCTCCGAGGTCCTCCAGGATCTGGACCGCCCGGGGCGATTCCCGCTCACGAGGCAGCCTCTGGTAAGCCTCTTCGATCTCGGCGGCTTTGTCATGGGGAAGGACGTCCTTGAGGAAGGTCGTTTCAAAATAGGGTGCGTGGACCTCATAGGTATGCCAGAAGATGAAGAAGGGACGGTTCTGCCGGCTGTCGATCCAGGAGCACATCGTCCGCATGTTACGGGCATCAAGTTTGACCATGGACGTGTCGTAGACAGAAAAGCCCCGACCAAAGCCCATTTGTGGGTCGACGCCGCCCCCACCCGTGAAGGCCGCGGTAGCGAAACCCTTGCCGGCGAACACCTCCGCCAGGGTCGTTTTCGACGAGCTGAGTTTCTCGTACTCCCCGGGGCTGCCGGCCCCATGGATGACGTTGTTTATGGCCCTGATGGACGCCGTGACGCCGTGACTCGTGGGATAGAGAGAGGTCAAAAGGCTCATATGCGAGGGCGTCGTCCAAGGGGCGGCAGAGATGTGCGCCTCGAAGAGCACTCCGTCACGAGCGAGAGCGTCGATATTCGGGCTCACAACTCGCGCCCGGTAGCCATAGCAGTTGAGGCGGTCCGCTCGGAGCGTGTCGAGGGAGATGAGGACGACGTTGACCGCGCCTCCACCCCCGCACGAAGAGAGAACGACGGACAGAAGAGCGGCAAACGCGCTCCGACGCGTGCCGCCTATCACTCAGTTTGAACGGCGGGCTTCGAAGCCCGCCCGCCGCCCGGCGCTAGCGCGAGGGCCGGGAGCCCGCCATGGAGAACCGAAGGCGATGAGTCCGACGCAGGCCCCGAGCCCAAAGAACAGAACCTCCGAGGCCGGGTGAAACAGACCGTCGCGTTCGACTTGATGGCTTGCGACTTCAGTTCCACTTCACGCTGGCCGGATCGCAAACCCCCTGGGTGTTTTGGACGTTGACGAGGAACGTCGTGCGCTCGGCGCCCTCGGGGGTGGACTCGTTCCAGGGGTCGATCGCCCACGCCACGAACACACAGGGACCGGTGGGCACGACCGAGGATTCCAGTGCTTGCGGCTCGAGCCTCGACCCCGGGGTGGGGGCGTGCTCGAATCGGAAGGCGAAGCGCCGCGCCTCGCTCCCCGTATTCTCGAAGGTCCATTGGCACGCGGTCCGCGCCGCGCACGGCTGCATCCCGATCGTACCCGCCCCCCGATCTCCATCCAACGATCGGGCGATCTCACACTCCTGCCCGCAGCCGGGAGGGTTGATGATCCAAGCCGCGACCTTCGCCCCGCTCTTCTTTGGCGCAACCACCGCATCCTGGTCGATGATGGCCGCGGACTTGAGGATCCTGCCCTCGAGCCTTACCTCGACGTTCATCTTGTAGTGCGGGGGCAGCGTTAAACCGACTTCGGGCTTGGTGGCACCCGACCCCCCTTCAGCCTTCACGGCGTGCACGCCGGCGTAAATGAAGTGGCGCAGAGGTTGGCCACCCGACAGGGGCGTGGTGCCCCGGAGCTCGGGAACGCGGAAGGTCTTGGAGGCCGAGCCGCCGGCCGGGCCCTCGCCGAGCACCGAGGCCAGGGCGGGATAAGCGACGACCTCGTAGGAGCGGCCGTCACACTCCAGCCAGCCGCGGCGGTTCATTTCTTCGATGATGCCCGCCGCCTCGGCCTTACCGGGCACGACGAAGGCCCGGATCTCGCCGACGATCCAACCTTCCTTCGACACTAGGGGTGGTCCCGGCCTGGCGGATGCGGGCTTTGTGGGTGGCACGGGTTGCGGAGGCTGCGTCGCGCCAGCCGCCGACGCGAGCGAGTAAAGCACGGTCCAACCCATCAGGGTCAGGCTGCTACTGCGCATCAACGTTCCCTCCGATGGGGCCCCCGTCTTGAGCCCGAGGCGGCCAAGGCACGGGAGTTGACTCTTCCATCGCCACTAATCATCTCATGGGGACGATGACCGCACAGCCGAGCGGCCACTTGGTTGGAGGAGGCGGAACGTAGGGCGGCGGTCTGCCGGCCTGCAGCCGGCCCTAGTTCATCGGGTTGTACCCCGTGCCGCCGAGGCCCGTCACCGAGTCCGTCCCCTTCGCAGTCTCCGGGAACCGGAAGTCCAGAGCCCTCGTACCCCACGGTCACCACCTCTCCGTCGACGAGTACTTACCTCGTACCCTCTTCGGAACCAGCCCTCTATGGTCCCGACCGCTCGTACTACCTCGGGGCGTCCTAGGATGACCACGGTGAAGGGGATCACATCCGGCTGAGCGTGCATGTGCTACACTCCTGCTCCCTCCCCCCCTCAGGAATGGGCAGAAAGGCACGCTTAAAATGAGAACCGGAAGAATGACGAAGGTCTTTGGGCCGTCTTTGCTTCTCGTTCTCCTTGGTGGCCTCGACGCTCAGGCCCAAAACGTGATTCAGAACCCGGGCTTCACCGGCGGCCTCAGCTCCTGGACGCCCGGTTCTCCGGGGCCCTACACCGTAGGATGGGACGGCAGCATGGGAAATGCGGCCCCTGGTTCAGCCCATGTCATCGTTACGTCCCCATCTAGCTCCGTGAACTTCTTCCCCCTCAAGCAATGCGTTCCAGCAAGCGGCTCTACGGCATACGGCGCGAGCGGGAGCGCTCGCTATCCCACCGGGGTCTCCGTGGTGCCTATCCTTGCCGTGCTCTTTTACTACTATTCGGACACAGCCTGCGCCACCCAACTTTCACAGTCGGATAGCTTTGAGATGACAGTCAGCTCAACTCCTGCCAACACATGGGAAACCCAAACCTTCCAAAACCTTCTCACGACGCCCGCTGGGACCCACTCGGTGTTGGTTAACCTATGGCTGTCCACACCCGGACCGGGTAACACGGAGGGATGGTTCGACGACATCAGTCTTAGCCCTACCCCGGCAGCGGACCTCTCGATCACGAAGACGGACGGGCATGAGTCCGCGGTCCCGGGAACACAGATCACCTATACGATCGTGGCCTCGAATGCGGGACCGAACGCGGCGAACGGCGCGATCGTGACGGACACGGTGCCGGGGACGCTCACGAGCGTGAGTTGGACGTGTGCGGCGGCGGGGGGGGCGACGTGCACGGCAAGCGGGTCGGGGAGCATCAGCCAGGGCGTCAACCTGCCCGTGGGAGGGTCGGTGACTTACATGCTCGTGGGTACGATAAGTCCTTCCGCGACGGGCACACTCAGCAACACGGCGACCGTGACAGTGCCCTTCGGGATGGCGGACCCGAACCCGGCGAACAATACCTCCACGGACACAGACTTCCTGGTGCAGATGGGCGGGGCTCTGCCGGGGCCCCTTCCGCTGTTGCCGGGCAACAACTGGTGGAACCTCGACGTCAGTGCCGCCCCCGTGGACCCGAGCTCGACCGCCTTCATTAACTTTATCGGCGGCGCGACGCCCGCGCATCCGGACTTCGGGGGAGACGTCTCCCTCGGCAGTGTTCAGATCTACGGGTTCCCCTACGCGGTGGTGAGCGGCACCCAACCCAAGAAGTCCGTCACATTCGCGACCCCGGGGGAGAGCGACGGCGTCGACCACACGAGCGGCCTGAGCGTCCCCTTCTACCCCATACCGGACCTGGCGATCACTCAGCCCCACTGGATCGAGGGGGGCGATCCCGGCAATGTGGACCTCCGCTCTAGCCAGGACCGGCACATGCTGATCGTGGACGCCGACAACCGGTACCTCTACGAGCTCTATAACGTCTTCTACGACACGGGCACCGGGCGGTGGCTGGCCGGTTCGGGGGCCTTCTTCGACCTGAACAAGAATCACCGGCGGCCGGAGACCTGGACCTCGGCCGATGCCGCGGGGCTGGCCATGCTCCCGGGGCTGGTCCGCTACGAGGAGGCCTTCGGGACGGCGGAGATCGGGCACGCCTTCCGGGTAACGGTGAGTGCCACCAACAACTACGTCTATCCTGCTTCCCACACGGCGGGCTCAACGGGCGGCGCTCCTCCCATGGGGGCGCGGCTGCGCCTCAAGGCGGCCAAGGACATCTCCTCCTACACGCCCGAGGTGCAGAGGATCTTCCGGGCCATGAAGAAGTACGGCCTGATCGTCGCCGACAACGGCACCAGCATGTACGTGAGCGGGACCTACGACACCCGCTGGGACAACAGCGTTCTGAACCCCGCTTTCGGCGCCCTGACCGCCAATGACTTCGAGGTCGTCCAGCTCGGCTTCGGCGTTCCCACCGAGCTGAAGCTTGCCGATTTCGACGGGGACCGGCGCACCGACCTCGCCGTCTTCCAGTCGTCCTCGGGGTTGTGGTTCATTCAGAATTCCTCCACGGGGACGACGACGAGTCTCGGCTATGGCGGCTCGGGGTATGTCCCGGTCCCTGCGGACTACGACGGGGACGGCAGAGCCGACATTGCGGTCTACCACCCGCCCACGGGGCTGTGGTTCATCCGGTCGTCCTCGACGGGAACGGACTCGACGACGGGCTTCGGGGGCACGGGTTACGCGCCCGTGCGCGGTGATTTCGACGGGGACGGCAAGGCGGACCTCGCGGTCTTCCACGATGCGACCGGGCTCTGGTTCATCAAGTACTCGTCGACGGGGGCGGTGGTGACGGTGGGGTACGGGGGCACGGGGTACATTCCGGTTCCCGGCGACTATGACGGCGACGGCAAGACGGACATCGCCGTCTATCACCCGCCCTCGGGGCTGTGGTTCATCCGGAACTCGTCGACCCTGACCACAACCACGGTCGGGTTCGGAGGCACGGGCTACACCCCGGTGCGGGGGGACTTCGACGGCGACGGCAAGACCGATATCGCCGTCTATCACAGTGCGAGCGGCCTCTGGTTCATCCGGAACTCGTCGACCCTGACCACGACCACTCTCGGGTACGGGGGCACGGGTTACACCGCGGTGCCGGCGGACTACGACGCGGATGGGCAGAGCGACATTGCCGTCTATCACCAGGCCTCCGGTAACTGGTTCATACGCCAATCGACCACCGGGAACACGGTCACGGTCGGCTTTGGCGGATCGGGCTACGTGCCGGTGAACTGATCTCAAGAGCGTGGCTTGCTCCGGGCCTATGGGCGTTGGCCCGGCCCGGAGCGAGAGTCTCCTGAACCCTGCCGCGGTGGCGTGCCCCGGAGTTGAGAAGCGGGGAACGCAGGTTGCCCTGGCGACAGGGGGTTCCCCTCGGCGGGTGAACGCGGGTGCCGTCGTCGCGTTCTCGGCGGCCGACGGGCGCGGAGAGGGCAATCACGTCGCGCCTTGCAGCCCGCCCGTCCGCTCCCGGCCCCAGGACTTTCGCGGTGTCCGTCCCCACCTCCCGCGTGATCTCGTCCCGGGTGTCGCTCTCTTTTCCCGCGGGCGCCGGCCCCTCCCAGGGACCGTAGCGTAGGGTTGCCGGGGGCAAGGAAAGCGCGTGGAAACGGCGAAGCGCAGGCCGCCCCGCGGGAGGCCCCTTCCCCGGTGCGGGCGGGCCGTCGACGGCCGGCGAGTGGGGCCTCTAGGAGGCGGGCAAGGACTCCAGCGCGCGGGCGCAGAAGGCCGCGATCGCCGCCTGCTCGCTGACGGGGGTGTCGATGAACGAAGCCCGTTCGAGGGCGCGCCGGAGCAGCCGCACCTCCCGCAGATCCAGGACGATACGGACGAGGTCTCCGTCGCGCTCCACCTTCATGGCTTTTCCTTTCCGAGTTCCTTTTCCACCCGCAGGGCGGTCTGCCGGGCTTGCCCGCGCCGCAGGAGGAGGGGGGCGAGCCGCAGTCCGAGGCCGGGCCAGAGGCTCGCTGCCCGTGCGATCAGACCCCGGGAGCGGGGCAGGATCACCTCAAGGGGCCGCCTCCGCAGGACACGCTCCGCAATGACCCGCCCTACCTCCTCCACGGTCAGGACGCGGGAGCCGGAAAAGGCGAGGGCGGCCTCGGGGCTCGTGACCAGCGGCTCGAGCATCGGGGTCCAGACCGCGTCCGGACAGACGACGCTCACGTCCACTCCGAGGGGGCGCAGCTCGTGAGCAACGGAGAGGGAGAACCCGCGCACCGCGAACTTGGAGGCGACATAGAGGCTGAGGCCGGGGACGGGGGCGAGGGCGGCCAGGGAGGCCATGTTCACGATGTGGCCGTGCCCCTGCGCCACCATGCGGGCGGCAGCCGCCCGCGTGCCGTGGATCACGCCTTTCGCGTTGACGTCGAGATGGAGGTCGACATCGCTCTCGGGTGCGGTGAGGGCGTTGGCGGGGCGCAAGACACCGGCCACGTTCAGGAGGACGTCGAGCCGCCTCCAGGTCTGGAAGGCGAGGTCGATGACGGCCGGCCAAGCCGCGGCGTTCCGCACGTCAAAGGCGTGGAGGAGCACCCTCGATTCCGGCCAGGCCGCCGCGCGCGCCTGCTCGCGGAGCCGGACCCGGTCGAGGTCGGCGGCCACCAAGCGGTGGCCGGCTTCCGCGAGCAGGCTCACCAAGTGGCGGCCGATGCCGCTCGCCGCCCCCGTCACGACCATCACCCGCGATAGTTGGGCCATGCCCCACGCAAACTCCGACCGTGAACATGGTAGCCCATGCTCTCGAGATCGCGGCGGCAGCCCCATCGAATCGTGTCGAGGGGGGTGGGGCCCGGCGGCACGGTCAGGAGCCCGGACCCCAAGGCGCGGGCGCGGGTTGGTGTCGGGACCGGAGCGGCCCATCCCCGCCGAGCGCTGGCCGACCGCGAGGGCGCGAGGAGAGTAAGGGCCGGCGTCGCCTCCGGCCCTTACCTAGGTCTGGACAGGCAGGTTACCGGCCGTCGGGGCCGCGGTCCTCGTCGCTGTGGCCGACATTGGTGCTGGCGTCGAGGATGGGCTGATCGGCATGCAAGCTGATTCGGCCAATGGTTCGGTAGTCGCCGAGGCCGTTCTTTGGCTTCGGCGTGTGGTAGCCGGCGAAGAAGACGGTCAGGTCGCGATGGCCGGATAGGGTGGCGCTCGGAGCATAGACGCGGCCGGCAAGGAAGCCGTTCGTGGGGCCGCCGACCGGCGTGGTCGCAGGAAAGGTGATGGTGGTACCGCCGCCGCCACCAAAGACCGGCAGG
>Ga0210409_10007715_pt1 | contig 11049 bp, 7 predicted proteins | sample IncBWH17MmetaG_FD_161649 | JGI IMG/M metagenome (GOLD analysis project Ga0210409, IMG submission 161649) | Forest soil microbial communities from Barre Woods Harvard Forest LTER site, Petersham, Massachusetts, United States - Inc-BW-H-17-M | ecosystem: Environmental > Terrestrial > Soil >...
GTGGCCCGCAGGCTGACACTCCGAGTGGCCTGGTCCAGACCCGGATTAAGGGCGGTGAGGGTGCCTTGGAAATTGCGGCCGGGGTAAGCATCGATTTGGAGGCGCACCGGCATGCCGTTGCTAAGCAAGGAAAGGTTCTGCTGCGGCAACGAAAAATCCACATACACCGGGGTTAGCGTCTGCAGCCAGACGATGGGCTTGCCTGCGTCCAGGTATTGGCCCAAGTTGACCTGCCGGATTCCAAGCTGCCCCGCGAAAGGCGCGCGGATCGTTTTCTTTTCGATAATCGCTCGGGTCGCATCCGCATCCGCCTCGTGCTGCTTCATCAGGGCTTCGGCGGCGTCCAAGTCGGATTGCGAAACCATGTTCTGTTCGCGCAATGTCTTTTCACGGGTCAGGGTAATGCGCGCCAATTCCAGCTGCGCTTCGATTGCTCTTAGTTGGGCTTGCTCGGTAGAGATGTCCAAACGGACAAGCAAATCGCCTTGGGCGATGGACGCGCCGGATTCGAAGGCGATCTCGCGCACTGTCCCCGCAAGTTCCGGCGTGATGGTCACTCCTTGAATTGCCACCACCGATCCAATGGCGGTGAGGGTTTTCTGCCATTTCTCCTCCCGGACCGTGGCTGAGGCCACCGACTCGGGGGGCGGGGCAAAGGCTGCTCCGGCTTGCATCAGTTTCTTAATCTGCAATGCCTTTATCCCCGCCAAGCCGCCGCCAATCAGCAGCACGATAACTACAGCAATTATGATCTTCCGCGTCATGCTTTTCCTTTCACCCGACTTTGTTGGTGTTGGCTTAATCCGTTGCGGCGCGCCGTTCGGCCGTTGAGGTCCCGAGGATGTCCCTGTCCTGAGGTGTTGCCGCCCGCAGCGCCTTGCAGAAACAGCCGTACGATTTGCTGTGCTGTGTTCCGATCCAAAGGGCACTCGGCCACCAGCAGGCGCACCATCACATGACTGTTTAACTGTCCATAAATGCCCATAGCCAGTTCATCCAGGCTGAAGCGCCGATCCAGTTCGCCGGAAGCCTGACCGGCCGCAATCAATGAACGAAAAAACTCAAAGGTGCGTTTGCCCTTTTCCAGGCATTTCGTCTGGCCAGGCGCCTTTCCCGAGGCCGCGAATGCCGTCGCAAACGCCAACCTCATCAAATCGCGGTTTCGAACTGAAAAGTCAAATATCGCGGTTGCGATTTCCTCGAGCTTTTCCGCCAGGCTCTGGCCGCGCTGCGCGGCTTCTTGCATGAGGCGGTAACGCTCGTCATGCGCCTGGTCGACCAGGGCATCAAATATTCCCGCTTTATCCTTGAAATAATAGTAGAGAGTGGGTTTGGAAACATCAGCTCCCTGCACGATCTGGCGGACCGAGGTTGCCGCGTAGCCGCGGTCGGCAAAGCTTTTCAGCGCCGCCTGCAACAATTGTCGGCGCGTTTCTGAGTCCGAATGGTTCACAGGGTTCCTCACGACTTACCGAACGGTAGGTACAATGGCCCCGATTGTCAAACGCTTTGTCGCGGCGCGTACACGGTCACCTATGCGGGCGGCGCGCGGACATTCTTGTCCGCAGCAGTAGCGGAAGTTTGAGCGGACCAGGGTATAATCCTGAACCTCAGGTAAGCCCGCGCGTTGCTGCGGACTAGAAAGTCCGCGCGCCGCCGTTCTCGCCCGCCGTCGCTCACCGGGTACCGGAGCGCGCAGATTCTGCTTCTGCTGTTCGTTCATCCAGAGTAACGACGAACCAGCCAGCGCGTTTTGGACAGCGACTTGCAGCCTTCTTGAGCTACCAGTCAAACACAGTCACGGCGTCCAGGTCTCTCCAGCGATTGCCTTCCAGGATTTTGGGCGTCGTGCGCCCCGCGTACTGCAGCACACGGTGAGGTGGAGCTTCTTCCACTGTGAAATAGAGCGGGTCAACCAACGCTGAAATGAAAGGATTGGTCGGCCGCATTTTCAAAACCAGCACGTCTTTGCCACGCCACTTGCATTCGGAGTCCTTTTTGAAACTAAACCCAAGCGTTTCCCGTCTTGGAACAACGACGTACTGGCACCGGACCGCCTGCCCGGTGCGGAGTTGCTCCCAATGCGAAGCCAAAAACGAACCCACCATGTCATTAACCAGGGTATTTTCGCTGAGCGGCTCGTGCCTGGACTCAGAACGCGCCCGGGATGATGGGGTTGCGGCGTATTGAAAGGTAATCGTCAATCTGGCGGGATTCTTAGGGTCGGCCTCAATCCTCGCGCTTCCGGCGCCTCCGGTTTGCAGTTCCTCAAGCTCATAGGTTCTTAGCGAGTCTCCGGAGTAAATCGCCCGTTCACGGGCCGCCAGTCTGCCATCCGGGTAGGTGTACTCGCGCAGGACCTTGAGCGTAGGACCGGACTGCTCGGCGACGCGCTTGAATCTGTAAAGCAAGTGTTGCGAACCACCGCCTTGGCTGTAAATCGAAGCGGTCAGCACCTTTGGGCCTTCCGGCACAAAACTTGGAGAGGCGGAACCCGAACCCGCCAGCAGCAGTGGATTGAGTACTGCCAGAGCCAATGCCGGCACCATCGACCGATGCCAAGGCAAAGCTTTGCGATTTTCCATGAACATCGATGTCCTGGGTGATCCAAACATCCGGAAACCTACACCATTGTCTCTCTCGGCATGAGATTTAGAGCCAAAGAGTTTGCTGTTGCTCCGAGGGGGGCCGTTGCGGAGCATTCGGCACATGCGTGTGCGCCTCTCGTCCAGCCGGCTTTGCTTTACCATCCTGATTTGGTCCGCGTTGATCGTGCTGCACCACGTCGTCCATGGCGCAGAAGCGGTACTGCGTGTCCACGCGGCCGAGTTGCAGCCCTATCGGATTCCGCGAGAATTGACCGGCAAGTTTTGCGAGCATCTGGGAGCGAATATCTATAAGGGAATGGAGGCGCAAATCCTGCGCAACCCAACGTTCGCAGAATATCCGTTCGCCGCCAGCCCGGAGACACCCGACGGGCTTGCCAGTTTCCAATTCGAGCCCAAAAAGATCGAGGAAGCTCTGCGCGGACAAGCTTTGCGGGATGGTTGGCCGGAAGAAGAGATCGCCGGATTATTCAAGGCGCGGGCCGACGGCCTGGCGTGTTTCTGGAGCCGGGCGGGCGATCCGGATGGCGTTCGGGTTAGTCCGGACACCGGTCCCGCCGGCCAACGAGCCCAGCGAATCGAATGCAAGCCCGGTGCAGGAATCAAACAGTGGAGTTGGCTTCCCGTTCATCGCCAGCGCCAGTACGAATTTGAACTCCTGGCCCGCTCACCCGGTTTAAAACAACTGAAACTGGCTCTCGTCCGCAACGCAGCGGGCCCGGCGTGCGCGGAAACGACGGTGGAAGGGCTTACCTCAGAATGGGGGAGCATCAGGGGATCTCTTCGCGTGCCGGAGGATGCGCCAGCAGACCAGCCCTATTGCCTGGTCCTTTCGGCAGTTTCCGAGGGGCAGTTGATGATCGGACACTTGTTTCTACGGCCTGCCGATCATGTCAATGGAGCGGACCCGGATGTGATCCGGTTGCTCAAGGCGGCCCGTCTCCCTTTATTGCGGTGGCCCGGAGGTAATTTTGTCAGCGCTTACCATTGGCAAGATGGTGTGGGGCAGGTGACTCAGCGTCCCGCTCTCCCGAATTATGCGTGGGGCGGAATCGAGCCCAACACCTTCGGGACAGACGAGTTCATCGAGTTTTGTCGCGCCGTTGGGTGCGAACCGATGATCTGCATCAATGCGGGAACAGGCACGCCCGAGGAGGCAGCGCGCTGGGTTCAGTACTGCAACGGCTCCGCCGCCACACCGATGGGCTCGTTGCGCACGGCTTATGGTCACCCAGTGCCCTTTCAGATCCACCGTTGGGAAGTCGGCAATGAACTTTGGGGCCGCTGGCAAGCGCGCTGGACTACGGCCTCAGGTTATGTGGACCGGTATGCGCAGTTCTCGAGAGCCATGCGGCAGGCCGATCCGACGATTGAGTTGCATGCCTGCGGAGCGCCGGTCCTCTGGGGTAAAAATTGGAATGACACGTTAATTGCAGGCGCAGCCACTAATCTCCACAGCATCACCGACCATCCGCTCATTGGCGGCGTGGTTCCCCGCCGGACTGATCCGATGGACGTGTTCCGCGACTTTATGCATGTGCCCGACATCCTCGAGCGGCGGTGGGGTGAGTTGCGGGGTGATATGGAGACGCATGGCATCAAAGAGCCCCGCCTGGCCGTCACCGAGCTCCAAATGTTCGCGCACTTGGGCCGACCGGAGCCGGGCTCGGAGGGCGAGCGACTGACTCCCGAAAACCTGGTCACCCCGAGCACTCTGGCTGAGGCGCTTTATGACACCCTCGTGTATCACGCAGCCGTTCGATTGCAGCCGTTCGTTGAATTGGTCACTCATTCGGCGACCGTCAACCACGGGGGCGGTTTGCGCAAGGAACGGGAACGGGTTTATGCCAACCCTTGCTACTATGCCAACCTGCTGTTCGCCAATTTCGCTGACGCCAGGCCGGTTAAAACGGAGCTCCAGACACCACAGGAGCAGGCTCCGTTCGTTCTGCCGGACATAAAAAATCTTCCTGAGGGTAAGACGTTTGCAGCGGTGGACGCCTTGGCCGCATTGAACCCCAGAGGTGACCTGCTTGTATCCTTAGTGCATCGAGGGGATGCCAGCTCGATTCGCGTTGCCATCGACGTGCAGGGTTTTACCCCTGGAGACAAAGCCAACGTCCAAGTGCTGAGCGGCCCGAAGCCCTGGTCCGCCAACACCCTCGCCGAGCCGCACGCCATTGAGATTCACAGCTCAGAGACAGCCATCCAAGGCAGCTCTTTGGCTCTGGACCTGCCACCTTGTTCAGTCGTCCAGTGCAGATTCTCTGCGAAGCGATGAGCTGCTGGCGGCGCGCGGACTTTCAGTCCGCAGCAACGCACCTGCTTGCCTGAGGCTGAAGGTTAAGGTTTGGTTCGGCTTGGCGTTCGGGCATTGCTGCGGACAAGAATGTCGACCAGAGGTCTGCGCTACGCCATTTGCACAAAAAGGGATGGAAAAGACGCGCCCGATCAGGAACATTATGCGCATGGTACAAAGTGCGACGCCGGCAGCAGCACCCCCGCTGATGTCGGCAGATGAGATGCAAAAAGGATGGCATGAACTGCGGCTAAGAGTCGAACAACTGGAAGCGGAACGAACCACGCTCGAAAAGGAAAACAAATCCCTGCGAGAATTGTTGGAGCGGGTTATCGAGCATCGCCAAAAGTCGCACAGCGAGTTGATCCTGTTGTTGACCGGCCTGGTGAGCAAGCTGCCGATTAACGATATCGGCGTCGTCGTTTCCAGGCTGGTCGAGCATAACACCAATGTGACACAGTACCTGGCTGCCCTGACCAAGGGCGCCGTCGACGGCAGCCTCACTTTTTCACAGCCGGCGGTGCTCAAGAATCTCGAGGAAACCAAGCGCGAGCTGGTAGCGGCTCTGAAGCCGGTTATCGAAGAGCTGATGCGCCTGGACACTCCTTTGGAGAGAGCACTGCTGGAATCGTTGATCCCGCAGCCGGATTCCTTTTTCTCGCCCCGGGCTTCCCGGGCCAACCGTTGCTTCATCAAGGGCCTGGTTCCGCGCGAACGCATCCTGCGCGAGTTTGGACAGGAAGCCCTCGTGTTTTTTAACGATGTCACGACCGATCCCAGATTAAATCCGAGCCCCAAGCCGGAGGAAATCGTCCTGTGCTTCCGCAATGATTTCGAAGCGTTCCTGGAGCAAAACCCGGCGTTGTTGCCCCAGGGCCGCGCCGCGCTGCAAGCGCTCTACCAAAAGGTCCAGCGGAGCAAGTCTCCCACCGAACAGTCGCGTCTGCAGAAAAGTACTTTCCAACGACTGTCTTTCATCATCGAGTTGCTTCATTACTACGAGCACCAGAATACCGAAGCGCCGGATGTCATCTTTGCGCAACGGTTGCCCGCCTTGATTGAGCAATTGGTGGGCACCGGCTCACAGGAAAAAATCGACCAGAAGCTGATCGAGTCTGTCGAAAGTCTTCTGGATTTTGTGATCAACCCCGATCACCGCCACATGGTCGTGAACAATTTAGGCAAAACCGGAGGACAAGCCAGAACCCTGAAATACGTGCTCAAGCTGCGCTTTGACAAGGTGGCTGACCTGGACCAAACCGCGATGGAATTCGTCAAGCACCTCCTGCCGTCCTCACAAAAGCCACCGGCCCCGGAGGCGATGGCCGACCTCCTGCGTTTGATCAAGCCGCCCATGCAGAAATTGCTCCTGCGCTACATCCTGACCAGCGATCGCCTGCGCAAATCGGAGGCCGAGAGCCTGGTTAAAGCCGTCAGCGCCGCGCTCGGCTTAAAGGATCTCGCCGAGGAAGCCAGAGCGCAATTGGCCGTTCCCCCGGAAGTCGAACAGCGTATGGCTTGGGAACGAATTAAGGACATGATCGCCCGCCGCAACGACTCAGGTGCCATCGCGGCCGCGATCCGGGAACGCCTCAATACCAAGTACGACGCCGAAGAAATTCGCCTGAGCTGGCTGGCCTTGACGGAAGCCGATCCGATTTCGCTCATCAGGATTTTCTGCCAGGTCCCCTACCGATCGGACGGCAAAACCGACGCCATTGCCCGGCCGGTAATCGAAACGTACGTTTCTCGCCTGGTACACGAGAAATATGCGGCAACTTATAAAAAGGTCGTGACCAGTTTGAAGAATATGTTCACCGCCAAGCATGACAGCCCGACGCTGCTGAATTTCCTGGCGCTCGTGCGCTGGGTCGAACCCGCCGCCGCCAACAAGCTTTGCGCGGATATCGGCATGCCCGTGCCGGCCCAATAGTCAGCCAAGGCAGCCTCCGCCTCATGTCGGCGGCTACGCCGGGGGCTAGTGTAGTCTCGCAAATGAATGGTGGTATTTCTAACAGGAGCAAACAGAGAAAACAGAGTTTTCATCTCAGTTCCCTCCGTTCTCTCCTGTTCAATAACTCCAGTCGTTTGTGAGACACTACACTACTAGTCCCAAAACGAGCGAATTATGAAGCCAGTTTATTTCAAGTCGGCACCGGAATTCTGCAAGTGGCTGGAGTGTCACGGCGGGTCTAGTTCCGAGTTGTTGGTTGGGCTTTACAAAAAGGACTCGGGTAGAGCGACCATCACCTATCAAGAGGCTCTCGATGAGGCGTTGTGCTTTGGCTGGATCGATGAAGTGCGCCGAAACGTGGACCAGGAGAGCTATTGTATTCGATTCACACCCCGGAGGCCCGGAAGCATCTGGAGCCGAATAAACATCAAAAAGGCCCAAGCGTTAAATGATCTGGGGCGCATGCGTCCGGCAGGGCTAAAAGCCTTCGCGGCTCGCAGGGCCGACCGATCGGGCCTCTACTCCTTTGAGAACGCGCCCCGTGAACTGCAAGCAAGCTTCCAGCGCGAGTTTAAACGGAATAAACCCGCCTGGACCTTCTTCCAAGACCGCCCGCCATGGTATCGCCGAGTGGCCTCGTTTTGGGTGATGAGTGCGAAAAAGGAAGAAACCCGGCGCCGACGGCTGGCAACCCTCATTGCCGATTCAGCCAAGGGGCGCAACATCAAACCGCTCACGCGTCCGATGCCTTCATCGGCTCGGCGCTAACGCTGCATCGCGAGGTTCTGCAGGAATTCGACCGACAGGCATCCATCATCAGCCGAGCATAGGTCGACTGTCGCGAAATCCGCGTCATCCGCGGTCCAAGATTCGGGGTTGTGTTACGCGCTCTTACGAAGCTGCGACCAGTTTCGCCTCAGCCGGGACGTTCAGGACGCGAATATGTGAGCGAATGGCCGTCAGGAGTGTTTCGAGATCTGTTTGGTCCAGGCGTTTGAGCACGCATTCCCATCGGTACGCAAAGCTTCCAGCCGGGTCGTACTTGCAGTGTTTAAAAAGCGTGTCGAAGGCGCGGCGTCTTTCCCGATATTCGTCCTGGGTATGGCGGAAATGGCTCTGAAAAGCCGACAGGTACGCCTGGGCGAATTCAATGGGATTGGGCACGAGCGCCTCCCGCACATTTACCGGGCGCGCGTAATCGGCGGCGAACGTGGTTAAAGGCTTTTTGTACTCCATGAATGCACCGCTGTGATCGCCCACCAGTATCTCCGAGGGCAGCCCCCCATCACCCTCGAACACGATCTCGTCGCCGTCATCGAGCGCCGGGCGGGCTTCGTCGAACGAGCGCCCGACAATGATGCTGGCGGCCGCCGCTTGGCCGATCAAAGTGGCCAGTTTCAGGGCGTAGCCGGGGCGCGCGTAGCGGTCCAGCGGCAATTTATCCGTGGCGATGCCGGAGAGGTACTCGCGTTCGAAATAGGTGCTGCGAATCTGCTGGCCGCGGAACAGGTCGTTTTTGCCGCGATAAACCTCGGTCAAACGGCGCATGAAAAAGCGACGACAAAGGTTCATGCCCAATTGGCGGCAGCCCAGTCGCCGATCGAGCCAGTAGTCGGTGTATTCGTCGCTTTCCTGGATGGCCTGCAGCAGGCCCTTGCCCTCGTCCAAGTGTTCCCAAACTCCCCACTTTTGCAGCCGGAGAAAGCGTCTGAGCGGTTCGGGCTCTCCATAGGCTTTGAATTCGGCCAGGAACACGCTGCGCCGGCCCTCTTTTTGGGGCCGATCCAAAGACAGGGATTCCGGGACCCGCCCGAGGTTAATGAATTCAAGATCGCCATAATCCCGAATGAAATTGAAAATAATATCCTTGGCGCGCGGGTCGCACAAACGCTGCAACTCCACGACCTCCGGGTGGCTGAGCGCCTCGTCAAACAGCGAGTCGAGCAGGAACTCGCCTCCTTCGAAACGGCCGCCTGCCAGCCACTCGATCTGTAAAAAAAACTCCGGGCTCAACCCGATAAGCAATTGTTCCGTCTCGGCCTCATTACCCTCCAGAAACAGGGTCGAAACCATCTTCTCAGACCAGGCTTTATTGAGCGGGTCGTCCCGGTGAAAAGCCTCTTTCACCGCTTCCCTGAAGTGGCTCCTGAGATGGGCGAACTCAGCCTGGACCTGGTCGGCCGCCATTTGATCGAATGGCTTTCCCAGAAAATCCCGGCCACTGATCCGCTGCGGATCCGCCGCGAAGAAGTCCAGTTCAGGTCGCCCGAGTCGATTCTGGCGGTTGGAATGTTCGGCGATTTCCTGCAGGTGGCGCGCCAGGATGGACGGCTCGAACTGCCCAAGCTGTTCAAAGCCGGCGCACGTGAGCCACCGGGTGCCGGTGAGCCGATTGTAGAAATAAATCGGCGCCCCATGAATTCCCACCCGGGAGCCGAGCACCAGCCGTTCCTTGCCTGCCTGGTCTTTGGGAATCGAACTCATGCGCCAGTATTCACCACGTCGTTTAATCGCTTCCCGCACACGGGGATCAGAAACCGAAAGAAAACGCACCTGCCGCTTCGAGACCAGCGTTTGCAGGAGTTCGTCGGCCGCGAAGGCCAGTGGCATGCGTTCCGGGTCAGGCCGGATCAGGATGTGGTCAGGCTCGAAAATGAGGTCGACCGAGTTGGCGGCTACTGCCTGTTCTTCCTCCGGGCTGAGCGAAGGCAGGGACTTGGCGGCGCGTTGTGCGTTGAGGTGATCGATAAAGTTGACGCGCTGCCAGGCATGCACACCGGGTGCTTCGGTGTAGAGCACATTGCGTTCGGGGAAAATTGTCCCGATCCGTGTCAGGAGCTGGCCTTGCGGACCGCAAGCCAAAGGGTGAGGTCCAACCACTTCAATTTGCATGGAGATCCTAAGATGGCGGCTCGCGGTTGATTTGTCCATTCGCTCCCGCACCTGATTCAGCGAATGAGCTTAAGGCAACGAGCGGGTTTGGTCAGGCGTTGCGGCCTTTGTTTAGCTGAATGGCAATTTCCGCGACCCGCCGACCGTACGCCTCGGCTGTTTCGATGTCGCCCTTGGGCGGGGCACCGGGTGGATTCACTTGAAAACTCGCGGCCATCGGCCCGACGAACGAGCCAACCCGGTTATGGGCCTCCGGGCCGGGGCCGCTTACCGTGTTCATGTCCTCTGGCCGGTTAGCGGAGGGCATCATGCCGAGGCCGACAAAAATCATTCCGTGCTGCATGGCATTGATGAGCAATCCGAGCAGGGTGTTGAGCTTGTCCCCGGAGAAAGAGGACGAGTTGGTGAACGCGCCGGCCACCTTATCCTTCCAAGCCAGCGTGAACCACTTTTTGGCGGCGGTTTCGATAAAGGCTTTCATCCCGGCGGACATACTGCCCATATAGGTTGGGCAGCCGAAGATGATGGCGTCGGCGGAATCAAGTTCATCGAGCCGGGCGGTCGCTTCCTCAACGGTGTATAGCTTCGCAGAGGAAAGCGACTGCGCTCCGCGATGGACTGCCTCGGCCTGCGTTTTGGTGTGGCCGTAGGTGGTGTGATAGATAATGGCGATTTTGCTCATGTTTTTGTTTGGTTCGTTGTTGTCTTACCTCAATTCGAACAGGATTGCTTTGGTTTGCCCTATGGGCACCACTACACTCCAACTCGGCATCTTGCTGAATACTCTCCAGTTCATCGGGCGGCGCAGTGTATCCGCCGCGCCCGGATGCGCAAGCGTCCGCGATTGCAAAATCTGGCTCGAATCGCTGTTCCCCGGCGCACCTTATGGCGCTCATTGACGCAGTCGATTAACCTGGGCTGCCGCCATGTTCTTTTGTAACTAGCGTGGTCGGCTCGGGTCGGCGCTGGCCGTGTTCACTTAACGCCCGCCCTGGCGGCGGCTTCGGGGAACTGTAGTTTAAGAGAGTGGGCAGCAAACGAACGAACTTCCGGGTCTGGGTCGTTCAAGGCTTCAATAAGTGCCTCGGTGACGGCCCGGTATGGCGGGTTGGCAGGCTCCATGTTTCGTCCGATGTTTCCCAGAGCCGCCACGGCACGTCCTCTCACAAACCCCTTTGAGAAATCGCCGTCTTGGTCATTTTTTGACAGCCGAATAAGGTCTGGAATCGCGGGCGTCGCCGCCTCCCCAATGTACGCCAACCCATCAGCGGCACGCCCTCGAAGTATCGCACTTGGGA
>Ga0210409_10007718_pt1 | contig 11048 bp, 7 predicted proteins | sample IncBWH17MmetaG_FD_161649 | JGI IMG/M metagenome (GOLD analysis project Ga0210409, IMG submission 161649) | Forest soil microbial communities from Barre Woods Harvard Forest LTER site, Petersham, Massachusetts, United States - Inc-BW-H-17-M | ecosystem: Environmental > Terrestrial > Soil >...
CAAATGAAAACGGCGGGTCTATGGCCGCTCTGGGAGTCGGGCGAGCGCGGACGCATGCTTGGCCAGTAGGACGGGCTTCAGCCTGTCGGTTTTCGTGGCTACGAGGATATTCAAAAGCGACAGACTGAAGCCTGTCCTACCGGGGCTTCCTTTCGAGTTATAATGGGGACGTGGCGATTCCCCTGCGCGCTTCGTCCTTGACGGCAGTTCCCGCCGCTACGGGTGTGATTCTGGCGATCGATTACGGGAAAAAAAGGCTGGGCCTGGCCCTCTCCGACGAATTTTGCGTCACTTCCCGCCCCTATGCGACCTGGACCCGGATCAACCGCCGCCGCGATCTCGCCCGCCTGCGAGAACTGGTCCGCGAGCAGGGAGTTCGCCGCGTGGTCGTGGGACTTCCTTTGCATCTGGACGGCGCGCCGAGCGAGATGTCGCAGGAGGCAAAAAGTTTTGCGGCGCGCGTCGAGAAAGCCCTGGGCCTTCCGGTGGAAATGATGGACGAGCGGCTTACTTCCTGGGAAGCGCGCCAGACGATTTCCAACATAGGTTCCGGAAAGCGCGCGCGCCGCGGTTCTTCGGGCCGCAGCGGCGCCAATAAAAAAACGCCGCTCGACGACATCGCCGCCGCCATCATGCTGCGCGATTATCTGGATCGGACCCGGGCGCGGACCGGATCGCGAGACTGATATGCGCCGGGCCTTCCTCTTTCTCCTGATTCTAGTGATCCTGGCGGTTGGATATCTCTATCTCGCTTTGTACCAGCCCTATCAGGGATTCGCCAGCGACGGCGTTTACGTGGACGTCCCGCGCGGGGCTTCGCAACGAACGATCGCGCGCCTGCTTGCTGAAAACGGCGTGGTGCGCAGCCGCATCGCATTTGAAATTTTGTGCCGGCAAAAAGGGCGCAGCACCTTGCAGGCGGGCGAGTATTTCTTCGACCGCCCGGTGACCGCCTTCGCAGTCTACGACGCGATTGTCAACGGCCGCGTGTTCGTCAAAGAATTCGTAATTCCCGAGGGATTTACGATGTTCGATATCGCGGACCTCGCCGCGCAGGAAGGATTCCTCTCCCGCGACGAATTTCTCGTTGCAGCGCGCGACCCTTCTCCGATCCGCGACATCGCTCCCGGCGCGCCCAGCCTCGAAGGATTTCTTTTCCCCGCAACCTATGAGTTCCCGCGCCGTATGACCGGGAAGGATATGACCGCGGCAATGGTGAAGAAATTCAGGCAAGAGTGGCTGGCGATGCCGGACAGCGGCCCTCCTCCGCACCAAAGCGTTCAGGAGGTCGTGACGCTGGCTTCGCTCGTTGAACGCGAAACTCCGCGCCCGGAAGAGCGGCCCCACGTTGCCGGAGTGTTTGAGAACCGGCTGCGCATCGGCCAGCCGCTGCAGTGCGATCCCACGGTCGCTTACGCGCTGACCCTGGTGGGAGCCTACACGGGCAAGCTCGACGGCGGCGATCTACACTTCGCTTCTCCCTACAACACCTATCGAAACAGGGGCCTGCCCCCGGGCCCAATCGCCAATCCTGGCGAAGCCGCTCTCCGCGCGGCCCTCGATCCACCGCCCACCGACGATCTCTATTTCGTGGCCAATACCGAAGGCGGGCACTTCTTCAGCAAGACCCTTGAGGAGCATAATCGTAATGTCGCGCGTTACCGGCACTTGCTCGAAGAGTCGCGGAATCCATCCCCCGGCGGCCCGCCCCCAGCCCCTGCCCCGGAGATGCACAAATCCAGGCCTGTGAGGACGTCGCCATGAGCCATGCGGACCATCCGACCAAGAAGGAACTGATCCTGGAGATTGCGCGCGAGCTTTCCGTGCCGCGGTTCACTCCCGCCGAAGTCGAGCAGATCCGGCGGCAGCTCGTGGCGCGTCTCGGAGCGGGAGGAAAAACTTCCGCCGATTACATCGCGGGCGTGTTGGAAACCGCGGGTATGCGCATCGTGTGGTCCACCAAGGCGGATACGGAAGGCCAGTACGAAGAGGAATTCCAGGACTTGCTGCACTTTGCGAATCTCGAGGACGCGGAGATGTGCATCATGCGCCTGGACGAGCTGTACCGGAAATTTAAGGAAGAAGACGAAAACGCCGCCGTGGAACGTGTGCTGGAAGTCGCGCGCATGGGCCGCCGCCGCGCGGAAATGATCGCCCGGAATTACAAAGTGGAACCTGAAAAGCGCGCCGAGAAGGAAGAAATCATGATGTGGTTCAAGGTGTGGCTGGATACGCCCGACGCTTTTTTCGACTGGCTCGAGGCGCGCAAAGCCTCGCCGGATTTCCAGAGGCGCTTCGCCAAGAGCGCTTCCGCGGACGCGTGAGCGCGACATGGCGGACCTGCAATACGTATTGGAAGTCGAACCGCTCGATCTCGGGGCGGACGTCAAGGCGGTCGGCCTCGACTTAGTGGAAATCGAGAGTCGCGAACCGGCGCACGGGACGGACGCGGCGCGCCTGTGGGCCGCTACCCTCGGCGCGCTGCCGGGAAGCGAACCGTGGGCGCTCGATTTTTTCTCCCACCTCGACCGCGTGCGAGAATATTGCCGCCTGCACGCGGTGCCGTTTGAAGAAAAAGCTTCCGGCCATTCGCTGGTCATCCCCGCGCCGCCGGGCGATGCGCTCGTGGGGCTCGTGGAACGATTTGCGGGAGAAACTTTTGGCGCTCGCGCGGGGACGCTCCTGGCCGCGGGCGATCCCGCCGTCGAAGGCGAATTGGCCGAGCGCGGTGTGGACGCTTATCACGCTGCATTTCGGAATTATCTGTTTTGCGCCGTCTGCGATTTCGAGAACGGTTTCCTCACTCTACTGACGGAAAAATTGTGGACCAGCGAAGTCCTGCGGCGAATCAAGCCCGCCACGGCAACTTTGCCCGTGGAAGTCGCCCGGCCGCAGTGACCAATCGCGGAGCGATTCCAGTAGCGCACGCTTCAGCTTGCGGGGGTTTATCCTTGCGAGGACCAAAACCCACAGGCTGAAGCCTGCGCTACTAAGAACAATGCCGCTGCGCAATCCAGCCCAGCAGGGGCAAATGCTGATCACATATGCATTCGGGATTGAAGGACTAAGGCAAGTAGAAACGGGGGACGCGCTTTCCAAGTGCACAGAGCAGATCGGCGCTGGCGGTACTGGCAATTTTCGCGACGTCGGGCACGGACTGCGTCGTGCCGCCATCGGTACCGTAGATCGTGGCGATGTCGCCCACGCGCGCGGAAGCGATTCCTGTAACGTCGGCGGTGGTGAGGTCCATCGAAACCGTGCCGACGATGGGAGCGATCTCGCCGCGAACGATGACGCGGCCTTTGTTGGAAAGCACACGCACCAGGCCGTCCGCGTATCCCGCGGCGAGCACGGCAACACGAGAAGGTTTCGCCGCCGTCCACCGCGCGTTGTACCCGACGCGCGAGCCCGGCGGCAGATCCTTGATCGAAACAATCCGCGCGCGAAACGAGAGCACCGGACGCACCGGAAGTTTCGCTTCCATTTCCGGATTCAGTTCGGAGGGCTCGAAAAACTGGTGATAGCCGTAGAGAATCGCGCCGGGGCGGACCATGTCCCGCCAGGTGGACGGGCGGCTGACGATGGCGGCGCTGTTGGCCATGTGCACGATGCCGGGATCGATTCCCAGCGAGCGCATGCAGGCCAGCGCCGCGTCAAATGTTTTTTCCTGCTCGATTGTTTGTTCAGTAGTAAATACTTCCGATGATGCTATATGAGTAAACGTGCCCGCCAGGCGCAGGTGCCGGCAATCCCCGAGCGCCCGTGCGAACGCCGGAATCTGCGACGGCGGGATGCCCAGGCGGTTCATCCCGCTGTCGATTTTGAGATGAAAATCAAAGGGCCGCTTGCGCGGCTTGCGCTGCTGCGCGGCCGCCTTTTCCAGGAGCCGCAACTGGTCGGCGCTCATGATCGCCGGCGTCAGGTGGTTGTCGAGAATCCTCTTTTCCTCGCCCGCCCAGAAGCCGGTGAGAATCAGGACCGGTTCGCGGATGCCGCTCTCGCGCAGTTCCGCGCCCTCCGCGGAGCAGGTTACGCCGAACCAGTCGGCGCGCGCCTTCGATAGGGCGCGCGCGACGGGAACGATCCCGTGGCCGTAGGCGTTGCTCTTGATTACCGCGAGGACTCTCCGGCGCGTCCCGCGCGTGCCCGCAGGATTGACGTGCGCGCGGATCGCCCGCAGATTGTGCGTCAGCGCTCCCAGGCTTACTTCCGCCCAGATTGGTCGTCCATCAAATTTTACTGTTCGCGACATTGGGATCTTCAAGATTAACCGATCTCGGAGCGGAAAAAAAATTGCTCCTGACCTTTCACGAACGGCTTAGTTACCCCCTCCTTGGGTGTTGAACCTCTCCATCCCGAGGGGGAACTTCCTCTTAAGGGTTAAGGGCACAGCGGATGCCACACCGCGCGCGTTGACAGCACGGGGGTTATCAAACCCCGTCCGCACTTAAGCCCCATAATATTTGGACACTCCTATGGGCGTATTGACACACAGTTGGCAGTCGCATTGGTCAAATCCTGCGCTCCTCGACGCGAAAGACGATTCGCAGGGTAAAAAGAGACCACCCCCTGCTGTGGTCGAAGAATTTCATGGCGCATCGTGCTAAGGGCATAACGGAAATATTACGATTCCACCGCTTCCGCGGCTAGTTTCGAAGGCAGGCAGCGCAGTGAGAGGCACCGGCTTTCCCACAAATTTTTCGGATGTAACGCAGCCGTAGGCTACTAAAAAATCGCGCGCGACGGCAAATTGGATACGGCAGACATCATAAAAGAACAGAAGACTGCCCCTAGCTTCTAATAATTTATGGTTGACAATCATTACTGAAAGGCGTACACCTCACCCCAAGTGGTGGGGTACGCGAGTGGACTTACTACCCTGCCAGAATCATATTATCGCCAACATTGCGATCGGCCCTGCCTTGGTCGGGGGTGCAGGTGCACCCTTTGTTTAACTTAATAGCGCCCCGTCCTAATTCGTAAAATTGGCGCCAAGCTTGGACAGGCCTGGCCCGAGATAGTTGCCGTTACTTACTTGGGAATCATCCGGCTAGTACGGGGGGTTCAAATCGGCAAGGCGGAAGCTTGCTTTGGAAGCTTTCTCGACTTTGCGGCAATTGGATAGAAACAACGGGTGAGGCTGGGGGTCAAATTCCAGATTCAGTATTTTTGGATCGGAGGTCCAAAAATGAGTTCCTTACTTTCCGCAGGCAAGAGACCTTGGAGAGTACGTTTCCCGAAAGCCCTGCCATTGGTGGTTGGCACGATGGGAGCGCTGCTGCTCTGTCTGCCGCTGTTTTCGCAGGGCAATTTCGGACGTATCCTCGGAGCCGTTACGGATCAAAGCGGCGGCGTTATATCCGGTGCCACCGTAACCGTCCTAGACACAGAGAGAGGCGTGGCGCGCACGCTGACCACCGATGACGCCGGGGAGTATAACGCTCCCACGCTCATTCCCGGCGCCTATACAGTCCGCGCCGAGGCCAAAGGGTTCAAGAGAGTTGAACGCCAAAACGTTGTGCTGGAAGTTGGTCATGAAGTCAGAATTGACCTGACCCTTCAGCCGGGTGCGCAGGAGCAGACCATCACCATCACCGAAGCGGTGCCGCTGGTGGAGACTACCAACGCCACCTTGGGCGGCACGCTTGAGAACACGGAAATCAACGATATGCCCCTCAATGGCCGGAATTACCAGAATCTGATGTCTCTGCGCCCGGGCATCATGGTTCAGCCGGGAGGCTCCCCCTGGTCGCAGAGCACCAACAACATGCGCCCCGATGAAACCGTCTGGATGATGGACGGGGTGATCAATGTCAGTTTCTATGACGCCCGCCAGGTAGGCAATGCGCCGAGTGCGTTTACCGATGCGGCGACCATCGTGCCCATCGATGCCATTCAGGAATTCAACACTCTGGAGAATCCCAAAGCGGAGTACGGATGGAAGCCCGGCGCCACGGTGAACGTGGGCATCCGATCGGGAACCAACTCTCTACACGGCTCGGCTTACGCGTTTGGCCGCTATGTCGGTTGGGACGCCCGCAATACTTTCAACCCGGCGCTGGCTCCGGATGGAACCTGCACCCGGGGTCTTCCCTCTCAGTGCGACAAGCTGCCGGCCGAGCTCAAGCAGTTCGGCGCCGTCGTCGGCGGACCGATCAAGAAAGACAAACTCTTTTTCTTCGCCGGTTATGAGGGACTGCGTTCCCTAATTGGCAACATATTTGTCGTTCAAGCTCCCGCGACCGGCACGTTAGGGAGCCCGGCGAATAGCATGGTGGATGCAATCGGAGCGCTGCAGGCTGCGGGTTTTAACCAACTATGTTCGAGTACGGTTACCACTAAATGTCTAAGTTCACCGAGCCTGGATTTGCTGGGGTGCAGCGGCACGCCGGCAACTGCGGGTTCGTACGCCTGCACGGGCGGGCTCTACGCGAACGCACCCTCGAATAATAACAACTACCCCTCTACTTTCCCCAACCAGAATGTCACCGACAATGGGATTGCGAAAATCGACTACACGATCAACAGCAAGCACCGGATCAGCGGCATGTTCTGGACCGGGGATTACAGAGCCACGGGGCAGGATCACCCCATTGTGAATAACTTGTTCAATACTGGAATTTCGGTGGTATCGCGGACGGCCGTCGGGAATTGGATTTGGACCCCCAGTTCCACACTGGTGAACGAACTCCGGTTCGGCTACGACAGCGTTAGCCAGGGCTTTACCATCGGCGACCAAAACATCGTCCCCGATGGGTCGGGAGGTCTGTGCACCGCTACCGGCTGTGGCGGCAAGGGCTATCCCCTCAACTCGGGCGTAACGGTTGGGGGCGGGTTGCCGTTTATTCAAATTGCGGGTTTCACCGGCGGCGGAGGCGCCGGCCTGGGCAATCCGAATGGCACCCGTCCCGGTCTTACCGGCCCCAGCCCGTATTTCGATTTTCAAGACAGCATCTCGTATTTGCGGGGCAAGCACGCCTTCAAATTCGGGGGGGAAGTCACGCACATCGAAGCCGATCAAGTCACGCAAGACTTCAGAGGTGCTCTCGTTCTCTTTGCCGGCGGACAGACCCCAGGGCTTATCGATTGTACAGATCCAAACAACAAACCAATATCGTGCCCTCTCGAGGACTTCTTCTCGGGAAATCCGCAAAAAGGAATTGTCAACATTGGCAACGGGAACCGCACGATGAAATGGATGCATTACGCCGGGTTCGTCCAGGATGACTGGCACATCAAGCCGAGAGTGATGCTGAATCTAGGACTGCGCTACGAATACGCGACGCCGATCAGAGAGGTCAACAATCTTTTCGGTAACTTCGATCCGAACCTTGGAATTGTTCAGCAGGGCCAGGCAAGCGTAGGCCCAACTCTCTGGAAGCCCAATCGCCACAACTTCTCGCCCCGCGTGGGTTTTGCCTGGGATGTCATGGGCAATGGGACCACTGTGGTCCGCGCTGCGTCCAGTGTTATCTATGCGACGATCTATGCGAGGCCGTTCATGGACAACGGACCTCCAAACGGCTCGGCGGGCAACATCGCTCAAGACCCGTCAGGCGCCTGTAATGTCACCATAACCCCCGGACAAACTTGCGCGCAGGCCGGAGGGCAAACCTTCGGCGGCACGATCGATCTCGGCCAGCCTAACTACATCGGGTCCATCAATAACGGAGGACAGCTCGACTGGAACGGCGTTCTCTTTCCGCAGGGGGGGCTCTCTTGCACGGCCAGCTCAACGTGCAGCCTCTATGCGATCGATCCGCACCTGCAAACCCCGTACGTCGTCAATTACAACGTCAATATCCAGCACAGCTTCTCCAGCAATCTTTCGCTGGAGGTTGGCTACGTCGGCAATCAGGGCCGTAACCTGCAGGCTGTGCGCGACATCAATCAGTGTGCTCCGAATCCGGACCCCACCCAGTGCGCCAACGGCACTTCGCGTCCCTTCGCCAAATTTCCGTACCTGGGGATTATAAACTTCGTAGATAACGAATCTCATTCTAATTACAACAGTCTTCAGGCGACGCTGACCAAGCGGCTGTCTCACGGGCTGGAATTCACGGCCGGTTACACGTACGGTCATGGTCTCGACACCGGTTCCGAGAATTTTCAAGGACTGACTCCACAGGACAGTACGCATTTGGAAAGGGAGTACGCCAGCAGCGATTTCGACGTCCGGCACCGCTTAACCGTCACGGCCAGTTACGAGCTTCCCGGGAAAAAAGGCTACGGCCAGTTGCTGGAAGGCTGGAAGCTCAACACCATCGTGACCGTTCAGACCTCCCAGCCGTGGCTAATGTTTGACACCCACGACGATTTCAGCACGGGCGGAAGCGGGCAAGGAGACTTCAACGATCGCTGGGATTTCTTCGGCAACCCCAACGACTTCAAGTCCGGCCCCAGTTCCATTCCGTGGTGCAGTGGCTTCACTGTCAAAACTGACGGGACCGCTAACTCCAGTGGTGCGAGTTGTACGTCCACATCTGGGATTACCGGCATCGTAACCCCGATAAACGTGGATCCGGGCGCATGTGTTAAGGTCGCCCCCGACCCCAACACGCTTGCTTCTGCGGGTTGCTTCATAAAGGGCAACTCGGTGATGACTCCTCCCAAGAATGGAACTTTTGGCACCATGGGCCGGAACCTCTTTCGGGACTCGGCCTTCAAGAACGTGGATTTCTCTGTGTTCAAGAGCTTCAAGTTCAAGGAGCGGATTGGCGCCGAATTTCGGGTCGAATTCTTTAATGTGTTCAATCACCCGATTTACGCCAATCCGTACGGCTCAACGAATACGAGCTTCTTAGGCGCTGACCCGAGCAACCCCGGCGCGCTCGGCTGCGGGTGCTCCACACCGGACGTCGCGGCTGGCAATCCGCTGGTCGGTTCAGGAAGCAGCCGCGTGATGCAACTCGGCTTGAAGCTCACGTACTAAATCCATCCGGCCGGTGCGAGGTCCGAACGTGCGCTCGCACCGGCCATCCAACGTAGCATTCGGAGATGTGTGGGTCACGAAACCGTCGTGTGTTTTGCAGGGCGATTTCTTTCAGGCGCGTCACTCGCACGCCCTCGATGCAATCGCGTTGTTCCCCTCTGCGGACTCCATCCATTTTTTAGACCCTCTAATTTGCAATAATTATGCTTGACAATTGTTCTCGATAGGCGTAGACCTCAGCGCAAGTGAGGAAATTCCGGGTGGGGTACTTGAGTGGACTTATAACCCCGCCAACCTTGTTACATCGCCAACATTGCGATCGGCCCTACCTTGGTCGGAGTGCATACGCACTCCTTAGGCCTCTCGATACTTAGTTATTGTAATTAATAAAATCGGCGCCAGGCCTGCGAAGGCGTGGCCCGAAATGTCTGCTTTTGCTCAATTGGGAATCGTCCCGCGGATGAGGGGTTCGCATTCGCAAGGCGGAAGCTTGCCTTCACGGCTTCCTCGATCTTTAGGCAGTTGGGAACAGACCATGGGTGAGGCTCGGGGCCACATTCTAGACTAACTAGTCCCCCGTTAAGAATTGAATAAAGCCGCGTTTTTCCTGTCGATTTTTGTTGATTTTTATCTGCAGAGATTGCAAGGTTTCGGCATGTTGAATGCCGAAATCTTGCAATTTTATTTTGGGGAGAAGGGATGAAGCCGAGACCCAAGCCGCAGGAAAGCGGGACGCAGGAACTGTTTCGGGCCAAGCTGAGGAACATCATCAATCTGCAGCATGAGCTGGTGCGGTTGGGCGAATTGATCGACTGGAAACGTCTGGAAGCGCATTTCGCGGCGTACTACCGCGAGGCGGGACGGCCGGGGTTGCCGATCCGGCTGGTGGTAGGGCTGCATTTGCTGAAGCACATCGAAGGGCTGTCGGACGAAGCGGTGTGCGAGCGGTGGGAGCGGGATCCGTACATGCAATATTTTTGCGGGGAAGAATATTTTCAGCACGCCTTTCCGCTGGAGCGATCGGGGATGACGCATTTTCGCAAGCGCGTGGGAGAGCAGGCGCTGGAGACGTTGTTGCAGGAAACGCTGGCCGCGGCCTATCGCGGTGGGGCGCTGAGTGTGCGGGCCACCGAAGCGGTGGCGGTGGATACGACGGTGCAGGAAAAAGCGATCGCGCATCCGACCGAGCACGGGCTACTGCTGACGGCGATCGAGCAGTTGGGCCGGCAAGCGAAAAAGACGGGGCTGCGTTTGCGGCAATCGTATGTGCGCGTGGCGCGGAGAGCGGCGATGAAGACGGGCCGATACCTGCACGCGCAGCAGAAGAGACGCGCCAAGCGGCAGGTGAAATTTCTGCGGGTGCGCTTGCGGCGGCTGATCCGCGACGTGCGCCGCAAGATGGCGGCGCTGCCCGCGCTGGCCGAATCGTCCGTCGAGCGGCTTGAACACACGCTGGGGCGCGCCTGGCATATCGCGCAGCAGCGACGCGGCGATCGAGATTACCTGTATTCCTGGCATGCGCCGGAAACCGAATGCATCAGCAAAGGCAAAGCGCGCGCTCCGTACGAATTCGGCTGTAAAGTTTCCATCGCCACGAATCTGCATCCGGCCAAGGGCGGGCACTTCATCCTGCAGGCGCGCGCGTTGCACGGCAATCCGTACGACGGTCACACGCTGAAGCAGGCGCTGGACGATGTGCGGGAAATCGTGGGCCGCAGTCCGCTGCGCGTGGCGGTAGACCAGGGGTACAAAGGGCACCGGCTCACCGGTCATCCGCGCACAGCGGTCTTCCTCACCGGGCAGCGACGCGGCGTGACCGACAAAATCAAACGCTGGCTCAAACGTCGCGCGGTGGTCGAACCAATTATCGGCCACGCGAAAAACGACGGACTGCTGGGTCGCAATTGGTTGCGGGGCCGCACCGGAGATCGCTGCAACGCACTGCTGGCGGCCGCGGGTTTCAATCTTCGGCAACTGCTCCGCTTCCTGAGAAGCACCCCTTATTTTATGCGCGAATTTTTCTTCGCACTCCTGGTCACACTACGCGCTGCCACAACCCTCGCTGCCTAAACTCAAATTCAAAATGATTTCTTAACGGAGGACTGAATATTCAGTG
>Ga0210409_10007719_pt1 | contig 11048 bp, 7 predicted proteins | sample IncBWH17MmetaG_FD_161649 | JGI IMG/M metagenome (GOLD analysis project Ga0210409, IMG submission 161649) | Forest soil microbial communities from Barre Woods Harvard Forest LTER site, Petersham, Massachusetts, United States - Inc-BW-H-17-M | ecosystem: Environmental > Terrestrial > Soil >...
CAGGCCTACGACGATATTTCGCTCACGAAGGGGATTCACACGTTCACGTTTGGCGCAAATATTGAGCGAATCTTGGACAACCAATCTACGGCCGACTTTCCCGGCGGGATCTTTACGTTTAATACATTGAGCGACTTCCTTCAGAACAAGCCGTTCTCGTTGCAGATCGACAAGCCAGGCTACGAGTTGCCGCGAGATGTCCGGCAAACCATGTTCGGAACGTATTTCCACGATGATGTCAAGCTGCGGCCTAATTTGACAGTCAATCTCGGACTACGCTATGAGATCGCGAGCGTGCCCGAGGAAACGGCCGGTCGCATGTCGAACCTGCGCACCCTTTCGGGAAACACGCCGTTTACCGGCAGCCCTTATTATCGGAATCCTTCTCTTCGTAACTTCGAACCACGGGTTGGCTTCGCTTGGGATCCGTTTCGCGACGGCCGTACGTCGGTTCGAGGCGGATTTGGATTCTACGATATTCTGCCGCTGATCGCCGAAACAGGACCCGGTCTGGACGGTGTGGCCCCATTCGACCTGTCTGTCTCGGGTTCGAACCTTTCCGCGCAAGGTTCGAATTTGTTTCCGACCGGAGCCTTTCCGCTGCTCGCAAACAGGAACAGCTTCATCCTCTACCTGATACAGTTCAACCCGCCTCGTAACTACGTAATGCAATGGAACCTGAACGCACAGCGTCAGATTCGACCGAATACCACGGTGATGCTCGCCTATGTGGGTTCACGCGGCATCCACATGTGGTATCAGACCGATGACGGCAACATCGTGCTTCCGGTGGCGCACACCCCCGATGGTTACTTCTGGCCCTCGGCGATTGGCAGCGGCACCGTCATCGATCCCCAGACGGGGCGCGTTCCCAAATCTAGCTGGAGTGCGGATGCATATTTTCATGGTCTCGAAGCGGAGCTCTTGCAAAGATTAACTCATAATCTGCAGGGTCAAGTGTCCTTCACCTGGTCGAGGTGCATCGATACCAGTTCCGGATCGACCGCTTCCGATCAGTACAGGAATTCGCTCCCCGCTACGTTTTGGCCCGACCCACGTACACATCGGGGACCATGCGATACCAATGTCACCCGAAATCTTGTGGCCAATGCAGTGTGGGATGTTCCGCACCCGAAAGGTCTGCCTGGCATACTGGGCTGGGCCACGAGCGGTTGGCAGACGACCGGGATCTTCACTGCCAGCTCGGGCCAGCCTTTCAGCGTCGTAATCAACGGCGACCAGATGGGTCTGAACAGTGTCATTCCGTTCGCGTTTCCAGACAGGCTGCGGACGCCAGGCTGCAGCCAGCCGATCAACGTCGACGATCCGGGCAACTACATCAAGCTAAGTTGCTTCTCCCTGCCGCTAGCACCCGCCCACCCTCCTGTCGCGTGCACACCTTTTCCTAACGCTCCTCCGAGCGGTCCGGCAACTTGCGCGAATAAGCTCGGAAATGCGGGACGCAACGGGCTGGTGGGTCCGGGTATTGTGAACTTGGATTTTTCCCTCTACAAAAGCAACCCTCTCAAGTTCATTTCCGAGAAAGCTGACCTGCAATTCCGCGCGGAGTCATACAACGTGTTCAACCGTCCCGACTTCGCTCCGCCAACTGCAAACTTCAGTCTTTTCGACAATACCGGAGCGTCGATCTCGAGCGCGGGCGTGATCACTCAGACGACGGTTACGGCAAGAGAGATTCAGTTTGCGCTGAAACTCACGTGGTAACTCAATCTGGGAGAGAGGTCAGAGAAACGACCTCGCATGCGAGCGCGGTCTCGAGCGTGGAACCGCGCGCTGTCCCACTACAGTCAATCTCAGTTATGTGCGTAGGTTCTCCGCGGAGTTCGGGCCGTGAGCGGGCTCACGATTTGGCGCCGTGAGAATACCCGGCCTTCGGGTGGCGGTCGGTCGAACCTCCAATCCTCGTCAAAAAGAGCCAGCTAGGAGTCGTGCTTGACTCCGGGGCGGCGTCCGCACCCGGGATCCACTCGGAAATCAGCACTTGCGGCGAAGCGTAGCGGTGGCAGTGTGGAGAGTGCGGTCGCGAGCCGATTCCGGATCCTAGCGGCTGCGTAGTGAACACACCTTGACCGAGTAACATTGCGACTAGACAGGATCCGGCCGGTATCTTATTCAGGTAGGAAGTCTGCTGGGGTCCGTGCCACCCCGTCAGCCGGAGGCACGCGAATGGCGAACTTTGCGATTTGCTCAAGCACCGATTGTATGCGTTCTCTGGACCTGGTGCTCTGTGCCGTCTCCGATTCCATCCTGTTTTGCCCGCATTGTGGTTTCCGCATGTACTGCCGGTGCCCGTTCTGCCATATGCCTTTTGTGATGCGTCGCAGATTCTGGAGTCCGACTGAATGCCAATCCTGCGGTGTAGACCCTTGGGCGTCCCAGCCAACTTGCGCGGCTGATTTCATACCGGCCAGGCGATTTGATGTGTTCTCTGGAAGCTGACCCGGCGCACGACGAGCCCCGATTTCGTTCGACCGAAGACCAGCGACCGCCATGGGCACCGGGGAGAGTCGAAATTCCTCAAAATAGCTCTGGACAGGTCAACCCGACGGCGTTAGTTTCCCTCAGATTCGGGAGTGAACACGTCCCTCGAGTGGAATTAAGAATTCCGCATTCGGGCGCACGTATAACTACAAAGACTGCTTTGAAATCTGTGCGAACGGGAGAGAGAGAATGCCAAGGATCCTTCTATCGATGTTGTTGCTGGTTTCGGTGGTTGGCGCTGCTAGAGCGCAGCAAGTTACGGGCAAAGCCGCCGAAGAAGCTAAGAAAGAGGTTCTGCAATTCGAAAAAGACAAGGTTCCATTGCTTATGAAAGGCGGTCCCGCTTTTGCGGACTTCTTCGACCGCGTTGATGCCGACGACGTCGTCATCATCAATGGAGATGGAGGTACGATCACCAAAGCGGATCACGTGGCGAATTGGCGATCCGGTGGACGAAAGCAGCTAGCCAATAACCAACATGATCATCACGCGTATGTCTACGACAACGGAAACGTTGTTGTCGTGACTTACGTGGGCACCACGAAAGATGAAATGAGAGGCAAAGTCTCGACCAGTACAGTGCGGTGCGCGGATACCTGGGTCAAGCAGGGCGGGAAGTGGCTGAGAGTCGTTCACGCCAATACGTCCCTTCGAACGGAATGAGTCAAATCGGTGCCCGTAGGAGCTTCGCCGGATGGGAGGGACGGGCGTTCGCCTCGCTGTTGAATGGTCCGGGCGATTCGTCGGAACTTGTTCATTAGTCTTCTTGCTTTTTTTTCATGTGCGTCCGTGCGGGCTGCCACGGTTGGGAGCATCTTGGGAACGGTAACGGACCAAACCGGAGCGGTGATTCCGAAGACCTCCGTTACCGCCCGCAACCTTGACACAACCAGCGCCCGGCCTTGGGCAGTTTTGGGAATTCGCGACGGCGCTTCTTCTACGGGCCTGGGATATTCAACACCGATCTCGCCCTGCTCAGGTCGTTCGAGCTTTCCGAATCAAAGGCTTTGCAGCTTCGCCTGGAGGCGTTCAACGCCTTCAATCACGCGCAGTTCTTCGGCCCCGCGGCTGTCAATGGGGACTTTTCGAGCACTCTGTTCGGCCGGGTAGTGCGGGCCGTACCACCGCGACTCATGCAGGTCGCGGCGAAATTCACGTTCTAAGTGTCGTGGCCAGGCTTACGGTCGACGAGCGATGAGCGCAAGGATACAAGTGTGGCCACCCTCCCTGGCACTCACGTCGCGGGCCCACCCCGCGGCCTGCTCTCAAGCCGGACCGGAGGTGGAGAAGTCGCGCCCTTGATGAACCGGAAACGGAGCTGAGCCGGCGAGCGATGCCGATGCTATTGATCGGAGAATGCCTTGCCGTTGACCACGAACCTCAAGACATATTTGGCGGTCGCGCTGATCCCCATCGTCGTACCGTTCCTGGCGGGATGAGTTTCCGCAGCGACCCGATCCCCTGGCTTAAGCGAATCCCTGATCCAACCCCGGCGCGACATCGTGTACGTCGAGGCGAGCTCAAGAGTCCAATGTCGGACCTCGCCTCTTTCATCCTTCACATCCATATGAACCAGACAATGCGGATTGGCCCAGTCGAAATCCGAGATGGTTCCGGTGAGAGTGATCGTCCTCGCCAGGTCGTACGTCGAAATACCGTGGTGCGCGAACACGGAGCTGGAAACGATGAGGGACCCGATAGCCAGAGCAGAAGACGCTGCTAGTGTTCTTTTCATCGTCCCCTCCAGTCGAGATCCTCGACGAGGGAGCCTCCGGACAGATAGAGGAGTATCTCGATCAGAGGCAGATGTCAATCCCTGTTGACTCAAGGATCACCCGAGGGCGGTGCGGAATCGACGTTGCGGTCGAACGGGAGAGAAAAAATCCCTCGTCTGGCAGGGCTTACGGATAGAGAAGCGTGTCTCCCGCTGTGCTAGTGCCACTGTTTTCGACCCACCCGGCGACCTACCGGGGAAAACGTGCAAGCATTGCGACGAACAATTTTTCGCGCCCAGCCCAGAGTCCGATGGATCGCCGTCGAGACGAACAACGGCGATTTCCGCTTGATACGGCGGGTAGAGATCGTGACAATTCGCTTCCTTTTTCAATTTCTATTCCGGACCCCGCGCGGTCGGCGGACAAAAACACGAGCGCCGGCCTAGAGCTGCATCGGTTCGAACGAGCTCAGCGCCAACCGCGACTGGCGGCGCGGGTCGTTGACGACCTCGCATTTGTCGTCGAACAACATCGTCGCGCGCTTTTCGGCGTCATAGGCCGGCCAATGCGGCAGGGCCTTGTGGTTTGGATTGCCGGTGCGGGCAAATGTCGCCCAGGCGCTGCTCATCTTGTCTGCCAGCGCATGGCGATCCTCACCGGAGCCGGTCATCGACATGGCGGCATCGACATTGTCGAAGACGAATGGGATTTCGAGCGTGTGGAACGCCTTCAACTTTCCCTCTCGCACCGGCGATTTCCATGTGAAGTAGTACATGTAGACCGGCGCTTTCCGAAGGGCCGCTTTCCGCTCCGCCTGCGCAAGGGCGTTTTTCCATGCGAACATATCCGAGGCTACTTCGATCGCCACATCAATATCGCTGATATTGAGCTGGTCCTTCCGATAGGCCGCAATCACCCTATCGGCTTCCGCGTCGGCTGCGCGCAACGTTTGCCTGACGCGCGCGTGCAGGGCCTGAGCATCGATTGGATCAAGAGGGAACCCGGGGAAGAATGCAGCTTCGTCCTGCGTGGAGCCGACCAGAAGCGGGACGTTGGCGGAGATTTCCGGAGCGATGGGATCGAAGGGGTTGGCCGGCAGGGTATGACCATCGACCACAGGCGCCATTCGGAACGCCGGATTTCCCATCATGCCGCCGCCCGCCATCGCCGCCAGGATCTGGTCGATCGAGAGCTTCTGAAGCTCGTCAACCTCGCCGGACTTGAGGCCCAGTTTGCTCAGGAAGGCCTCGGTCGACTTGTTGGCGGCGTCACGAGGAACTCCCCTTAACGAGGAGCCGCTCTCCACAATCGCTCGGTGATAAAGCCCGTTTGCCATGGGCATGGCGAGCAGCGTGCTGACCTTCGCGCCACCCCCGGACTGGCCGAAGATAGTCACGTTGCCGGGATCTCCGCCGAAGGCGGCGATATTGTCCCGCACCCATTCGAGCGCCGCGACGATATCGAGCATTCCGATATTGCTCGATCTCGAGTACTTCTCGCCGCCAAGTTCGGCCAGATACAAGTACCCAAAAGCATTGAGGCGATGATTGACCGTGACGGCAACGACGTCGTGCTTGGCGGCGAGGATCCTGCCGTCGTAAATCAAGAACCCCCCGGATCCGGAGGAGAACCCGCCGCCGTGCAGCCAAACCATCACAGGCCGCTTCTGGGAGGCGCCCACTGCCGGGGTCCAGACGTTCAAGCACAAACAGTCCTCGCCCATCGGTTCGGTCCTGTCCACTGCCGCGACCTCGGGAATCAGACCGGAAGGATTTTGAGGCGATCTCTCGCCCAGATCGATCGCGTCGCGTACGCCCGTCCAGGGGTGCGGTTTCTCGGGCGGCATGAATCGCATCGCGCCGGCGGCCGAACGGCCGTAGTGGACGCCCTTGAAGGAGTTGACGCCGCCTTCGATGCTTCCGCGAATTTTACCGGCGTTGGTTTCGATGGTCGGACCCGATGCGCCTTTGGCTTCGCTCGCCAACACATCCGTTATTTTACCGTCTGTGAGAAGGCTCGTCGCCGCGAGGGTCCCCAAACCGATAAACGATCGCCGGTCTATCATGCCGCCTCCATCGTCTCGCGATTCCTGACTCATGTCACTTGCCTGATGTTTTGATCCGGTTGCTGATGTCCAGTGAGCGAGAACCGACCATCAGAAGATAAGTTTTAGCGCAAACTGGATGACGCGCTGACTACCGCCGGTCGCAGCATTTCCCGTCGTACTGGCGATCTGGCCGAAAGTCGGATTGGCCTCAAAACCACCAGATCCTGCGTGGCTGCCGGCAAAGTCTGCGATGCAGGCCGGGGCTGTGGGGGCGGTGAGGCAGGGAACGAAGAGTCCGCTATTCGGGGGCAAAAAATTCGTGTGGTTGATGATGTCGAAGAACTCCGCCCGGAACTCGACCTTGAATTGTTCGGAAACCTTGGGAACCGCGGTGTCTTTCAGCAGCGCGAAGTCCAAATTCAGAAAGCCGGGGCCAAGTGCCGTGTTTCTCCCAACGTTACCGAACTCTCCGATCGCAGGCATGGTGAAGCCGCTCGCAGACCACCATTGATTCGGGTTGCCGAGAGTCCTCGGACGCGGACTCGCGCCCGGGAGCAAGTTCGGACGGTCGAAACCTTCACCGGAGCCATCATATCCGGTGCTGAGCACGATAGGGTAGCCACTGTTGGCGGAGAGAATTCCACTGAGCTGCCAGCCTTGGACGAACGGGTTCCCGCGGAAAGGCAAGGCAATTACGCTACTCGCCCGGAAGCTGTGGGTCTGATTGAAATCGGAAGGGCCCACATCTTGCGACGGTTTGTAAGGGTTCATGATGAGCTGATTACCGTTCGAAAATGCTTCAAGACCGGAACTGATCGAACCGTTGTCGATAGACTTCGAGTAAGTGTAGGACAGTTGCGCCTGCACGTTATTGGTGAAGCGGCGGTCCAGGCTCACCTGCAGCGAGTTGTAGTGCGAATGAGCGAGCGGCGTCCTCTCGCTGAGTCGGCCCAACGTAGGGTTCGCTTGTTGAAGCGGGTTGACGACGACGCCGCTCGGGTCCAGGCAGCCAAAGATCACATGTCCATCCGGCGGCGGCAAGGTCGTGCACGGCCCGGCGCCCTGCTGGACTGGCCACGGGGTGCCATTATTGATATACGGTACCGCCTTCCCGTTCGCAACCGTCCCCGGGGGATTCACGTCGATAGCCTGAACCAGGTGTATTCCTTGCGAGCCAACATACCCGACGGTTAGAACGGTGTTTGGGGCAATCTCGCGCTGCACGTTCAAGTTGTACTGGATCTCATACGGTGTGTATTTCCAATCGTAGGCTTGACCTTCGGGTTGAATTGGCTGAATCGGGAAACTCAGGCCGCCAGTACCGAACGGAGTCGGATAGGGTGGGTCGACCTGGAAGGCAAGCTGAAACGGTGGATCAAGCCAATATCCCGGCATGTATTCACGAGGAACGACCACGTCATCGAAGATCCCGAACCCGGCCCGAATCGAAGTTTTGTGATCCCCGAACGGATCGTACGCGATACCAATGCGGGGCTCCCAGTTCTTATAGTTGAAATTGGACGCGAAAGCATGAGTGACCTCTACGAAGCATCCACCGCCCGAGCAACCCGGAGCTGCCCCTACGGGCGGATTCGGGAAGGCTTGCATCCCGTAAGCCGTCTGTATCGGATCAGTCTCCCAATCCCACCGTATGCCGTAGTTCAAGGTGAGCTTCGGCGTTATCTTCCAGGTGTCGTTGAAGTAGGGCGAGAGAAAGAGTTCCCGGAAATCCTTGTTGGAAACCACATTACCCGCCGCTGCTGAGAAAAGCTGGCTCGGTTTGCCCTCCAAAAAAGCCGGCAGGTTGGGGAACGTCCACTGTCCGCCGTACTGGAAAGGAGCAAACGTGTAGGTGTATTCCCGTTTCACAGACATGCCGATCGCAAAGCTGTGTGCTCCGTGTGTCCACAAAATATCATCCGCGAAGACGAACTTGTCCTGGGGAAGGCTGAACGGGAGCAGGTTGTTTGCACCAAGGTTGGCAAGAAGGCCGTTCGGGCCGCCGCTTGAATTAGCAACCTGGATACTACCGTCCTCGCGGCCTGGAAAGTATCGGGTCGCCGCCTGGCTGGCTGATGTAAATCCGACATCCTTCGGGCGATCAAACTCGAAGTGCACCAAGTTGATCAGGTTTGACGAAAAAAGGTGCCTCTCGCCGATCGTGGCGAAATGATTCGCCGTCGTGTCGTCTTCCGGCCAAAGCGGAACATTCGAACCAGTGAAGGGCAAGACCTGACTCGCGGTGTCGCGAATATAGCGCAGGAAGAAGGAGTCTTTCTCGGAGATCGTATAGTCGAAGCGGGCCACAAGATAGTTCTCGCTCGCCGTCTGGCTGGCGACCTCGGTGACGTTTCCGACGCCGGGAGCGACGTTATCGGTTGGCGCCGTCGGGTACAGAGCCAACGTAGAGGCTATGTTTGCGGCGACGCAGTTCGAAGTCGGCGTGAACACCGGTGTGCAGAGAGGGTTGGTCGAGGGGATCGGAAAGACCGGTCCGTTGGGCACGAGCGGCAGATAACCCCGGTGAGCTGCAGCATCGGGAGCGTTCACCGGCTGGCCTTGACCGAGAGATTGCCTGAGACCTTCGTAATTCACAAAAAAGAACGCTCTATCCTTCTTGACCGGACCGCCCAGGCTGCCGCCGAACTGGTTTCTGCGGAATTCGGGGATCTTCGCTGGATCGAAGTAGTTGCGAGCGTCAAGCGCGCTGTTGCGCAGGAATTCATATGCTGTGCCGTGAAAGCCATTCGTGCCTGACTTGGTTGTCGCGTTCACCACGGCGCCGTTGCCCCCGTACTGCGCGCTGTAGGTGTCGGTCAAGGCCTGAAACTCTGCGATCCCGTCAATTCCCAGGGAATTTCCGGTAGCGCCCGACCCGGTTCCATGGTCCCAGAAGGTTGCAATGTCGGAGCCGTCGAGCAGGAAGGCCTGCCCCTGGGGCCTCGAGCCGGCGATCGAATAGTCATTCTGGGTTCCGTAGAATGAACCACCCGCCTGCGTCGACTGCACGCCAGGCTCGAGCAGGAGCAGTTGCTCGAAGTTTCGGCCGTTCAGCGGCAGCTGGGTCATCTGGGTCGGCTCAATCAGGGAAGCGATGGCCGAGTCGGAGGTCTGCACTTGCGTGACCTCGCCTTCGACCGTGACGGTCTGCTGCGCCGTTCCAACCGGCAAGGAGAAGTCGACGAGCGTCGTGTTGCCGACGGTCAGTGTGACCCCCTTGTGGAGCACGGTCTGAAATCCCGTAGTCGAGGCTTGCACGTCGTAGTTACCGATGGGCAAGCTTGGAATGCTATATCGGCCCTGCGCATCGCTTACGGCGTTCTGCGTAGCGTCGGTTCCATTGTTCCTCACCTGGACAGTCGCGCCGGACACGACGGCCCCGGAGGAATCTGTCACGGTACCCTGGATGGTCGCCGTGCTATTGACTTGCGCCCTCAAGACAGTCGCGCACATCAGGCTGAGAAGCAACCATGCGCTCCATCGACAGATAGGTTCCAGCTTGCGATGATCGACGTTCGTGAACATTTTCGACCCCCCCTCCATGCCTCTGCCGTGCGGGCTTTGCGATCCGAGCGCATCGTTCTGCCGACGCTCGAGAGCCAACCGAGCCCACGCGTTGGACATCGTCTCCAGACAGTAGTCAAGCCGGATTCTATGGAAGGCCGAGAAACATTTCGGGCTGGCACTATGACTTGCGTCCGCTCTACCGCCCGAACGCTCAAAGACCCCTGGATGGTAGAGAAAGTAGTCAAACTGGAGCCGCGTGGCTTGCAGAAACCGGACCCTATGGAACAGAATCAAGACCCGTGGTGCATTCCGCGCGGATGGTTGCCCCGTACATGCACCAAAACCCCGGTCAGTTGCGTTGCTCCCTGCGATGGTCCCGGCTCGCACGGGCAGGCCGCTGGCGCTTGGCGGCATAGTCCGTCAGCTCCTTGTCGAGTGCGGTCGCGCGCCCTTCGAAGCGGCCCCCCGCGTCTCATTCGATAGACGGGTGACACATTTAGGAGGTGAATTATATGTGGGTTATTTCGCCTCGCACGGCGAAGGATTCCACCGGGAAGCATCGGGAATCTTCTTGAAGTGAGTGCTGGTTAAGAAAGGCTGGACCAGGTACTGCGGGTCCGTGACGATCGTCGTCACGACGAGCCACTGATCACCGTTCGTTTCCGTGAATGTATCAAAATACTCTTCGAGGAGCGCGTTCGCACTGTAGGGAACGCCGTTCTTGCGCAAGTATCCCGAGCGCATGCGGGTCGTGACAACCTTCAAGTAACCCTCTCGGGTCACCGCTTGGTCCCTCCCTCCAAGTCCTCCAAAAAAATTTCGTCGCGCTTGCCCTTCCCATTGTGCGACCGAATAGCCTTGCCAGGTCGCGGCTACGTGCGCCGGCACCTTCTCGAGCACCTCCTCCGCCGGCACCGCTTCGGTAAAATGCAACACCCGGGTCTGCGTCCCGGCGTCGGTGTCGATCCTCAGAGTGTTATCGTCTGGCCAGTAGATATGCAGGCGTCCGGGCACGCGCATGATCGCGGCCGCGCCGTAAGACCTGCACTGGTTGCCATCGGACTGGTCCTTTGCCGGATCCCAGGTGTCGGCTAGCATGCGACCCTCGCGGTTGAGGGGAACACTCGAGTAGTCACCTTTGTCCGGAGTGATCATGCGAAAGCGCCAGTCTTCGGTGACGACTGACACCCAGTACCCCGTGAGGTCGATCGGGGCGGCCGCTTTGGGTTTGGGCGGAGCCTGTGGATCCTGGGCGCCGACGGAAGGCGGGATCAGGA
>Ga0210409_10007720_pt1 | contig 11047 bp, 8 predicted proteins | sample IncBWH17MmetaG_FD_161649 | JGI IMG/M metagenome (GOLD analysis project Ga0210409, IMG submission 161649) | Forest soil microbial communities from Barre Woods Harvard Forest LTER site, Petersham, Massachusetts, United States - Inc-BW-H-17-M | ecosystem: Environmental > Terrestrial > Soil >...
CTGTTTTACCCCTGTTAAACTTTGAGTTTGTCCAGCCATCGCTATCATCAGAAGGGAAGTCCGTGCGCGCAGAAACCCGCCATCACCTGAAACAGGATTCTTTTAGCCGCGTTACCATCGGCGCTGCCGAGAAAACCGCCGATTGGACGGTTCAGCATCGGTCCACTCTCATTATTTCCACCATCGTCGCAGTGCTCCTCGTCGGGGGCGTGATCGGCGGCTGGTACTACCTGAACGCACAGGACCAAAAGGCTAGCCTGGATCTCTCCATCGCCGTTCGGACGATGGACACTCAATTGCGGCCGGCGGGAACGCCCGAGCAGCCGGATTTTCCGACGTTCACCTCCGCCAAGGAGCGCGCCGAGGCGGCTCGAAAGCAGTTTCAGGCGATCGCCGACAAGTATCCGCACACCCGATCTTCGGACATGGCTCACTACTTTTTGGGCGTAACCTCGCAGACTTTGTCGGACAATTCCACCGCCGAGCACAACTTCAAAGAGGTGGCTTCGGTTGGCAATCGTGATCTGGCGTCCGTCGCCAAAAACGCCCTGGCAGCGCTGTACGGGCAAACGAACCGCCCCAAAGAGGCTGTCGCTCTCTATCAGGAACTGATCAACAAGCCGACCGTATCGGTCAGCAAAGTGACGGCACAGTTGCAGTTGGCCGAACTCTACCAGAATTCCAACCAGCCGCTCGATGCCAAGCGCATCTACGAGCAGATCAAGAAAGAAAATCCCGGAAATGAAGCGGGCGAGATTGCCACGCAAAAGTTGGCACAGCTGAAATAAGGGGCTAGGGGTTAGAGGCTAGCGACGACACGGTCTGAAGTCGTCCCTTGGCCTCGCGGTCCAGGAACTCTTTTCGTACCGATCCTTGCACTAAACACCTAACCCTGATCTCTGATCCCTAGCCCCTAGGCCCTGCTTCCCTAACCCCTAAGCGCTGCTCCCTGATACCATGTTCTGTTTCCAATCGCAGATACTGGACCAACATGGCCGATATCACACTCCGCGTTAACGGAAGTGAAAAGAAAGTATCAGTCTCTCCTGAAACACCTCTACTCTGGGTCTTACGCGACACACTCGAACTCCCCGGAACAAAATTTGGATGCGGCGCGGGATTGTGCGGTGCCTGCACCGTGCATGTAGATGGGAATCCGATCCGTTCTTGCTCGACTCCGGTCTCACAAGTTGCGGGAAAGAGCGTAACCACGATTGAGGGCCTTGGCGCCAACGGTCTGCAGGTGCTGCAACAGGCCTGGATCGCGGAAGAGGTCCCACAGTGCGGCTACTGCCAGACTGGGCAGATCATGTCAGCGGCCGCGCTGCTGGCGAAAACGCCGAACCCTACTGACGATCAGATTACGCAGGCGATGAACGGGAACCTTTGCCGCTGCGGGACCTATGAACGGATCCGCAAGGCGATTCACCGGGCTGCCGGCAATGGGGGTGCGCGATGAGCCCATTGTCCCGCCGAGAATTCGTGGGCGCTGGAATCGCCGCCGGCGCCGGACTGGTGATTGGCTTTTACCTGCCGCATGGAAACGGGTCACGCAAAGAATCTTTTTCTCCTAACGCCTATTTGCGAATTGCCCCGGACAACAGGGTCACGATTGTCGTAGCGCGATCGGAGATGGGACAGGGCATACGCACCGCGCTGCCGATGATCCTCGCCGAGGAACTCGAAGCCGATTGGAAACAAATCGAGATCGAGCAGGCAGGAGCCAGCACGCTGTTTGGCGATCAGACCACGGGCGGTAGCGCGAGCATCCGCACGACGTGGGATCCGATGCGGAAAGCCGGCGCGATCGCGCGCGAAATGCTGATCTCTGCCGCAGCCTTGACCTGGGGTGTTCCGCGGTCGGCATGCGCGGCCGAGAGCGGCCACATTAAACACGCGGCTTCGAACCGGAGCCTGACCTATGGGGAACTGGTTGACAAAGCGGCAACCTTGCCGATCCCGAGCGATGTGACGCTCAAGCAGAGCAAGGACTACAAGATTGTGGGGCAGCGGCTTGCGCGCGTGGATTCACCCGCGAAGGTAAGAGGTGAGGCTGTCTTTGGAATCGACCTTCGCCTTCCGGGAATAAAATATGCGCTGCTGTCCCGCTGCCCGGTGATTGGCGGAAAGGTTTCCGGCTTCGACGACAAGGAATCGAAGAAGATTTCTGGCGTGGGTTACGTGGGGAAAATCGGCGACTCGGCGGTCGCAGTTGTGGCCGACAGTGTTTGGAGCGCGATGGAAGGCCGGCGCACGTTGAACGTCACTTGGGACGAAGGAGCGAACAAGGACCTTAACACTGCAGGCGTGATGGCGTCGCTGAAGCAAACTGCCTCGAAAAAGGGCGTGAACTTATATTCAGCGGGCGAACCGGCCAAAGTTTCGGGACGCCATATCTCCGCTGAGTATTCCCTGCCCTTCATGGCACATGCGCCTATGGAGCCGGGAAATTGCACAGCACACTTCGAGGGCAGCAAGTGCGAGTTGTGGGCTCCGACACAAGTTCCGCAGGATTGCCGCGACTCGGTGGCGACGGCGATTGGACTCGATCCGGATCAAGTCAAAGTCAATGTGACACTGATGGGTGGCGGCTTTGGGCGACGCCTGGAACATGATTATGCGGTGGAGGCGGCTCTGGTCTCGAAAGCCATTAGCAGTCCGGTGAAGGTTCTCTGGACGCGCGAAGACGACATGCGATCTTCGACGTACCGACCTGCGAGTTTGCACCAACTCAGCGCGACGTTGGATGGTTCGGGCCTGCCTGTCGGAATGACGCATCGCATCATTGCACCTTCTATCAGCGGGCAGAAAGGACAGCCGGTTCCGAATGGTGTAGACCCTGACCTTCCCGACGAGGCCGGGCCAGTGTATGGCATTCCCAATTACCTTATTGAGTATGTCCTGGCTGAAACCCCTGTCCCGCTTGGGTGGATGCGGTCGGTTTACGCTTTGCAGGCGGCATTCGCGCTCGAGAGCTTCATCGATGAACTCGCGGTTGCGGCGGGAAAAGATCCGCTGAAGTATCGGCTTCAACTTCTCGCCAAGGACCAGGACCTAACTTACTTCACGACGATCTGGCACACCACACGCATGCGCGGCGTCTTGCAGCTTGCTGCGGAAAAAGCGGGATGGGACAAGCCGCTCCCGGCCGGACATTATCGCGGCGTGGCATGCTTCGGCTGCTTCGCGTCCTACATGGCGGAAGTCGTCGAGATCACGATGGAAAACGATCAGCCGCGCGTCCATCGCGTGGTTGCGGCCGTCGATTGCGGGCAGGTCGTGAATCCCAGTATTCTCGAGCAGCAGATCCAGGGCGGGATTGTCTACGGGCTGTCAAATGCGTTACGGGCGAAGATCACAATCGAGAAGGGGCGCGTGGTGCAGGGGAACTTTGACGACTACGCTCCACTGCGCATGGACGAAACACCGGCCGTCGAGGTCTATGCGGTCCCGAGCCCAGAAGCACCAACGGGAATCGGGGAACCGTCAGTGCCGCCAATCGCCCCGGCGCTGTGCAATGCGATTTATGCGGCGACAAAGAAGCGGATTCGGGCGCTGCCGATTCTGAGCTGATGTGACCCTTTCGCTCGAAGCAGCCGGGCTTGCGCCCGGCGGACGGCCGAAGGCGGCCGTCCCCACATGAGTATCTCGACTCTTACATCTGAGGAGGCGCACCGATGCGTCGAGGGACCATTTTCGCTCTCGCCTTTTTCTCGGCTTTCGTTTCGCTGATGCGGGCGGAATCGTCTACCGTTCCCGCTTCGCGCCTCGCGCATCTGCAACACGGCATTAATCTGAGCGCGTGGTTCGCACAGGTTTACGATCCTAAGGGTTACACGAAAGAACACTTCGAGAGCTGGACGACGTCCGCTGACATCGCGCTGATCAAGTCGGCGGGATTCGATCACGTGCGGTTGAGCGTGAATCCGCAGCCGATCATGGACGCGGGTCGCCGTGGTGAGAGCGAACAGTATTTTGGTTCTCTTGATGCCGCAGTGAAGATGATTCTGGATGCGGGCTTGGCAGTTGAGCTCGACATACATCCAGACTCCGACTTCAAAGAACGTCTGAACCAGAACGACTTCGTCGAGCACTTTGCTGACTTCTGGCGCACGGTCGCGAAGCGCTACTCGTCATACGACTCTGAGCGCGTGTTCTTCGAAATCCTCAACGAGCCGGAGATGCAGGACCCTTACCGCTGGTACGGCGTGGAGTCCAAGCTGGCGGCCGCCATCCGGCAGGCGGCGCCGGCCAACACGATTCTTGCTCCGGGCGCAAGTTGGGATGACGACAACGACTTGCTCTTTCTCGAGCCGCTGCGCGATGCCAACGTGATCTATGTCTTTCACTTTTACGAGCCGCACATCTTCACTCACCAAGGCGCGACCTGGGGTGCATTCTATTGGCACTGGTTAAAGGACCTCCACTATCCATCCGATCCGAAAAACGCCGCGGAAGTCTCGGCCGCGATTCCTGAGGCGGTGCACCGGTTGGATGTGATCCGCTACGGCCAGGATCATTGGGACGCGTCGAGGATCGAGGCCGAAATCAATGCGGTTGCGGATTGGGCGAAGCAGAACGGTGTGTCCGTGGTATGTAACGAGTTCGGCGTCTTTCGCCACGCACAACCGCAAGACAGGAACGCATGGATCCGAGATACCCGCGCTTCAATGGAACATCACAATATTGGTTGGGCGATGTGGGATTACTCCGATAGCTTCGGAGTCGCCATCAAAAAGGATGGCAAGGCTGTGCTGGATGAAGAGACTGTGAGGGCGCTGGGATTGAAGGCACACTGAGAGCCTCCTATTCCCATAGAGCGCTAGCTAGCGGCGCATCGATCCGCGGCCTCTACGGTTGCGCTCGCATATCATTCGCAAAACTCTGAAAGGCTGCGGCGTCCTCAGCGGGCCCTGACCCCAGACCTTTCTTTCGGTCGAGGGCATCGGCAGCGGCGGTCTCTGCGCTCCAGTCTTTCAAAAATACTCCTTCGCGAAGATACCGAATCTGCTGCAGTGTCGAATCCGAAGCCCCAGCGTATTTGTCGATTTGCTGCAGAAAGAAATCAAACAGCGGTTTAGGTAACTCGAAGGTATCGGGAGCGTCGTGCCGCCTGTATTCGTAGATCGTTTTCTGATGCCATGGATTGAACTTCCTCGTCGCGAAAGAATCGTTGACAGTGAGGAAGACCTGAGATGTGGGCACGACTACGCGCACGTCCGCGCCAACAGTCAGGCGCAGAACCCAAACCGCAACCGTGTGGTTAGGGTAGGGCCAGAAGAGACCGACCGTGCGGACTCCGGCCCGCTCAACGAGAAAGGCGTAAAGCGCAGACAGTTCGTCACACTCGGCCGATGCAGTTGGAGCTTGTGGCGACACACTCTGCACCGTCTTCCACTGGCGCCAGACCTGGTCAGAGTTCGGCGGCATATTGGTGATCGTCCAGTGCATATTCCAAAAACCTGCATCCCGCGTCGCTTCATAGAGGAGGCGAACCACCACGAAATCGGAATAGCTAATGCTCTGGGGAGAGATCTTATAGGCCGATGTGAATGACTCGAAGCTCGAGCGCATGCCAGAACTGTTTTCCAGCTTCTTCGCTCGGTCATGGAGTTGCTCGATCAGTCGGGCAAGAGTGGTTTCGGAAGTCGAAGTTCCCTGTTTTGATTTGGGATCGACTGCCGCTGACATTCCCGCGAAGACAACCACTGCCAGAAAAGCGCGAAGCCAGCGCCGCCAATTCACGCACAAATCATAGCTAGGTGTAGCCGGAATACCAGTTGAATCACGTTATCCGCGTAAAATAAAAAAGGAACCTACCGCGCCTCCGCGGTGTCTGAGTCTTCGAGTTCTCTGCGCTTCTTGGGTTCTTGCATCACTTCGCTCGTTTCTCACTCGAGGTCGGCCATGCTCGAAGCCGTACAACTCACGAAGCGATATTCGTCTTTGCCCGCGGTTCAGGATCTGTCATTCCGCTTGCAGCCTGGACAGGTGCTCGGATGCCTGGGCCCCAACGGATCTGGCAAAAGTACAACCGTCAAGATGCTTACTGGATTGCTCGAGCCTTCACGAGGCGTGGTCCGGTTCAACGGCCGCACGATTCAAGAGGACCTGGCGTCATACCGGATGCATCTTGGCTACGTACCGGAAGAGGCTCACCTCTATCCCTATCTGACCGGATGGGAATACCTGGAAATGGTGGGCACATTGCGCGGGATGAGCCGCGACCGAATGTATTTGAAGATCGACTCCATGCTGCAACTTTTTTCCCTGCATGTGGCGCGGCACGCGAGTATCGGTACCTATTCGAAAGGAATGCGGCAGCGCATTCTCTTGATAGCAGCCATCATGCACGATCCGGATATCTTCATCTTCGACGAACCGCTGTCGGGGCTGGACGTGACTTCTGCGCTGATCTTCAAGAATCTCGTGCAGACACTCGGACGCTCCGGGAAACTTGTCTTCTATTGTTCGCACGTGTTGGAGGTCGTGGAGAAGGTCTGCACCGATGTGCTTATCTTGCGGAAGGGAGTGGTCATCGCGCATGATTCTGTGACGAACGTAGGAAAGATTCTCGGAGAGTCGCTCGAGAACACGTTTCTGCACCTGGTCGATGACGTCGACACGATGAATGTGGCGCGTGACATCGTCGAGGTCATGAAGGCTGCCTGAGATGATCCGTGAGATTGCACGCCAGGAATGGGAATACCAGCGCGACCGCCCGTTCGGCAGGCTGGTGCAGCTTTTTGTCGCGCGAATCTTCCGCGGCGGCGGGGATACCGACGCAGAGGGACTTGATCTTGGCGTAGGCCTGGTCCTCACCTTATTGGCGCTGCCCGGTGGGTTCGTTTCGATCTTCCTGTTTGACAAGTACGGGTCGCTGCTGCAATGGCTACGCGGGCAGACGAATGTCGACACTCTCCTGATGGCTTTTCCTGACGAATATTTTTTTATCGTGCTTTCGATGACTGTGACCGGCGCAATCGCGGTTTGGCGGTGGGATGCGATCTTCCCCGATCGCCGCGACCACATGAATCTGGCGCACCTTCCGGTCGCGACTCGAACCATCTTCTCTGCCAATTTGCTGGCCGTCGTATTCCTGGTGGGACTGGTGGCGTTCGATGTTAATGGGGCGTCATGCGTGCTGTTTCCGATGGTCGTATCAGCCTCACAGGGAAGCCTCTTGTTTTTTTTGAAATTCGCCGCGGTACATGCGGTTGGGGTATTGCTTTCCAGCGTTTTTTCCTTTCTCGCAGTGTTCGCCATCCTGGGACTGCTGATGGCGATACTGCCTCCTCGTTTTCTTCGGCGCGTGTCGGCTTATGCGAGGGGCTTGGTCGTGGTCTATCTGGTCACACTGCTATGCACCAGCTTCGTCATTCCTGAACTATTACGGCGCGTAAAAGGACCAGCGCCTTCGTGGACCTTGCTTTTCCCCTCCTGTTGGTTTGTAAGTTTGTGCCAACTGCTAAGACTGCGGGCCAATCCCGCAATGGCGGAACTGGCCAAGCTCTGCGTCCCGGGGATCACGCTGCTGACGCTCTTTGCGTTTTGCGTCTACGCAATCGGCTACCGCCGGCACTTCGTGCAGATCTCGGAGATCGCCGAAGGCACCAATGTTGTACATGCTCCGTTACCATGGCGCTGGAGCGTTCTGGAGCAGTTAGTGCTTCGGACGCCGTTCCAGAGAGGATGTTTCCGATTCGTAGGAAAAACATTGCTGCGCAGTGAGGCGCACCGTCTGGTGCTGACTGGTGTCGCGGGATTGGCCCTGGTCCTCGCTTCGCAGGCCTTGATGCGTGCTTTTGAAGGCATGAAATCGGCGCCACAAGCGGCCATGACCTCAGAGGCTCTCTCGATTCCATTCGTTGTCTCGTTTCTGCTGATTATGGGATTGAGGATTGTGTTCGAGATTCCTTCGGACTTACGCGCAAACTGGATCTTTCAACTCATGCTCGACCCGGACCAGGAATGCGAGCCTCTGGCCAGAAGAGTCATCCTTGCTTCGATATTGCCTTGGCTTCTCGTCATTACGTTCGCAGCATATCTCTATCTCCAAGGCCCTGTGGTGGCTGTGCTCCATACACTGGTGGTTGTGACGTGGTCGTGCTTGCTCACGAACGTCGTACTTGTTCGTTTCCGCAAGTTGCCATTCACTTGCAGCCTGCCCGTGTTCAAGCAGCATTCGATTGTGATTTTGATTTCGCTTTGTTTCGGGTTTCTGATTTATGCAGGCTCGACCGCAGAGTTCGAATCGTCAGCCCTTGCCCAGCCGATTCGGATGCTTTTCTTCCTGCCGGTCGCTGGAGTGGCTTGGTACATTCCTCACTACCTGGGGAAGAACACGATTGATCTCGAGAGAAAATTGATCTTTGAGGAAACAACGACGCGCACTGTGGAGCTGTTGCGGCTCAGTGAATAGGAAGTCTCAGGCGTTAACTCACCGTCTAGAATGGCTTCGTCTCCGCAACGTAATCTCAACTTCTCCACTTTAATGTCGCCGGGCCATCCATCGGATGCTTCATTTCCCTGCCGGTGCGCTTCGATTCCAAGTGTGCGGCTTTCAGCTGGAAATACCACTTCGCGGGACGGTCGGCGTCGTCGATCAGCATGAGGTGGGGATTGTGCTTCAGGCCTTCCGCCTGCATTTCCATCGTGCGGCGGTCCTGCTCGACAAATTTCGCGAAGACAAATTTCAAGAGACCAGGCACGAACGGAACCCAGCGAAACAAGTTCCAGGCGGCAACGACGTCAATGCGACAATGAGTACGCGTGATCGGAGTCACCGTCGTCAGGCTCGAGAACCAATATTTGCCGGCACGAATCGTCTCGGTGCGAATGTTGGGCAATACGAAATCAATCGTGGTTGAGATCGAATCGGCATCGGCGTAGAGGCGCAACAGCTTGTAGGGCGCGGAATTTGAGCTGGGGGTGTGGGCCGCCATTCGAAATCCATTTGGAATCGGCTCGAAGTTTTTCCTCTTCTCATGAATGCTGTGACGGGTGCGCCACCACCAGGCTTGGTGGACGAATGGGCCGTGCGCGGGGTCCATCAGGCCGATGATGCCGTGGTCGATGCTGACGGGCATTTCGGCTTGCAGGTAAGCGAGCTTATATTTTTCGCTGAACTTTTCGATTTGCGGGGCGGGATCTGGCGCCTCGGCTGGCTTCGCGAACCCGGCGCCTTGCGGGCCGGGGTCGGCGATGTAGACCCATATGAAATTGTCCTGTTCCTCGCAAGGATAGCTCCCGGCGTAAATGCGATCGACCTTCATCGTTTGGTCTGAGGTCAACGACGGAATCAACTGGCATTGGCCGTTGTGAACGTCGAACTGCCAGCCATGATAGGGACATTCGAGATTCTCGCCATCGAACTTTCCCGAGTTGAGCGGCATGCCACGGTGAGGGCAGGTATCGCGCAGAGCAAAGGGACGTCCCTCGCGATCGCGGCCGATCACCAGTGGAATTTCCAACAGCGTGGCTTTGTGGAGTTGGTTGCGATGCACGCGGTCGGCGGGCACGGCGCGGTACCAGAAACCGGTGAGCATCAACCTGTCGGTGGTCTGGCGCTGCGGAAGGTCGAGTTCGGGCATGGGTGAAAATTGATGGTTAATTGAAAAGCTTATGCTAGCATCCGCTGGACTTGGCGTGAGCGAAGAAAAGACTTCACCCCAGAGGACACGGAGGAGCACAGAGGCAAACCGGGATGGAGATCATGGGACGCTTTCGGCGGTTGACGGCGGTGCAACGGAACACGTTTATTGCGTGCTTCCTGGGGTGGTCGCTGGACGCGTTTGATTTTTTTATTCTTGTGTTCTGCGTGAGCGCGCTGGCTACGCAGTTTCATGCCAAGGTTTCGGACGTCTCGGAAGGAATCTTCTGGACGCTCGCGATGCGGCCGGTGGGTGCCTTTCTATTTGGGATGATGGCCGATCGATTTGGGAGGCGGCCCACGTTGATGGTCGACATCATCGCCTATTCTCTGTTTGAACTGGCATCGGCATTCGCGCCGACGTTGAAAGTTTTTCTGATCACGCGGGCGCTGTTTGGCATCGCGATGGGCGGAGAGTGGGGAGTGGGCGCGGCGCTAGCTTTCGAGACGCTTCCCGCGGAAGGACGCGGCTTTTTTTCCGGACTGCTGCAAGAGGGATATGTGGTTGGGTACTTGATGGCGGCTATCGTTTACGGGGCGCTGTTTCCGATCATTGGCTGGCGGGGAATGTTTGTGATGGGCGCGCTTCCCGCGTTCCTGGTGATCTACATTCGCAGCAAGGTGGATGAATCTCCCGCGTGGCTGCAAGGCCAGGTGGAGCGCAAAGCCGAGCGCCGGCTGGGAAAAGACATTGCGTCACACGCGGGGATCTTTGTCTTCCTCGTGATTCTGATGTTCGCATTCAATTCGTTCAGTCACGGGACACAGGACCTGTATCCGACATTCCTGCAAAAGAATCTGCTGCTGTCGCCGAAGACGGTGAGCTTGATCGCGATCACCTACAACGTGGGAGCCCTGTTGGGTGGAATCCTGTTCGGCACGTTGTCAGAGCGGATCGGGCGTCGACGTGCGATTGTAATTGCGGCTCTGCTTGCGATTCCGATCGTCCCGTTGTGGGTATATTTGCACACTGTGCCCGTTCTAGCCCTGGGCGGGTTTCTGATGCAGTTCATGGTGCAGGGGGCGTGGGGAGTGATTCCCGCTCACTTGAACGAACTTTCACCGCCAGCGGTGCGGGGCACGCTGCCTGGATTTGCATACCAACTGGGGAACTTTGTCGCTTCCCGAAATGCGGTGCTGCAGGCGAAGCTTGCGGAAGTCCGCTACGGGGGGAGTTTTACACCGGTCTTGGCCTGGACGGTGCTGATCGTGGCCAGCCTGGTAGCGATCATCACAATGAGCGGCCCAGAGCGGCGAGGAGCGGACTTGTCGAATACATCGTAAGTAAAAGAATCGATATTCGACGCATTTCAAGAAACATGCGCAACGAAGATATGGCACCAACGGAGGATTGTCACAGGCCGGTTCCTATGGTACGGTAATCAAAAGCTCACG
>Ga0210409_10007722_pt1 | contig 11046 bp, 8 predicted proteins | sample IncBWH17MmetaG_FD_161649 | JGI IMG/M metagenome (GOLD analysis project Ga0210409, IMG submission 161649) | Forest soil microbial communities from Barre Woods Harvard Forest LTER site, Petersham, Massachusetts, United States - Inc-BW-H-17-M | ecosystem: Environmental > Terrestrial > Soil >...
GTCGCAACCACCGGTGTGGCCGGTGAACTGGGGGAACGCGCATTGGCAATCGACAGCACGCTCCCCGTGATGGCGCGCTTCGGAGGTGTTGCAATGCGCGATCGAGCGAGCGCCTTCTCGAGCTCCACCTCGTTCGTCAAGGTATCTCTTTGCGACGGCCGGTCCGGCTCGGGCTCGGGAACCGCGGAGGCAGGCGGGGCGCGACCCGTTGGCGCTTTGCTGGGTGGGTGCGGCTTGGTCGACGGCGTCGTCGTCGCGCGCGCAAACGCTTCCACGTCGAACGGTGGAGTGAGCGTCGGTCGCTCGTTCTCGTCGTCGAACGTGTCGCGGCCTTCGCCCTGCGCGGGTTTCGTCGCCGCGGCAGGCTTGGGGGGCGCTGTGCCGCCCTTCTTGCGAGGTTTGTCGGCCACGTGGTTTCTCCACATCCCGGTCCCCGAGCCTGCGGCTCTAGGGTGTTTTCGCCACCACTCCCTTGAACATTCGATGTGTCCTGGAGAGCCCCTCGATCTCTCCTTTCACGGCGCCGACGTCGCGTTTCGCAATGGCAGAGCGCGCCTTAGTTACGATGCCGCGCGCTTTCTCGATCGCATCGCGCCCGAAATCGCTGGCAGCGACGATCTGCTCGACCTGGGGCAGAAGGCGTTCGATCTCTCCTACGATGCGCTCGGCCTCCTGCTTGGCGGCCTCGAACTCCTCGGACGACCGCCGCTCGACCATGTAGTCCTTGGCGCCCTCCATCATGTCCTTGACTTCGTCGCGCGTGAGGCCGCTCGACGCCGTGACCTCGATCGACTGCTCCTTGCCTGTCTCGAGATCCTTCGCGTGCACGCTCACGATTCCGTCGGCGTTGATTTCGAAGGTCACCTCGATCTCCACGCTCCCTTTCTGCGCCCGCCTCAGGCCCGTCAGGATGAACTCGCCGAGAAGTTCGTTCTCCTCGGCGCGCTCACTCTCGCCCTGCATGACGACGATCTTGACGGCGGTTTGATTGTCTCGGCTCGTCGTGAAAATCTTCGTGCGGTGGGTCGGGACGGTCGTGTTTTGCGGGATGAGCTCCTCGAAAAAGCCCCCTTGGGTCATGATGCCGAGGGCGTGCGGCGTCACGTCGAGCAGCACCATGTCGTGCTTGTCTCCGACCAGCGCCGTTGCCTGAATCCCTGCGCCCAGCGCGACGCATTCGTCCGGGTGAACGCCCTTGCACGGCTCGCGCTCGAAGAACTCGGCGACAGCCTGCTGGATCTTGGGCATCCGCGTCATACCGCCTACCAGGATGACTTCTTCCACGTCTTCTTTGGAGAGGCGGGCGTCGTTCAACGTCTGACGGCAAATGTCGACCGTTCGCTCGATGAGATCATCAGACAGCTCCTCCAGCGTTTTCCGGTCGATGGTTCGCTGCAAGTGCAGCGCTTCATTTCGCCCGCTCGAAATGATGAAGGGCAGATTCACCTCCGTCTCGCGCACGCTCGAGAGCTCGCACTTGGCTTTTTCGGCCGCATCCTTCAGGCGCTGGAGCGCCATTCGATCCTGGCGCAGGTCGATGGCATGCTCTTCCTTGAACGCCTGGACCAACCAGTCGATGACGCGGGCGTCGACATCCTCACCCCCGAGGAAGGTGTCTCCCGCGGTGGCGATGACCTTGAAGACCCCGCTCGAGCCGATCTCCAATATCGAGATATCGAACGTGCCGCCGCCGAAGTCGTACACCGCGATGGTCTTCTCGACGTTCTTGCCAAAGCCGTAGGAGAGCGCTGCTGAGGTCGGTTCGTTGATGATGCGGATGACGTCGAGCCCGGCAATTTCTCCGGCGTCCTTCGTCGCTTGCCGCTGGTTGTCGTTGAAATACGCGGGGACGGTGACGACTGCCTTGCTGACCTCGTCGCCGAGGTAGTCCTCGGCGATGAGCTTCATCTCCTGAAGCACCATCGCGCTGATTTCCGACACGCTGTACTCTTTCTCTCGGAGCACGATGCGGACGTCGGTGTGCGGCCCCTGGACGATGCGGTAGCTTGACGTGGCCACGGCGTTCTTGACTTGTGGCGAGGTCCACTTGCGTCCGATGAGGCGCTTGGCCGCGTACACGGTGTTCTCGGCATTCGTGATGGCCTGGCGCTTGGCGATGTGTCCCACGAGCCGTTTGCCCGCCTCAGTGACGGCCACCATCGACGGAGTTGTCTTGTAACCGCCCCGGTTGGGGATCACGGTCGGGATTCCGTTTTCGACGATCGCGACGCAGGAGTTGGTTGTTCCAAGGTCGATGCCGATCACCTTGTCCATAAATTCATCCCTTCGAACCAAGTCTATTCATCATCGCCCGAATCGTATCATCGTGGGGAGCAAGCTGCGTGGCCGTCTCGAGCTCCCGGCGCGCGTTCAAGACCAGGCCGGCCTCCAGGAAGACGTTGGCCAGAGTGACGCGGTACTGAGGATTGTCAGGCAGGAGTGTGCAGGCGGCGACCGCCAGGCGTTTGGCTTCGTGCATGTCCCCCTTCGCCTTCACAAGGGCGTCGGCAGCGCGAACGTGGGCTTCGGCGTCATTGGGGCGGGCCTTTGTCACGCGCATCCAGGACCGGGCCGCTTCGGCCCATTGCCCCGTCTTCTCCTCGTAAGCCCCTTGGCGAGCGTACATCTCGCTCAGCACTGCGTCCGCCTTCTCTTGCGCCGACTGCGCTTTACGCTGTAGCTCCGCGTCTCCCGGCTGCAGCTGCCGAGCCACTCGAAAGGCATTCGCCGCCGACACCGTATCTCCCTGAGCAAGAGCAACCTCGGCGTTCGCGATGTACTTGCGCGCCTGTGCGGCCTTTGCTTGCGTGACGCGCTCTTCGTAACGGCGACGCAGCGCGCCCATGGCGTCGGCGACCGAGGGAGTGCCGGGAGGCGTGAACGATGACCGCGGAGGTGGCGTCGTGGATGCGCCGGGCGCACGCCCACCCAGGAGTCGTCGAGCGAGCGCATCGCGGCGAGCGGCCACGTCGACCACGGGAAGTGGCGACGTCGGCGCCTTGGCCTGCACAGTTTGTGCACCGGGCGTACTGGGTGCCGGGACGGAGGACGACGACGGCCGGGCGTCCACGGAAGCGGCCCGCACTTCCCGTTCGATCGACTCCTCGGCGCGCTTGGCTTCTGCCGCTGCGTCGGCCAGGAGCTGTTCGATCCCGCGCGCCTGCCGTTGCTCCTCGAGATATGCGTCGTACTCCGCGCGACGATCAATGTCGGAGAGTGTCTCGTGGGCCAGCGTGAGGCGCCCGAAGATGATCTCCATACGCGGCTTGAACGAACCGAGGTTCTTGCGGAAGTACCGGTCGGGATGAAACTTCGCGGCGAGGTCGAAGTACGCGCGTCGCAACGTTTTCTTGTCCGCCGTTGGGTCCACGCCGAGGAGGGCGTAATGATCGAGGCTGTCGAGGCGACTGTACGTCTCGGCGACACGGTTGCGCGTATCCGAGTCCAGGTCGACTTCTTCGCCGATGATCGTTTCGCCGTCCTCGGACAAGCAACCCTCCTTTGCTCTGGCCGGAGCGGTGCGATCGCCCGCAGCCGCACGGCTAAGAACATCATACTCCGTTCGCGTACTGAACAACGCTCACACACACCATCTCCGGGTGCGGGCGGCGCTTGGGAGCCGAGTAGCGATACGGTGCGATAATTCCCTAGTCACCTGAGTCCGTGAAACGTCGGAGAATTTGAACAGATCTCAAAACAGGACGAATCGTGGACTTAGGTGACCTAAGCCAGCCGAAATATCTTCACGGACGCCTCTCTTCCCCTCACTTGCAGGAGGTCCCGAGCCAGGTCGAGCGGCTTTAGGTTCGTCTTTCCAGCCGCGCGCCAGACCTGCTCGGTGACCAGCATCCGAGAGTCGAGCTCCTTGTTCATGGCCTCGACGCGCGATGCAACGTTCACGACGTCGCCGATGACGGTGTACTCCTTACGCTTGGCCGAGCCGATGTTGCCCACGATCGCCGGCCCTGCGTGAAGCCCTACGCCCACCCGGGTCGGAGGAATTCGCGCTCCTGCTGCGAGCGCGTCGATTCTCCCGAGGACCTCGAGGCCTGCGTCGACCGCCGCGGCACATGGGTTTTCTTCGGCCGTCGGCGCCCCGAAGACGGCCATGAGGCCGTCGCCGAGGAATTTGTTCACGATGCCGTGGTGTGCGACCACCGCATCCACGGCCGTGTCGAAAATCGTATTCAGGTATTCGACGACCTCTTCGGCGCTCCGTTTCTCCGCAAAAGCCGTGAAGTTGCGAATGTCGAGAAACATGACGCACACCTCGCGCAGTTCGCTCTTGGTATCCGCCTGACCTGCGACGAGACGCTCGACCACCTCGGGGGAGACGTGCTGGCCAAATACGTGCAGCACCCGGGCACGCTCCGCGACCGACTCGATTGCGCGGGTAAAGCTCTTGCGCAGCCGTCCGGCGACGAAACCGGCAGCAATGCCCGCGACGAGCAAGATGCAAGCTTTGGCCAAGTGCTGCGGTAAGGACGTGAGCACCGGTTCGGCGACCGTGGTGTCCGAGGACCCCCAGAACAACGCCAACGCCGCGTACTCCACGCTGGCCACCAATCCGGTAAACGCGCAGAGCGCAAAGTCGAGACGGAGCGTCGAGAGCAGGATGAAGATGAAGTAAACGAATGCGCTCGGCATCAGCAGGGCCTGCACGGGGCCGAGGAATGTCGCGTAGTACACGATGACCAGCGTCGGAAGGCTCGTCTCGACGAACGCGTAGACGTAGCGCCTCAGCTCGGCAGGACGTGCGCCGCTCTTGAGCATCTTCTCGGTCGCAGACAGGACATGGAATTCGAAGCCGGCGACCGCACACAGAAACAAGCCGACCGGGATGCGGTCGAACTTGCCATGAAGGAGCGTCGTCAGTGCGTCGGGATAGGCGCTACTCACCGCCAAGAAGACCAGCATGCCGGCGGTGGGCAGCACCGCCAGCAGCGTCGCGCGAAAGCGCTCGGTCGCGAGGATCTCGCGGGCTAGCCGGCGTTCGAACGTCGCGCGAGGATCGTTGCCGGCATCGACGATCGGCGGTGAGCTCGGTACCAGTGAAAGCGAAAGGTCACCCACAAAAACACGTTACCTTCGGAGAACGGCCACGGCCACGGAGAACGGTCACGGAACCTCCAACGGACCGGTCTTGCGAGCGTCGCCTCATGCACGTCCGTGGCCGTGGCCGTCACTGTGGGCGTGGTGGTGCCCCGAAACATGCGCCCCATGAGTCGAGACGGCGCTATAGGGTGAGCATCCCATGCGCCCCTTCGTCCGCTACGTGGCCATCGTGGCAGCCCTTGCCGCAACATCCTCGTCTGACGCCCGCGGCGAATCCGGAACCGCCGACTTGGCCATCCCTGCGGCCAAAGTCACGCTGCCCAATGGCATGGTGGTCATCCTCAGCGAGGACCATTCCGTGCCTCAGGTTGCCGTCAATGTTGCCTACAGGGTCGGCTCGCGCATGGAGCGTACCGGGCGGACCGGATTCGCTCACCTGTTCGAGCACCTCATGTTCATGGGAACCCGCCGCGCGCCGACCAAGACATTCGACGCGTGGATGGAGGAAGCGGGTGGGCGCAACAACGCGTGGACATCCGAGGACTTTACGGACTACTTCGACATCGCGCCTCCGACGGCGCTGCCGCTGCTCTTGTGGCTCGAGGCCGACCGCCTCCGCGACCTGGGGCATCTCATCGACAAGGAGAAACTCGATTTGCAGCGCGATGTCGTGAGAAACGAGAGGCGTCAGAGCATCGAGAACCGACCTTACGGTGTCGAAGAGCTCGAGTTGCCGGCGCTCCTGTGGCCCGAGGGGCATCCCTACCATCATCCCGTCATCGGCTCGCACGAGGACCTCGAAGCGGCTGCCGTATCCGACGTAAAGCAGTTCTTCGAGACCTGGTACGACCCTGCGAACGCCTCCCTCGCCGTGGTGGGCGACTTCGACCCGCAAAGGGCGCGCGAGCTGGCAGCCGGTTGGTTCGCTTCGATCCCGAGTCGCGGCAGGCCGAGCGACCCGGGCGCTCCCGGATATTCGGACGAGAAGACCACGCTCACGAGCGTCGTTCGTAAAACGATAACGGACAACGTCGAGCTGCCGAAGATCACCATGGCGTGGCAATCGCCTCACCACTTCGCGCCCGGGGACGCGGAGCTCGACCTTCTGGCCAGCGCCCTGTCGAACGGCAAAGCAAGCCGTCTGTACAAGTCGCTCGTCTACGAGCAGAAGATCGCGCAGAGCGTTTCGGCGATGCAAGAGTCGCATGTGCTGGCCTCGCAGTTCGCCATCGAGGCCACCGTGCGCCCCGGCGTCGATCCGGCAAAAGTCGAAAAGGCGCTGTTCGAACAGATCGCCAAAATTCGAACCCAAGAAGTCACTGCGGAAGAGCTCGAGCGCGCCAAGAGCGAATACGAAATGGCGTTCGTCGACCGGCTGCAGGGAGTGCCTGCGCGCGCGTCGCTGCTCAACTTGTACCAGGCCGAGCTCGGCGACCCTGACTACGTACAGCGCGATCTCGATCGGTATCGTCGCGCCACGGCGGCGGAGCTGCTCGCGTACGCCAAAAAAGTGCTCGTTCCCGATGCCCTGGTCATTCTGACGATCGTGCCACGCAAGGAGGGCAAGCGATGAGCGGGCGACACCTCCGACTCCTCGTGCTCGTTGTGGCTTCGGCTGGGTGTGGCGCGCCGACGCCCGCTGCACAGCCGCCGGCCGCGCCTGCACTCACTGCGGCTGTTCCTCAGGCGTCCTCCGCTCCGCTCGACCCGCTGGGGACGCGCCCTCAGCTGGCCATGCCGCCGCCTTTTTTGCCGCCCGCACCGAGCGTGTTTTCGGGAACGAATGGAATCAAGGTGTGGCTGCTGGAGCGACATCAGATTCCCGAAGTATCGTGCGATATGACCGTACCGAGTGGCGCGTCGAGCGATCCGAAGGACAGGGCGGGACTCGCGTATGCAACGGCAAACATGCTCGACGAGGGAGCGGGCACGCGCGGGGCGATCGACCTTGCCCGCGCGATCGATGATCTCGGTGCACGCGTATCGACGGACGCCAATGCGGATGCGAGTTTCGTCACGATCACGGTGGTCAAGCGCAACTTCGCGCGCGCGTTTGCTCTGTTTGGAGACGTCATCGCGCGCCCGCGGTTCGAGCCGGTCGAATTCAAGCGCGTGAAGGATCTCTGGTACAACGAGCTTCTCGAGCGCGAAAAAGACCCGGACGCCACGGCGCGTGTCGTCTATCGAGTCGTTCTCTTCGGCGGCGAGCACCCCTACGGGCATCCGTGGGATGGCTCACCCCAGAGCGCGAAGGCCATCAACCTGGAGGACACGAAGCGCTTTTATGCAGCGGCATGGCGCCCGGACCGGGCGACGCTTGTGTGCGCGGGGGATTTGACGCAGCAGGAATTGGCGTCCGCGATGGACGGGGCGTTCGGCTCCTGGAAAGCTTCGACCAAGCCGCCGCCGGAACCACTGGTGCCGCCGCCTCCCACCGGTCCGTGGCCTCGGCTCGTGCTGGTGGATCGGGCCGACGCACCGCAGTCGGTCATAGCGACGGTCAAGCTGGGCATGGCGGCATCCAACGGCGAATTGCCAGCGATGTGGCGGGTCAACGACGCAATCGGCGGCGGCTTCACGTCTCGCCTGAACCAGGACCTTCGCGAGACCCGGGGGTACACGTACGGCGCGCGTTCGCGCTATTCGATTTCGCGCGGCGTTGGCCAGCTCGTGTCGTGGGCGAATGTCGTGACGGACAAGACCGGCGATGCCCTCGCGGCGATGCTCGCGGACCTGCACCAGTTCGCTGATCAAGGCCTCCTGGCGGACGAAGTGCTGCGCACGCGCTCGCAGGCTCGCGGCGATCTAGTGAGCGTATACGAGTCGGTGCAAGGGATCGCGGGACACCTGGCCGCGGATGCGTCGCTCGGCCTGCCGCCCGATTACGAAGCCAAGGCAAGCGAGGCGCGCGACACTGCGGACAAGGCGCTGCTCGATCGGCTCGCCAAGCTCTATGAACCGCAGGACGCCATCATCGTCGTCGTGGGGCCCCGCGCCCGCGTGCAGCCGCTCATCGACAAGCTGGGATTGCCGGCGCCGGAGCTTCGCGACGCCGAGGGAAATCTCACGACGAAGACGGGCCCGCCACAGTAGCGCGCAACTCGAGCAGGGAGGGGTGCGGCGCGAAACCCTGGGGAAGCGCCGCGATGGCCGCGTCCGCATCGGCCAGGCGCCCCTCCAGAAGGAAGCCGAACGCAACGAGCTGCAAGGCTTCGGCGCGCACAGGTACGGTCTGAGACTCGAGCGCGACCGGTCGCGCCAAGGCGAGCACGCGTGCCGCGTCCTTCGCTTCCAGGGCCTCGTAGGCCTGTTCCAGAGACGCCTGCATCGGCGCATCGTGATCTCTCGCGCGCGACGCCTTGAGCCCCTGCCAGTTGGTATTGGCGAAGAAGAGCGCCAAAAAGCATATCCACCAATCGGTCCGCACGGCGCCTCCGACCGCGAGGAGCACAGCCCCGCTCAGGGACACGATGCGCGCAGGCCGTTCGCCTCGTCCCTTGGTGGCAGCGTCGAGGGCATGCAAAAGCACGCTGCCGCCGTCGAGCGGGAGCATCGGCAGCAGGTTGAAGACGCCCCAGCCGAGATTGACGAACGACAGAGCGCTGTACGTGAAGTCGCCGAGCGGGGTGTGCGGCAACACGCCGAGCTGTCGCAGCGCCAGAACGGCGGCCCAGGCCAAGAAGCCCATGGCCGGGCCGGCCAGGCTGATGATGATTCGCTTACCGTGCGAGAGTTTGGCGCCTCCGCTCCACGAAGTAGTGCCTCCCAATCCGTGCACATCGATGCGTGGCTCCAGACCGAACACGAGCACCGCGGTCGCATGTCCGAGCTCGTGCACGAGGATGGACGCGAGCACGAGCAACACCCAGAGCGCCAGCTTCTGCGGCGCCAAGTCGAAGTTGAGAAATGCCGCGGTAAAAAAGAACCAGGGCGCGATGGAGACAGGGATCCTGCCGAGTCGGAAGCGAAGGAAGGGAAGGGTCATCGTTCGGTCCGGGTGATGCGCTTTCAGCGCATAGATTGTCACGCCGGCGAGAAGGACGCGACTGATGTCCGATAGCTGTGTTAGGGAAGGGAGCCCAAGCTGTGCAATCCAATCTGGATCGCTTTCTTGCTCTGGTGCGTCGCGAGCTTGGCGCCGACGACGTGCGCATGCTCGAGGCGGACGAGGACAGCGAGGCGGACGAGCGCGAACTGCAATGCCGAATGGCCGATGGCCGCGGCGTGAGCGCGCGCTTCGACGTTGCGCCCACCGACCGCGAGGCGAAGCAACGTCGGCTCGAAATGCTCGCGCGCACGTTCGACGGCGTTGTTCAAGACGCGTCGCCCCCTCGGAGGGCGCGACCGTCGGTGGAGCGATGCCTCCAAGACGAACTTTCCGCGTTCTGCGCGCGCGCCGCGGCACTGAACGCCATCGTCATAGACGCGAACTCACCGGTCGAATGGGGCGCGGCCCGACCTCAAGAAGCCATTCCGCTCGGACCGCGGCCGCCGTCGACATCGACGGCACAAGATGCCGACGAGGCGTCGAAGCCTGAACCAGATGTCGCCGTCGCTTCGCGCCGAGCGCTGAACGTCGTGCGGGGTCTTTCGGAGCTCGCCGAGCTTCGCAAAGGAAAGCACCTGCGTCTAACGGAGCGCACGGGGGATACGCCCTTTGTCGCACACTCGTTCGCGGGCATCTACGTGCTCGTCGTCGTCTTCGGCGCGCCGTTCGACGAGCTGAGGGCGGAGCGTGCAATCTTCGAGGCGCTCCCGAGGATCGAACGGCTCGTCTTGGCGCTGCCCCCCCTCGATCCCGCGCCGATCAAAGGTGTAATGGCGCTTCGTCGGCCACGCCGGCGGTGAGGGCCACTACCCACTCCTCAAGGCTTACGCGAAGGCAGTCGAGGAGCTAAGCTTCGACGCGCAAACATGGCAGACAACACAGCACATGCACTGCTCGCGGTCGAAGACGGCGTCGCGATGCTCACCCTGAACCGACCCGAGAAGCTCAACGCGCTCTCGGAGTCGATGATTCGCGACGCCATCGCAGCGCTCGACCGATGGTCGACCGATCCTGAGGTCGGCTGCATCGTGGTGATGGGCGCCGGCCGCGGGTTCTGCGCGGGCGGCGATATCTCGGCGATGGGAAGCGACGCGCGCGCGGAGCGGACGTTCGAGCAGCGCGTCGATCGTCAGCGCGCGATTCATCGCCTTTCGTGGCTCCTGCATGACATTCCGAAAGTAACGATCGCCGCTGTGAACGGTCCGGCAGCGGGCGCCGGCCTCGGGCTGGCCCTTTCGTGCGATCTGCGGATTGCTTCGAGCGCCGCCCGCTTCACGACGGCGTTTGCCAAGGTCGCGTTCGGCGGCGACTTCGGAACGACCTGGCAGCTCGCGCGGCTCGTGGGCGAGGCGAAGGCCAAAGAGCTCTTGATCTTGTCGGACGTCCTGGACGCCCAGGAGGCGATGCGAATCGGTCTGGTCAATCGCGTCCTGTCGCACGAAACCTTCCGAGAGGAGGTTCTCCAGCTTGCCCGGCGTGTCGCCAAGGGCCCCTCGGTGAGCTTCCGCTACATGAAGAGCAACGTGCACTCCGCGCTCGGGGAAGACTTCCGCGCCTCCCTCGACCGAGAAGCGGTGACGCACCTGCGTTGTGGGGACACCGAGGATCACAAAGAAGGCGTCTCGGCATTCTTGGAGAAGCGCGAACCGCGGTTCCGGGGTCGCTGAGAGTCGGCCGGGAGGTGGACGGATGCGAATCCGCCAGGTCGCGCTCGTCGCGCGTGAACTCGAGCCGGCGGTGGCCGCGCTCACGGACCTCTTCGACCTCGCTGTCCCCTATCGAGACCCCGGCGTGGGCGAGTTCGGGCTCGAGAACGCCGTCATGCCCTTCGGCGACACGTTCCTCGAGATCGTTTCGCCCATTCGACAAGACACGACGGCCGGACGCTTACTGCGGCGTCGCGGTGACTCGGGGTACATGGTCATCTTCGAAACGGCGGGGCT
>Ga0210409_10007723_pt1 | contig 11046 bp, 8 predicted proteins | sample IncBWH17MmetaG_FD_161649 | JGI IMG/M metagenome (GOLD analysis project Ga0210409, IMG submission 161649) | Forest soil microbial communities from Barre Woods Harvard Forest LTER site, Petersham, Massachusetts, United States - Inc-BW-H-17-M | ecosystem: Environmental > Terrestrial > Soil >...
TTAAATCTTGAAGAACGTGCAGATATGGATTTACAACTCAGTCAGTTAGGGATGGCTATTGAGGTTATTAATCATGAGTTTGATGCAAGTATCCGAGGAATAAGACATGAACTTAGAAGACTTAAAGCATGGGCGGATGTTAATCATAATTTAGGATCCGTTTACAGTAATTTAAGAACAAGTTTTGATCATTTGGATGGTTATTTAACTCTATTTACTCCCCTGCATCGTAGACTCTATAGAAATGAGATAAATATAAGTGGATCAGATATACATACTTATATTTACGATTTGTTTAGGAAAAGATTTGAGAGGCATGAGATAGAATTAATAGCATCAAAAGATTTTCTAAAGAAAAATATAGTTGGATATCCATCGTCATTTTATCCAGTCTTCGTAAATCTAGTCGATAATGCTATTTTTTGGCTCAGAGACAATTCAAATCCAAGAATTATAGAACTTGATGCAAGTGACGGCTCATTTTATATAAGCAATAATGGACCTAGTATTCCTGAGAGAAATTTTGATGCTATTTTTGAACATGGTGTCTCATATAAACCTGGAGGTAGAGGGCTTGGATTATTTATATCAAAAGAAGTTTTGTCAAAAATAGGATATGATCTTGTTCTGGAAAGACCACGGAAAAACATGAATGTGACTTTTGCATTAATCTTAATATAATAAATAATGATAATTAACGCCTTAAATTTTGAGGAAGCCTCAAATAAAATTGTATCTAAATTTTTACATAGTGTTGTGGTTGTGGATGATCGTGCTTCGCTGGATTTACAGACTAAAGATTTAAAACACACGAGTGACACAAGTGAACCCCTTGTAGCCCCAACGAGGCGACAAAGATCTATTAATATAACGCCAGTTGATACTAATAGTGATGAAAATGGAGTGGCTGATAAAGAGGGTTTTATAGATAGTAGTGATTTAGATGCAAAAAAATTGATCGACAAATTTGCTGAAGAAGGATTAGTGTGTGCTGTATTAAAGCCGGTTCATGATGAGGAAGGTTTAAATAGAAAGACTGATCATGCTACTCATAAATCTGATATCGTAATTTTGGATTGGCAAATTGGTGAAAATGAAGAGATCCCTGGGACAATTGCCTTGGCCTTGATAAAAAAGATAATTACTACAGACTCTAGTGATAGATTACGATTAATCGCCATATATACATCTAATCCAGACCTTAGTGATATTGTTGAAAAGGTTAAACAAACTATAAAGATGAACTTTGAAACTCCAAAAGTGGATGGATTTGAAATCTCACGTGGACCAATCAAGGTTGTGATTTATCAGAAATACGGTGGAAGTGGGTCCATAGATCCAAAAAGAGTTGTAAATGAAGGTGAATTGCCAGCTAGGTTAATTGGTGATTTTACTAATCTAACGAAGGGCTTATTATCGAATGTAGCTCTACGATCTTTGGGGATTCTTAGAGAAAACACCCATAGGATTTTGAATAAATTTACTTCTAATTTGGATTCTGCCTATATCGGCCACAGAATATTGAATAATCCTCCAGATGAAGCGGAAAATCATCCCGTGCCACTTCTTGCTTCAGAATTATTGGATGTCTTGGAAGGGGACAGTACGATTAGAGATTTAATATCTATTGATTTTGTCCATAAGTGGCTGGAATATCAAATTTCAGTTGGTTTGAATCTAGATGGAAAGTTTGAAAAACTTAATCATGAGGAAACTCTTGATCTTGTAAAAGTTTTGTTGCAAGATGGCGTTGAAAAAGATTCTACTTTTAATACAGATAAACCATCTTGGAATAGTAAAATAAAAAAATTGAAAGGCGGAAAGGATGCTGATAATTTTTTAACACAGCTTTTTTCTCTCCCAAATGCAACTAATATCCGGGAAAGAAACATGGATTTCGCGATTTTGACAACAGTTAGATCAAAGTATGAATTACCAGCACCATTATTGACTTTAGGTAGTATTGTTGTTCAAGATATCGACGACTCAGATAGAAAATACTTTCTGTGTATTCAACCTCTTTGTGATAGTGTTAGGTTAGTGGGTAATAGGAAATTTTCATTTATTCCGTTGGAAAAATCTATTAAGCCCGATAAGTTTCATATGGTCGTTAAAGATAGAGATGTTTATGTGACTCTTTTGACCGATTTAAAACCTTATAACACTGTAATGTTGGATTTTGATCCTCAGGATAAAGGGGAAATTATTGCAACAAAAGATGAAACCGGTTGGATTTTTAAAAATTCTGATGAATCCCTGAAATTTAGGTGGATAGCTGATCTTAAATTTCCTCATGCACAAAGAATTATAACTCAGTATTCTGAACAATTGGGAAGAGTTGGATTAACTGAATCTGATTGGCTGAGGAGAATGGCTCGATAAAATGAGTCATTATAGGAGGATAATTTGTTATCGCTCATTTGTATTAATATAGGATAGCTAATTCATTGCCTAATATTTTTGGGGATTTTTTATTACTTGTCAGGTGCTTGCTCATCTGAATATAATAATGTTTCGAGAGGAAAGTATAAAAATATGTATAAGGCTTATCACGAGCTGATATAAGACAAGAGAAAACGCAAGTTTATTTCATGATACAACTTACTAATGAAATCGCTGATTTGATCAGAATTCACCTTAATTGATCGTAATTGCCGAAATCTGGATCTGTAGGATCTTGATGAGAAGCAATTTGAAGAGTATCCTGATTGGGAACTGCTTGGAACAATGGCGAGGGATGTGCTTTCTAAAGTTGAGAAGAGTGAGCAAGCTTAGCTTGTTTGAGTACTCATTGATTTGATAGAGGTTTCTGACTAAGTTCTCTCTGCCTGATACCTGAATTTATCTCTAGAGCTATCTTAGTAAGAACAAAACTGCTAGGATTACTCCAATAGTGAATATTAATCCGAATATTCCGGAATAGATATTTATCACATATTTCTTTTGCTGGCTCAGTTTTTTGGAAAGGACTGCTCTGCCTATAAAAAATCCTATTGCAATCAATATGCATAATACAATAAGCAATGAGATGGGGTCGACGTTGACAAACGCGCCTAATGTATAGATCATATATATGCTCCTTAATTAAATGAAGATACAAAATTCTGAAGTATTGCAAATAATTCTGTTCCAGGATTTAGAATGCTAAAAATATTAGTAAATATTTGTTTGTGCTAGAAATATTAGTTTAACTTTGTAGTCACTTAAATTTTAAAACACATGAAGGAGCTGTTGATATATCAATCACATACGACGTTTTACGTCCGAGTGGTGTGCTAATGCATACGGATCATTAATAAACGACCATGACCTCGAAAAAACCGCAACCGGACTGCGTAAGCGTATCCTCCAGTATACCGGAGTTCCAGTTTGTATCGGCATCGGTGCAGCAAAAACTCTGGCGAAAATCGCAAACAAAACTGTAAAGAAACAGTGTCCTCAAACCAGTGTATTTTATATGGATACCCCAGATAAAATCGAAACGTCATAAATAAACAAGCATGAGAATTGTAGATCCGGAATTCCGCCTGAGCATCCATCAACAACAAATTGGGATAAAAAAAATTAATGCCTATGGTAAAAGAAGCTTTATTGCACAAGGTATGGCTTTACACAATAAGCTGAATGGCAATTAGTATACTCCAGAGGAATTTCAAGCGAAGTACGAAAATACAGAGCTGAACAATTATCAAATCAATAGTTTGTTAGAAAATATGGTGCTGCGTGATCCTAAAGGTGGAAATACGGCATACCATAAAGCAATTGAGCAAAAAATAGAGCAATTGCATAAGGAAATCAATGAGCTTAGGAGCAAGGGCGAAGCCTTTTTAAATAAGGTGATTGATTATTATCAACGTAAAAAGTGATCCGTAAAATATTCAGTAGTTGAACCAATTGAAAAAGAATATATATAAGCATTTATATACATTAATATATAGATGTCTTTATATCTATTCGATTGTGCTTCAAAAGAGGGTAAGAACTGCTCAAATTATCCAGATCCTGATGCCATCCTCATACCTTCTTCATACCATGTTCGCAAAAAAGTACTTTAACCCATGTTTGTATGAGGTTTATGCGAAGAAAGTATGAAGATATGCGAAGGAAGTTAAAAAGAAGGGGTTCCCATCCAGGTAACCCCGCCTTCTATTATTATTTATTCACCTATCTGTGTGCCGTATGAGAGCCCACAAATCTTTTTTATCTAGGTAAATACGGAAATGATTCTTTGTATAATCAGAGAGAATTAATAATGGTAAATATATACAACACCCAATTATAAATATGGTGTTATAAATCGAAAAAATTGTGTTTTAATAAAATAAGCTTGCTCAAAAGGAAATCCGAAAAATATTCAAGGGTAATTTTTTTATTAAAACACCATCATTTTATGTTATTGTCCAATTTTTTCTGTTTGCAATCTTATAATTTGCTTTCTGCTAGAACTAGTGGTTCAGTTTTAGTAATTATGCTACGGTTGATATCGAACCGTTTCCATTTTATGTTAAGTTAAGTTTGAGAAGGGACTGATCTGGATAGAAAGGTCCCTTTTTTATTGAGTAAACATTTTTTAAAACACAATTCTATTTGATTAAAACACCATCTTCTAAATAAATAATGGAATATTTTTGAGTCACTCATTCATTGATAGTTTACAAAATAAGTATTGTGCTTAGGCGGCCTACTGGGGAGTTGGCCGCCATTTTTAATTGCTACTACGATTTTTTTAAAACACCAGGAATTTAAATTAATGTTCAATTTTAGGATTGTTCGTCAATCTATTTTTGAACACAAATAGATCGCGAACAAATAAAATGAGGGAACTCAGAATTACCCAAGCCATTACAATATCTTCTACAGATTCAATTTTTCGTTACCTCAACGAGTTAAGTAAAATAAACTTACTGAATAATGAAGAAGAGGTCCATCTGGCTAAGAAAATTAAAGAAGGAGATCTTCAAGCTCTTGAAAAATTGGTGACCAGTAATCTCCGTTTTGTTGTTTCTGTTGCCAAAAAGTATACAGGTAGAGGAGTATCCTTTGCTGATCTAATTTCAGAAGGAAACTTAGGCTTAATCCAAGCAGCCAAACGATTTGATGAAACGAGAGGCTTCAAGTTTATCAGTTTTGCAGTTTGGCATATTCGTCAATCTATTATTATAGCCATTGGAAATCATGAAAGATCTGTTCGTCTACCTATAAACATTGGATCTTATTTATCCATTCTATACAAATGCGGGGCTACTCTTGAACAGCGCTTAGAGAGGATCCCTACAGTAGAAGAACTTGCTATGGAAGCTAAGATGGATATTGATAAAGTCAAATATTGGCTAAAGGTAGGTCAACAAGAACAGCATTTGATGCAAATGGTTAACGAGGAAAGTGGGTTTCGATTAATAGATGCCCTTGAAGATTCTTCAATAATGACGATTCCCGAAATCATCAACGAAAACTCTCTAAAAATGGAGATTGAAAATGTATTGAGTCATTTACCCCATAGAGAGCAAATGGTTTTAAAGCGTCTGTTTGGAGTAAGTTTTGAAACTTCAACTGATATGGAAGCATTAGCTGATGAAATGGGAATCAGCAAAGAACGACTTAGACAACTTCGAGAACGTGCGTTTGAGAAAATTAGAAGTTTGCTTCATGTAGATCGCTTGAAGAGCTATTTATAGAGATAATCCTGGATCGCTAAGACCTGTAAATCACAGTTTCGTTATATAAAAATAAAATTTCTTTTAAAGATTTAGAATATCCAATTTTAATAAATTTTATTAATCAGGTTATTAATTTAAATCCGTAATTAACCTTATAAATCCGCCAGATGAACGTTCGTAAAACACGAACGATCTGGCATCCCTGCTCCGAAGTCGCGGGCTGGAAGCGGATGAAAATTACTATCGTAATTTTCCCCACTAATGACGCTGCAAAGCAGCGAAAAGGCCTGTCGGCACAGAAAGTATCCCTATTTAAATAGTCAACAAGAAAACAATAAATCAAAAAAACTAAATAATAATTTAAGATAAAGTAAATAAGGTTGCTATCGCGGCCATAAGCATATATACTCATTCTTTACGCGTTTTTTAATAAAAAAGCTAAAATAGACAACTTTTTTGGAGGTATCACTTATCTTTAAGATAGCTCGAAATAGCTCCATATTGGCGCTTATAGCGGGTTCAGGTATTTCAATTATATATCCAGATACATGGAAGGGCATTATAATTATTCGTAAACCCAGTCTTTGTTCGTTCATTACACTAAGCCACATCTTACGGTTATTGCTGTCGTAGCTATGCCTTAAAAACCTTTTACAATATAACACAACTGGATCGCTGATGAAAATTAGTGGTCAGCTATTCTATAACTATAAAACCAAATCTCTATGTACACGTAAGATCAATTGCTTTAGCGAAGGGTATTCGCAAGAATTCACCAATTAAATCACTTTTAAACAAATTGTATGCAAACACAGCTTATTAAGTATCCGTTTGGATATGCGACAAATCCTTTTGCAGAGGATATCGAAAAAAAAAATCGGCAACTGGCTGAATGACTACTATGGCTATCTTCCAGAAAAAGCGAAAATGAAATATTTGAAAACAGGAGTAGGACATGCAGCTGGTTGTATGTTTCCTAATGCAGATCAAATGCGATTAAAAGCTGCCTGTAGATTCTTTATGTGGGCTTTTGTTATAGATGATACTTACGAAAGGGGGCCGGAGGATAGGCTCAAAGATATACGTCAAAAAGCTCTGGCTATCTTGCGTGGAGAATTAGCCTATGATGGAGACCCGGAATTGCACCAGGTTCCAAAAATTCGACAAGAGTTGTTGCAATGTTCTAATGATGCCTGGATGAAGAGATTTTGCAATAGCTTAGATGTCTATTTTGATGGGATTATAAGAGAAGTCCCATATCGCGTCAACCTTGAGTTTCCGAATTTCGATGAGTTTTACGAAATACGGGAAAGAGCGGTGAATGTCTATCCACTGGTAGATATTGCGGAGATGATTACTGGAGAAATTTTGCCAGATGATATTATGAACAATCCACAAATCAAAAGAATCTCCCAGCTCACCTGTAGAATACTTGCTTGGGCAAATGACTATTTTTCAGCCCATCTGGAGAAGGGTAAAGATGTTTGGAACATTATACTGATGTTGCAAAATAAACGCCAATATTCGATAGAGGAAGCGTATTTAGAGGCCGTAGCTGTACACGATGCCGACCTTGCGGAATACTGCGAACTCAAAGATAGTCTTCCAGATTTTGGAGGATATCATCAAGCAGTAAATCAGTTTATTGAAAATCTATCATTAATGATTCATGGGTATCTCTTTTGGACCAATACCCGTACTGAAAGATATCATAAAGAAGGCCATCCTTCTAGTGATTTACAGATAGATCAATTATTAATAGGTTAGCAATTAAATTCCTGTAGTGATTGGGGCTTTAGGCGTAATGTAGCGTTTTAATGTACTTGCGAGTACTCTCCAAGTAATTGGTTTTTGGAGCACATCTTTAGCTCCTAATTCTTGCCAAGCCTGGATAGTTGTAGGATCGAATGCGTCTCCAGTCGCGATCATTACAGGAATTTCTTTATAGGTAGGGTCTTTTCTTAGCTGTTTTAAAGTTTCTCTACCATCCATGATCGGCATATTAACGTCCAGGATAATTAAATTCGGTAATGATTCCTTTAGCTTTTCTAATACTTCAACACCGTTTTCCGCAGAACGTACATTACAGCCTTTATCAATAAGTAGTTTTTCAAGTAGAAAGAGGTTTACTTGTTCATCGTCAGCAATGAGAACATTAAAACCGTTCAAAGAAATATTGAGGTTAATTTCTGGTACAATATCCGTCTCGATACCTTCCATTATAGGGAATAGGAGTGAGAATTTAGTGACCCCATTCTTACTCCTTAGCAATACATTACCGTTGAGATCTGTCATTAGTTTTTTAACCACGTAGAGGCCTAAACCTGTACCTTCAGCATGTTGACTATCTTTATTTCTTACAAATGGACTAAACAAGTTCTCTTGTTTTTCTATACTAATGTCTTCGCAACTGTTGCTCACTGCTAAATGACAATTGGTATCTTTTAGAGATAGATGAATATATATGTTGGTGTAAGGATATGCGTATTTGATTGCATTATTTAATAGGTTAGTCAAGGAAACTCTTAAAGCCATTTCGTCCATAACGACTATCGAAAATAACCCATTTTGTATCCGGTATTCTATATTCAGTCCTTTTTTATCAGCTGAAGGAATATGTTGAGCGATAATTTTTCGAATGAGATTATTTATATTAAATGTAGTGAAGGTAGGCTCATATAATTTCCCTGCTTCAATTTCTGAAAATGTGAGTGTATTGTTAATGATGGTTGATGTATTATTAACAGAAGTGGCGATAATATCTATGTACGGTTCAACTTCTAAGAGTGTTGTATTTTTATCAATCATCCCTTTAAGAATATCAACAACTAATGCAATTGGATTTATTTGATTTCTCATTTCATGAGATAATTTAAAAAATACAATTTTGATGATTTCATTGGCTGTATTTAATTGGCGTAAGAGTTTTGCTTGCTTGGTTATATTGGCTTCTTGTCGTTTTTGTAAGGCTAATCTTTCTCGTATATAGTAGACCAATATGATGATGTTAAAGAATAGAAAAACTGCAAGGGCAATCCAACGAATAAAAAACTGATTTGGCCTGCTCAGTTCTACAGGTTGAATCCATCCGTAATAGAGATTTGCTTCTGATGGAATTATACTTATAAGTATAAAAGAACAGCTAATAAGCTGATTTTTTAAATCCGAAAATATGATAAAGGATACACTTATTAAAAATACGTCGATTAATAACAAGTTTATAGTTGCTCCTAAGATTGCTCCGAAACAGAGGGCGCTAATACAGTGTACAATGACAAATGCTAAATTCGCCTCTGTATGTCTTTTTCGGCGATGAAGGAAAATAACACTACAGAATAGTGTTCCTTCAATCATTGCGGGGATTTCGATTGCAAGCAAGCCGGTTTTGTAATAAAAGATATTGCCAATTGTAAAAGCCAGTATGGCTGTTATTAGACAAAGGGAGTTTATAACCTTTATTTGTTTAGCGGCTCCTCTTGGTAAATCGATGGTGCCAGCCAGCGTTATTCGGTCAATAACATCTGTTATTTTGAGTAGTTTCATAGACGCGATTAAAATGAGCAATGGTCTTGGGTTCATTAAAAGTTAGTTCATTTCCCTGGTCTAACTGTTAATAAATTGTTATTGAGATCGTTAAAGAATTGTTAATGCTTCTTTGAAGAAAGAATATAGAGGATGGAGAAAAAATTTGTTTTACCTTTGGACTGACAAAGATCTTTAATTTTCTATAAGGTTCGCTGTAAGTGACGCTAGGTCAGCGTTACAGCCGAAAGATCAACGTTAATCTAAACGTTGATAACCTTGACAACGACAGAAACAATTTGGTAATTATCATCATGTTTACTTAGTTGATTATTAGGATCTTTATACGTAGGCCGGTAGGGGTTTGCTGCCTTCTAAGCAGCAGGTCATTGGTTCGAATCCAATCCGGTTCACAAGACAAAAGCCTTACCCAGTAAGGCTTTTGCTCTCCTCCGTTGTAAAGGTTCTAATAGTTTTTAAGTAAACGTTGATAAAAACGTTAATCTTTAAAAACTATTAAAATGAACTTTTTACCCTCCGGGTGTAGCTACAGTGATTTTAATATTTTCCCATCCAACTGGCATACCGGCAGAGCCTCGCTTAAAAAGAAATGGCGCATAGAATACTGGTTTCACGACCCAAGCGCAAAAGACAGATACCCCAAAGGCTACCCACGCGTACTCAAATCAGGAGTAAACCGAATCACCACCCTAGAAGGGAGGCAGAACTTCATAAGAGAACTATTAGCCAAAGAAAAAGACCAGCTCCATAACCAAGGATTCAACCCAATCCCAAGCAACACACAACAAGAAAAACTCCAACCACAAGAAGCACTCCAACACCAACAACAAGCCTATAAGCAACAGCCTGAAGAACCCAGGCACCAAGAAAAACTCAAACCACAAGAAACACCACAACCAACAGACGAACTGCAAGAAACAGCCGAACTGCAACAAACAAACGAACTGCAACAAACAAACGAACCACAACAACCAGCCGAACAACCCGAAATAGAAGACACACCAGAAAACGGCGGTCTTATAGACCCCAATACCCCCTTCATTGAAGCCCTAATCAAAGGACTCAAAGAAAAACAAATGGACCCAGAATCCAAGAAAGACATCAAAAACAAAATACCCCATTTAAAAAAAGCAGCAGACACACTACAAGTAAACGGCATCCAACTCTCCAAACTACCCATCAGAAAAGTAGAACGCAGACACATACGCCAACTATTCAATAAAATCGGAGAAAACAAAAAAGACAAATGGACCGCCAATAACTATAACCGCTACCGAACAGACCTCAGAATCATCTTCGTAGAACTCAACGAACTCGAAGCCATGGAACACAACCCCATGGACGGCATCAAAAAACGCATCACCACAAAAAACATCAGACAAACCCTCACACCAGAAGAAAGAACCAAAGTAGAAAAACACCTACAAGAAAACTACCCAACATTCAGGAGATTCCTGCACATCTTCTTTCACTCAGGATGCAGAGAAACAGAAATACTCCGCGTAGAACACCAACACGTCAACCTCGAAGAACAAACCTTTAAAGTCCTGGTCAAAAAAGGAAAAGAATACCACTGGGACATAAGAGCCATCAACCAAGACGCCCTACCCCACTGGAAAGAAGTCATAGAAGAAGCACAAGCACTAAAAGACAACAAAAACAAAAAAGAAAAACTCTACCTCTTCTCCGAAGGCCTCCAGCCTATGTACCGAGAAACCCCCATACGCCAAGAACAAATCTCTAGGCGCTGGCACAACCACGTAAAAATCAAATTAGGCATAACCGCCGATTTTTACTCCCTCAAACACCTGCGCACCACAAAAGACGTCAACAAAGAACTCAAAGA
>Ga0210409_10007725_pt1 | contig 11044 bp, 9 predicted proteins | sample IncBWH17MmetaG_FD_161649 | JGI IMG/M metagenome (GOLD analysis project Ga0210409, IMG submission 161649) | Forest soil microbial communities from Barre Woods Harvard Forest LTER site, Petersham, Massachusetts, United States - Inc-BW-H-17-M | ecosystem: Environmental > Terrestrial > Soil >...
CGGTTGGGAATTCCGGGACGCCTGCTCCAGAAGGATCCTTTAATGGTAGCGAGGCTCGCGGAGACCAGCCCGTTCTTGGCAAGGCTCTGCCGAGCGTTTCCAATTCGCTGGAGATTTCCGCTTCCTCGGCTTCCACGGTTGCGAGCACGAACCATTCGTATCAGGCTGAGCTTGGCCACCCAAGCGCGCCGAGCGAGAACAACGGAAGCGGTTCTAACAGCGCAGGTTCCAACGATGAGAAGCGCGCAGCGATCGCAAAGATTGCTCCGGACCTAAAAGGAATCGATCCTGAAGTAGCGGTAGAGGTCATCGTTCAGTACAAGAATTCAGCTGGAGCGTCGGAAGTGGCGGCGGACGGCGCAACGGCCAAAGCTGAACTTCCCCTTGTGCACGCGCAGCTGGTGACAGTAAAGGGAGGCAGCCTATCTAGTCTGGCATCGCATTCCAGCGTGGCGTATATTTCGCCGAATCGAGCGGTCCGAGGCTCACTGGATCACGTAGTGACTGCCGTAAACGCAGATCTGGCGTTCGCCAGTGGCTGGAACGGGGCGGGCGTGGGAATCGCTGTAATTGATAGCGGCGTCAGCCATGGAATCTACGATTTAAATAACGATAGCAATACCTCATCGCGCGTGGTTTACAGTCAGAGCTTTGTGCCCGGCGACTCCTCCTCGAGTGACGCCTTTGGCCACGGAACGCATATCTCTGGCATCATCGCAGGGAACGGCTACGGTTCAGACACTTCAAGCTATCCAGGTGTGTACCGCGGCATCGCACCGGAAGCGAACATCATCAACCTGCGTGCGCTCGATGCGACCGGAGCGAGCACAGACAGCACGGTGATCGCAGCAATCCAGCAGGCCATCGCTCTGCAGAGCACCTACAACATTCGAGTTATCAATCTGTCGCTGTCCCGCGGCGTGCATGAAAGCTACAAGCTTGATCCGCTCTGTCAGGCGGTGGAATCCGCATGGCAGGCAGGGATCGTTGTAGTAGCGGCCGCAGGCAACATGGGCGAATTCAACGGGGCGGGAACGAACGGGTACGCAACCATCGGTGCACCCGGGAACGACCCGTATGTAATTACGGTGGGTGCAACCAACACGCATGGAAACGGCAACCAAACATCACAGTCGATGACGAGTTACAGCTCTAAGGGTCCGACGTCATTCGATCACATCGTGAAGCCAGACCTCGTCGCTCCGGGCAATGGAGTTGTTTCGCGAATGTCGTCAGCGGGCAACCCAATCGTGACCACATATCCGGCTTTGGCCGTCTATCCCTGCAATTCCGGGAAGAATAGTTGTGGCCCCGCGTACGGCTCGGCCCGATACATGCGGCTCAGCGGGACCAGCATGGCGACGCCAGTAGTTAGCGGAGTCGCAGCCCTCTTGTTGCAGCAAACGCCATCCCTTACACCTGATCAGGTGAAGGCGCGGTTGATGAAGACCGCCTGGAAGAATTTCTCGTCAAATACGAGCGCGAAGGACCTGGGGACCGGTGTGATTTACCAGATCGCGCAAGACCAGTTCGCGGTGGGAGCCGGCGCGGTTGACGCTTCTGCAGCCCTGGCCAGCACCGATCTTGCTCCTGCTACCGTGGGCGCGGCAAAGTCACCTGCAGTCACTTATAACTCAACGACAAATACCATTTCTCTGGTGAGCGATCCCACCACGATCTGGAACAACTCCGTCGTATGGGGCAACTCTGCCGTTTGGGGTAATTCTGTGGTTTGGGGCAACTCCGTCGTATGGGGTAACTCCGTGGTTTGGGGTAATTCTGTGGTTTGGGGCAACAGCGTGGTTTGGGGTAACTCTGTGGTCTGGGGCAATACGGACGGGTCTCTCGGAGACGACAATTAGGCTTGCATAGGCGCAAATCGCGAGAGGAGGAGAAAAGAGAATGCCAAGCCAAGCCAAAGCCTACATCGCAGTGATCGGCGCCCTTGCAACCACCGTCCTAGGATTCGTGGCGTATCGATGGAATCCCGAAAACTTTGGCCGCTTCATCTTGTTTTTCGCGCTGGCGATGGTGGCTTCAACGATGAAGATTCGCCTGCCGGGCTTGAAGACTTCGATCTCGCTTAACTTCGTTTTCATTTTGATGGGAATTGCACTGTTTAGTTTTAGCGAAACCGTGCTGATCGGCTTGGGTGGCGCGCTGGTCCAGTCGCTTTGGAGACCGCTGCATCGGCCGAAAGCGGTGCAGATATTCTTCAACGGCGCTTGTTTGACGGTCTGCAGCGCAGCAGCATTCTGGGCTGCGCATGCGCTGCCAGCGCTACTGGGGGCGAGTTCAGCTGCCGCGATGATGACGGCGGGCGCGTGCGTGTACGTGTTATTGAACACCGGCATGGTGTCGCTGGTCATTTCCTTGGCGGAGGGGCAATCCCTAAAGCAGCTTTGGCCGCAATGTTATGAATGGACATTCCCGTATTTTCTGGTGGGAGCCGCCGTTGCCGGACTAGCTAGCGCCGCTGGCCAAGGGAGCAATTTTGGATTGACGCTTCTGGTGGTGCCGCCGATGTACTTCGTCTACGTCTACTACCGGATGCACATTCTTCGAGCCGTGCTGGACAACATTTCAAACGTGAGCCACCAGAACGAAGCCGTTCTTGCCAACGCCTCGCGCAGTCGATAGGCGCGCTCACCCACTGTTGTTCCGACCGCCAAGGGATGAAGATCATCGTCCCAAATCCACAAGTATCCGCGCCAGATGGTGCCAGCTGAGACGCAGTGCGTGATCCTCGATGACGAACTGAGAGGTCATCGGGGCACCAAAGCTGAGCGAGAAGGGCGCCGCGCGGTCCAACCCCAAAATGGTATTGTTGGCCACGATAAATGATTTAGAATCGAGGTATCCGATGCGCCCGTAGCTCAGTTGGATAGAGCGTCTGCCTTCTAAGCAGAGGGTCGGGAGTTCGAGTCTCCCCGGGCGCGCCACTTACTCCTTCTCTCGCACCTGTTCCACCATCCCCAGTTGAGAGTGGCGCTTGGTTTCAGGACTCGAATGACGCATCGCGCGCTGCACAACTGCGTCAGGCGCAACCCAACTGAGGCGCGTACAGAAAACATGCCTCAAATGGTAGATCGGAAAGTGAGCTACTCCCGCGTTCTTTAGCGTCGTCTTCCAAGCCGTCTTAACCGTGGCGATCGGCTGGTCGGGTTTGACCGGACTCGGAAAAAGAAATGGGCTCTTGTCTGCCTGTTCCTTCTTCCAACTGAGAAGAACATCGTGTGCAAGCCCGGTCAGGGGCACAGGCTCGGAAGAGCCTTCTGTCTTGGTTTTCCCTCCGAAGAAAATCACGTTTGTGATCGAGATCGATCTGATCCCAACGGAGGGAGAAACCTTCGGTGTAGGTACGGCCACCCGTTTGCGCCAATAGCACGATTGCCACTCTCAGGTACGGCGGGGCGTTTTCCAGAATACGTTGCTCATCTTCCAAACTGAGCATGCGCTTCGCTGGGCGTTCCCGGCGCTCATCGAACGGCCTCACGCGACTGGCGGGGTTCTCGGAGATTTACTTGCGCTCGATTGCAAAATTGAGCATGCAGCGCAAGTAAGCCATCTCGCGATTAACGGTGGCTCCTTTGACTTTGCGGGTTGGATTCTTCCTTGAAGGTTGCGCCTTGCGGTGATTGCGGTAATCCGTGACCCACTTGGCATCGATATCTGCCAGCGAGCGGTCGCCGAAGAATTTCCGCATGTTTTCAAGAAAGTCTCGCACGTTGGTCTGTGTGCTCGCAGCAAGAGTCGGGACGTGTGCGCACTTCATCGGCGGCAAATTGAGTAAGACCGCACAGACGATACCGGACTGGGCGGCTAAGTGTTCCGCAAGGAATTACACGCCGCAAAACAACACGAGAAGCCTGCGCGTGGACGCTAACTTTTTTCTCGTTAATTCCTTGTGTGTTCGGGCCCCAACCCAGCCTTTCTCCTGCTTCGGGACCAGCGCCCGTCTTGCAACAGACCAGGAGAGAAGCACCCCACGACCTTGCCAATGAGTGTACACCTTGCGCGGATCATGCACAGAGCGACTGAGCAAAGCGGGCAAGATGGTGGGCAGGATTGGCTCCCCACTGGGGCAGTCAGGCCAATGCCCAGTTTCTGGCCCCTGGGCAACTAGACAAACTCCCCAAATACTGGCCCCGTGGGCAACCAAGGCCTTGTCCAAGTTTTGACCCTCTGACCAGTTGTTATCTGGCGAGGGGTGACTCAGACTTCCTTTGATTAGAACTTATAGTACCTCTAGTACTTTAGTTGTTGCTCTCGGGCCAGCTTCCTCCCTCACGCTCGAACACGCCAGGCGCCTGGGGCAAGAAAACAGAAATCTGGAGGACGGAATCGTGCGTCAGCGCTCAGGCGTTTTTTCATTCGCTTTGCTACTTGCTAGTTTCGGTTTTGTCGGTTGTTCAGGGCTCGTTGCCGGGAACAATGGGAATCCGCCGCCAACCACACTGACAATTACCAACGTACTCGCCGGGTCTGCCACGACTTCCAGTTGCCAGGTCAATTGGACGACCAGCGTCCTTGCCGACTCAGCGGTTGACTATGGAACCAGCACCTCATACGGGTCTACCACGCCAGTCGATCCAGCGATGGTCACGAGCCACCAGATAGTCCTTTCCGGCCTAGCGCCAGGAACCGTCTATTATTATCAAGTCCGATCAACGGCCTCGACAAGTAACAATGCGCGCAGCGGCGGCCATTCGTTCAAGACGTCGGGCGGCAGCCCTTCGATCACTATGCAGCCGACAAGCCAGACGGTCACGGCAGGCCAGACGGCCTCCTTCAACGTGGCCGCCGCAGGCACCGCCCCGCTCAGTTATCAGTGGAACAAAAACGGCGCGATGATTTCGGGGGCAACCTTATCCAGCTACACCACCCCGGCTACAACCAGCTCTGACAACGCAGCGCAGTTTACCCTCGTCGTCAGCAACACCGCCGGCAGTGTCACCAGCAACGCCGCTACTCTCACCGTCAATGCGGCTCCGGTGGCACCTTCGATCACCACACAGCCGGCAAGCCAGACCGTCACGCCAGGCCAGAGTGCTTCGTTCAGCGTGGCCGCTACGGGCACCGCCCCGCTAAGTTATCAGTGGAGAAAGAACGGAACGGCTATCTCCGGGGCAACATCCTCAAGCTATACCACGCCCGCGACGACCAGTGCGGATAACGGCGCACAGTTCACGGTGGTGGCGACCAACACGGCAGGCAGTGTGACCAGCAATGCGGCAACCTTGACCGTGAATCCGGCTCCCGCCCCTGGTATTCAGGTGAGTCCTGCTTCTATCAATTTTGGAAACACAGTGGTCGGGAGCTCCTTATCCCAAGTGTTGATCATAACGAATACCGGTACGAGCACGTTAAGCATTACCCAAGTGGCTCAATCTGGCGCAGCGTTCACCGACAGTGGATTTTCGTTGCCCTTAAACGTAAACCCAGCGCAACAGACGACAATCACGGTGGCTTTCCTGCCGACCTCAGTTGGCGCATCGGCCGGCAACATCTCCATTGTAAGCAACGCACCCACCTCGCCCACTTCGGTGGCTCTCAGTGGTACAGGAATCGCCGCCACGCTGAATCTCAACATCAGCCCGACGAGTCTGAGCTTTGGCAGCATCACGACAAGCACGTTTTCCAGCCCGCAAAACGTCACCATTACCAACACAGGCAATTCCAACGTAACGATCTCGCAGATCAGTGTGACCGGAGCGGGATACTCGATCACCGGTGGAGGCGCGCCCGTCACGCTGTCTCCATTACAGACCCTCACCCTTACTGCTTTGTTCAGCCCGACCGTGGCCGGGAGCGTAAACGGCAGCATCTCGATCGTAAGCAACGCGAACGGGTCGCCCGCATCGGTGTCTTTATCGGGAACGGGCGTTGCACCGGTACAACATTCGGTAGCGCTGACCTTGCAGGCAGGTACCTCGACTGTGTCTGGGTATAACGTCTATCGCAGCACGGCGAGCGGCACCGGGTACATTAAGTTGAATTCTTCGCTCGTAAGCAGCCTGACTTATACAGATTCGAGTGTGCAGAACGGCACAACCTATTTTTACGTGGCAACTGCAGTGGATTCTGGCGGTACGGAGAGCAGTTATTCCAACGAAATGCAGGCGGTGATACCGTGAGGCGATGGTTTGGAGAAAGTTCATCTATGATCAGTCTACCAGTTGAAACCGCACAAATCCGCAAAGCAGGCTTCGGGCTGAGGCGCGAGGTATTGAACGTGAAATTCAGATTGACGAATAAGCCAGTTCGCTCCTGGCGTCTGCTTGTTCTAACAGGTGTTTTGACGTTGTTTGGCCAGTGTGCGAGCGCCGCGACGTATTATGTCGCAACCAATGGCAGTGATTCCAATCCTGGAACTGCCAGTTCCCCTTTCCGCCACCTTTCCAAAGGTGCGGCGGCTGCCACCAATCCGGGAGACACGGTTATCGTGATGGATGGCACCTACGACAACGAAGGCCAAATCGATCCCAATAATGTCGTGACGTTGAATTTCTCCGGCGCGGCAGGCAACCCCATCACGTTCAAGGCCCAAAACCGTGGCAAGGCGGTGCTAGACAGCATGAACACGGCGACCGGTACGACTTGTAACGGCGCGTATGCCTATTTTAATCTGCGCAATGCCGCGTTCATCGTCATCCAAGGTTTTGTAATTCAGCGGGGCTGCCATGAAGGCATCCTCAGCAACGACAGCGCCCACGATATCACGATCCGCTGGAACGAAATCAGAAACATCGCCAACCATACTCAGACCGACCAGATCGGCCAGGATGGAATCTACCTTAACAACAGTGAATATAACTTTACATTTGACGGCAACGTTTTCCACGACATAGGCCGCACGGACGGACAGACGTTGAATCATTTCGATCACGGGATCTATACGCACGCGTCGAATGTGACGGTCATGAACAATATTTTTTACAACATGAACAAAGGCTTTTGCATTCAATTGGCGGACGGCGCCAACTCGATGTTGATCGCCAACAACACGTTCGCGTTGTCGAATGTCGTCACTGGCGAGAGCGGCCAAATCATGTTTTGGGGCAACAACTCAAACATCACGGTTCGTAACAACATCTTCTATAACCCCAATGGTTCGGCTATCACTCGATATTCTGCCACAATCACGGGCTCCGTTTTTGACCACAACCTTATTTATGGCGTGAGCACCATAATATCGGACGTGACCGGCTTCACGATTGGCGCAAACCAGATCGGCCCGAACCCACTGTTCGTCAATGCTTCTACGGCGCCCTACGACTTTCACTTGCAGTCGGGCAGCCCCGGAATTAACGCCGGGGTTTACATTTCCACTGTCCTTACCGATTTTGACGGGGTTACCCGCCCGCAAGGCTCCAGTACCGACGTGGGCGCGTATGAATCCGCGGTTATGCGCCCAACGCCTCCGATGATTGTCTCCATAACCATCAACTAAGCGCCGCAGCGGGACGATATTCGAAGCGTTAACACGAGTCACTGCAGCTGGCACCATGCAGCGTCTCTTGGATTGGGCAGCATTCCTTCTATTCAGTGTCCGGTTCATGTGCGTTTCTCGCTGTCCAACCCAGCGCGCAACTCGACCAGGGACGACCGGCCGGTCGTATCTAGGTACATTGCGCGTGCGAGGTCCATTCCGTGGGGCACGCATGGACCGAAACGAACATTCGACGCGCTGATTGTCTTCTCTTCCAGAAAGGGCAGAGAAGGGCTGAGGCCAGTGTGCAGCATGTAAAACCTAGTGGACTAAGGATTCTCGGCGAAGGGTGATGAAGACCGCCAATGTCTGAAAGCGCTGATCGCAAAGAGAATCGTCGTTCACGGCCTCAATCGTACGGTTTAGAGTAATTTTCGGCTACAAAATGCCAGGGTTTACCGGATTGCGGGTCTTTCGAGGTTCTGTATTCTCAATCTTGAAGGAAGGAGGGCCTCTTTCTTTCCTTCCTTTCGGGGTACCCCTTTAGAGCTGACAGCTGCTCAGGCTTGCGCACTGCAATAAGTTCGCCCGCCGAGTGGGAAGGGAGCGCAAGCGCTATGGACGAAAAAGATGAAGGGCAGAGAGCTTACTGGCGAGGGAACGAGCTCCGCGACAATCCGTATCCGCGTAACTCGCTTGCAAGCCGCGTATGGGACAAGGGCTATTGGGATGCAGTCGATGAAGACGAAGATAGGCGCGAACCTGATCGCGCCACCCTTTCCGATCGTGTCCGGGAACCAAGCCACTATCACCGGGTCTGGAACCCTGGTCGACAGTACTCCGTGCCAGTAAAAGGCAGTTGTAGGAAAAGGCGACTGCAGTCTTCTGCGGGTTCCTAGGAGACCACGCCGAGTGCTTGCGGCAAATTCGAACTAGATTTCTGGACATGCAGGAGGTACAACGATTGACCCCTGGGTGTTTGAGCGTTCACGAGGGGCTTTGCCGAAACTCTTTGCGCGATTCAACTCTCCGGCCGGCCCGTCAGTCAGGTCAAGTGAGCCTCTTGTCTTTTCGCAAATCTTCACTGTGGTTCCTTTCTCGGGAATTACACCTAATCTTAATGGTTCAGCTCAGCGATTCACTCCATTTTTCGACTGCAACCCCTCTGATGAGAGGGCAAACGCAGGCGTGTCTATTGTCGGTGTCTTAGTTCACGCGTTCAGTTCACACGAACTTTGGAAGTGGGACGCTTGCAGAGAATCAATTACTGGTGGGGAAATAGCGGAGGCTGAAACTACGGTGTGGAACAACTGGGAAACAGTTATTGCTCCCAGAAGGGTTCTGCAGTGGTAGCGTTCGATTTCCGGTGTGTGGGACGGTCAATGTACCAGAATTCCCGGGCAAACCGGCAAAATTGAATTCCAATTATGTTTCGACCGAGATATTGCTCGCCCACGAACGCTACGCGGCATGGCTGATCTTCCTCGGTGGCCGGATTTATAAGAACGAGGTGTTGCCCAGGCTCCACTCTTGTCGCTAGGGTGATAAGCCCGCCGCGGAGATTCAACGCACGGACGTTTGTCTCCTCCTGAAAAGGCTCTTCGTCCTCCACGCGTCCGTAGACCAGAACGGGATAATCCTGTGGCAGGTCCGACATTGGCTTCGCATCGTCGGGCCCCGGAGCTCTTCTTCGGAACGCGAGGCCATAGAAGCGATTACCGCAGTTTTCGCAGCGGAAGGGGCGAGTCAGCAAAAAGGGCAACACCACGGCCTCGAAGGAGTTCTTTCTGGCCGAGCGGCGGACTTCAACGCAGCCGCAGGAAGGACAGCGTCTGTCCGTCACCCGATGTAATAAGTGCGATGCGGTTTGAAACATAATCAGGTGAGATCCCTCTACGAATCCTGAGACCCTCCTTTGTCGGGCTTCAGCCAGCTCCACAGCTAATTCTGTCGTGAATGGACCAAATCTGGCATCTTCGCGGGGGATTTTCTGTACGCTTGGCGTTTCTCGTGCTTGCAGCCACGTATTCAGGCTCTGCGGCTTTGTGCGGTAGGCTCTGTCGGCGTGGCCTCACCTAATAGATAGCAGCAAGCCCCACATTTTCTCCAAATTCGCCCATTGGAGAGTCGAGCGCGTCCACCTCGCGCGTCTGCTGTTGCTGACGGGAGACTTCGGTAATCGGTGAAGTTTTGGAAAGACATCACCGGCCTACCAGGTGCCTTTTCTAAGCCTTCGAAGGGGAATGGTTGCGGCGGAAATCGATTACGGGACACCTTTGAATGTGGCGAGCTCCATGGCGTAATCATGCGCTGTGCTGGCGGTGACGGAAGCCTGGTACGTTCCGGTCGCTGAGACCACACGGTCCACAAAACACACTGACGTCCAGTCCTGATGCTGACTCTCAATGACCCAGCCAGTTGCAGGGCTCCCGCACGTGGGATTAGAGGAGTCCGTGAAAGCCCAGGAAAACAGATATTCGTTGGCGGCTGTAGTGGTGACTGTGGCTGACGACCATGCGGTGGTGGCCGTCAGTGATTCGTGGTAGCCGGATTGATCCAGCGGTGCTGTGGCATCCAGTCCCGCCACCTCCGCCACGGCCACCAGCAGATAGGTGCTGCCACCGCTGAAATTCAAAGTCACGGAGGTAGCGCCCCCGGCGGTGGACTTGGCGTAATAGAAGTTGCTGTACATGGCGTAGCCCGGGACATCGTGGGGGATCGAAGTCCCCAGCCCGCGCGTGAAAACATCTCCGGAACCGTCTGTCACGCTGCTGATATCCAGCGGCCAGAAGCTCATACCTACAATAATGGCATGCCCTGCAGCGGTGGCTTGAGGCAGGGTCAACGTGACCGTCCCGCCGGAAGTGGGCTGAACGCTGAAGGTGGCTTTCTGGATTACAGAGATGGCCGGCGGCGGCGGTGCCGGTTGAGGTGTAGCACAGGCTGGACTAGACTTGGCACTCTCACCGGAGGAACTCACGGCGGTCACCTCATAACAGTAGGGCGTACCATTGGTGAGGCCATTATCCGTATAGCTGGTCGTGGTGATTGGACTGGTGTTGAGCTGGGTATACGCTCCGCCATTCACCGAGCGGTACAGGTTATAGCTCGCGGCACCGCTGGAAGCATTCCACGCCAAGCTTACCTGAGCATTTCCGGCCGTGGCCGTGAGTCCGGTGGGAGTGGGAGGAGGCGGAGGTGGCTGAGGTGTAGCGCAGACCGCACTGGACTTGGCACTCTCGCCGACGGAATTCACCGCCGTCGCCTGATAACAGTACGGGGTACCGTTGGTGAGGCCATTGTCCGTATAGCTAGTCGTGCTGATTGGGCTGCTGTTGAGCTTGCTGTAAGCCCCGCCATTCACAGAGCGGTACAGGTTATAGCTCGCGGCGCCGTTGGAAGCATTCCACGCCAAGCTTACCTGAGCATTTCCGGCCGTGGCCGTGAGTCCGGTGGGAGTGGGAGGAGGACCGGACGGGATATTGCCTTTGAATGTGGCGAGCTCCATGGCGTAATCATGCGCTGTGCTGGCGGTGACGGAAGCCTGGTACGTTCCGGTCGCTGAGACCACACGGTCCACAAAACACACTGACGTCCAGTCCTGATGCTGAC
>Ga0210409_10007727_pt1 | contig 11044 bp, 8 predicted proteins | sample IncBWH17MmetaG_FD_161649 | JGI IMG/M metagenome (GOLD analysis project Ga0210409, IMG submission 161649) | Forest soil microbial communities from Barre Woods Harvard Forest LTER site, Petersham, Massachusetts, United States - Inc-BW-H-17-M | ecosystem: Environmental > Terrestrial > Soil >...
CCGCCGAAGGATCCAGCAGTGCCCGCCGCAAATCCGCCGAGCGCCGCGAGCTCCCGATGTCCGACAAATCCGGCCCAGCATAGGACCCCTGCCCCTTAACCCGGTGGCAAGTAAGACAAGTGCCCTTGCCCTCGAAAACCATCCTCCCCCGGCCCGCGTCCCCGGCCACAACCGGCTCCGCGGCCAGCGACCGCAAGTAAGCGACAATCGACACCAAAAAAGTGTCCCGCAAATTCTGCGCGGGCATCCCCGTGCCATCAATGCCGTTGCGGATGATGTTCATCAACTCTTCGTCAGTCTTAGCGCGCTTGAACTTACCGTGGCCTAAATCGACGCCCGCAATCTGGTCCCCATCCGGCCCATGGCAATAGACGCAATTGTTGAGGTACAGCCCCTTCCCGATCTCAGCCTCAGTAGGCGTATACTCATGCTGCGCCGTAGCGCCGCCCGCCGCCAGAAGCAGCATCCCCACGATAAGTCCCGTCCTGGTCATAACACCTCCCGCGCTGGCCACTGGCCACCGGCCACTGACCACTTCTTACTGCAAGCCCGCCATCTCCGTAGCAAACAACAACCCCATAGCCCCACCCCGAGCGTCCTTATCAAACAAAGCCGCCCGATTCATATAATCCTCTAGTGTCTTCTGCTTGTTCGTAGACTCGCAAACATTCAGCAGCGTCCCATCCGACCCCGTCCGCGCCGCGACCGACCTCCAAGCCATCTCCACATGCGGCCGGTACGATTTCTGTTCCAGCCACCCATTCCGAATCCCCCGCAGAATCGCCGTACCGATCATTGCCGTAGCCGTGTACTCGGCATAAGAAGCCGGCTTATCGATCACCTCGTGCCACAACCCATCCGCATCCTGAAAACGCGTGAGCGCCGCAATGTGCTGTTGAAACGCCACCACCATGCGCGCGTAAGCCGGATGATCTTTAGGAAACGCCGACAGCGTCAAAGCCATCCCCAGCGCCGGAAACGCATTTCCCCTCCCCCAAGCCGCATCCGTCAGCGGCGAGTGCCGCCATAGCCCGTCCGCCCGCTGATCCAGCTTCTGCATGAAATCGAAATGCCGCGCCGCCATATCGAAGTACTTCCGATCCCCCGTCAGCCGCCCTGCTTCCGCCAATAGAGGAGTAGCCATGAACACCGAATCCGACATCTCATCGTGATATGGCATCGATGCCTTCATCTGCCCGTGTTCATCGAATCCCAAATCCGCGGCCTTACGAACCAGTTGCAGATACCGCTGATCGCCGGGCGTCTTCCGCGCCAGCTCCGCAAATACCAGGTGCCCCCCCAAAGTGAGCGAAGAGGCTTGCGCCAAAGGATCGCGGCTGCCGTTGACAAAAGGAATCGCCATCCGCTGCACCTCGGCCGTATGACCCAGCCGCATCTGTCCGATCAGAGCCAAAGCCTGAATATAAATAGGTTGCGTGAATTCCAAACCGTAGACCTTCGCCAGCTCCTCCGCCACCGCCCGAGGCGGCCTCGCCACCCGCCGCTCCATTTCCTTGTGCGCTTCCGACTGAGCCAGCAACTGTGGCAGCGAATCCAGAATGTCTTCGCTCGAGGTAATATCGCGCGCCGCGACCTTGGCCACCCCGGCCACCGGATTCTCTGCCAGCGCATCCGCCAACCCGTAGTCTTCGTTCGATTCGATCAACACCAAATCCGGAGCCTGCGTAGCGATCCAGCGCCACAAAGCGTGCGATTCCGGATTATCGCGATAAGCCACGCCCTCAGGAGGAAACACCATCCGAATCGCATCTGGGTTAGCGTTGGGAATCGCAAGCAGACGAAACGGCCGATTCCGCTGCTTCCGCGTAAGGTACTTGCGAATTTCCAAAGTAATCCCGCGCGAAGTCCGCTGAAATCCATTCAACCCGCCCACCAGCAAAACCGTAGGAGAGTTCACCGCCGCCCCCGGCACCAGGTAAGCCGGAATCGCCGTCCCCTTCGCAGTCTGCCCAATAATCCAATGCGCCTCTGGCAGCGGCACCGGCCCCTTAGGCTTCTTCTGATCCGCCCCCAGCAGCACACTCGCGATGCTAAACAGTGCCATCAAGTGGGGCAGGCTTTTAGCCTGCCGCCGCCTTTCAGGCGGCGTCTGCAACCCGCGCAGTCCGTTACTCCCCACCCTGATCGCGTCCATGGTCACCCCGCATTGTACGCGATTTACCACCCGGAATCAGCTTCCAGCCGCGATGCTAGCCTGAAACCAAGGTGGACTGGCCCGTAGAAATCGTGCAATCCGGGAGCGCCGCCGATATCGCCGCGGTCCAGGAACTCTGGGCCGAATACTGGCAGTCTCTTGGTCTCCCCCAAGATTTCCAGAACTTCGCCGAGGAGCTCGGCACGCTTCCCGGAAAGTACGCCCCACCCGCCGGAGGCCTGCTTCTTCTCCGAGTCGATCGACACCCCGCGGGAACCGCCGCCTTCCGCCCAGTGCGCCGCCCCTTGCACCATGCCGACTGCGAGGCCAAGCGCCTCTACGTCCGCCCAGCCTACCGCCGCCGGGGCGTAGCCGCTTCCCTGCTTCGAACCTTGATCGAAGAAGCCCGCCGCTCCGGCTATCGCAATCTCTATGCCGACACCCTCGCCAGCATGGCCTCGGCCCTGGACCTCTATCGCGGCATGGGCTTCGAGGAAGTCGGCCCCTACTCCGAAGACCCCACCCCCGGAGCCATCTACCTCCGCATGCGTCTGTGAAACAGTCGCAAGACGCAACGTCGAGTAGACTAGGAGCTTACCTCGCAGCTCAAGGAGCGCCCCAAATGGTACTGGATCCTTCGATCAGTCTCAGTTTCAACGGCCGGTGTGAAGCCGCTTTCAAATTCTATGAACGCTGCCTCGGCGGCAAGATCACCTTCATGCTCACCTGGGGCAATTCGCCGATCGCCAAGGACGCGCCCCCGGAATGGGCTGGGAAGATCTGCCACGCGTCGTTAGGCCTTGGCGATATGGTCGTCTCGGGCGCCGATGTGCCTCCTCCGCATTATCAACCGCCGGGAGGGTTTGCCATGCTGCTCGGCGTTAGCGACCCCGCGGATGCCCAAAAAGTATTTGACGCGTTGGCGGAAAACGGAACGGTAAAAATGCCACTCCAGGAGACCTTCTGGGCCCTCCGCTACGGCGGCGTCACGGATCAATTCGGCATTCCCTGGGAGATCAACTGTGAAAAACCCCAATAAACTCTCGTGGAGCTCCCCGAGGTTCCTGTCGCTCGGTGTCCTATTGGCGTTCACCGTATCCTGCGGCCGCCCGGGCGAAAATCCGCGCGACGTCCAGGCCGCCACCGACGCCATCCGGCAACAGATCGCGAAGTACACCGCGGCTCTGGACGCCGCCGACCCAACCCTAGCCGCGGAAGTCTGGCTGACCTCGCCCGAGGTATCCTTCATCTCCCCGGCCGGCCATCAGCACGGTTGGGAAGAAGTCAAGAAGGTTTACGACTTCTTCGGAACCACGTTCTCCGAGCGGCATCTGGCCGCGCGCGACATTTCCGTGCACGTACTAGGCGACGCCGCGTGGGCCGAGTTCTACTGGCACTTCGCCGCCAAACAACGCAGCGACGGAGCGCCCGTGCAAACCGACGGCCGCGAAACCCAGGTCTATCGCAAAATGGACGGAACCCACTGGCGCCTGGTTCACGTGCACTATTCCGGTCCGCCCGCAGCGCCCTAAAATCCACGACCGTCCTGCGTTCATTCACGTAGATTCACGTTCATTCGGGCCAAAAAGCTGCCTTCAGCCAGTGCCCCATATCGGATCGGTCGGAGCTGGGCGGGCGACACATCGCCCGCCCCGTTTGTGTTTATTGTCCCCGAAGCCCCAGCCGCCCGAAGAGCTGCCTGCGAGTATTCTCCGGCAGAGCAATCGGCTTGAACGCGCCTTGTTCGGCCGGTGAAAAGCTCGCGCTGTGGGCATTGCCCGTTGGCGTCGCCAAGAAGGCGTGAACCTCTCCGGCGCTGGTCGCGCCAAACCCTACGATCTCGCCGCTGGCATTGATACTATACGCGATCAGCAAATACAAAGGAGAGTTGGACGGAACCAGGCTGTTGAGGTCGTTCATCACGCCATTCTGCCGGACGAACGCGCGCGGGTTAAAGCTCGCGTCCAGCGATGCGCCAACCACATCGCCTCCGTCGTTAATACCGATAGCAAGACTCGCGGCGTCCCCCGGAAGCGTACCGAGGTCCTGCATACCGGTGGCCCTGTTCCAGAGGTAGGCATGAAAGGTTGCATCTCCGGCCAGGTCCGAATGACCGACAACCTGACCTTTGTTATTGATTGCACAGGCGTGGTTTCCCCCGCCTTTGCCGTCCCCGCCCAGGTTGCCGAGGTCGGTCACCGTGCCATCCTGCCAGATCCAGGCGTGAATATCCACGAGATTGACCCCGATATTCGGGTCAAAGGCTGCGCAAGGGCCCGATATGCCGACCACCTGACCGTTGTCGTTGATCGCAAGGGCGGCTCCGTTCGGGTCGCCGGAGACTGTAGGAAGTTCCTGGATCTTGCCATTGGCGTCCCAGAAGACCGGCTTAAACTGGAATTTCTGCGGAGCCGGGCACGCCGGGTCGGTCTGCTTATTCTCCGCCCACCCTACCGCTTGTCCCCGATTGTTGATCATGTTGGCCGACCCGTTGGGTCCGCCCAGCGTCGGAAGCGGAGTCATTCCAGCGTCTTGCCACCGGAACGGTAAGCAGATCAGGCCGGTACCGTAACCGCAGAAGTTTTCACCATTGGGATCTTTGGTGGAACTTTCAGCTTGACCCACGGCTCCGCCGCTGGCGTTGATACCATACGCGACGCTGTTCGGTCCGCCGAGTCCCGGCGCGCCGATATCTGTAATCATCCCTTTGTACCAGCCCCGGTTGTACCAGAGAACGGCGTGCTGTGGACTGGTGGAGCTCGAGTTGATCCCCGACAAGCCGGTTACGAATCCATCGTTGCTCACGAAGTTCGCCTGGCTAAACGTCCCCTTCGGGAACGTGCCGAGGTCGGTGACGGTGTAGTGTGGCGCCGGCTGTGCTGTCGCCAGCGCGGCGAGCAAGCTGCTCGCGGCAATCAAAGTCACGATCGATTTCATGTGTTCCTCCATTCAGTGTTTGAATTTTTGCCTTCACTGGAGTACACGCAAACGCGACCGAAAAACTGTAATAGGACTGAAAATCCTGGCGGAGTTGGCTCGAATCTCACGGCTGTGATATGGGCTATACTCGTCTCGCGGCCCGGTGACCACGCTCTCACAGCACCGCGTTACCCAATTGCTCCACGAGTGGGGCAAAGGGGATCCGGCTGCGCTCGAACAACTTATGCCCCTGGTCTACGCGGAGTTGCACAAGATGGCCCGGCGGCACATGCAACAGCAGAATCCGGGCCACACGTTGCAGACCACGGCTCTGATCCATGAAGCCTACCTGCGGCTGGCGGGCGATTCCGACAAACAGTGGAAGAGTCGTGCTCACTTCTTCGGTGTCGCAGCCAAAGCGATGCGGCATGTCCTGGTGGATCACGCGCGGGCGAAGCATGCGGAGAAGCGTGGCGGGGCTTTGCGCCCGGTGCCGCTTGATGAGGGTGTCGGCACTTCCGCCGAACGCCTGGCCGGGCTGATCGCGCTCGACGACGCCCTCAGCGATCTCGCTAGGCTCCATCCGCGGCAAAGCGAGGTCATTGAACTGCGTTTCTTTGGCGGGCTGAGCGTGGATGAAACCGCCGGGATTCTCAAGGTCTCTCCGGAAACAGTCATGCTGGATTGGCGCTCGGCCAAAGCCTGGCTCCAGCGGGAGATGGATGGTACCCATGACTCCTGAGCGCTATCGCCGGGTCATGGAGTTATTCCAGGCGGCCGCGGGCCAAAGCGCGGACGCTCGACCGGCTTTCCTCGCCCAAGCCTGCGTTGGCGACGACGACTTAAGGCACGAAGTGGAAAAGATGCTCTCCGCCGACGCGCATCCCGGCGGATTCCTGGAGAGGCCTCCCGATGACCTCGCAGCCGACCTGCTGCGAAGCCGCAGTCAGTCGCCATTAGACGCTGGCGCACAGTTGGGGCCTTACCGAATCCTGGCGCCCATCGGCAAAGGAGGCATGGGCGAAGTGTATCGCGCCCGCGACAGTCGGCTTGATCGCGAAGTAGCCGTCAAGGTTCTGCCCCAATCCTTTGCGACACAGGCCGCGCGAGAGCGCTTCCAGCGCGAGGCCCGCGCGGCGTCGGCGCTCAACCACCCCAACATTTGCGCCGTTTACGACGTCGGTGAGTCGGAGGGCCATCCATTCCTGGTGATGGAGTTGCTCGATGGCACAACCCTTCGCGAGCACATCGGGGCCAACCCTCTCGATATCCCGGCCGCGCTGGCGCTGGCTATTCAAGTGGCCGACGCATTGGAGACGGCTCACGCCAAAGGGATCGTTCATCGCGACATCAAGCCCGCCAACATTTTTGTGACCGAACGCGGCTCCGCCAAGGTGCTCGACTTCGGTCTGGCCAAACAGGACCGCCCGGTCGACCCGCAGGCGAGAACGGAAACCATGCTCACCGAACCCGGCTCGGCCATGGGCACCATCGCCTACATGTCGCCGGAACAGGCCCGCGGCCAGAACGTAGATGCGCGCAGCGATCTGTGGTCGTTTGGCGTAGTTCTGTACGAGATGGTCACTGCCTCGCGGCCCTTCGATGGTCCGACCAGCGCGATTATCTTTGACGCTCTTCTCAACAAGACGCCCCCGCCCGTTCGCGAGCGGAACCCGAAGGTTCCTGAGGAGCTCGAACGGATTATTGGCAAGCTCCTGGAAAAGGATCGCGCGCTACGGTATGTCTCCGCCGCGGATCTGCGCGGCGATCTGGAGCGCTTGCAGGCAGGCGTGAATTCGGTTGCTCCGCGCAAGTCACACCGGCCTTTTATTAAGGGTGCCATCGCCGCCGCCGCCATCCTGATTCTGGCAGCGGGCGGAGTCGTCCTCTGGCAGCACCGCGCGCAAGTGAAGCCGCTCACCGACAAAGACGTGCTTGTCCTCGCCGACTTCACCAACACCACTGGCGATCCGGTTTTCGACGGCACCCTGCGCCAGGGGCTGGCGATCCAACTCGAGCAATCGCCGTTTCTGAAAATTATGGATGACGATCAGGTGCAGCGGGTTGGTCGCCTGATGAGTCTCCCGCCGGGCGCCCGCATCACCAATCAGATCGCGCGCGAAATCTGCGTTCGCGCCGGCGCTGCGGCCACTATCAATGGCTCCATTGCGAGTCTTGGAAAAGACTACGTCATCGCGCTCCAGGCAATGGGCTGCCAGGATGGCGTAACGCTCGCCCGCGAACAGATCCAGGCCCAGGATAAAGAGCACGTGTTGGACGCGGTCGGAACCGCCGCGACTGCCATGCGCGGCAAGCTGGGAGAATCGCTCGACTCGGTCCAGAAGCTGAATCGTCCGCTCGAAGAGGCTACCACTTCCTCGCTCGAAGCTCTCCAGAGCTACACTGCCGGACTCTCCAAGCTGAGCACGGGCCAAGGTCTGGCCGCGATTCCGTTATATGAGCGCGCCGTGGCGCTCGATCCGAATTTCGCGGACGCTTATTACAGACTTGGTGTCGCATCCGAGCAGGCCGGGGACACGCGGCGCAGCGCCGAATATGCGAAGCGGGCTTTCAGTTTGGTCGACCGGACTACCGAGCGCGAGCGGGACGAAATCACTGCTTACTACCACAGGGCCACCGGCGAGGTGGACAAGGAGATCGACGGCTGGCAATTGGCTGTCCGCAATTATCCCAGAGAATGGACATTTCATAACCAGTTGAGCGTCACTTTGATCGACCTGGGGCGTTATGAAGAAGGGCTGAAAGAGGGCCTGGAAGCGGACCGCCTTAATCCCGATACCGACGCTCCGTATCGTCGTCAGTTGGACGCCTTCATCTGCCTGGATCGCCTGCCAGAGGCCAAGAGAGTAGCGGAGAGAGTGCGAACCAAGGGGCTCGACGGACCGAGGATCCATCAGCGCTTCCTCGAAATGGCCTTTATCGAGGAAGATCAGGCGGCCATCGCCAGGGAGATTCAATGGTTCGCAGGCAAGCCCGAGGAGTACCTGGGCCTGGGTTTGCAGGCCGCCTACCGGAATGTCCATGGCCAGCGTCGCGAGTCCCACAACTTGTACCAGCGAGCCGCGGAGATGGCGCGGCGGCGCGGACTCCGCGACTTGGCCTCTGAGTTCGAGGAAGCCGACGCGCGCGCCGACGCGCTGTCGGGCAATTGCCGGACCGCGCGCGGCCTGGGGCGTCCGGCGGTGGCGCTGGCGTTGTGCAGTAATGCGACCGGCGATGTGGTCCGAGCGGAGAAACTCGCCGCGGAGACTTCGAAGCTGGTTCCCAACGGAACCATCTGGAATTCAGTCCGACTGCCCGAGATTCGCGCCGCGATCGCGCTCAGCCGCAATCAGCCCGCCACTAGTGTGGAAGAACTGGCAGGTGCCTCGCCCTACGAGCGTTCCTACATCGATGCGGCGTATTTCCGGGGCCTGGCTTACCTGCGTCTGCATAAGGGCGCGGAGGCCGCGGCTGAGTTCCACAAGATCCTAGATCACAAGGGCGCCAGTTGGGGCGCCACCTGGGTACATCCGAATTGGGGACTCTACTATTCGATTTCCCAGATGGGTCTAGCGCGCGCCTCCGCGCTAGCAGGCGACGTGGCGCAAGCCCGGAAAGCCTACCAGGACTTTTTCGTACTGTGGAAGCAAGCGGACGCGGATTTGCCTCTGCTGATGGACGCCAAAAAAGAATACGCGAAGCTCCAGTAACCCGCGCTTCGTCCCTATCAGCGTCCATCGGCGTTAATTCGCGGCGAATAATCGGAACCACAAATCTCCCCACGCCCCGCCCCTCATCTAAACTAGAATCATCGTGGCCAGACCATATCAAGTGATCGTAGTCGGAGCCGGGCACGCCGGCTGCGAAGCCGCGCGCGCCTGCGCCCGCCTGGGCCTGCGCACCGCAATGATCACGATGAATATCGATCTGATCGCCCAGATGTCCTGCAATCCCGCCATCGGAGGCATCGCCAAAGGCCACCTTGTGCGCGAAATCGACGCGCTCGGCGGAATGATGGGTGAGGTCGCCGACGCCGTCGGCATACAGTTCCGCCTCCTCAACACCAGCCGCGGCCCCGCCGTATGGTCCCCGCGGGCGCAGTGCGATAAGAAACAGTACCGCCTCCGCGCGCGCCAGGTCCTGGAATCCGAAACGAACCTGAGCATCATGCAAGCCGAAGTCGCCGCCTTGTTGTTCGCCAACGTGTCACGCGACGTCTCTCGCAAGCGCATCACCGGGGTCGAACTTCGCGACGGCCGCAAACTGGAAGCCGAAGCAGTCGTCATCACCACGGGAACATTTCTAAACGGCCTGGCCCACGTAGGCGAACAAACCTATAGCTGCGGCCGCAGCGGCGAGGCCCCCTCGAACGTCTTGGGCGATCAACTCCGCTCCCTGGGCCTGGAATGGAAGCGCCTAAAGACCGGCACCCCCCCTCGCCTCGACGGTCGCACAATCGAGTGGCAGCACTTCGAGCAGCAAACGGGCGACCCAGAACCGGTCCCGTTCTCCTTCTTAACTACAAAGATAGTAAGAGAACAAGTGCCGTGTTATGTTACATTTACAAACGAACAAACCCATCGGATTCTAAGAGATAGCATAGCCCGCTCGCCCTTGTACAGCGGTCAGATCTCGGGCATCGGACCACGCTACTGCCCCTCCATCGAAGACAAGATCGTAAAGTTCCCAGACAAACCCCGGCATCAGATTTTCCTGGAGCCGGAAGGCCTCGACACCTACGAGGTGTACGTGAACGGCATGTCCACCAGCATGCCCATCGACGTGCAGACCGCGATGGTAGCGTCGATTCCGGGCCTCGAAGACGCGGAAATGATCCGCCCCGGTTACGCCATCGAGTACGACGCCATCGACCCGCGAGAATTGACCGCGAGTCTGGAAGTCAAGTCCATCGACGGCCTCTATCTGGCTGGCCAAATCAACGGGACTTCAGGCTATGAGGAAGCCGCCTGTCAAGGCCTGATCGCCGGCTTGAACGCCGCAGCTCGCGTGACCGGCGCGGCCCCGGTGGCCGTGGACCGCACCGAAGGCTACATCGGAATCCTGATCAACGATCTGATCACCAAAGGCGCCGACGAACCCTACCGCATGTTCACCTCGCGGGCCGAGTTTCGGCTGCACCTTCGGATCGACAACGCCGACGAACGTCTCACCCCGTTGGGCCGCACAGCCGGCCTCGTGACCGACGAACGTTGGAGCCTCTACCAACAGAAGCAGGCCCAGCGCCAACAATTACGTCAATTCCTGGAATCAAAACGTCTCGATGTGGCAGCGGATGACCACCCGACCATGGCCGAATGGCTTCGTCGTCCGGAAGCCCGCATCCAGCAGTTATCAGAAGCCTGCCGTGAAGCCATCGGCCAGCCAGCTCACGGCGTGCTCGAGTCTCTCGAGACAGAATTCAAATACGCCGGATACATCGCCCAGCAGCACCGTCAAGTTGAACGCCTCAAAGACGCCGAAAGCCGCCGCATTCCCGCCGACTTCTCCTACACCGACATCCCGGGCCTCTCCACCGAGGTTCAACAAAAGCTCTCGCGAGTCCGCCCCGTGACTTTGGGCCAAGCCGGACGCATTCCCGGCGTCACCCCAGCCGCCATCGCAGTGTTAGACGTCTATCTCCGTCTCGATGTCTGAGACGTTCCGCGACCTCCTGGCCCGCGAATTCGCTCCATACCACACCCTGTCAAGCCAGCAACTCGACACCTTAGATCAACATTACACGCTACTTACCCGCTGGAACGCCAAAATGAACCTCACTAGGATCCAGCGCCTCGAAGACGTCGTGCGTTTGCATTACTGCGAGTCCCTCTTCTTAGGGACTCTTCTGCCTCCAGGCCAGCTGGAAATCGCCGATGTCGGCTCCGGAGCCGGCTTCCCAGGAATCCCTTTAGCGATCCTGTGTCCCGAGTACCGCGTCACCTTGATCGAATCGAACCAGCGAAAAGC
>Ga0210409_10007728_pt1 | contig 11043 bp, 10 predicted proteins | sample IncBWH17MmetaG_FD_161649 | JGI IMG/M metagenome (GOLD analysis project Ga0210409, IMG submission 161649) | Forest soil microbial communities from Barre Woods Harvard Forest LTER site, Petersham, Massachusetts, United States - Inc-BW-H-17-M | ecosystem: Environmental > Terrestrial > Soil >...
CCCAGAAGAAATCGCACTAGCTTGCTTGTCATGGGGCTTGTTTTGGACTCCTTGGAGAAATTATGTGAGGAAAATTGCTCAGATCCTCTTAACTTACGAGCAAATGCGCACTCCATCCAGGATCAACTGTAAGGCTCGATGTCACTGGGGAAGGCGGGCTGATTCTCCCCAGTCCCTCACGCCGAACCTGGCGGCGTGGCGACCACCCCGTAGATTACCATTTTTCAGGGCGTGGATAATGGGATTATAGGGATAGCCGCTGCCTGACGTCAAACCGCAGCCTTCGGGCGGCGGATTCGTGACGGGACCCAAAATCCCAGGTCCGACGTCCAAAGATCCATTCTCGGATCTCAGAATGTTGTGGCCACCGTGAACCGGAATGTCTTGCGGGGTTCGCGCAATTGAAAGGTTGGGGCGAAGGTGTTGACTGCATTCAAGAACGTGAAATCGCCCGCTGAACAGGCGCGGGCCGGCAAGCAAGTCGGACCGGGGAACATACCGCGAGTAATCGGCACTGGCGACGAACTGCTGGTGTCCAAGCGGATCGGATTATAGGCCCAATAAATACGAAACGGAGCGTTGACGACTGGCAAGAACATCTGCAACTCCAACCCAGCAGACATGCGTGGGACCCAGTTGGTTCCGCCTGCGGTCTGCAGGGTCGCAGGAAACGTATGGGTGCTTCCGCCGGTACAATTGAATCCAACGTCGAGCTTGGGGCAGCCAAAGATAGTCTGGTCGAGAGTACTCAATTGCTGCGGAGTAATTTGCAATTGAGAGCGCCGCAGGATGCCGTCAAAGCCAGTATCCACAAATGGAGCTAGGGCAACCGGGCCGGCGATGGTGATGCGGTATTCCATATTGGCAACCAGGCTTGTATCCCCGCCCGGGAAAACTATTTGCTCGATGGGGACCGGAACCGTCCAGGCGCCTAGCAATGGATTGCTGGGATCGCGGGGGACGACGGAGCCATCGCCGTTGCGCAGCACAATCGCGCTCTTGTTGGGCAAATACGCCACCGGCGAGACGGAGCGAATATCGAATCCGCGCAAATCATTTTCGCCGCCCATGTAGAAGCGCTCGAAGGGCGGTGCCACTAGGCTGCCGTAGCCCGATAGATAAGATGCCTGGAGATTGAATCCTACGGTGTTACGGCCCTTCTGGACTGGAATGAAGTGTTTGTATTGGATGATCGGACGTATTGACCTCACCGTGCCACCCAATCCTGCAATCTCAGCACCCAGCGTCATACTGCTCCCGCTTTTAGGGGAGTATGGATTGTTGATGCTACTGAACGAGAAGGTCGGAAGGATCTTGCTGGTGACGATTCCATTAAGAGCGTTCGGCCCATTGATGCCCTCAAAGGCGACAAAACTGAACAGGCTTTTGGAGGCCGTGGTGAGCGCAACTAGAGACGAACGATCCAATGAGTAGGTGAGCCCCAGGCGCTTGTATGAGCGATGCAACGGGTAGCTGAGAGAAAGCGTGAAGCCGGTGGTGGATTGGGTATAGTTCTGCAGGTTCTGCAAAAGAGGGGAAGGTAAATTCAGTTGCTGGCCGGTGGCAATTGCCGCGTTCCGTGCCTGGTTATAGTTGTATTTCGAAGTGAAGATGGTGAAGCCGCCCTGCAGCGGACGATCAAACAGATAAGGCTGTGTGAAACCGAAGGTCACGTTGCGCGCCAGGTTGCCGATGCTGGCGTTCACCGTAAGCGTCTCCCCCAGTCCCAGAAAGTTATTCGTACTGTAGCTCAGCCCGACGAAAGCTCCAGCCAGGCCGCTGACACCGCCGTTTAGCCCGATGCTGTTCTTCCCTCTTTCCCTCAGCTTGAGAGTCAGGTCAACCAGGCCATTTTTTTCGTCCAAATGGCGCTCGGTGACATTGGGGTCATCTGGTTTCAACTGTTCGAAGTAACCCAACTGATTCAGACGGGACAGGCTGAATTCCCAAAGGCGCGAATTGTAGACCTGGCCCTCTTCCAGCGCGATTTCGCGCCGGATCACTTTGTCGCGAGTGGTGGTATTGCCGGAGAACTCGATTCTCCGCACATAGAACTGCTTCCCTTCGTCCACGTCGATGTCGAGCAACACCTGCTTCTTCTGTTCATTGAAACTGGTATTGGGAATCGAAGTGAAATTGATGTATCCGAGTGTGCCATAGGCCTTTTGCAGGTTTTCCAGGCCTTTCGCGATCTTGCTGCGGTCAAACGTGTCGCCGTCTTTGATTGGAAACAATTGGCGCAATGCCTTCACGTCGGGGACTGCCTTATTATTCTTGAAGGTAATCGAACCCAGGGTGTACTTATCCCCTTCCTCGATCGGCATGGTGATGTCCACCTCCTTGCCCGGCCCCTTTGAGATTAGCGGGATGTGAAGACCTCCTTTGTTGCCGGTATCGTGGATCTCCACCTTCGGATTCTGCACCACCGCCTTGAAGTAGCCGCGGTTCTGGTATTCTGCGCGGACGCGCTCCGTATCTTCCTCCAGCTTGGTGGCGTCGTAGGTCTTGGCGAAAAGATTTTCCAGAAAGATGGAGTGCGGAACACCAATCGGCTTCAGGTTCTTCATAGCGCCGCGAAGGATTCGGCTCTTCACATTCTTATTGCCTTCGAAGCGGATCTTTCCCACCTTGACCTTTGGCCCCTCTTTAACCACGAATGTGATACTCACATGCGCCGGCGGGATGGGTCGAACTTCAGTACGCACCGTGGCGAACTGCCGACCGTGCTCGGCAAGCAATTCTTTGATGGTGACTTCAGCTTTCTTCACTTTGGTGGGATCATACTGACTCTCCTGCGATAGTCCCACCTTGCGTTCCTTGAAACGATCGAGTACGTCGCTCTTGGAAACTGCGTTTAGTCCTTCGTAGAGAATCTCCCGGATGGTCGGCCGTTCCTTGACATAGATTTCGATGCGCCATCCTTTGGGCGTCTGCTCCCGCTCAAAGCGGATATCCTCAAAGTACCCTGTGTTCCAAAGCGAGTTGAAGTCGCGCTCGAGGGCGGCCGCGTCATAGACGTCGCCGGGACGGGAGAAAATACGCGCGCGGACCGTTTCCGCCGGAATTCGCCGATTCCCGTGGATGTTAATTTCAGTAATTATGTCCTGCTGACCGAACCCGTTCGAGCCAAACAGAAGCAGAAAGACGAGCCAACGGAACGCGTGCCAAGGCTTTGTAAATGAAGGAGATGTCGCCGACTGAAGCGTTCGGCCAGGAGGCGCGAGGCCGCCCTTCCTCTTCGTTACTGCAGGGCTATCCTGATGAAAACGAAGAATCGCTACTACCTCATTTTCCGGGAGTATGGAAAACCGCAATTATACGGTAGCGCAGTGGAAAGCGTCCAAGCCGCAGGCCATCACAGTTTGTTCAGGAAGTCGGTTTGGAGAGCTCCACTTCAACCAAGACGGAATAAAACGTAGCGGAGTTGCCTAGGTCCGTAAGTTTTTCCGAGGTGAGAACATTAATATTGCGACTGCCTAGAGTCAGCTTGGCCCAATTGAGCTGTGCGGAGACCACGCCGGGTTGTACTTTGCCATCCACGCGAGCCTTTAGCACGATATCTCCCCGACGATTGAACACTCGCACCGGATCACCATCCGAGATCCCGCGCGCACCCGCATCGACTGAATTGATCTCCAGCAAACCCGTTTCCTCCATAGCTTGCACTGTTTTCAGGTTAGCGAAGGACGAATTGAGAAAATTGTCCGCTTTTCGCGCCAACATTTCCAACGGGAAGACTTTGGCCTGCGTGCTGTGTCGCGATTCGCTGGGTGGCGTGAACTCCACCACCGGATCCAAACCTTCGGCCTTGAGAGCCTCACTGTAAAGTTCCGCTTTGCCGCTTGCGGTTTGGAAGTTGCCACGCGCGAACGGAAGGAACACACCTGATGCCTGAGGACCTACGCCCGGCGACTGGCTTTCAAATTTCAATCTTACATGCCCTTCGCGCTCCAGCCGTTCCCGATCAATGCCCTTCAGCCAGGGATTTCCCGAATCCAATGCGACATCCATCATGTCGTCGACCGACTCGTGGAAGCATTCCTCTTCAAATCCCATGCCCTCGGCTAGTGCGCGAAAGGATTCCACGTTGGAGCGGCACTCGCCCAGCGGTTCGACCGCCTGATGCGACATTTGCAGATAATAATGACCGTACGCCGCTTGCAGCTCTTTGTGCTCGAAGAAGGTCGTCGCCGGCAAGACGATATCCGCGTAATCGGTGGTATCGGTAAAAAACTGCTCGTGGACCACGGTGAAAAGGTCCGACCTCCGCAGCCCGCGAATCACTTCATTGTGGTTAGGACAAACCGCTGCGGGGTTCGAGTTGTAAACGAATAGTGACTGAATGGGCGGATCCTCGAGCCTGTTCAGCGCCTTGCCCAACTCCACCATGTTGACTATGCGAGCCGGGCGGCCCAGCGTCTTGTTCATGAGATCGGTACGTTCCAATGCATTCCGGTTTAGCCCGAAAGCACCGCTGGTAGAGAGCTGCAGCCCGCCTCCAACTTCTGCCCAGGAGCCCGTGATGCAGGGCAGCATGGCGACGGCGCGTGTGGCCATGCCGCCGCCCTCTGAACGCTGCACTCCATAGTTCAGCCGGATCACTGCCGGGCGCACGGTGGCGTATTCGCGGGCCAATTTCACAATGTCAGACGCCGAAATTCCGGTCCACTTCGCCGCCTGCTCAGGCGAATATGCCTGCACTTTCTCGCGAAGCTTGTCGAAACCTACGGTGTAGCGCGCCACGTAATCCGCGTTATAGAGATTCTCATTGATGATGACGTGCATCATTCCCAGCGCAAGAGCCGCATCGGTTCCGGGATTGATCGGCAAATACCAGTCGGCACAGACGGCAGTACGGGTGCGATAGGGATCGATGACCACGAGTTTTGCGCCCTCACGGCGGGCCTCTTCAATGAATGGCCACAAATGGATGTTGTTGCCGTGAATGTTCGACGCCCAGGCAATGATGTAGCGGGAATGGCGAAACTGTTCTGGTTCAGTTCCCAGCTTCACCCCGATGACAGATTTCAGGCCCGCTTCCCCCGCTGCCGAACAGATGTTACGAGCTAGTTGCGAAGCTCCAAGCCGATGGAAGAATCGCCGATCCATGGAGGCGCCGTTCAGCGCGCCTAGCGTGCCTCCGTAAGAGTAAGGCAGGATCGCCTCGCTGCCGAACTCAGAAACGATTTTCTTGAATCGAGACGTGATTTCATCGACGGCCTGGTCCCACGAAATGCGCTCAAAAGACTGCGCCGAAACTACTCCCTTCGGAGCCATTCTTCTCATCGGATAAAGCACACGCTCTGGCGAATACACCCGGTCCAGATACTTCGCCACTTTTCCGCACAGGAAGCCCCGGGTAACCGGATGCACGGGATCGCCCACAATCTTAGTCGCCCGCCTATCCTCTACCGTAATCAGCACACCGCAAGCATCGGGGCAATCATGCGGACATGCGGCGTGGACGACCTTTTTCATGATGTCTAGATTATACGGTCACAGCGCTTTGGAAAGCCGGGCTTGGGTATAGGTTCGCGGACCTTTAACAGGAAACTCTTACCGAGTGTTATTTGATTCCGACGTAGATGTCGACCTGGGAATCCTGCGGGTTTTGACTGCGCTGGTCGTAGACTTCGAAATCTGTTTTGTAGGCGCGAGGCCCACCCAGTTGCGACTTATCTTCCAGGCTCCAAATCTCTCGCCACGCTTCTGGAACAATCTTTTGCACTTGACCCTTAGCGCTGGTTAGAACTGCGTATCTTCCTTTGGGTACTTTTTTCAGCACCATTCCAGGCGGCACAGTAGACACATCGCTTACCTTCGCTCCAATGACGTAAGCATAGTCGCCGTTCCGGTCACTCGCGTAGTCGGTGTAAACCACGAAAATGGTTGGATCGGCTTTATTAGGAATTTTCTGGAGGATTCCTTCCTTGATGAACTTGTCCCACTGCTTGGCGATAATGCCATCGCCAGTCGCTTCTTTGGCGTTATTCGTCCGGGCCTCGATCCCGATGATCGAAAATTCTTTCTGTTCGACAATCTTGGGCACCACTATATCTCCCGCCGCAATGCTCATGAAAGTAAGAATAATCGTTAGACTGATCAGGCACAGCGCATATCTTGTTCTCCGCTGGTTCACGAACTTGCCTGGGCGCACCAAATGTTTATTCGAAGACCGGACTAGAACCCACTAGATCTCCATGACTTCCTTTTCCTTGGCTTTGCTCATGTCTTCCATCTTCTTGATCTCATCGTCGGTGAGTTTCTGGATTTCTTCCATGGCCCGCTTCTCGTCATCCTCGGTGATTTTCTTATCTTTCATCGCCTTCTTGATGGCGTCGTTGCCATCGCGCCGGATGTTTCTCACCGCGGTGCGATGTTCCTCGAGCACCTTGTGCAGGTGCTTCACCATGTCCTTGCGGCGCTCCTCGGTAAGCGCAGGAATTGGAACTCGGATGATCTTGCCGTCATTCATCGGATTGAGCCCGAGGTCCCCGATGCGGATGGCTTTCTCAATTGCCCCCAACGACGTCGGATCAAAGGGCTGCACTGTGATGAGCTGCGCTTCGGGCGCGTGGACCTGCGCGATTTGATTCAGCGGCATTTGCGAACCGTAGTACTCGACGTTGACCGAATCCAGCATATGGACTGATGCGCGCCCAGTCCGCGTGGCGGCCATCGCCTTGCGAAAGTCTTCCACTGCTTTGTCCATCCGCGTCTTTAGTTGAATGCGGATATCTCTAAGCGGGCCGGTGTCAGCCATCGTCAGCTCCGTAAAGAATCAGGTATCAAAACCGTGAATTATACCCCGTGTAAAACTGAAGCCGCCATGGATTCCCCTGAAGCTGAAGGCTTGGTCATAAGAGCAATCCGTGGAAATCTGCGCCAATTCGTGGCTGTTTCTGCTCTACGCGCTGACCAGCGAGCCAATTTTCTCTCCGCTCACGACTTTTCGGATGTTTCCCCGCTGGTTCAGATTGAAGATGATTATGGGAAGATTATTGTCTTTGCAGAGTGAGATGGCGGTCGAATCCATCACCTTGAGTCCCTGCTTCAGCACTTCCATATAACTGATTTCGCTAAATTTCTTGGCGTCCTTCACCAGCATGGGATCGGCGTCGTAAATGCCGTCTACTTTCGTTGCTTTCAGGATAGCCTCGGCTTTAATTTCCATGGCGCGCAGCGACGCTGCCGTATCGGTGGAGAAATATGGGTTCCCGGTGCCTCCGGCAAAAATCACCACCCGTCCCTTTTCGAGATGCCGGATAGCGCGCCGTCGAATAAAAGGCTCGGCCACCTGGTTCATCTCAATGGCGGACTGCACACGGGTAAAGACACCCTGCTTTTCGAGCGCATCCTGCAAGGCGAGGGCGTTAATCACGGTGGCCAGCATGCCCATATGATCGGCGGAAACGCGGTCCATTTCTTTCGCCTGCTCGGTCACGCCTCGAAAGAAATTGCCGCCGCCGACCACGATAGCAATCTGCACTCCCAGCGACCTCACGTCCGCCAGTTCGGCAGCAATCTCATGGATGCGATAGGGATCGACACCGAAACCTTGGGTCGCGGCGAGGGCCTCGCCGGAGAGCTTGAGCAGGATGCGCTTGAAGACTGGATTTGTCATGGACCTTCTAACCTTGGTTTGGCATTCGACCGAACCCGCGTCATGTATGACAAACAACCGGAATAAGAACCTTGCTCAGGGCAGTTTTCGGTTTTTCCCGATTTGAAAAATTCCGCTCGACGTGAAGGAAAAGTAAGCCAACAGTCCGAATGCGCTCCGTTACAATCGCGAAGGGAGGATCTAATGATCTTGCGAAATCTTATTTCGGGTCTCTTACTAGCCGCTTTGATTTCCGTTCCGCTGCCCAATCCGGCATTTGCCATTCCAACCGGCCATCATACCAGCCATACCAGCAACCAGAGCCACAAAGCGAGTACAAGGCCTAAGACTGTCCATGTGAAATCTTACAAGAAGAAAGACGGAACAGTGGTGAAGGGCCATGACCGTTCCGCCCCGCGATCAAGGTAGTCTTCGAGAACTGTTGGCCAGGGAGCGATGATTATTTGCTCCCTGGATTCATTCTGAAGCGACATCTGTTGGTTTGGTAATCGCGATCGTCTCGCCCGCGTCGCCCACCTTAAAGCGTGCGAAGCGGCGTACCGCGATATTCTCACCGAGCTTCCCAATTGTGGCGGCGATAAGCTGAGCGATGCTGACCGTCTGGTCCTTGATAAAAGGCTGCTCCAGCAGGCAGACTTCCTCATAGAACTTGCTCATCTTGCCCTCGACAATCTTCTCCACAACCTGCGGAGGCTTGCCAGTCGCTGCCGCCTGAGCGCGGTAGATGTCCTTCTCGCGCTCATAGGCTTCGGGCGTGACGTCTTCCTTGCGGACAAACTTCGGATCGCTGGCCGCGATATGCATGGCAATGTCGTGCACCAACTCCTTGAAGTCCTCGGTGCGGGCCACAAAATCGCTTTCGCAATTCACTTCCACCAGCACGCCGATCTTGCCCCCGGCATGAATATAGCTGGTCACCGCGCCTTCGCTGGTCACTCGCGCCGCCTTCTTGGCGGCCACCGAAACTCCTCGTTTGCGGAGCACGACGACTGCCTGCTCCATGTCGCCCTTGGCCTCTGTCAGAGCCTGCTTGCAATCCATCATTGGCGCTCCGGTTTTTTCCCGAAGCTCTTTCACTTGTGTGGCAGAAATATTCACGGTAGATGTGCTCATTGCTAATAAATCCTTACTGTAGGAACGTAGTTTTGCTACGCCTCAATCACTGACTGCATACAACGTCTCGACAATATAGATGCACCCTAACAAACTTTGACCCGCGCCGGACGACGCGCGGGTCACGTTGCCCTCGTGGGCTGAAGTCCGGATTTTCTTGTTCATCGATGACTGACAAGCGACGCCGAACGACCGCTTCAATAAGTCTGGGTCTCGACCTGGGGAACGTCTTCTCCAGCCGTCTCCTTGGCGGTGGCCGGTAATTTGCGCGCTCCGCTGCCCAGCACCTCTTCCATGCTGATGTCCTCGGCTCCCGTGTCAGCCACGCCGTTGCCCGCAGCCGCCTCCGCCGCAACCTCTCCCTCGGGAGTTCCTTGAGCCGGCTCGCTGTATACAGCGGCAGCCAGATCCGCTACCTGTTTGTCGTTCATCAACTGCGCGCCTTCGACCACCGAATCCGCGATCTTGGAGGCGAACAGGCGGATCGCCCGCAGCGCATCGTCGTTGCCGGGAATTACGTAGTCTACTTCGCTGGGATCGCAGTTCGTGTCCACTACCGCAACCACCGGGATGCCCAACTTCCGCGCCTCGCGCACGGCGATCTGCTCTTTGTTCGAGTCGATAACGAAGATGGTGTCCGGCAAGCGGTTCATGTTCTTGATGCCCGCAAGGTTGGCCTGCAGGTGCTTGCGCTCACGTTCCAGCTTGATGACTTCTTTCTTGGGCAGGAGCTCGTAACGGCCATCCGTGGCCATCTCATCGAGTTCCTTAAGCCGCTTCACCGACTTCTGCACCGTGACCCAATTTGTGAGCAGCCCGCCCAGCCAGCGCTGGTTCACGTAGAAACCGCCGCAGCGCGTTGCCTCTTCGGCGATCGCGTCCTGGGCCTGGCGTTTGGTGCCCACGAACAGCACAATCTTGCCTTGCGAAGCCAGCTCGGCCACAAATTTTGACGCTTCCTTGAACATCTTTAGCGTCTTTTGCAGATCAATGATGTAAATCCCGTTGCGCTCTCCGAAGATGTATTCCTTCATCTTGGGATTCCAGCGCTTGGTCTGATGCCCGAAGTGGACGCCCGCTTCGAGCAACTCCTTCATAGTAATGTTAGCCAATCAACCTCCTCATTTAGTCTGCATCGTTCGCTAGCCTTGCGGCCGCTTGCGATTGCCATTCCCGTCCCCGCACCGCGAAGCACGGGAAGAATTGAACACCTTCAAAACCGGCCGTCAGCTATCAGCCTTCGGCCAAAACCCTTGTCACTCCGAGCCGCTCACAGTCGCGCTTCCGCGACGAGAGCGAGTCGAGGAACCTGCTTTACCGCTTGCTGTACTGGAAGCGCTTTCTCGCGCCTTTCTGACCGTACTTCTTCCGTTCCTTGGCACGAGAATCGCGAGTTACCATGCCTTCGGCCTTGAGTTTCTTCCGAAGTTCGACATTGAATAACATGAGCGCTCGCGCGATGCCGAGTTTCACAGCATCCGCTTGCCCGTTTACGCCGCCACCGGAAACTCGGGCAACCACATTGAACGCGCTTGCCGTCTCGGTCGAGACCAAAGGCTGTTTTGCTGCCGAGCGCTGCGCCGGCGTAACGAAATACTCCTCAAAAGCACGCCCATTAATTTTGAAGTCGCCGCTGCCCGGACGCAGATAAACCCGCGCGATTGCCGACTTCCGGCGTCCCGTACCGTAGTATTGAACTAGTTCAGCCATTTCGCTCTCAGCACTCAGCCGTCAGCATTCAGCTAACCGGTGCTTTCAACCTTTCAAAGAATTCCAAACCTTCTTGTGCCGCACGACCAGAACCTTGAAACCGCTTAGGCTCGCGCTTCCAGCGACCACACTTCCGGCTTCTGGGCCTGGTGCGGATGCTTATCACCGCGATAAACCTGCAGCTTGGTAAACATCTGCTTGCCCATTTTGGTCTTAGGAAGCATGCGGGCGACCGCGTCTTCCACAATCACTTCCGGTTTGCGCGCGAAACGTTCGCGGAAGTCCTCCGAGCGCAGTCCACCGGGATAGCCCGTGTAGTGGTGATAGGCCTTCTGCTCGGACTTCATTCCCGTCATCTTGATCGTGTCAGCGTTAATGACAATCACATGATCGCCGGTGTCGAGGAACGGCGTGTACTTCGGATTTTCCTTCCCCATCAGGATGCGGGCCACCTGCGAGGCCAGCCGTCCGAGGGTCTGTCCCGAAGCATCCACCACGTACCACTTGCGCGCAATTTCCCCCGCTTTGGGGAAATAGGTTGACATTACGAATCTCCCAGAAAATTAAAAAAGTAAAAGAAGACCGCTGAGTACCCA
>Ga0210409_10007729_pt1 | contig 11043 bp, 7 predicted proteins | sample IncBWH17MmetaG_FD_161649 | JGI IMG/M metagenome (GOLD analysis project Ga0210409, IMG submission 161649) | Forest soil microbial communities from Barre Woods Harvard Forest LTER site, Petersham, Massachusetts, United States - Inc-BW-H-17-M | ecosystem: Environmental > Terrestrial > Soil >...
CAAGTGGAGTTGGCCTGCATTATCAGGCCGCAATATCCCCCAGACCACACCTGTCCCGGGGGTCGAGCCATCTGAGGTGACAAAAGGAATTATCCCACCTTCGTTTGGGATTACTTCTGACGGAGGAGTCACGTTTGGCACGGATGCCGCCGTATAAGCCTGTGTGAGCGCGCCGGCAGCGTAAAAGACTTCAAGTGTTCCGTTCTTGTTTCGTCCAACTGCCACTTGCCTTGCGGTCCCGCCCAGAAGCATTTGGCCGTTCCAACTGCCGCCCGGGGTCGTCTGCCAATTGTGGTAGATGCGATCGTCCATTCCTACATAGAAAATCTCCAGGGTCCCGCTTTGGTTCTGCCCAACAGTGACGCATTTTGCAGAGCCTCCCAACGCCGCCTCCCCGTTCCAACCGCCACCCGGGCTCGTCTGCCAGTTGTGGTAGATATTGTTGTCTCTGCCGAGGTAGACTACTTCGAGAGTTCCGTTTTTATTCCGCGCAACGGTAACTTGTTGTGCGTCCCCGACCAGTGTTACGCCGTCGGCGCGGTTGCCGGCCGCAGGCACCAGGAGAGTTTCGCCGTGCGTTGCGCCGTACCAAGGGCCGCCCGGGGTCGTCTGCCAATTGTGATAGATCTGGTAGTCGGAGCCAATGTAGAAGACTTCGAGCGTCCCATTCTTATTGAGCCCAACGGCGAGCTGCTGTGCCGCGCCAATTTGCGAGAAGCCGTCGCCGCGAACGCCACCCGGCCCTAAGGGCAGGGGGGTCTCTCCGTTCCAACTCCCGCTCGGAGCGGTCTGCCAGTTGTGATAAATCATATCGTCCGGCCCGACGTAGAAGAGTTCGAGGGTCCCATTCTTGTTAATGCCGACCGCGATTTGCCTCGCTGAACCGCCTAAAGCAGCTTTGCCGTGCCACGGCCCACCTGGCCCCGTCTGCCAGTTGTGATAGATCTTACTGTCTGCTCCAACGTAGAAAATCTCCAGCGTCCCGTTCTGGTTCGTGCCGACCGCAATCTGTCTCGCAGTCCCGTGCAACGGAGCCTTGCCATGCCACGGACCGCCCGGCCTTCGTTGACGGTTGTGATAGATCTGGTCGTTCGTGCCGATGTAAAAGAGGTCGAGGGTCCCGTTAGGATTGATGGCGACAGCGACCTCTTTCGCAGCACCACCGAGGGCGGCTTCGCCGTGCCATGCGCCTCCCGGGTTTTTCTGCCAATTGTGATAGATCTTCTCGTTCATTCTGAGGAGAAACGCTTGCAGAGGGCCGCCGCTCCCGCATAAGTAGATCACGGCACCCGGACCGCCTCCGTAGTAAGCGGGTCCGCCCCAGACGCCTGGACCTGAGCCGCAGCCCGGAGGAATGGCTCCCGGATTCGATGCGAGCCTGGTGGTGGAGCGGTAATTAGCGACGTGACCAAGTGTTTTTGGCGTAAGCTGCGAAGGCTTGAGAAGATAAACGTTAGCGTCTTTACCGCAGCCAATGACGAACTCTCCCCGCCCCTGCGCATTGGGCAGAACGATTACACCAGCAGACCCCAAGTCGATATCCTGTGCAGTGAGCGCGAGGGGGTCAGGCGGGCTAAACGAGCCGACCAGCTTCACTTTGTCCGTCAGTTTGATTACAGAATCAGCATAGTTTCGAGGCGGATTCCCGCCGTGGCTGCCGAAAATGCCATTCGCCGTCATGCAGTAGACATGTCTCTCCTTGCCGGCAGTCAACCCGAAACCGGCTTGCCAGATACCACCGCCCAGGTCCGGGTCGCTCCAACACTGGCGGCTCTGTCCGGCCGCGTCGGGAGTAGTGCAAAACGTGCCCATCAGATGAAGATCACTGGCTCGGAAACCTAATACCCAACCATGATAGGGAGGATCATCCCCAGTCGACCCAAAGCCCGCGTAGACGGTCTTGTGTGCCAAAAGCAATCCGGGCCGGTTCCAGTGCTGTGCGGGGTCGAAATACACCTTTCCCGGCGCGCCTTGAGGTTGGCCCGTCCCGGTGACATTCGGAACGCTGTTATGGTCGATGACAAAAGGGGGAATGCCCGTTTTGTCCTTGCCCGTTGTAAGGTCGAGAGCATGGAGGCGAAAAAACACGTTGCCGTGAGCATCCTTGAGCCGCCCCATGACGTACATGATTCGCTTCGCCTTATCGATCACCGGTGTAGACTTGAGGGCGCCGTCCGCCGGTTGCTCGCCCGCATTGACAAGAGATCTGCGCCAGAGCCAGGGTTTGGCGCCGGAGTTGAATGTGTCCGCATCAAAAGCGTAAATCGTGGCCAGTTCAGTGGCCACAAACACTACGTTGTGCTTCACTGCGCTGATGGTCACTCCCTGAACGTAAAGCGGCTGCGCATACATAATGGCATCGATTACGGCAGCGCCATATTGGAAAAGCAACCCGAAGGTTGGCCCTCCCACGATGCTGGGTGTTAACAGCTTCTCCTTTGGATTCCAACCCGTGCGGGCGTTGTCATAGTGGTAAGTGAAGACGTTGTTGGCCACGGTAGTCGTTCCTCAAAGGCGCAGCCACCCGCGAATGCAATTGGCCAGATCGCAACCTTGCGTTTGTGAGAAGATGCAAGCAACAGTGATTTTGTGGCCGCAGCCGGCTGCTCGGCCAGCCAGCCCAAGCCGGGCGAGCCGACTTACGGCACAATGGCCGCAAGTACTGCCTACGAAAAAGAATAAGCCACTAACGAGCCCAGCGAGGCCGCAGCTTAGCACTGGGGCGACACTTAAGCTCGTAAGTGAAGGACCGGCTGCAAGATTATCGAGGCAAAAGAGAAACGGCAGCAGGCGAACGAACCACTTGCTGGTGCGGGCCGTTCTGTCCGCGAAACGACCGGCAACGAGCACAACCAAGAAGCACCAGGATGCAATTGCCACGGAGCTGGAAAGCCCTTCCGACAACAATGGCTGGCCTCTTCCAAACGAAAGCCCGACTGCGGTGGCTCCCCCATCATAGAGCGCGAACAGCATCGCCATTCGCAGTTTCGACGCTCCGCTAAGGCAAAATAATCCATCAACTGCGCCAATCATGAGACTGTCCCAGCTCAGCGCAACAGCCAATAGGATCGCTGGCATCATAAACCCCTAACTCTTTTAGAAACCCGCCCGTGAAATTGTCGCGAAGTGTATGAAATCGTGGACGCGCCGTCAACTCCAAATCTGCGCAATGACGTGGCCTGAGCGCGTGAGCCGGTGAGCCGGTGAGCCGGATCTCCCTTGCGCACCTCGTCATTCTATGCAAAGACACGCGGCCTTTGCTATATAGGTGAAGAATTGGTGAAGATCTTTTGCGGCAGCTTTGAGCTGGAGCGTGAACGAAATGTCCGGGTCGCTTCCTTGCTTTTGACATTTTGCATGAACGCATGCGACGGGCGAGTCGCCTTTGTCTGACAATTTGTTTTCGCGAACATTCGTGTTAGCGGTAGTGGCTCCAGTATGAATTATTCTTGACGGAATTTCCCGGATTGCCTAAGGTTTGCACTATGGTGCGGGAGGCGATAGCGGAATATCCTGGCCGAAAAATATTGCGGTTGTGGCTTGGGCTACTGGTTGCGGCGATGAGCGCTTCATCGTGGGCCGCGGTCCAAGACCGAGAGATCAAACCCCTGCCGCTGGATTCATTTTGTAACAAGGTTCTGGTAAAATCGTGGGCAGTCGTGCCCCAGGGACTGCAACGATTGGACGGTGTCCCATTTCAGATCAATGGCTACATTGAACTGGCATCTTCGAGAGCAAGCCCCCGCCGTGTGCTTCCCCTCGAGGCCGCGGGCGTTGAGGTGGGGAAGAAATTCTCACGAATCCATCTTCTGCATTGCGCCGAGTATTACGACCGCAGCGGCGAACCCCTGGCAGATCTGGTTCTCTATTATGCCAATGGGGAGCGGCGTGTCGCGAGTTTGGTTTATGGAGTTCATGCGCAGGACTGGTACGATTACGCTGGCGAGGGTCGTGGGCTGGTGCAGGACCCTAATTCAAGAGTGGCCTGGAAGGGCACGAGCGATGATGCAGCGCAGTTTGGCAAAATTGTGCGTTTATACCACACGGCATTGGATAACCCCCTCCCTGACCAAGTCGTCACACGACTCGATATTATCTCGGAACTGAGCGAGGCAAATCCAATGGTGTTTGCGATCAGCTTGGAAAAGGAAGAGGTGGCGCCGCCGGCAGAGAGTCCTTTTCAGCGTGAGCTCCCCTCACAATTTGACGTTTGCAAGCTCAGCATAGTAGAGACCAACGGAGAACAACCGGTTCCGGGTGCGCGCGTGAAGGTAACTGCCAAAGACGGAATGAGCCGCCTTTGGCTGGGTGATTTTGTTGCGGACAAGCAAGGCAAGGTACAAATGCTAAGCCCTCGCGCACGTTTTGACTCCTTTGCCGCGACGGTTATGGCCAAAGGGCACAAAACTGCCACGGCCGCCTTAACTGCCTCAGAACCCGAACTACTGCTGAAAGAACTGACCATTAAGCTTGATCGCGGAATGGAAATCGGCGGAAAAGTTGTGGATGATTCGGAGCGGCCCATCGCCGGGGTTGCCATTCGTGTTCGGGGAATGATCAGAGATCCATTTGGTCAGTTTTCGTTGACCGATCTCGATGCTGTGACCACTGACGTTAATGGCCACTGGACTTCGAGCGGTGGAGGTGCGGACCTGAAGGGTCTTATTTTCTCCATGAGTTGTGTTGGGTTCCGCAATGCAGAATACGAGGAAGGCGATGAGAGTGGTCCTTTTGTTCTCACCCGAGGGGATTTGGTGGCTAAATCGAGTGTCATGAAGATGGAGCGTAACTAAGAGACGGCAACAGATGGCTTGAAGGGGCGGTGATGCCGCGAGCAGCCGCGGATAGTGGGGCTATGGCGTCCTTGTGGGAAACGACACCGTGAGCGCTTTTCCAGACCGTGCTGTATAATCGCATGTTTTTATCCGTCGTCCAGCCGGGGGGGGCTCCGCCTATGATACAGGACAAGACAACATGGTCGATATGCGATTGTGCGGGACCAACACCGCCACGCCCGTCACGGCGACCGGATGCGGTAAAGACGATTGGGATAGTGCCTCCATTGCGGGTCATTGAAATAAACCAGGCCGTTGGTTAAGGTGCCACTTTGTACGGGAACCCACGACCCGGCGACGCCGCTTGCGCAGCCCTCAATTACAAATGGAATGTCCGCCGTCCCAGCGATATTGAACCCAAAGCCGTTCAGCCGGACACCAAAGCTCGCGTCGCTAGTCTGTATCTGCGGATTCCAGAGCACGGCTGGGACACCGGCGTAGGTGGATCCCCACCCGGTCGTTCCCGGCAGGTAATAGACAATCGTCGAGGGATCACTCCCAAAAACATCTACATAGAAAATGGTGGTGCCCGGTGTGGGCGCATCGCCTTTGAAATACACGCCGACCAGGTTGCTGCAGCCTGAGAACGCCCCTATCCCAAGGTAAGAGAGGCCTTTTCCAACGATGACATTGGTGAGACTGGAGCAACCATAAAAGACACCACCGTCGACAAAGTTACCAAAGGCGCCCACTGCCGCGTCCGCGATGTTGTTCGCGCTGTCGGGGAGGGCGAGCCTGGTTAGCCCTGAGCAACCAAGGAAAGCCCAGTTGGCAATTTCGGCCACATGGTTACCGAGGGTGATGCCGGTCAGGTTCGAGCAGTTTAAGAATGCGCTATCCCCGATGACCTTAACGCTGTCGGGCATGGCGTAGTTGGTTCCGGGCTTGGAGTGGGGATAAATAAACAACTCGCTCCGATCTTTGTTGAACAACACTCCGTCCACACTGCTGTAAAAACTGTTCTGGGGATCTACATTAATTGCGCCCAGGCCGGTGCAGCCGTCAAAGGCGCTTTTCTCAACGGTATTGTTAAAGGTACTCATGCCGATGCTGCGCGTGCTGGCCGGGATCGTCACGGAGGTCAGGTTGGTGCAATTGTAGAACGCCCCCCAGCCAATGTTCAGAACGCCATTGCCGATCATGATATTGGTCAGGCTGACGCAGCCCCCAAACGCACCCATCCCAATGTTGGTGACCGAATTTGGAATCGTCATGGTCGTGAGGCCGCTGCATCCGCCAAAAACGGAGTCCTGAAGATCCGTGAGCCCGGCCGGCAGAGCGGCGCTTGCCAGGTTAGTGCAGTAAGCGAAACAATAAGAGCCCAAGCGCGTCAAACTGCTTGGCAGTGTGACGCTGGTCAAGTTGGTGAGGGCAAAAAAGACCTGGTCGGCAATGGCGGTGACGGGCAAACCGGCGATGGTGCTCGGTATGGTCACCGCGCCACCGGGACCGGCATAGGCGGTAATGGTGACCGTGCCGTTATTGGTCGAGTAGGTAAAGGTCTGGCCCTGGATTGAGATCGTGCTGGAGGTCGTAAATGACATGTCTCCTCCGAAGTAAATACCCGTGCTATTGCTGGCTACCAACTGGTAGTGGTAGGTGGTGCCCGGGATTAGACCTGTCAGCGTGCGAGATGTGACGTTAATCGGCGTGTTCTGGGCCGTCACGGAAAACGGCCCTTCCGTATTGCCATAAGCCGTGCTGGTGCCCCATTCGAAGTAGTACGTGGTCACGAAACCGTTCGGGTTGAGGGTTCCCAAAAGGATCGCTTCGCTGACCGTAATAGCCGCAGCGGGGTCGGTTATCGCCGTGGGCGCAAACAGTGTCGTGAAAGTTATATTCGTCGAGTCGGCGATGAGGTTGATTGAGTTGACCACTGAGAACTGGCACTGGTAGGCCGTATTAGACATCAGGTTGGTGAGCGTGATGTTGACGGGCACAGGTCCATTCTGAGCCGGTAACGTCTCAACCAACTCGCTGTTATTCATGTGATAGATAATACCGGCGTTCGTAACAACATAGACCCAGAAAACATAGACCGAGACCTGGTAACTGTTCGGATTGACTATGCCGGTGATAGTTGCCGAATCGTTCGTAACATTGTTGGCCGGGTTAATGGTGACCACGGGCGTCGGAACATATGCCGAGGTAGTCAGCGACATGTCCGGTGAGAATGTCTGGCCGGCGCTGTTGGTGGCCACCAACTGGTAGTGATAAGTCGTGTTTGTCGATAGGAAGCTCAGCAGGTTGCTGACTGCCACGGTCGCGTCGACCGGCGCCAATTGACAGGCGAAGTTGGTTCGGTCGTAACCGGTCGTAGTTCCCCACCGGAACCACGTCCACGTGGCCAGACCATTGGCATTGACGGTTCCACTGAGGAGGGCGCTGACTCCCGTCACTTGGCTGGCTTGGTCGATCGTCACGGTCGGCACCTGCCCTGCTATCGCCCTCGCCCACGTAACCAGACAGGCGGTCCCCACCGCCAGCAATCGGGTCTTTGCTGCGACGACTCTCCCGAGCAATTCGCAGCGGAATCTCTTTACCTGCCCGCTTGAAGCTTTCATAGCGCTCCTCTTGCCGAACGTCGGCGGTCAGCGATGCGCCGCCGATGGTTCCCAAACGCAACCTGGACGTGGCCGGCGCATTCGCCGCAGCAAGAGTTCGGCACTGGATACACCGTACTCATGAATGTCTCCGCGTTCATCAAAGTGCAATGCTACTCACGGCAAGCCAAAAGGTGCGGAGTTTGTTACGTTGTAACGCAAAGGATGCTGGACGCCCCTATAGTCATCAACCACCGCCACCCCTTCAAAGCGCATCTCTAACAATCGGCCAACAACAGTTGAACGGAGGGCGATGTTTGTAACCTGAATCTCGTAGACCGGCAAACTCTTGCTCTTTCCGTCTTCCCGATCGGGAGCAAACGCCCTGAAAGTGCATCCAGTGGGAAAGGCCGCGCCGCCCAGGTTCGTTTTGCCAAACGACTGATAGATGGCAACGAGGGCGCTCTCACTACTTTCAGTGGACGTAGCTGAGGTGGTGGGTTTGTTCAAAGCCTCATTCCACCTCTTGGCGTCATAGCGGCACTTGATCATTTCGGCAAGTGGCCTGCCAGGCGTGGGCAGGTTCCACTCGCTGGCGACAAACGCTCTTTGGTTAATTTCTCGCTCCGGGTGCCACAGCGGACACAGCAGCCCGTTTGTGCCCGGTGGCAGATAGAACTGCGCCGCAAATCCAACAAAAACAGCGTGGGCTACCTCCGGCTCGCAGAGGGGAGTTCTCCGTTCGTCAACCAGCATGTAACCGTCGCTCCAGGCCTTGCTCCCCGGGGTTTTCTTGATATAGCCCATGGCCACAAGATTTGACCCGTCACAGACCTGTATTTGTCGCAACTCGGAAGGCGGGACGGCGACAAACTCCATGCCCCAAGCATTGTTGCTGACCGTCAGAGTAAAATCGTACAAGAATTGGCGACCCACTCCAAAACTGTCGTACAATGCCCGGCCTTCGACAGTATAACACCCTCCGTTTACCCGTCCTTGCACATCGTTACCAATTTCATCTATAGCGCGGAGAGCTGGGTTTTGGGTCACCTGTCCATTGGTCTTTGTGCCAGTCTCGTAAGCCCCAATCCCCGGATTGAGGGCCCGTTCTACTTCGCGAGTACTGTGGCTTGCCTCGTCCCGTACGAATGTTGGAATCGCTTGGTTCGTGGACAAGGCCAATAATCCGGGAAGAGCTTCAGGGCCAATCAGCCGCAGCGCCTTCACGGCCATGAAGGGATTCTTCTCCGCCATGCGTGTTATCTCGGGAACCGCAAGCGCCGCCTGCGAGCCGAGGATCTCAAAGGCCGTCACTGCTCGGTAACAGTCGGTTTCCTCCTTGGCGTCCAGATGGTCGAGGAGATGATACAGCAAGGACCGGCCAGCGAAATAGTCGATGCGGTCGATGGTCCAATAATATCCCCATTTCCAACGCGGTCGCTCAGCTTTGAGCCACTTCAGTAGCCAGGGCAACCCGTTCGTGCCAATGTGCTGCACCGCGTGGAGAGCTTGGCTTTGTGTTGTCCCGTCGTTATTAAGCTTACCACGCTGATAAGTCGCAAGCCACTGATTCAACGAGCGGCCATGGTAGCGCGGTTGCCCTCCCCGAAGGAAAGCAACTGTTCCCCCAATCACCAACGCGCACGCGAGCGTGAGCAACAACCATTTCTGGTACCCCTTCACCTGCTTAACATACCGAAAAACACTTGATGGCGCTCACGAAGGACATCTGCGGCCCCACCGAACGTTGATGCTCAGTGGCGCGCCGCCAGCGGTGCAGGAATGCAAACTGGACGCGATCGGCGCCTCCACTGCAGCGAAAGTTCGGCAAGCCAATGACTAGAAACTGACTCACTGAGTAATCCAAGATTCAGGATGCGGTTGATGGTCACGGTTCCAGCTGCTCGCAGTGTTCGTTGCATTGAATAGATCAGTTATCTTTATTGAAAGAACGTGGGAATCGCAAAGCAACACATTGAATCGGTCCCCGTGCTGTCGGGGCTGCTGAAACTGCTCTTGCAGATTATTATTAGCGGGCGTAATGGGTGTGCAGACCGTCACGTAAGAGCCGGAGAATGCTGCTGAGCCAAATTCCGGTTGCGAATATCCTCCCCTTGCATCCATCACGGCAAACATATCGTCCGGCTCGAAAACCTCGCTTTCTCGAATGGGGGGGGTGTTCGCGGTATAGCCGAGACCTAACCACAGACCATCTGCACCATAGGGTGGCAGTTGTCCCACTCCTAATGCGTTATAACCGTAGCTGCCAACAGGAAAGGTGAAGAAGTTAGTTATCTGTCCCTGATATGCGGGGCAGTGATAACTCCGATTTGTCCAATACAGTTTACCGTAAGGCTGCAAAGCGTCCGGCCAAGTCAAACTGCCCAGCGCCTCGGGACGTAGAGGCCCTCTAAGATAAGGGTACTCTTTTGAATCCTGGACATACATGTTCAAAGCCAAGCCCATCTGATGGAGGTGGTTCTTGCAGGACGTAGACTGCGCCTGTGCCTTCGCTTTGCTCAACGCCGGGAGCAGCATCGCCGCCAAGATGGCAATGATGGCGATGACCACCAGCAGTTCGATCAGAGTGAAGCCCAACGCTCCTGTTACCGAACGCTTCTCGGAACGCCCTTCAGCCCGACTTTTGGCGAGCTTCTTTCTCATGGCTGTCAGGGACAATAACTCTCCTGGGTCGAGTTGTCGATGGAGGCTGTTGCCGAACGTCGAACTGAGCCGCACGCGCCGGGCAGTGCGCCTCGACGAAGCGACAAACAATCGCATTTGCCGCAAATGCTGAAAACATGATGCGCGGCGCGTGTCGGCTCCAGTGAAAGGTTGTGCTGTTCCGTACCTGGCTTAGGTTGCTTCCTCATCGTCCTGATTCGGCCTGAGCTTCTCACCCAAGCACTTTTTGAGTCTGGCGAGGGCCTCTTCTTTTGTACCACCATGACCGACCGCATTTGCCACCTCTGAACACCGAGCAACGTAGCCCTCTCCCTCTCGCGTGATTACTACGTTGAACTGCCTTTTCATAGCGGGGGTGGCTTTGGATAAAGATACTCCGTCTCGTCTCCTGCACAACTGTACTTCAACGACGGCCAGTCGCTGATCTTATTGTGCTTCATTTGCACCCTCTTGATTATCAACGGCCGGCTCCGGCCTGACTTTGATCAACGAACCGGCTCCGCCCCCTCGTGTCTTTTACACAAGCTGTTGATGTGCAGCTTCACTTTCCAGTAGTAGATTCTCGGCCCGTCGGCTTGGGTTTTCAAGCAGGAAAATGCTTGTCTTTTACATGCCTTTGTCGGTCTTTCCCGTCAACCGGCTTCCCTCAATGAAGTAGTCTTTCCCGCGATTCGTTATTTTCAAATCGAGAATCTCCTTTTCCAGCTCAGCCATTCGTCCCGGGTCAGATCTTGGGCTTGGGGCGACCGAGGGTTTTCCGTTTCGGAATATTTCGGAAGGTTGTCCCTTGGTGCCGAATCGCCAGCTTTGGCAGCTTTGGCGATTTCTTCCTGGATCAGCTGTTCCACGCTCTTCGGCGAAATGAAATACTTGCGCTCATTGGGATCTGTTAGCGCCGGTGAGGACATCAGGCAAAATCGCCAATCTAAAAACCAGGCCGCCATTTTTTGGAAGTCAGCGCAAAAAAGCCGACGGTTTCA